>WNGB01001539.1_pt1 | contig 37818 bp, 32 predicted proteins | sample 5400681 | NCBI WGS metagenome assembly WNGB01 (sample SAMN13153367, study PRJNA577476) | soil metagenome | isolation source: 115 cm soil or saprolite under grassland replicate 2 | place: USA:California | collected 2016-06-15 | reverse complement strand
CCCCTCAAAACGTTCCCGAGGGTTCGACCGGCTTACGCCGCGCAAATGGTGAATCTGGTCCAAGACCTGTTGCACTTCGCCCGGCGCGGCGCAGCCGAAGCGATCACTGTCGCCCATTGCCTCCAGAATCTCTCTTGCGTGGCTCGGGCGTGGACCGAGGTACAAGACCGGTGCGCCCACCGCGAGGATGTTGTAGATCTTGCAGGGGTGAACGATCCCCACGAACCACTCGCCCATCACCACCACGTGCAGGTCCGCCGCGGAAAGCGAGCCGGCCAGCGCGCTCAACGGCTGATAGGGCAGGCAGAGAAGATTCGAGAGTTTCTTCGAAAGTTGTTTGACTGTTGCCCATTCACTCCCGCCGCCGATGAAACAAAAGACAATGTCAGGTTCCTTCTCCAAGCGCCGAGCGGCCTCCAGCAGCGTGCCGAGCGGATGGCACGGACTGTGGTTGCCCGAGTACATCACCACGAATTTGCCGTCGAGCCCATGCGCCCTGCGAAAACACTCACGCCCGTCCGGATCAAATCGGACATCCGCGTCGTGCGACCAGGGTGGGATCACGGCCACGCGATCGCGGTTGATGCCCTTGGCCAGGATTCGATCGCGCATGAAGCGATCCAGCGCGACAATGCGTTCGGCCCGCCGGAAACTGAACCGCGACATCCAATTCAGCACCCGGGCCGCTGCCGAATCGGCGCGCAGCCAGCCCGCGGCGATGGCCTCGTCCGGGTTCAAATCCATCACCCAGTAAAAGAATCGGCTCCGCCACACCTTCGCCACCCAGGCGCCGATGAATGAGATCAACGGCGGCGAGGTCAGCGCGACGACCGCGTCGTGCCGTGGAAGTGTCGCCAATCGGAAGCAGCAACACGCCATGAAACTCATAAAATCGGCCGCCCGCTTCCACTTGGCCCCTTTGCCGAAGCCCGTGCCGCCTGTGCGAATGATTTCTATCCCATTCCACCGTTCACGCCGGGCGAACCGGACGGTTGGATTATCGTAGGCCCTGCGACTGGTGACGACCGTGACGGCGTGACCCCGCTCGACGAGTGCGAGAGCGAGCTCCGCCAGGTACTGGCCGGTGGAAACCACATCCGGATGAAAGGCTTGGTTGAGCAGAAGGATTTTCATCGTCGTGGACCTGACAGGCTTCCAAAGGTTCCAAAACAATTCAGTCGCCGCTGGGCCGCTCTGCGCGCACGAGCCGCTCAAGCTGGCGCACTACGGCGGCTTCGGCATTTCGCGCGTCTTCATAACCCCGGACAGCGACCTCAAGGGAGCGCTGCCCCAAGTTGCGCCTGCCAGCCCGCACGGGCGCAAGACGATTGCCGTAGGTGAGCCTTTCAGTCTTGAAGGATTGTCCCTCCGCGCGATCTTCCCACAAACAGTAAAAGACATGAACTGGCCGACCGCTCTCTTCGACCACATACGTGCGAAAGGGCAAGACCAGGTTGCCGGCCGGCAATTGCTTCAATTCGGATGCCGAAACCAGCCTCTTCCCAGCAGCCGTCAAGCAGACCTCCGGCGTATGACTCTTGGCGACTTGCACGCCGATACGGCCAGGGAACCAGCGGAGAAAAATCACCTGCCATCCCACGTCGCCTTCCTGCCATGTCGTATTCAGGCCTTCGTCATAGCGCAGGAGTCGTCTGGCATTTTGCGGGATGGGCAGCTCCCTGAAAGTGGCGTTCTCTCGGGGCAATTCAATCGTCCACTCCGCACTCGCGGGCAGTCCACGTTCGTGCTCTCGGTACCAGCCCTCCACTCCGATTTCGACCAGCAGCAGCCAGACGAGCAACGCGAGGCCGAACCGCCCAATGGCGCGGCCAATTCCAGGACTAGGGAGCACGGACCACGCACCAGAGGACTCCCTGGTCCCGTAGTCCCGTAGTCCCGTACTCTTATGGTCCGCGGTCCCAGAGGCCGCTTGTCGATTGAGCGCCACCCCGACCGCCCACAGGCTCAGCAGACACGCCACCGTGATGCTCACTCCGGCCGGATCGTGCCATTGCGAGATCGCCGCAAGTCCATTCCTGGCCGCCACCGAAACGAGGATGAGCGTGCGGGCGAAATTAAAGAGACAGGCCAGAAAGAAGCCGGCCAGACACAAGGCAGCGCGCCGGAAGACGGTCAGACGGTATAGTTCACCGAGGAACAAAGAGATCATCAGACTCGATTGAAACGAGCGAATTCCACTGCACGCCTCGTCGATCCCCACCATGCCAGCGCCGACCTGGATTACGTTTCCGTGCTGGAGGGCAGGAATGCCCAGCCAGCCCAGTGCCTCGACTGCCATTGCCCCGTTGACCCTTGACAGTCCCTGAATCAACGGTCCTTCAACGAGGGTTGGCCACGGCACCGCCACGAGGAAGAAGCAGACTGGAAAGGCCAGTCGAGCTACGGGTCCCGAACCGAACGCAAAACGAATGGTCAACAATGTCAAACCGACCACCTCGATGGCCAGCAACCAACTAATGAGTCGCCATTCCGGATTCGCCTCCTGGATCAGCCGCGTCGGCAACCACAGCACCGCGAGGAGGTAAAGCGCCACGGACCACCGACCACGGAAAACGGGACCACGGGCCTCTGCGCTGTGACTACTGACCACTGACCACTGACTACTGATTACTGGTAGTTCCTGCCACTTCCTCCAGAGTAAACCCAGACACAACAGCGGCACTGCCCAGCCGTAACCGTATTGCGGATTCACTCGCCACTCCACGCGCAGTTGATTGATCAAGATGAACCAGAGGAAAGCGAAAGGAAGGACGGCCAGGAGCGATGACCCAAGGGCCAAGAGCCAAGGCGGTAGCGCCAGCCGCCAAGGGCGAAGCGCCAAGGGAGAAGCGCAAGAAGCATTGGTGACCCCGCTTGGCGCCGTGCTCTTAGCTCCCAGCTCTTCCGCCTCTGCTTTCACGTCGTTCTCGAAAGTTTCGCGATTCTCCAAATCACCACATCGCCATCGGCCATCAGGCCATCCACTTCCCCATCTTCCGTCTCCAATCTTCCATCAGCGACCACGGAACTATGGGACAACGGACCACTGGACCACGGGACTACGGAATGCCGGGTGTTCTCATTCCGCTGACAGAAATTCCTTTGCCTCATAGCCGCGAATGGACACGAATTCAGAATGCGAGAAACCGGAAATCGCAATTCAGCGGTCAGAGTCTCAAGCCTTATGCCTTGCGCGCTGGCGCAACTCATACGCCTTGTAAACGTTCAGCATTTCGTAAGTCGCCAGCAGGCGGCAGAACATGTAGCCCGGTCGCCCATCGATGAAGCCGCGCTTGAACACGTAGCTGTAAAGAAATCTCAACGTGGGTCTGAAGGGCAGCAGCCGCGACCATTCGCGCAACGCCCGGCGCTTTTCCAGATGCTCACCGATCCCCTGCCCTTTGGCCTTTCCGCTTGCTGCATTGACCTCCACTTCCGCCTCCCAATTGGAATAGCGGTTGTGCTTCTCCATCCACGTGTAGATGTCCGGATACGCGTAATGCAGCATGTCGTGCTTCAGATAAGCGGTCGCGCCGGGCAGGACCACGTGCTCATGCACCTCGTTGTCGCCAGAGCCGGTATCGCCCGTGTGAAATTTTTCATAGCGGCCAAGCTTGTGCCGGAATAAACGCAGGTTCCAACTCGGATAATAGCCGCAGTGGCGAATCCATTTTCCGAGGAACATGAACCGCCGGTTGATGAAATAACCGTCCGCGTGCGGCTGCTTGAGTTCCTGCTGAATTTCGGCGGCCAGTTCCGGTGTGATACGTTCATCGGCATCCAGGATGAGCACCCAATCGTTTTTCCAACGCACGTTCTCCAACGCCCAATTCTTTTTCTTGGGAAACTGGCCGTTCCATTGGAACTGCTCAACCCTCGCTCCTTTGCTCGTTGCAAACTCCACCGTCCCGTCGCGCGACCCCGAATCCACCACCACCACGTCATCGCTCCACGCGATCGACGCGAGACAGTCCTCGATATTGCGCCGCTCGTTCAATGTCGGAATGAGGACGGAGAGCATGTAGAAGTCCGGAATCCGTCGTCAGTGGTCCGAAGCCAGAGGACAGTGGCCGGCTCGCGATTTCTCGGAGTTGAGTGCCGTCAGTCGCCACTGGTCAGGTTGGCATGCTCAGACCAAGCCGTTCTTTCTCTTGAGCCAGTATTCAGGCCGGCTGTGTCCTTGAGCCACTGCCACTATCCAGATCACGTCCGCCCAAATAAATTAGGCGAGGTAGTACCGAAACAGGAATCGAAGATCAGTTCGCAGTACAAAGTGGTCGGATTCAGTCTAATTTGGTTTGATCCACTTGGATTTCCCTCTTCTTGATCGCCCGCGTGGGATTGCCGGCCACGACGGTCCACGGCTCAACGTCTTTCATCACCACAGCGCGCGCGCCCACCACCGCTCCTTCGCCGACGGTCACACCCGGCCCGACAAACGCGTCGGCGCAAATCCAGACCTGATCGTGGATTTCAATGGGGGGCTTGAGCAATGGCATATCGGGTTTGCGATAATCGTGCGTGCCTGCGCAGAGATGCGCCCGTTGGGACACCGTGACATTCTGGCCGATCGTCACCGGGCCAAGGTTGTAAATGAGCGCGCCTTCGCCAATGGCGCTCCAGTCGCCGATACGAAGGTTCCAGGGGAAATAGACTACGGCCGAATTGTAGATATGGACCTGGTGCCCGATTTGCGCGCCGAACAATCGGAGAACGCAACATCGCCAGCCGAAGCAGGGTCGCGGGCTGAGGCGGAATAACCACTGGCCGAAACCCCAAAGGATGCGCCGAAACATCTCGTCGCCGGCGTATTTTGTCGCCCTGCGATTAGCGGCAATTTCAAGTTGTGCTCTCATTGTCCGCGTCATCGGTCTCACTCTCCGCATTCCCAGACAGGCAGGATGCGCTGTCCTACGCCGTAACGACGCAGTCCGGACTGGGGCCGCCACCAAGAGCCCAATCATAAACGGATTTCATTTCCGCGGCGATTTTTGGCCAGGTGAAGCGCGAAGCGACAAGGGCGCGGCCGTTCTTGCCCAGCGAATCGAGCGTGGATCTCGGAGCCCGGAGCAAGGAGCGGAGCCCGTTCGATATGCTTTCGAAGTTTGGATCGATGCGCATCGCGGCATCGGCGGCAAACCCTTCCGGGAGGTTGCATTGTGGAGTCATGAGGACCGGTTTGCCATAGGCCCACGCCTCGAGGATGACCCTCGGCAAGCCTTCGCTAAACGACGGCAAAATGAATGCATCACAGTTGGCATAGCACGCTGCCTTGCCCTCGCCGAACTGCGGGCCCAGAAAAACCACCGAAGGCGGTTCGGAAGAGGGGAAGGGGGACGATGGACTCCTGGCTGCGGGCTTCTGGCCTCCGGCGTCTTGTGTCTTCTCCGCGCAATCGGCGAATGAAAGGCCGAGTTCGCCGCACAATCGCTTGAGTTCCGCCTCATGTCCGCCCTGGTCCCAGCCTGCGATGGCCAGGATCCAGGAGTGGCCGGTTGATGGTTGAGAGGTAATGGCCATCGACCAGGCTTTGATGAGATTGACGAGTCCTTTTTTGGGGTGCAGTCGGCCCAGATACAGCAGCACCTTGCGCCCTTCCGCAGCGGAACCGAAAACGAATTTCTGATTTCCGACGTCCGGCGTCTGGTCTCTGACATCTGACTGCTGGTCTCCGATCTTTGGAAGGTCAATTCCATTTGGAATGACGCAAATTGGGTTCCGCAGACCGAGAGCACGGATCGCGTCGGCTTCTGATTGGCAGAGCGCACGCAGGCAGGCGGCCTGACGGAGGTGTTCCTCCTCATAGAGGAACCTGGCAAGCCTTTTTTTCCAAGCAGAATTCCTGATCGCCCAGGGATCCAGCATCCCGTGCGCGGAGATCAAGTAGGGGCGGAGCGTGGCGCGGTGCCAATTGAGGGCGACGACGGATTGATACATCCATACGCCATGCACGTGGATAATATCGGCATTAAAATAGACCAGCTTCTTTCCTAACCGGGGCGAGAAGCCAAACTGCGCCGGGCCCATGACTCCAAGGCTTTCAACGTGCAAAGGCTCCCAAGCCGGTCGGTCGGCGGCCGTGAATTCATCATCCAAACCGAGTATCGACACGCTCACATTCGGAATTTCGCCAAGGCATTGGTGCAGGCGGCGCACGCTCTCAAACAGGCCGCCGGCTTTGCGGGACAGAGAGGCTACCAGGGACACCGTTTTCATCTTGGCAGCAAGGCTCGAAGCAGAAGTTGATCAACCCAACCAGGATGACTCAAGGGCGTGGCAAGCGCCGTCCGTACTGCCCGCGCAAGCCCGTCGCCGAATCGTTCCGGCCCCCAGTTTGCAATAACTTCGCGACTAGCGTCGCCCATTTCGGCGAGCTGGTGTTTGGGTGTTTCGGTCAGGCGAAGCATCAGTTGGGCGAGCGCTTCGGCGTCGCAGGGATCAAAGGTGAACCCGTTTCGGCCCTCCTGCACGAGGTCGACAGCGCACCCGCATCGGTTGGAAACCAGCACGGGCAATCCGGACGCCATCGCTTCGTTGACAACCAAACCCCATTGCTCGGTCGTGCTGGGGTGAATGAATGCGGACGCAAGACTGTAGTAAGCCGGCAATTCGGAATACTGTTTGAACCCGGGCAGGCGGACGAAATCCTGGAGAGCGAGGCCGGAGATCAGGCGACAGACGTCGGATTTCAGCGGACCGTCGCCGAGCAAAACCATGGACCACGGCGCGGAGCCTGGAGGCAGGAGCCTGGAGTTGGAAGATAGCGCCCGATAGCGCGCATACGCTTGAATGAGCCGCGGCAGATTCTTTTTCTCAATGAATCGTGCCGAGGCGAGGAAGAAGTTCTCCGGCAGATCATACTTCTTTCTGATGTCTGCTTTCTGATTCATGACCTTTGCGGCTCCGGCCGCAAAATACCCATTGTCCACGGCATCATAGCCCAAGAAAACGCGATCCTGCGGCATGCCGAGTTGAACCATGTAATCGCGGTGCGGCGAACCGCCAACCAGGGCGCTCGAGCCCAACCGCACCAGGCGTCGTTTGATCCACTCCTTCCATGCGACACGTTTTTCATCCCAAGAGGTGCTTTCGGACATCGTTAACGCAGGCACGCCGGCACTGGCGCACCAGCGCAGGGCACCGAAGGCCGCGCTGCTCGACCATCCAGGGACAGCCACGACTTGAGGTTGGAATTGCGACAAAACCCGCTCCAGATTCTGCCAGACTTCCCAGCCGGAAGTCGCTTTAGCGGACTTTTCTTCAAAGAGGGTTGCTCGCCGAAATTTCGTTGTTGTTGCGGCCTTGGTCCACGCATATTCCGCGCTGCGTCCCGAGACTTCGACAGCAAGCAAATCGCAGACGCCGGCCGCCGCGTGCAATCGCGCCAAGTGATACGGCCCGAAGTTGTCGAAGATGACCGCGAGTCGCGTTGAATGGAAGCTGTGCATCGCCGGACGGTCCCCGTGGACGTGCGCGCGGGCTAAGAACTTTCCTCGGCGCTACCCTGCCGCGGTGCTTCGTTCTCGTCGGATGGAAGAGGGCCAGATCCTATGGATAATGGACGCGGGAATGGGGCAGACGGCGATCCGCGCGCGGGAAACCGACGATGGTTCGCACGCGCCCGCCGACTTACCGCCCTGCGGGCCGTCAGGGTTGGGTTCGCAGTGGGGCGTTGCTCGACGTGCCGTGAGGTCGGGATTCTCCGCGTCGTTGGTCGAGCCTCGGATCTGGGAGATTTCTCTCGCGCATAGAGAAAGAGCAATCCCAGAAAAATCACGTAATACATCAGTCCAGGGAGAAAATCCACGGTCTGGTGTGTGACAGTCCGCATAGCGGCGGTACCGATTTGAATATAGAACAGTTGGGCAAAAATCGCGTTTGGCTCCTCGGTGGCGCGAAAAAGGCTCTTAAACACTACCGCCAGCAAAGCGAAGAAAAGGCAACCGAACCAGCCAAATTGCCGGAATGAATCTCCCATTCCGGTGAGTGTAGAGCCAGGGGGAATTTCATAGCCCAGCGTGGCGACTTCGTCATGTATCCGGTCAGCGCTCGGCTCGAACATCAGGCTCGCCTTAAACCTCGTCCCCAGCAATTGCGCGGGCACGAAGCGAAACACCAGTTGATCCCAGTAAGACTTCCCAAACTCATAAGCCTTGGAACGGCGTGTTCCCTCTATAAAGACCGCCGCGTTGCGAAGTTCGAGAGTGGACTCCTCGCTCAAGTACTGCCGATAGTTTTTCACCAGGTCCATTTGTCGGACCTGTTCCCAATCGCGTTTCGCTGCAAGTCCGCGATAGGTTCCGGTGGCAGGAATAGCGAGCATGGCTCCGGTGATTGCCGACAGGATCACCCAGCGGGGCAGCTTGATCCCGCGATGGAAGTAAAGGGTCAAGGCCAGCGTCAGCAGGAACTGAATTGTGGGCTCCCGGCGGCCCCAAAATACAGTAGCTTGGATTGGTTGAATCGCCGCGATCACTGTAGCCGCCCATGCCAGCAAACTTTGCGTTCGCAGCGCCGTCAACAGGCAGATGGCAAACGCAGGATAAATCAGGTTGTTAAAAAAAAGATAGATGGTTGACGGCCCCGTCCACATGCTTCCCCCTTTCTCGTCCTCCGTCATCTGGGAAAGCAGGTGACGGAAAAAAAAGCTGACGGCGATGAAAACCAGACCGCCCTGGAACAGCCGATCCAAATTGACCGGCTGAGCCAACAACTCCTGAACAGATCGTATCGGCGGCAGGCGATAACCCAGCCAGCACATGGCGAAGCAGAGGCAACTCATTAGGAGCACATTGGCCACCCACTCCGGTCTGGCTTCGCCCGGAAAGCGAATCAATGAAATCGCTTGTGGCATTATGAACACCGCAAACACCGCGGCCATGAAATAGGGATACTCGTAAGTCCGTTCCGGCTTCAACATGGCGGCCGCGAGCGAGGCGCCCAGTAAGGCCACCAGCACGAAAAGGTAGGTGTTAGTCAGGTCCATCTATCTAAGATTATTTCGCCGAGCACTGAACTCCGCATATGCCGTCCTGGTTGCCCGCTCCACCGCCGTCCATGAATATTCGCGGCGAACTTGTTCGACCATCCTGCGATTCGCCTCCGTCACGCTGACAGAAGCAATTGCTTGAGCCAGGACGGCAACGTCCCCTTCCGCAACCACCAAACCGCCAAGGTGCCTCAGCAACTCTCGCCCACCACCCTCGCATTCAAAAGCGAAGATGGGCAATCCGCTTGCCACCGCTTCTAACAAGACCAGTCCGAATGTCTCGACCTTGGACGTAAATAGAAACGCATCCGCCGCACCGAAAAGGTCAGCCGGATCATTCACCTTCCCGAGCAGAATAGGTCGGCGATTGGCTGAAAGCTGCCCCACCTCACCGGCGAGCCACCCCCGGGCCGGGCCGTCGCCCGCCACCACCAATCGGCTGTCTTCCGACAACCGCCGCGCAGTGGCCACCAGCCGATCGAGTCCTTTGGTTTCTCGATCCAAGCGCCCCGCCCACAGCACGAACTTTTGGGTGGCGGACAATCCCAGGCCTGCGCGGACATTCGACCTAACCTCAGCGGATCGTGGATGGAATCGCTCGCAATCGACGCCATTCGGAATCAACCGCGTCCTCTCCCTGGGAAAGCCACCGCGCACCCAGCTCTCTGCCACCAAATCCGAAATCGCGACGAGGCAATCGGTGTGCGCCGCGATATAGCGGTGCGTCCAGTAGGAACTGGAACTCAATGCCGCTTGTGGTCGCCCCAAATGCCCGTGCGTCAGCAGTGGTCGCTTCAATCCAGCCGTGGCCAAGCGGGGCCAAAGAATTCCGTCGTGGTGGTGGATAATATCTGGTGCAATGCTCCGTAGTCGGCGGCGAAGAACCGCAATTCCCTTCAGCCACCGCCAACGACGATCCACCTGACAGAAAAGCTCGTATTCCGTATCGGGCGAACGACCGGCTTGCATTTCGCCTCCGTACAGGAACACCAAGCGTGCATCCATGCCTTGCTTCCGCTGCGCTTTGATGAGGGCGCGCGCCACCGTCAACGATCCACCGATATTGGGGTCAGCGATTTGACAGATGTGCGCTACTCTCATTGTCAAAGCTTTCGCATCACCCCGGCCAAGTGCTGGGCCCGGCATGACCAAAGATTGGCCCGGGCGACCTGGCGACGCGCTTCCATTTCCTCCGTTCGCGCACCGGACGAAACCCGTTCGACCACCCGGCGAACAAACTCCGGCGTGCTGCCACAGATATCGACAGATTCTTTGAAGGTGAGAACCTGCTGACAGGCGTCAGTGGCGACGATCGGCCGGCCGGAAGCCAAATGGTCAAACAACCGCATCGGCGAGCAACTCCGGTTAAAAGGCGTCCTCCGGTACGGAATCAGCGCCACATCGAGGGACTGCATCCACGCAGGTAACTCGGCGTGAGGTTGTGGGCCAACAAAAACGCAGCGCGGATGATGCTGCAACCGGCTCAGAGCCGGGTCTCGGACATCGTTCGCTATAGGTCCGACCATCACCAGAGTCCCAATTTCGCGTAAGGCCGCACATTCCAGCAGCAGTTGAAAATCTAACCGCTCGTTGATCCCGCCGACCACTCCCACCAGCGGACGCATCAACTGTTTAAACTTACCGAGCAACTTCTCTACCTCCTGACCGGCCATCGGCTTGAGAAACCCATCGTCGGTGGCATTGGGTGACACGGATACGCGTTCGGGCGTCACTCCGTAATCGCGCAGCGCCCGTTCGGCCAGCACCTCTGAGACAAAGAAGGAATGTGCCACCTCTCGCACCAATTCCTTCTCCTGTGTCAAGACCGCCTCGCCTCCCCAACCTTCGTATTGGGCATAATCATCCGAGCAATAATAGAACATAGGCACGTGTTCCTTGGTCCGATGGACAAGCGGCAGATAGTGCGGCGAGGTCATGATGAGCGCAGAGGGTTCTGCTCCGGCAGCACGACATTGCTTCACCGTCGCGGCCCAAAGCTGCGGCAACGACTTTCCCGCTTTGCGCGTGGCCCATCCGAAAGGCAACACGACAGAGAGAGAGTTCATCCGCCCCCTCAAGCCGTGGCCTGTTCCCCACGGAACCCGTCGCCGTTTCAGCGCCATCAGCGGGTCCATTGGCTCCAATCCGAGAACCGGGCGCAGTTCGCTCATGGCCTGGAACGGGCGGCGACGCCAGAGTGTGTTGATGTCAGCGACAACCAGCACGCCGAATCATGGGTTTCCCTTGCGCACGGCTTTTGCCACATACATCGCGTCGGCCCACAACGGACGGCGTTCATCGCCGTACGGGGCTGAGATGCCATGGAGCTGAAAGCCCGCGTTACGGAGAAACGTGTGGACCTCGTCAAAGCTGACCGCTCCTTCATAGTGGGGCGCATAGTTGATCTCGACGAGCAGCGCTTGCGTCTGCCCGAGGGTGCAAGGGGCGCCGCGCAACACTTCCATCTCATAGCCTTGCACGTCGATTTTCAGCAATCCGATGCGTGTGTCGGGAGCCAGGATGTCGTCGAGCCGCACGACCGGCACCTTGAGTTTCTGCACGACTGCGTAGTCACCATCCGGATAAGAGCCTTCAATTCCTGATTGAGGCCTGAGCACGCTGCTCATCTTCGTGTTGCCTGTGCAGTTCAGTTCCACCTCGCCCGATGCTGAGCCGACCGCGGCGCGAACCAATTGCCCAGTCGGCGTGCTTGCGAGCAGCGGCGCGAGCATTTGCTGACAGGCAGGCAGCGGTTCAAATGCAACGACGGCGGCGGGTTTGGCCAGTAGCGTCGCACCCCGAATAAAGTCACCCCCATTGGCCCCGACATCGACTAGCGTCCAGTCTCGCGCATCGCGAAGGAATTGCGGCCACAGATCAAAGCGGCAGACGTTAGCGGCGGCGGCGTAGCGGGCAGTATCTGAGACGCTTGGACTCAATCCCAGCCTCTGCAGGCGGAAAAGCGTGCGCTGACGCTCCACGAGAGAGTGAGGAAGTAAATCCCGAAAAAAATGGCGCAGGTTCATTTCGCAGCGGCGGACTTTGAGACCAAGGCGTTAGCCAGTGTGATTGTTTGGAGTTCCTTATCGGTCAACTCGCGTCCTGCTTTTCCGTCAGCGCCCAGCTCGAAAAGCGAACAACCCAAGGAATTACAAATTGCGAGCAAATCTGCCACAGAGCGGCCAACGCGATTCAGATTGCCAGGACAAACTTCGATTAGTACGGCCGCCCAGCGATTCTTGCGAATTGAATCAGCAGCGCCCATCAGCACGTCGCATTCGAAACCTTCAACGTCGACTTTCAGCAAGCCAAGTTCTCGACCCTCAGCTTGAGCGAGGTTGCCATCAATTGTTTGAATTTCGACTTTGATACAATTCCGGCTTGAGGAGCCGGGAGTCGTGAGCCGGTTTGTTGCGGGTGAACGTGGATCAATTTCGAACAACGCACGATTCGCGTGGGAACCAATAGCAGCCTGCCGCAGATGGGCATTCGATACACGATTCAGCTCAACGCTCTTCTGGAGACGCTCGAACGTTCTCGGTGCAGGCTCAAACGAAAAAACATCAGCCTCAGGGCAAGCTTTGGCCATCGCCAGAGTGAACACGCCCACGTTCGCACCGACATCGAAATTGACCGTCGAAGGACGGACTACGCGTTCAATTAGTCGCGACTCACCAATTGATGGAAGATTTTGGCAGACTGACCAGAATTCGCTGAAACTATGGAAAGTTTCAATTTTGCCGCCAAACGGGATTCTCATGCCGAACGAAAAGCCACACTTACGCATTTGCCAACGCAACCACCATGGGACCATGGCTGGTGTTCTCAGGAGCGTCAGAGCATTGCGCGCAAAGCTTTCCATTCACAATCTATCTAGAGTTGCTTCTGTTGACACGGCTAACGCCGTCCGCCATCGCGAAAACCGGGAATCGCGCTCTTACATCCTGATGATACGCTGCATCGCTGATTTGTTGACAAAGGCTAGGATTGTCACAAAGGGCCAAAGCCTTTTCTGCGATTGGGTGCGTATCTCCATATTCAGCAATAGAGGCGTTTGATCTGGAGTTAAATATCTCATTCGAACCAGCACCTGTGCGGTATGCCGAGACGGGAACCACGCCCACCACCGGCTCAAGAATTCTCAAACCGAAGGGTTCCTTCTCTGCCGTAAAAAGTGTAGCGTCAACGCCAGACAGAAGGCCTCACGGTCGCGAACATGGCCAGGCAATTGATGCACGTCCAACCCGAAACGTCGCTCCTCGGCGGAGACCAAAGCAGCAATTCTCTGCAGCCTTGCGAACGGGGTCGAAGGCACGATATGCAGAACACGCAAAAACATTCTTCGTTAAGAGGTGAGGGCCTGCACCAAACGATCCGCCCAAGCCGATTCGCTGAACTGGCTGGAGCTTTGACGAGCACCATCGGCGAGATGATTTCTCGCGCCGCGATCTTCGATGACGGATGAGATCGCCTCAGCCAGCGCGCTTATGCCGCGTTCGGGAATTATCAGCCCGTTCTCGCCGTGGACAACGAGGGCGCCTGCGCTCTGAGTCGTGATCACGGGCAGCCCGGCGACGAGGGCTTCAGTGATCACGCTGGCCGATCCTTCCGCAAGCGTCGGCAACACGAGCACGTCCGCACGTAGCAGTTCTTCCTGCATTTGGTCCCGCGGGATGCGACCGAGGAATTTCAAAGCGGCGCATTCCGGCAGGCTGCGAATTCTATCCGCGACATTCCCCGCGACAAGAAACTCGGCACGCACACCACGGTCGAGGAGTTGTCGGGCGGCGGCGGCAAAGTAGTGGATGCCTTTTCGCAGTTCCGCCGTGCCGCCAAACAGCACTCGGCCAATGGTTGGTTCGTTCCTCTTGCCGGCGAAGTTGGTCCCGCTGCCATAGGGCACCACGCGGGTTTTGCCCACGAGCGATTCCCCAAAAGCGCGCACGCCTTCCACAACGTTTTGACCGGGGCACAAGAGCATGTCAGCCAGTTCCAGAATTTCCCGGATGCGAGTTTCGAGCCGCTCATCCCAACCTGCCTCTCCGCCCTCCCAAGCTGGAAAAGCCGCGCGTTCCGCACTGATGATCCGGTGCGCGACCGGGGTGATGAAGACGTCCACTACGATGCGCAATCCTCGCGCCTTGGCCGCGCGGAGGAACTCCAGTCCTTCACCAAACATCGAGTAAACGCCCGTGGCTTGCCCAAAGCCCCATCCAAGCATGGCCTGGCTGAAAACGCTCCCAGCCCGCACCTGCGCGGTGAATGCATCCAGTTTCCGCGACTGGCCGAAGAAGTTACCCAACAGTAGCCGGTCCGTGCAGCGCACCTTGTCCCGAGGGACATCCTGGATGCGCCGTTGCAAGAGTGTTTTTACGGAACCAGGTCGGAGTCGAGATGGCAAAACTGTGTCGCAGACGCGGCCGAGCCCGCGACTTGCACAGGCATCGGTATAGAGTGCTTCCAAACAATCCGCCCGGACCAGCATTCGCGGAATCGCGTAATGATGCCGCGAGCCGATCTGGGCGACTATGAATTTCATTTCCGCATAGCGGGGTCTCGGGAGAGCGCCGCAGACTTCTTTCCCGACAGAAGGCGGCGCTCTGCGAAGACGCCGCTATGAACAAGGAACGGGATGCAGCAACTCACGTTCATCATGGTTTCTCCGCCTTCGCAACCATCGTCATCCACAGGCCCGGCAGCCGGCCCGCGCCGCGGAACAGGATATTCTTGAACCCGGTTTCGGCCAGCAGAGCGGACAGCGTGCGTTTGCTCCAGAGCTTGATGTGCCCGCCGTCCCACAACGGGTTAGCGTGCTTGTCCCATTTGCCCATCAGGGAGAGAAGCAGGTTTTTCAGATAACCGTGATAGAGCGTGGTGCAGATGAGATGGCCGCCGGGTTTGAGCGCCGCGAAACAGCCGCGCGCCCACTCACGCGGCGCGTAAAGGTGCTCGACCACTTCCGTGCTGACCACAATGTCGAACGGGTCCTCGTCCAGTTGGTGAAGAATGTCACCGTCGGCGGCCAGGAGTTCAAAGCGTCCTTGCGAATAGCTGCGGCGTGCCCACTCGATTCCCTGCTCGCTCAGGTCAACGCCGACAACCTGGCAGCCACGTTTGATGAATTCGCCGCAAGCCGATCCATTCCCGCAACCCACGTCGAGCAGACGCGTGCCGGGCTTCAACTGGCCGGCGAATGCAATCACGCACGGCATGAAGTATGGGTGCATGTGCGACTCTGCAGCGCTCGCGAAGCCGTAATCTCTGTAAGCGATGCTCAAATCAGTTTGAGGAGCAGAGTACCTTTGTTTTCTCCACGAGACGCGCGAGGCCAGAGGCGTAGGCGGATTGCATCGCGCCAAGTCGCAGGCGTTCGCGATTCAGGAACAGAACGTCGCCGTTCGTGCGAAAGGACATGACGCAGCAGATGAACCCGAGCGCCTTCAAACGAGCGCGCGCACTCTCGAACAATCGCTGGCCAGCGAAGCGAGCCTGGAAGTCGTGAAACTCGACCGTGATTTGGTTGACGCGTCGCAACACGCTTTCCGGGGTTGAGGCGATGAGATCAAATTCCGCGCCTTCGATGTCGAGCTTGAGCAGGTCGATCTTTTCCACGCCGATTCGTTCCATGAATCTCGGAAGCGAAATGGTTTCGACTTCGACGGCGGTTGGAGCGCCGATTTCCCAATCGGCACGTCGTGCGGCGTCGGGAAGGCCGCTTGCCGATTTGGAAATCGGCGCTCCGTTGGGAACGATGCTCCCCCCTTCGGGATTGTCGTTGTTGTGGAACGTCGTTCGGCCATCGCGTGCGGCGAGCGCCGCGTTGGTGATGGAAGCTGCTCCCGGAACGGACAGCTTTTCCGCGAGCATGGGATTGGCTTCGATGAGGTGGCATTGGCAACCAAATCTCGTCATGATCTCCGCGCTGAACTCGCCGCGATGCGCGCCGGCATCGATGACGACAGACTGGCCCGCCAGCGGTACTGTCCAGAGGTAATGGCCGCGGATACGCGTGAGTCTCATCAACGCATGGAAGGGGCAACCGTCAGGCGGAACAGCTTTCCGCGGACGCGGGATTTCTCGTATGGGCTGAGCACGGAGGTCCAAAGCGCGACGACAAAGAGAACGCCGACGGCACCCGTGACCAACAACAGGTAGGTCCAGTCCGGGACCGGTCCCAAGGCCACGGTGACGAGGTAAGCAAGCGCACAGGCCCCGCCAAACCAAAGCAGGACGGGGAGAAGAACGGTGCGCAGGTAGCCGCCCAGCGGCAATTGGAGACGGTGCAATCCGCGAAAGACGACATACCAATGGTTCGTGAACAGGAGCGCGATCAACGTGGCGCAGGCCAAGCCAAACAATCCCCACCAACGAACGAACAACAGGCCGAGTACGATTTTCAGAAGCCCGCCAGCCACGGATGAAACAGCGAAGGCTTCGTCTTCAGTGGCACGGGAACTGGACGAGATGATGTAGCTCTGTGTTTCGAGCGTTTCGTAAACCAGGAACACGCCAATAACAGCGAAGCCGACAAAATTTCCCGGCCCCAGCCAGACGTTGAACAGTGCATGTCCGGCCACGGCGAGCACGGCCGCGCTGAACAGCATAATGAGCAAACCAAGGCGGCAGTTCCGTTCCACGATGCGATGCACTTCACGGAGATTTCCGGATTGCCAGAGGTGGCTGATGAACACGGAGGAGGCCAGTCCCAGGGAGACGGCGAGAACGGTGAAGTTGTGGATGAGCACATACGCAGCGCGAAACGCGGGGATGTTTTCCGCGCCCTTCGTCGAAGCGATGAAGAATTGATCGGTGTTGAAGACGAGGACCGTTCCCATCGCCGTCAGCCAGGCGCGCAAGGCGAGGCCGGGCATGCCCTGGAGAACAGCGCGGTTCCATGTGCCGCGCAGCGCGAACAGTTCGGGACGGCGGCGGCGCGCAAAGGAGCGCGTGACGCCGCGTTGGAAGATCACGGCGATGGCGGCGACGGCGGCGAGCGTGACGATTCCACCGCCGCAGAGCACGGCGATGATTTGCGCGATAAGCATGCCGGCGCTGATAAAACTGGCGATGAGCGCGTCCCAGCCGATGTAACCGACGCCTTGCAGCAGGCAGGTCCAGACCGTGGCCCAGACGTTGAGGGCCTGGCAGGCACATAGAATCGTCCAGGCAGTCCAGACGGTGGTGTGGCTCAGGCCGTGCAGTTCCAGTCCGCGCAGATAAAAGAATCCCAGCGCCCACGAGACCACGAACACGCCCGCCGCCATGAGGCGGTAGATGCGCCGCCCGCACTCGACGAGGTCGGCGATCTCGCGCCGGGTTTCGTCGGTGAGCGCGGCGTTGGGGTCGCCGCCGCTCTTGCCTTTGGCGAGCGCGATGCGGCGAGTGAGCGTGACGCCGAAGCCGAGGTCGAGAATGCCCATGGCGGCCCAGGTCTGGCCGAGCAACAGCCACACGCCGAGTTCTTCCTTCGGAAGATGCCGAAAGAGGACGGGCATGAGCACGAGGCCGAGGAGTATCGTTACTCCGCGGCTGAACCAGCTCGCGGCTGCCCCAAAGGCTATGCGTTTAGTGACGCTCAATGGGCTACAGTGCGGAGGTTAGGAGTTGAAGGCATAGGTCAGAGGTCGGAGGTCGGACTTCAGATTTCGACACCTCACCATGGCCCTTTCCCCGATCGAGGCGGAGAGGGAAAGTGCGCATCGCCGACCAGATTCGGTTTGCCAAACCCTCCGTTTTGTCTGTGAGGACGTCGCGGAGGGCAGCGTAGCGCTGCCGCCCGGCTTGGTGTTTGGTCCGATATTTCTTGCCCAGGTTTCGACGGTGATTCCGCTATCGCTCATCGGAAATGGGAGATCGAAGTTAGGAGACGGCAGTTCGGAGATCGCATCGGGGAGAAACGTCCTATCTGGTATCTTCCAGGTTCAATCTTTGATCCGCTATCTTCGATCGTCATCGAACATCCCCGTGGTCCTGTAGTCCCTCCCCCGCCGACACTTCGTTCGCGTCAGTTCGCAACGAGCGTTGCGAACCTACACGATTAGCGTTTGCCCGGCCCATTCTGCGGCGTTTTTCGAACTAATTCGGTGGCTTTGGCAGAATCCTGATCACCGCCCCGGCAGCCATCCGGGGAAGCGCTACCCGCGTTTGGCGGATTGGCAATAGTCGGCATACTTGTAGTAGCCGTACGAGCCGTTATGCGAATTGGCCCTGTTAAAAATCAGACCCAGCACTTTGGCCTGCCGCTGGTAGAGCAATTCGAGCGCTTGCCTGGCCAGCGAGGCCCTCGTGAACGAGCCCCGAACCACGAAGAGCACCCCATCCATTTTCGGAGCGAGAGTCGTCGCATCGTCGGCAGCGAAGACCGGGGCGCTATCGATGATGATATAGTCGAATTGCTTCTGGGCTTCCTGCAAGAGTTGGTCGAAATCGCCGCTGAGGAACAATTCGCTTGAGTCGGTGCTCGGCTCGCCGCTGGGAATGATGGACAGGTTCGGCAGCGCAGTCGGCGCGATGCACTCGGCGACGGGGCTTTGCTGGCGAAGCAGTTTGGCCAGACCCGGCTCCCGGTTGGTGTCGAACAATTCATGCAACTGGCCGCGCCTCAGGTCCGCGTCAATGAGCAGCACACGGGAGTCTGCAAACGCCATCGTTCGCGCCAGGTTGGCGGCAATGGTGGACTTGCCTTCGCTCGGAACGGCGCTGGCGACGAGCAGGACCTTCGGTCGTTCGGCTTCGCTGGGCATGAACAGGAGCGACGAACGGATGCTGCGGTAGGATTCGGCAAACATGTGCCGGGTATCGACGTGCTGGACCAATTCGAGTTTCCCGTTGTTCTTTGTTTTTGACACGTCGGGGACCTGGCCGACGATTTCTTCTTCGAATTGCTCCAACACTTCGGTCATGGAGGTTAACCGGTCGTCAAAGCGCGCGATCAGAAAGACAATGCCCAGGCCCGCGACCAGCCCAACGAGCGCCGCCAGCACCAAACTCTTGGGCATTTGTTCTTTCGTGGCCTCGGCGGGGCTGGGGCGTTCCATCACCGATACGATTTCCTGGTCGAGGTTTTTGTTCACATCGACCGTCTGGAGGAGGTTCAGCAGCCGGTCATAGAGGCTTTGGACGCGCTGCACGTTGGCTTTGAGCTGATCGAACTCCGCCAGACGCGTGTTGGCCGCCAGGAGTTTGCCCTCCCACTCCTGGGTCGATTCCACGACGCTGTCGATCTTCAGTTTGACCGCCTGCTTGGCCACCTCCGTTTGATTGCGGGTTTGCTGGCGAAAGAACCCGAGCACCTTCTCGCCGCGCGCGATCTCTTCCTCGAGCTTCTGGATCTTCGGGTGCCGGGGGCGCAGGTAGCGAGCGAGTTCTTCGCGCTGGATTTTGAGCAGCTCCACTTGTTGCCGGGCGGACAGAAATTCTGGAGACGGACTGGCCGAGGGCAGGATGGCGTCGGCCGGGCGCTGCGCATCAGGCGGGGCCTCGGAGGCGCGGGTCTGGTCAGCGCGGGTCGCGGTCGGATCAGCCAAAACCGATTCGAGCAGTTGGTATTCGAGCTTCAGGTCGGACAGTTGGGCGTTCAACTTGGACAAGTACGAGACCGCGGCGGTCGATTGCTCCTGGAGCACCGCGAGGCTGTTGTCACGCTGGAAATTGCTCAACTTCTCCTGCTCGGCCTTGAGTTCTTTTTCCTGCTGGTAAACCTGTTCGGAGATCGAGGCCAACGTGTCATCGGAAGAGGCGGCGCGGATTTCTTTCTTATAGCTCAGGTACTCGTCGATGAGCGCATTCAAATGGGCCTCGGTGTAGGCGGGATCCGTCCCGACGGCGGAGAGCTGGAACACGGCGCTCTTGGGGGCTTGGGCGACCCTGACGCGGACCGGGCTGGGCTTGAGGTCCGGATTCAATGCCTGGACACGGGCCAGAGCGCGCTGCTGGATTTTCTCGCTCTGCATCAGCTCGACTTGCGTGCCAAAGAAGAACTGGAGTTCCTCGCTATAGAGGCTGCCTTCGGGGATGTGCAGTTTGCCGCTCACCCAAAGGCGCGCCGAGGACGCGTAGATTACCGGTTGGAATGTCAGGTAAAACGCCGTGCCACCGACAGTGATGGCCAGAGTGAGGACCGGCACCCACCACATGCGCCGAAGGAAACCCAGCAAGCGCGGCAGACGCGCACCGGGCGCGTGAGCCGGGTAATCCGAGCCACTCCCAGGGTAGCCGGCTTCCGGGTTCTGATTCATGCAAGGATTCGGTTCATTCGATCAGAAGTTGATCAGCCGGCTGGGCACGAAAATCAGATCGCCCGGTTCCAGTTTGATATCCTTTTCAGTCTTGCCCCGCTCCAGAATCTCGGCCACGTTCACGACAAATATCTTGCTGTCGGTCTCGCCCGGACCCGCCTTGCGGGTGAGTTTGACACGCTTCTTGTCGGCGAAATCGCCGAAACCGCCCGCGCGCAGCACGGCCTTGCTCAAGGTGAACACTTCGTCGCTGGGAATATCTTGCGGGCCGGGGGCGCGGACTTGGCCCACCAGATAAACATTACCGCGCTTTTTATTCAGTTGATCGACGGCGACAATGACGGTGGCCTGGTAGTAAAGGTCCTTTTCCAGGGCGGCTTTGATCTCGCGGGCGAGCTGCTTGCAGGTCTTGTCGGCCGCTTTCACCCGGCCAAGGTAAGGGATTTCCAGCTCACCAGAGTCCGCCACAGCGAGCGGCTTGGAATCCTCCTTGTCCTCGATGACACGGAAGCTGAGCCGATCACCCACACCGATCCGTTGGGTGTCGTCCAGCGCGTCCATCGAGACGTAAAGGTTGGCGTTGGTGGTCAGCGGCCCCGGGGCCGGCTCGCTCTGGCCCACGGCGTTCTGACCCACGACCACTTGCCTGCCGGCGCTGCATAACAATATTGCGACAGCCAGCTTGAGCAGGCGGCGATGGAACTTCACGGTGACCACCGTGGCTTTCACCAACCACTTTTTGCGACAGGTGTGCGATGCGCTTTTTACAACTTTTTTCATAACGGCGGTGACCACCCAAAAGGACACTTCTCCGGCGTTCCGTCGAACTTACCGCGCTCCAGTTTTCAAAAGCGAACTTCGGAAGCTAGCTTTCAAAACCGATATGTCAAGCTTATCGTCAAGGAGTTTTGCGCATAGTCGCGCGAGTTTGAATCGGAATTCTTCATCGTGAACCGGTACGCCACACGGGCGCTGAGTTTCTTCATCAATTGATGCGATAGACTGATCGCAGCGCCGACCCGATCGAACGTTTCGCCGGGCAGAACGACCGTGGGCGACCCCGGGGGACTGAATACGGAGGGCGGGTAGGTGCCATGTTCGTAGAAAAGCTGCGTGCCCAAATCCACTCCTCTGATAATTTTCCACGCCGTGCTGTGGCGCAGCGTGTAGGTCTCCTCGAAGTCCGAATAAATTCCCAGGCGAACCTCGCGGCTGCCTTCAATCGAATGAGTGATGTACTCGTTGAGGATGTGGTCAAGCTTCACCGCAAAATAATACGTGCTCGGATTGCCGGCCAAACTGACCGGACCGCCGGTATCGAAGTTGTAACTGGCATAGCCGACGTGGGACCGAACCTGGAGCTTGCCCGTCAATTTCCACTCCGCAAACACCCCGGCACTGTAGCCCAGGCTGTCGTGGAGAAATCTTTTGTCGTACGCCGTCAGACTCCCGGTGCCCTCCAGGCCCGCCACGAGGGCGGGGTTCAGCGAAAACGCCGCGCGACTGTTAAACAACTCCGATGCCCGATCGAGATAATCGAATTGCGGAGTCGAAGACATCCAGGTGAGGTGACCGTAGCCGGCGGAAAGTATCACCTTGTAGAGGTCCCACGCCGCGTTGACGCCGGCCGTGTTCTCCAGGGCACCGTAGTCTGCCACACCGCTGAGGGAACCCACATCGAGCGGGTTTTGCGTGTAAGAGAACCGGTCGAAGACAGTGAAACGAAAATCTTTGACGAACAGGTCGAATGAGAGTTCTGACCCGGGTGCGACCACGAACCGATCGTAGGCCGGGTTCTCGAGATACTTTGCGTAGCCGATGCCAGCCGAGAAGTTCAAGGCGTTCTCCTCGGAGACAGGCCAGAAGGCCCGGGTGCTGAGGAGTGACCGCACGATCAGGTCCTCCTGATGGCCGGCTTCGGAGAGGTTGACGTTGTCGTTGAGCTCAACGCCGAGCGAGCTCTCCACCGCAAAACTGACCGGGCCCAGTTTGAGGTTATAGGCCTGGCTCTGGATGGCCTTTCGGCGCGCGGCCGCCGCCTTTTCCCCCGCGAGGGACTCGCGCAGTGCCTCCTGAGCGTGCGAGCTGAGAGCAAAGCTGCATCCCAGCGCAACAACACTCCACTTCATCGGTGTTCCAAAATGATTCATCGGCCGCAAAGAAACTCTCTCCCCTCGCGGGCGAGGGGACGTGTTTACCGTCCACTAAACACTGTGGCGGCGGTCACCTTAGCTCACATTCGGACGCCTGCCGCCACACTGTACAGATACGTACGCCGGCAAAAAGTGTTGCCGCCACCTGAATCCGTGACGAGTGAAAACTGACGAATTCACCCTTGACACTTTTACGGAACGGTTGTCCTGTGCTAGGTTTGACTGCGTCGCAAACTACTAACGAAAGGCAGACTATGCGTATGAAAATGAATTCACTGCGAATGTTGCGTTGTTTGTTCGCCGCTTTGATTTCAACGGCCGTCGCCGCGCATGCCGAGATGAACCCGGGTAGCGCGGTTGTCAGAACGGTTACCGGTTCGGCGTCCTACCTCGACGAGCTGGGTTTCAGTCATCCTCTGACCGTTGGCACGGTGCTGAAAGAGGGCCACACGATCAAGACCGGTGTGGACTCGTCGGTGGACCTTTTCCTGGATCAAAACGGATCCGACGTCGGCCTTGACGCCGGCAGCATCCTGCGTTTTGAAAAACTGGCATACGAAAAGACAGCCCTCGGCACGAAAATCGACACCCGGCTGGACCTGAAAGCCGGCCAGCTCAGTGGCCACGTGAACAAACTGATCGCCGGGTCCCGCTACGAAGTCAAAATGCCCCATGGCGTCGCGACTGTGCGCGGAACCACCTTCTTCATCGATGCGCAGCAAGGAACAGTCCATGTCACTTCGGGAAACGTAACGGTGACCGTGTCACTGACTGTTGGCGCCGAGACCTTCACCAAAACGGTACAGGTCCACGCAGGAGAGTCGCTCTTCATCCCGAAGACGGCTACGAGCGGACAGGATTTTGAGAATCACTTGGTGGCCGTCAGCACACCTCCGGGCGTAAAATTCAACAAACTCACCAGGTACGACAGAGTGGGGACAGGGAAGGTCGCCGAAACGTTCACGGGCATGACCAATCGAACGGGTACAATCAAAATCAAGAAACCGCCCGCCTCAATAGTCGTCAGTCCGTAAGCCGCCCCTGTTCAAACCAATCCCGTTCTCCGGGAACAGGACGGTTCCTCGTCCGGGTAATACGAACGCCGGTCTCCGACCCGGCGTGCCGCCGGCATGTTGATTTGATTGCGGCTCGGCCGCGCTGAGGCGATCCCTTGCCCCCGCGAACTGCGATGAAGCAAGTCCTTGAACCAACAGTTGAACTGGACAAAGCAAGGCGCAAACGCAGGCTCGTCATTGTTTCGGCGCTGGTCGTCACGGCTCTCGCAGCCGCTGTCGCTGCCGGTCCTGTTTACCACCAACTCAAGGCCTGGCGTGCGCGTCACCTGGCGGCGGAAGCCCAGGGTCTGCTGGCCGAAAAGAAATGGGATCCCGCGGCTCAAAAGGCCAAGGCCGCTTACCTCATCTGGCCGCGCGAACCGAACGCCATTCGCGTCATGGCGAAGCTCCAAACCCTCGCGGGCCAGGCCGACGCGATGCAATTTTGGCAACTGCTGCTCGCCGGTGGTCACGCTACCACCGCGGATCGGCGGGACTACGTCGAGCTGGCCATTCGGATGGGGTCGCTCAATCAAGCCCACCAGGAATTGCTCGGTCTCCTCACTCAAGATCCGGACCAACCGGCTAATCTCTGGCTGCTCTCACATCTCTGCCTCGCACAGGGAGACCTGCCCGCCGCAGCCCGCTTTGCCTCGGCAGCGCGCGACCGCGCGCCGACCAACCAGCAGTACCAGCTCTTGGCCGCGACATTGTCCTTCGATTCGTCGGACCGCGAGCTTCAGTCGCGCGCGCGGCAAACCGTTTGGAATCTCGCTCGCGAGACAAACACTTTCGGCCTGCAAGCGATCGAATTGCTCGGTCGCCGCCGCGACCTCACACGCGAAGAAGCGCGCGAGATCATCGGCCTGCTGGAAAAACATCCGCTGCGAACCACCCTCGATCGGCTCCTCGCTCTGGCGCTTCAAATCCAGCTCCAGCCGGCGCAGCGCGCCCAATTGCTCGACGGCGTCGCCGCGGATTTCAAGAAGCAACCCGCCGAAGATCTGCATCAGGTCGCCGTCTGGCTCAACCAGCAGGGCGAATTCAATCGCACACTGTCGCTCGTGCCGCTCGAGGAAGCCCGCAAACGCGTGGATCTTTTAGTCGTGCACCTCGATGCGCTCGCCGCCCTGGACCGCTGGAAAGACATCGAAGACATCCTCAGCGGCAAAGCCGTACCCTTGCCTCCGGTCCACCTGGAAGCCTTCAAGGCGCGCTGTGCCCTCAAGCTCAACAACCCGGCCGCTGCGGCTGCGGCCTGGCGACACGCCCTGAGCGCCGCAGAAAGCAGTCCGGAAGAACTCTGGTGGCTCGCTGACTACGCCGCGAAAAATGGCGAACTCGAGCAGGCTCGCCGCGCTTATCGCGCCTGGATCGGGCGCGTGCGCGATCCCCGGCCCGGTTACAAAGCACTGGCTGACCTGGTTGAGCGGACCGGCTCGACCGCCGAGCTGCGCGGGCTGCTGCGTGAGATGCTCAAGCGCTGGCCCACAGACGCGGCTCTGCGCAACGACTGTGCTTACCTGAACCTGCTCTTGGGCGACGAACTGGAAGAGGCCCGGCGCACGGCAGAAGAATTGGTCGCTCAAACTCCGGGCAGCCTGCCGCATCGGACCACGCTGGCGCTGGCCTGGTATCGTCTCAAAGATCCGGCCCGCGCCCTGCAGGTGTATCAAGGCCGGGATTACGACTGGAGCCTGGCGCTGCCAGGCAACCGCGCCGTTTATGCAGCCGTGTTGGCGGCCAACGGCAAAGGACCCGAGGCGCGCCAACTGGCGCAGTCGCTGCCACCCGACCGGTTGCGCAAAGAAGAACTGGCCCTGATAACCCAGTGATCAATTGGGACCGCGGAAAACGGCACCACAGGACCCCAGGACAACCGGACCGGTTCAATTCGTGTTTATTCGTGTTCTTTCGTGGTGAAAAATTGACTTCGCCCCGCGCGCTCGTATGCTCGCGGCCAGCTTATGAGCCGCCTCCAATTCTGGATGCTCAACGTCGCCAGCGCGATCCTCGTCCTCCTGCTCGTGGCCCACTTTGTCATGGCACGACTGAACGGCAGGCGGAGCGACGAACTCAACCTCCAGCGCGCCTACATCAACAACGCCAACCAGGTCAGTGCCGTCCTGGATCGGATGGCTCAACGCATCGCGCTCGGTTCGGAAACCGATCCGCGCCTGCGCGACGTACTCATCAAATACGGCCTGACCGTGACCTTGGATGTCCAGGGCAAAAAGAAGACCTACCCGTGAGCCTGAAAAACCCAACCGGCGCGGAGCAAGCGAACGAGCGCTACTCGCCGTTCTGGCCCGTCTTCAGCGTCTTCGTTGTCCTGATCTTCCTTCAAGGCGCCTATCTGATCGATGATTTCAAGCAACGCTCGCAATTGCAGGCCGGCAAGACCGAACTGGCCAGGACCGTCGCTCAGGCGCAAACCATCAATCTGACGGCCGAGCGGGTGGGCCACGAACTGCTGGCCCTGGCTGCGGACAAAAGCGCCGAATCGGCCAGGATCGTCGCCGACTTCCAGATTCGCAGCAACGCGCCGCCCCAGGCACCGAAGGAACCTTCCGCAAAGAAACCGTGAACCCAGCAATCCTTCTGCTTCAGCGTATTCGGCGTATTGCGCGGTTGGAGAAAAAACCGATGGCAACCGCGGAACACGCGAAACACGCGGAAAAAGAATGGATTCTCAGAAAGCCACTCGCACTGGCTTTATTGGCGTCCATTCGCACGTGCGGACGTGAAACGAGTCTCGACGAATCCGCCATCGCCGGTTAAGGTGGTGCAGTTATCTCAGCGATCCTGGAATTGCCGGAAGTGCGCCGGCGCGTCTCGCCCATCTCGGTTGAGGATTACCGTCGGCTTGGCGAATTCAACGCGCACGGTCGGCGCACGGAATTGATCCGTGGAATCGTCATTGAAAAAATGTCGAAATCACCATTGCACGCCGCAATTGCGAAACGTCTCTACGACCTGATCGCCCGCATGCTTCCCCGCGGGTTTGTAGTCCGACGAGAGGACCCCATTACACTGGCTGACTCCGAACCAGAGCCGGATATCGCGGTGGTAACAGGCACTGAAGCACAATTCTTCCAGGCTCATCCGACGACCGCCGAACTGGTCGTGGAAGTGGCCGTTTCCAGTCCCGCCCTCGACCGCGAAAACGCCTCGCCCTTCGCCGAAGCAGGAGTGAAGGAATACTGGATCGTGCTCGCGCCGGAGCAGCAGATCGAGGTGTACCGCCATCCTGAGCAAGGCCAAGAAAAACGCATCGCGGCGTCGGGCGAGCTGATCGAGTGTATGAGCGTGCCAGCGGTGCGAATCCAGGTTTCCAATCTGTTTGCCTGAATTGGGAAATGCTCCAATCTGCTAACTCCTATCTTCTATCTCCGCTCGAAGAGCCGGCTCCCAACTCCAATCGGCTCACTTCAATCTTCGACCTCTGATCGACTTCGCTCCTTCGCTGCTCGAAAAGCGCTTTCACTTTGCTTCCGTTCGGCTATATTCGACGCGATGAAGAAAACGCCCTTAACGCTTCGCCGGTATTCCTCGCGCTTGCATCAGGCATTGAAGGAGAGCGCCAAGGCCAATCATCGGAGCCTTGACGGGGAGGCGCTGACCTGGCTGGAGCGACAGGCTGCAGCCGAGAAGCCGAAACCGGCCAAAGAGTTGGCCGCCGCCTTGCGCCAGGCCTACAAGCTCCTGACACCGGCGGAGCACAAACGGATCGCCGCGGGCATCGAAGAGGCGCGCCGGCTCATGGCCGATGAGCACCTGCATTGATGCCGACGCATTCGTCCGGTGGGAAAAAGGGACGTTTGATTTCCTGGCCTGGATCGAGCAACACCCGGACGAGCCCATCGCCTTTCCAGCCACGGTGTGGCAACAGTTGGCGTTTGGTGTCTTCGGTTGGGAGACAGCGCGCGCGGCCAAGCGCAGTCGCTATCTGTTCCTCGTCGGCACGGTGCCAGTGGTCCCTTTCACGCGCTCTCACGCCGTCCGCGCCGCGCAACTCAGCGCCGGGTTGAAGCTTTCCCAGATCGGGTTTTCAGACTGCCAGATCGCGGCCACGGCGCTGGTGGACGATGCCCAATTGCTTACCTCTTCAACCAGGCGCACTTCGCCCGTGTGCCAGGCTTGAAACTCTCTACACTTTAATCCCCTGGGGTCCCGTGGTCCGGTGTGTCGCTGTTGCAAGCTGTTTGCGGGCAAGCGTGTTGAACCAGCAAAAAAAAACAGAAACTTTCCCTTGCGCAGGCCAACCACTTGGCGAAAGTTTTCCTTTGTTTTGGTTCAAGTGTTCGCACGTGTCGTTTTGGTGTTGTTCATGATTGTCGTTTGAAATTGAAAGACGTTATGAAAAAAGCAGCCCAAAGAATTTGTGTTGTGCAAGTGGCAGCTTTTACTCCACGCGTTTGTGGCTGGCGTTTTGTGGCGTTAACTATTCTCGGTCTAGCGACCCTTTGCCAAGCGGCCACCAAAACTTGGGAAGGCGACACATCTACTGACTGGGCGAATAACGCCAATTGGACAGGCGGTCAGCCGGCTGGTGGTGATATAGCTGTTTTCAACGCTGCTACTACGTTTCAACCAACTATCTTCGCGAACAAAGCGGCCGGTGAAATTGATTTTCTAACCTCAGGTTGGACTATTAGCGAAAGCGGCGCTCGCACGTTCCAGGTCAATAACATCGAGGGGATCGTGAGCTCCGGGAGTGGGCAAAATAGCATCAGTGTAACTACATTCATCCTTAACAAGGAAGACTTGGTTTTCAATACGGCCAGCGGGAATACTCTCAGTTTCTCTGGCACCACAACATTCAACGCCAATGACAAAAGGCTAGTAAAGATTGGTGCCGGAACGGTGATTTTCCCTAGTGCTTTTACTGCTGGCAAAGAGGATACGATTACGGTTAACGCTGGGGCCGTGCGGATCGGCGCAACGGCCAACGCCTTCACGACCCTTCGCCTGCGCGGAGGCGTGTTCGAAGGCAGCGGGACCGGGACCTTCAGCCGCACGATCGGTACGGGTACTGCGCAGAACATCAACTGGACTGACACAACCGACAGCGGGAGTGGCGGGTTTGCTGCAAATGGAGGGACTCTGACCGTGCAACTCAATAGTGGGACTGCGACTCTAACTTGGAACGGCGCAGGAACCAGTGCGAACTTTGTCCGGACCGGCGGTGCATTGGTTTTCGGCTCCGAGACCGCCAATAGCATGGTTGATTTTCAAAACGGCATTGATCTCAACGGTGCCCCGCGCACTATTACCGTGAACGACAATGCCAATTCCCCTAACGATTTTGCCCGGATTTCCGGCGTGTTGAGCGGCACCGGATCCAGCGGCTTGGTTAAGGATGGCACGGGCACCCTCGAACTCACAGCGAACAACACCTACGCCGGTGGCACGACACTCTCAGGCGGCACTTTGAGACTCGGGGGCGGGATCAGCGGCACGATTCCAGATGGTAGCCAGATGACGTTTGCTGGCGGCACTCTGAGTGCCAACGACAAGGTTGAGGTGATTGGCGGCCTTTCGTTGACCGCTAATTCCGCAATCACACTGGGCACTGCCACGGTTCGCCAGGATCTTACTTTTGCGAGCGCCTCGCGGTCCGGTGGACAACTCACCATCAACAACTGGGTAGGCACCGTCAACGGCGGGGCGAATGCTACTGAAGACAGGATCCTCTTCACGACACCGGGATCTGTCACTGCGGACTTCCTCGCCAGTGTTCAATTCGCCGGGTTCGGTCTTGGTGCTCATCTTGTGAACGGCAACGAACTGGCGCCGCTCACCGTTGTTCCTGAACCGACGACCGTCTTCGCCGGTTGTTTTCTCATCGGCATCTTCGGCTGGACCGAGCGCAAGCGCCTGCGCCGGCTCTTCCCGCGCTGCCAGGGCTGATTCAAGAATTTCTCGGGAGGAGCGCGGATGCCCTCATCCGCGAGTTTTGAAAATTTCGCAAAATCACCGCGCGGACAAGGCTGTCCGCGCTCCTTGTTCAATCACCCCTGCCGCGTTGCCTTGGCCAGCCAACACGGACCGCATCGCACACCTGCTTTGAACCGCGGCTCGCTTCAATGCGGTATCTGCCCGGTAGGGACGTCGCGTTGCATTGGACCGCGAACCGTCCCGGTTCGCAGCGGGTTATCTGGCCCGAAGACATCGGGCTTTTCCTGAACGCTTCGGCCCGCCCACGCGCTGCGGACGGGGACCGTTCGCGGTCCGCTCTGCGTCGGACCGCAAACCGTCCCGGTTCACAGCGGGTTATCTGGCCCGAAGACATCGGGCTTTTCCTGAACGCTTCGGCCCGCCCGCGCGCTGCGGACGGGGACCGTTCGCGGTCCGCTCTGCGTCGGACCGCGAACCGTCCCGGTTCACAGCAGGTTATCTGGCCCGAAGACACCGGGCTTTCCCAGAACGCTTCGGCCCGCCCACGCGCTGCGGACGGGGACCGTCCGCGGTCCGTCAGAGGCGCAAGACGCCGTGGTCATCGCGAAATCGAGAGCTGCTCCACGGCCAGTCCTTGGGGTCTCGGACCAAATTCGCCTTGGTCGGATTGTTCTCGATGTAACGCCGAGTCTTCAGTTCGTGTTCGGCGTCGCGCATGAATGTGTCCCAGTAATCGTCCGCCCAAAACTGGCCGCGGCGGCCCAGCGTCTTGTTCGCCTCGCGCGCTGTGTACTCCTTTAGGTCGGCGACGATGATTGATAGCGGGATGCTATTGACCTTGAACAGCGCATGAAGGTGGTTCGGCATCACCACCCAAGCCAGAAGATCGTATCGCTTGCGGTGATAGAATCGGATGGCTTGATCGACCATTCCGCCAAGCTGCGGACGACGCAGCCAGCACGCGCCACGACCTTTGTCGAGGTACTGCGCAAGCTGGTTGCGGCGCTCTCGTTGGTCTTCAGTTTCCAACATCGCCGCCCACTCTGCTCGCAGGTTGGCGGGAAACGCATCGACAAGGTGAAACGTGATAAACTGCGTCAGGCCGGGTTCGTCACGGTGGGGCAAATAACCGCGCTCGTGCCAGCCGCGAAACCCCAACAGCGCATCCGCGCGCTTCTGCGGCGATGACCACCTGCGCTTGGCGGAGACAAGCTCGCGCAACCCGGGATTCCGAGGCGGACCTCGTCGGGTTGGCTTCTTACCTTCGGGCACGGTTTGGATCGGAACAGAAATTCGCGGCCTTGAAAAGCTCCGAATTCGCTGCGGAGGGTCACAGCGCCGCAGCGGACCGCGAACCGTCCCAGTTCGCAGCGGGTTGTCTGGCCTGAAGACATCAGGGGTCTTCCAAGCGCCTCGCGCTGCCCACGTGCTGCGGACGGGGACCGTCCGCGGTCCGCTCCGCGTCGGACCGCGAACCGTCCCGGTTCGCGGCGGGTTAGCTGGCCCGAAGACGTAGAGCTTTTCCAGAGCCAACTCGGTCTGCCCACGCGCGGCGGACGGGGACCGTCCGCGGTCCGGCCCGCCTCGGATCGCGAACGGTCCGCTGTCCCGTGGTCCCGTAGTCTCGTGGTCCCCACCTTCCACTTTCCCCTTCCAAAACTGCGCCTGACACAGTGAAATACCCGCTTCGATGCAACCCTCAACGCAGGCCAGACGCCTTCCGCAGCCCTCGACGACCGCGCACATTGATTTGATAATTGTGGGGCTGACCTTGCTGGCGCCGGCGTTGGGCGGCTCGACAAAGCTGTGGGCCCAGGCGCTGGTGGTGCTCGGGTGCGCGCTGGTCATGCTGGTCGCGCCCCCGGGCGCGCGTTTGCCGTGGCCGCTCCGGCTGGTTTTCGCCGGATTGCTCGTGTTGGCCTGCGCAGGTTTCCTGCCGGCAACGTGGTTTGTAACACCGCCCTGGCGCCACACGTTGCAAACCGATTATCAGCTTCCCCTGACTAATACGTTGTCGCCGCAGCCCTGGCTGACGCTGGAAAATCTGTTGCTCCTTTTTGCGACGGTGATGTGGGGCGGTTACCTGTGCACGCGGCGATGGGAGAGCCGGCGGCGGACTCTGTTGGCGGTTTATTGCGCGGGATTGCTCGGCCTGATCGGGCTGGCGCTGGTGGCCGAGGTCGCCGGGTTTCGGATTGGCATTTGGCAACCGGTGGGCGCCACGTTCGGCTTTTTCCCGAATCGCAATCAGACAAGCAATTTAATCGCGCTGGGTGGGCTGTGCATGTTGGCCCTGGCCTTCCTGATGTTCGGCCGTAAGAATAAAGCAGGCTATTTCTGGGCCGCCGCCTATGCCGTGAGCATGGTCGCGGTGGTGGTGAATCGCTCGCGGGCGGGTGTTGGAATCTTTTTTCTCGGCTCACTGGTGTGGGTGTTGTGGGTCAGCGGGCGCAGCCCGGAGAAGCGCAAACTGGGCATGGGGCTCTCGGCCGTGCTCCTGTTGTTCACCGCGTTTCTGCTCTTCGGCGGTCGCACGCTGGAACGGTTCACCGGCCGGCCGGACCGGCCAGTGAACCTCACCGCCGACTTGCGCTTCAAGATTCACGCTGACGCGCTCAAGTTGCTCCCGCAAGTGTCCTGGCATGGTGTGGGTTTGGGGAACTTCGAGCCGGTGTTCGCACTCCACCGCGTGAAATCGGCGGGCAACAACCGGCTCGTGCATCCTGAGAGCGATTGGTTTTGGATGGCCATCGAACTGGGCTGGGTGACGCCGGTATTGGTCCTGGCCGGGGCCATCTATTGGCTGGTCCGGCACTGGCCGGAGCGCAGCGGCCCGAGCTTTTACCTCCTCTCGGCGATCGCCCTCGGCGTCATCCTGTTTCTCGCGCACGGGTTGGTGGATGTGTCCGGGCATCGGCTCGGCACGCTGTGGCCGATGATTTTTCTGGGGAGCTTGTTGCGGGATTCAAGAAAAGACGCCGAGCAACGCAGCGGAGTGATGCGCGCCTATCGCCTGGCCGCGGCGCCGTTGGCGGTGGCCGCCGGCGCGTGGCTGCTCTCGGCGCTCGGAGCAATGCCCTTCCCAACCTCGGCGTCCCTCGAGCGCGTGCGCCGGGACCTCGTGCGCGCGCAAGACTGGCGCAGTTTCGATTCTGTAATACGGTTGGCCAACGACGGCCTGCGTTTCGCGCCTCTGAACTGGGAACTTTATTTTCATCGGGCGCTGGCGGAGGCACGCCTCTCGCCGCGCCTGGACGATATGCTGATGGATTTCCGTCGCGCGCGATTTTTGGAGCCGAACATGGTGGCGGTGCCGTTCGAGGAAGGCCTGGTGTGGTTGGCGTGCGAACCGCGCCTGGCGCTCGGCGCGTGGAATGCGGCGCTGCGCCGGGCCGGGCCGGGCAAAGCGGGGATCTACCGCCAAATGCTCGCAGATGCGGCCGGCACTCCGGAATTTCGCGACGATCTGCGCGCGCTGGCGCTGGATGAGCCGGAGTTGTTGCTGGTGTTCCTGGCGCAGGCGACGCCGGAAGAGGCGGCGGTGGAAGTGGACCGGGTGCTCGCCGAGGACCCGGCGCTCAAGACGCTCTCGCCCGAACAGCGGAAAATGTTTTTCCTGCTCTGGGCCAAACACGGCAACCAGGAGCTGTTGCAGGAATCGTTCAAAGCCAATCCGGCGTGGGTCGAGACGGGCTGGCTGGCGTACGCATTTGTACTGGCAGGGCAAGGCAGCCTTCAAGAGGCCTGCGAGCTGATCGCTCGCTGCGTGGAAGCGCCGACGCTGCCGGCGTTTGCCATGCAGAAGCCGATGGCCGAGCTGCGACACGGCCTGTTGTTAACCACGAACGACTTCGTCACCGGATTTGCCTTGTATCGAGCCCAGGTGGCGGCCAGCGAGACAAACGATGCGCTGGACACGGTGCGGAAGCTGACGGCGGCGCCCAATTGCCCGAAGTACTTTTTCTACTTGCAGGCCAGACTCGCCATGAAGATTGGAGCGTGGGAGGATGCCTGGCTGGCCTGGAAAAAGTTTTTCGACGTGTGAAGCGCGCCGGCCCGAATGGTGCCGATTACTTGACGCAAATTTGTGAGTCGCCACTTTACCCTTTTTTCCACCAACGACGCTCGATGCTGCAATTACCAGTACGGCGAGCGGTGCTTGCGGTAAAGACAGGCCATAACTCATTCAATTGTTTTTAGTGCAAGTAGTGCAGGAAACGCCCTGCACCTCAATTGAAATGCCCAATGAATACGGCCATTTTGAACCACTCCGATCAGGCGAACCTCAGCACCGGCTCCTTGACCTTTAGAACTCGCTGTGATCAGTCCAAGTTTTGCTGCTTTTGCAAAAGCGGCTTCAGGCTAAATTTAGCAAATCTTGGGGTCTGCAGACACGCGGAGCGGGCCTTGAGCGAGGCGGCTTTCGTTCGGCGGGCTTGGATTTGAACGACTCTCCATTTTGTCAGACGCCTCCCGCCGGTCGGAGGTCCCGCCTCGCCAGGGATCACGCCTTGCCGTTCCCCTCGATCGCTTCGACGGCTTCCTCGAACACGGCCTCATCCATAGCCACCAGGTGACCCGCGTCCGGAAAACGCCCGCTCTTTACGTCCTCGGCGTATTCTTTGAATGCAGCGACACGCTCGTCCTGCAGGCGTTTGTATTCTTTGAGGAAGTTCCTGTATGCCTTGGCATGGCGGGGAATGCGCTCGTTGTAGTCTCCGAGGATGTCATCGGAAAACAGGAACTGCGAGTCACAGCCGCTGCCGGAACCCAAGGACATCAGAAGCAGCGAAGTTTTCTTGCAGAGATACGACGCAAGCTTGTGGGGCACCAATTCAAGTTCCGCCGCATAGGCGCCGGCATTTTCCAGCCGCTTCATTTGCTGGTAGAGTTGCCTGGCTTCGGCGGCGGTTTTGCCGATCGGGCGAAGGTTCGTCCAGGTCGCGTGACGTGGAACCATTCCCAGGTGGCCGACCACCGGGATTCCCTCCCGCGCCATAGCCTCAACCATCCAGGGGCTGGCGGAGCAATAGACCGAGCTGGCGCCCAGTTCCAGCGCCTGGAATCCGATGCGGATCGCCTCTTGCGGCGACGCCATCCCGTGCGGGGTTGATCCCGAGATGAAACTCTTTGGGGCCGCCGCCACGAGAAGGGGCAATCGGGCCTGCGCCGCCGCTGAGTCGAAACTGCAACTCAGCAAGTCAATCCCGGCCGCTTCCGCTGCGGCCGCTTCTTCCGGGGATTTGACATGAACATGAGTCAAGCAGCGTTTTCCCTTGAGTTGTCGCAGGTCGTAAACGGAGTATTTCTTGTCCGGTCTCAGCATGCGTGGGACGGTGTAGGGTTGCTGTGCGTGCAGCAAGTCGAAAATTGCCGCGGAACTGTGCTGGGCGTTTTCGACAAGGGATTTTCATCGACCCATTAACTCATCCCATTCCAATATGAACACACCTATGAAACACTGCTGCCGCCTCCTCGCCAACCCTGCGTTCTCCGCCGCTCTGTGCGCCGCGCTGCCCGCGTTCGCCGACGGGCCGAAGCTTCCCGGTATCGGCGATGCGATGCAGGAGATGATCGCAAAAAACGAAATTGCCGGCGCCGTCACCGTTGTCGTCAAGAAGGACAAAGTCCTCCACCTTGAAAGCACCGGCTTCGCCGACGTCGCCGCGAAAAGGCCGATGACACCCGATACGCTTTTCTGGATCGCCTCGATGACGAAGCCGATCACCGGCACGGCGATTCTCATGTTGCAAGATGAGGGCAAGCTTAACGTCGCCGATCCCGTTGCGAAATATCTGCCCGAATTTGCCAATCTGAAGACCCCTTCCGGCAAGCGCGCCCATCTGACGATCGCGCAAATCCTCACCCACACTTCCGGGCTCGGTGAAGCGAGCGGTCCGGAAGCGCAAAAGGCAAAGACGCTCGCCGATCTCGTCCCGCTCTGGCTCGCGGTTCCGATGCAATACGAGCCCGGCGAAAAGTGGAAATACACGCAAAGCGGCATCAACGCCGCCGCGCGCATCGTTGAGGTCGTGAGCGGCATGAGCTTTGACGCGTTTCTCCAGAAACGGCTCTTCGATCCACTGGGCATGAAGCACACGACCTTTTACCTCACGCCCGAACTGCGTTCCCGACTGGTCACCGCCTATGCAAAAAACAAAGACACCGGTTTGCTCGAACCGGTGCCACCGCGCCCCGAGTTCGGCCCGCGCGACCGTCCACCGCAGGGCAACGGGGGACTCTATTCAACGGCGCCCGATTACGCGCGCTTTTGCCAGATGCTGCTCAACGGCGGCCGGTTCAAAGGCCACCGCTACTTGTCCCCCGCGGCGATGAAATTCCTGACGACTCCGCAAACTGGCGACCTGCCGACCGGATTTTTCCAGAACAACACCTTCGGCAATCATGGCGCAAATTACGGCTGGGGCATTGCCACGTGCATCGTGCGCACGCCGCACGAAGGGGTGGCCGCCATGCTCTCGCCCGGCTCCTACGGCCACGGGGGCGCCTGGGGCACGCAGGCGTGGATCGATCCGGTGAAGGGCGTCGCCTATGTCCTGATGGTGCAGCGCTCGAATTTCCCGAACAGCGACGCCAGCGACGTCCGCCGCAATTTCCAGCAGGCTGCCGCAAACGCGCTCGTGAAACAGTGAGGTCCAAGCTTGCCCTTCCTGTCCGCTGTCAGGCCAACCCTATCAATCCAAAATCCGGTTTGAGCAGATTTTTCTGGAGAAGAAGGGCGACATCGTGGAACTCCAGGAGAGAGGAAGGCAGGCCGGCGGGAACTTCAGGTGGCGTGACGTTCGACGCGACTGCGTTTCTCTCACGCGGTGGTAACCAAGGCGCGCAACAAAAAACTGAAATCAATCCATGTCGCTTTGAATCCGCTGGGACATCTTCACCATAAATCCGGGCCGCCGAGGTCTTCCCACAGGATTCCAAACGGCCACCGGATTGGCTCTAATCCATGTCGCTTTGAATCCGCTGGGACATCTTCACCATAAATCCGGGCCGCCGAGGTCTTCCCACATGATTCGAAACGGCCACCGGATTTGAATTTCTTTTTCGGCTCTAATCGCATTGAATCCGGAGTTATGCCAATTGAGGACAAGCGGAGTTACTCGGTGATCGGCGCGGCCATGGCAGTTCATCGAGAGCTCGGACCCGGATTGGACGAGGCGTTCTACCACGAGTTGATGACGCGCAAGCTCACAACGGGTGGCATCGCTCATGAGATGAAACGACGGGGACAACTTATCCACCGCGGAATAGTGGCCGATGAATTCGAGGCCGATCTCATTGTGGAGCAAGCGCTGATTGCCGAGTTCAAGGTCTTGTGGGGCAATTTTGACCCCGAACATCTGCTGCAGGTCATCTGCTATTTGAAATTCTGGCACCTCTCCGCGGGGCTGCTCTTCGATTTCGGGAAAGAGAGCCTTGTTCATAAGCGCGTGCCTTTCGTGGACCGAACACTCCAGGGCGACGCTTGGGCCTATCCGGGCATGGCGCAGTTGCCGGCTGAGACAGTATCGGTCATGAAAGTTCTGACGGAAAGTTTTCGGGTTCTACTGGCTGAACATGGCTTGGGGTACCGGGACACGACTTATCGCGGTCTCCTCTGCGCGGAGCTCACATATCGCGGCATCGAATGTGTCCGCGATCCCGTGACGGCCGTTCGGGGTACTGACGGTTACCTAGGCGAAGCCAGACTCGGTTGCCTAGTGCTGCCCGGCCAGTGCGCCCTATTGATTACAGCTCTGCGGGATACCCATCAAGCAGCAGACCGTGCTGTATTGCAAACTTACCTTCGGCACCTGGACCTCCCATGGGGATTGCATGTCAATTTCGGCAAAATCGGACTCGACTGCCAATTTGTTAAAAACGCCAATCGCTTTCGGTAAGGCAATTCCGCACACGATTCAAATCGTCCACAGGGTTCGCTCCAATCCATGTCGCTTTGAATCCCGTGGGAAATTCTTGCCATAAATCCTGGTCGCGGAGGTCTCCCCACACGATTCAAATCGTCCACAGGATTCGCTCCAATCCATGTCGCTTGGAATCCGGTGGGACATCACCGGACGGGTAAAACGTTCCATCGAAGCGGACGGATTGATTTTGACTTTGCGGACGGCGCTCATACTGTGCCGGTCGTGCCCTCACGGCGGTTTGGAAGCGCAGGGTGACCCGGTGGATTTTTCGATTGCCAGGTCATCATGCATGTAACAACCTCGAAACTTAATTCCTTATGCAAACGACACGTCGCCGGTTTATCAAAACGGGCCTCAGCGGTGCTGTCGGTATGACCCTCAGCCGCGCACTGTCTATGACTGCTGCTCAAGCGAAGACGATTCCGATTGGATTTCAACTTTACAGCGTCCGCGGCGAATTCGCCCGCACTGTGCCGGAAACGCTCAAGACGCTGAGCCAAATCGGATACAAAGCAGTCGAGTTTTGGGGTTATGGCGGCACGCCGAACGTTTATC
>WNGB01001536.1_pt1 | contig 37837 bp, 33 predicted proteins | sample 5400681 | NCBI WGS metagenome assembly WNGB01 (sample SAMN13153367, study PRJNA577476) | soil metagenome | isolation source: 115 cm soil or saprolite under grassland replicate 2 | place: USA:California | collected 2016-06-15 | reverse complement strand
GATTTTGATGCAAAACTGTGCAACTCTGCGGAACGCACCGCGAAAGCGAAATTGCGAACTACCCAGCATCAGCAACGATATGCAAAGCAGTGAAACGCTGCGCAACTCGTTAGGCTTGAATTACAAATCAGCTGCTCTACCAGCGATTTACCACCGTAAATCGCGCTACCATGCCAGAGTTTTCTCACGGGGCAAAGAGGCTTGCAATTATGCAGCTTCGTCATCGGACAATCGACTTGCATCAATGTCTTGGAAGTAATGTTCATGAGTTTGCGTTTCAGCACTCACCTTCATTGTCAGACCATCCAGATAGAAAAATGTCTTCCGCTCTCGCCAGCAGAAAATCGATCAAATGAGAGGATTTGCATCACTAGCATGAGCAAAATCATCAGCGGCGGCCAGACCGGCAGCAATAGCAGAATGCACACAATATCGAGAGCGGATTTCCAGCCAAGCTTCAGAATGCTTCTGTTTGTAATGCGATCGGCGCAGTCAGCGGTACCGGTTTATTCATTCTCGGCCTAACCCAGTTCTGCGACCATTTCAGGATTGGTCGTTCCCAGAAGTAGTAGGACACGCTAGCCGCCGCGAAGGCTAACAAAACGGCAATTGCCGGATTGATTTTGTAGGCAGGATTCAGAAACGGCATTTGCCATATATAAAGGCTGTAACTCAGTGAGCCTATCCAGACCAGAATTGGACTGTTGAGCCATTTCGGAGGGTATTTAGTTACCTCAACGATCAGGACAGCTACCAAGGCGTCGAATATCACGGTGCTGACGTGCGAGAACACTTGCGGGATCGGCCATCCCACTTGGATCAGATCTGCGCGGCCGATTAGTGGCCCAACGAGGAGTAAGAGCCACCACATCCGGCTGATCCGCGGTAGTCGCGGACGATAGAGAGCCAGCAAGCACCCAGCTGCCAGAGAATCCATTACACATGGGAAGAAGAAAAATGGGTTTATTACATCACTAAACTTTTTGCCCACTACATACTGGGCGACAACGGCCGTCAGGATAGCGAGCCATGCGAATTTCTTTGCATGTGTTCTGCTCGCGACTATTGCCAGCGGCCAGACCAGATAGAACTGTTCTTCGACCGACAACGACCAAAGATGGCTCAGATTCCACGGGAGATCGCGAATGTAGGTCGTTCCGTAGAGCCAGACCATGGCCCACTTCCAAGCAGCCAAGGTGACAAAAGGGATCATGGCCAGCAGGTAGAGATATGCCACAGGGAAAATCCGAAAGGTCCTACGCAAGTAGAATCGGGACAGGCTGATGCTGCCGAACCTAGATTCTTCCTGCAACAGTAGCGTGGTAATCAGGTATCCCGAGATTACGAAGAATACCCGCACGCCGTAATGCGCATAAGTGGCGGTAATCCAATTTTGAAAATGGCACGCAAAAGCCAGATGGCCAAACAGCACTACGAGAATGGAAATCGCGCGCAGCCCATCGAGGGACGGAATTCGGTGGCTTGGTTTTTCGAGCCGCGCGGCGATTTCGTTTGCTTGTACAACAGCCTGGCGCATGACGCTCTCTTTCGTGTGAAGTAGTTGGAAAACAGTGATAACGCGCTCGAGCGGCCAATGATGATCGGTTCACGCCAGGAAATGAACGCTACCCCGTTCACGGTCATTTTCTCCCTTATGCGGTCTCTTTGGTGTAAAATCACTCAATTCCATGTAACGCGTCGCGAACGCGAAGTGGATGCACAAGTAGCATCGCCGACGGCGCGCAAGCCGATGAAAACCAGCACAAAAACTCCCTCTTGAATTACAAATCATCTGCCCTACCAGCTGAGCTATACCGGCAAAATGCGGCGCATACTAATGCACGCCGTCGCCTGGAACAAGTTGCCGATCTAAAAACGTGAACGCGTCGTGACTGAGAGCGGTTCGGCCGTTTCCAGGTTCTTGATCACGGTGCTGAGATAAACTGACTCTGGATAAATTGCCTTGTACTTGGTGATTTCCGCGCGGTTCAGCACCTTAAACCCGTACCGTTCGAACATTTTCTCTCCGCGCCGGCTCTCGAATGTGATGATCTGGCCGTAAACGCGTTTTTCGCCGGAGCGATAGAGATAACTCAAATACGCGCTCATGAGGGCGCGCGTTGTAGAAACCTTCCGGGCGTCTGGCAGCAAGTTGATATGAAAATGCGGCGTGCGTCGCGGCGCCGCTGGCACCTCGCGCCAACCGTGTACCAGGATCCACCGAACAAATCGGCGCGAGCGTTGGTTGTAGCGAAAGTAGCGCGTTAGCGCGCGGAAAAATAGCCAGACATTTTGATAAAGCGCGTAGAGCTGGTTTTGCAGAGGCTTGCGCGAACCCAGAAGATAACCGCGAATTTCGCCATCAACCTCCAAAAGAAAACACGATCCCGGTTCGTGATCAGTGTAATAGGTGGTGAGAAAATCAGCGAACAATTCTCGATCCTCATAAACGGGATCAATCGGGTCGCCGAGAAATCCGGTATCGCAGCAGAGCTTTCTTACCGCTTCGCGGTCCGATCTGCGATAGCCACGAATAAGGAACGGCCTGTGGTCGTCGTTCGCCATCTAAAATCGGCGGTAGTTTGCGCGAACCTCGCGATAAATGCAAAACAGTTCCTCAAATACGCGCGGCCAACTATAGAGTCTTTCCGTTGTGCCCGCGGCGGTCTTCCCCAAAGCTGACAATTTTTTAGCGCTAAAATCTTCGATTGCATCAGCCAGCGCATCCGGACTGTTCTTCTGCGCCCACGATTTCTGGTCGTGGCAAATAATCCGATCCATATAACTCCCACGAATTCCCACTACTGGTGTACCGCACGCCTGACTTTCCAGGGCCACAAGTCCAAACGTTTCCTGAACGCCGGGATGCACGAAGAGATTGGCAGCTCGATAATAACGGGCGAGATCGACAGAGTCTGCGCAGTAAGAAATCCATGAGATGTTTCCGATGCGGCGTTGCAACTTTTGTAGTTTGCTCCGCTGTGGTCCGTCACCAATCACCAGGAGATGAAACTCGTTGTGCCCGCGCTGGTGCAGAATCTCCAAAGCTCGAAACAATGTTTGTGTGTTTTTTTCCTTGGCCAGTCGCCCGGCATAGAGAAGTAATGTCCGCCCGTGAAAGACGCCTAACGACTGACGAGTCGCTGCTCCGTCATCCGGCACAGGCTTGAAAACGCCTGTGTTCACCCCTAGCCGCACGGGACGCACATTATGCACACCCCATTCAGAAAGCAGGTCGCTTAGCGTTTCGGACGGCACCAGCGTCGCTTGAAAGCGATTGTACAGTTTGCGCACATAAGCACGCGTCAATTTCATGGCTCGCTGCGTGCCGCGTTTGCCCAGAAATTTTGTGCCTCCGCGGAGATATGCTTCCGGGAAATGAGAGTGATAAAAACCAACGACCGGGACTCTCAGCGCGCGACCGGCGGCGATTGCTTTCCACCCGATCTGGTATGGGTCGCTCGATTCGATTAGGTCTGGACGCTCGCGCTCCAGGATTTCTTCGATGGCGCGGAGATTTAGCAGTGCGCGATATCGCGAGCTCCTCGAAACCAATGGCGAGCGAATTGAATAGACTCGTGACCGCGCATTTGTTGTTACCTCCGTCTTCGGGCCCGGAACAATGAGCACGTGCGCATCGTCAGGCAAATAATTGCTGATGTACGCAATTTTCTCGTGCACATACCGTTTTACGCCCCCGCTGAGCGGAGAGTAAAACTGGGTCAGGTCGCAGATTTTCACGTCTTTGTCATGCTGAGCGAAATCGAAGCATCTCCAATTGCTGGCTGCGTCTGCGAGCGAGGAAGTTAGAGATTCCTCGACTCCGCTCGGAATGACAAGAACAAGGCGACGATTGCGCGACGTGCAATCAAGACGAGGATTCCAGTTCGCTCAGGTATTTTTCCGCGTCAATGGCCGCCGCGCAGCCCGAGCCGGCCGCCGTCACCGCCTGCTTGTAAATACGATCGGCCACGTCACCCGCCACGAACACACCAGGGTGCCTGCTCTCGACCAGGTTCTTCGTGATCAAATAACCGTCCGTATCCAAGTCCAGCTTGCCTCGATACGCCCTGGTGTTGGGATCGTGACCAATTGCCACAAAAACACACGCCACGGCTAATTCCTGCACTTCATTCGTCCTCACATTTCGCAAGTGCACGGCACGCATTTCGCCTTTTTCGTCGGGAATGTAATCGGTGACGACAGTGTCCCAGATCGGTTCGATCTTCTTGTTCGCAAATACGCGGTCCTGCATGATTTTGGAAGCCCGCATCTTATCGCGTCGATGAATCAAATAGACCTTTGAAGCGAAGCGGGTGAGGAACAATGATTCCTCCGCCGCAGAATCGCCTCCACCGACGACGCAAACCGGCACGTTCTTGTAAAACGCGCCGTCACAGGTGGCGCATGAAGTCAGTCCGTGACCGACTAGTTTCTGTTCGTTCTCGAGTCCCAGATATCGCGCCGAAGCTCCACTGGCAATGATAAGCGCTTCCGTGTCCAACCATTCATCATCGGCCTTGATCCGAATATGTCGATTGCTGGCATCGAAATCGGTCGCCTCGGCGTATGAAAATCGGGCGCCAAATTTCTCAGCCTGTTTGTGCATGTTCAGGATGAGCTGAGGTCCATCGATTCCTTCCGGAAAACCGGGATAATTTTCAACGAGCGTAGTGGTCGAGAGTTGTCCCCCCGGATGGCGACCTTCCAGCACTAACGGGCTCAGGTTCGCGCGCGCGGCGTAAATCGCTGCAGTCAATCCGGCGCAGCCGCTTCCAATAATGATCAGTCTTTCCATCAATAAAACTTAGCACACAGCGCAAGTTGTTGCCGGGGGGAGCGCGTTGTCATTAATGTCCCGGTAAGCCATTGCGGGGAAGCCACATGATCCTCCAGATGCGTGGAGACACGGCCATTTACGCCGTCACGTTCACGCCAATTTCATGCAAGCCTGCTACACCGGAAAATAGGCCTCTATCTTCTTCCCATTCCTGCGTATCGCCTTCGCCGTCAGTAGCCCGGACGACTAGCATGTAATCACCTGCTGCATCTGGCATCCATTCGGTTTTCCAGAGCGACCACGCCAGATTGCCGCCGGAATAATAGATCTCAGCGTCACGCCAAGATCTGCCGCCGTCGCTGCTAAATTCCACGCGCGAGATACCTCGGTCACCACCGTAGGCAATCCCCTTCACTTCAATCGGCCCGTTCAGTTTGCCTAACGAAAACGACGACCAGGGATCCGGCACGTCAATTCTTGATCTTGTCGGCGTGATGAAATCCGGGCCCCAGCCTTGTGCCTCGTAAAATCCTTTCGCGTTCGCGTCGGTCACTTCGATTCGGGTGAGCCATTTCACATGTTTTTCGCCGAAGTAACCCGGGACGATGAGACGCAACGGGTAACCGTGTCGATCCGGCAACTCGGCGCCGTTCATTTCATAAGCCAGCAACGTGGTTGGTTTCAGCGCCTTCTCGAGCGGAATCGTATCGGTGTAATTATCGACACCATGAAAGCGCACGCGCGCCGCGCCGGACAGCGGCACCGCCCGGTCCAGAACGTCCCGCAACGGGAAACCTTTCCAGACAGCGTTGCTGATCAGTCCCGCGTCCAAACCATTGCTAATGCACATCAGGGTTGTTTCCTGCTCCTTCGTTTCGAATCCCAATAGATCGTCGAATCGCCACGTTGCGGCGTTCTTCACGAGACCGCCTACTTCAAGGTGCCAAAGATCGACGTCCACCCGCGGGTCGACGACATTCTTCGTCACACAATAAAACAATTCGTTAGGCGTGATCGGCTGCACGATGCGGCCTTTGTACTGCGTGCCGTCATAGCTAAACGTCGCAGCGCGATAAAGCTTGCGAGCCAGCGCGATCCCGCCGCCCGTAACTGCAGCTCCGATCGCGCCCAGTACAAAAGCACGCCGGCCGATCGCGGGACTGAATTCGTAGTCGCGGTTTCCGATTGTTCCTTGTGCAAGAAATCGAAAACCAACCACCAACGTGCGCTCGAACACAAAAACGCAGAGCGCGAAACCGACCAGCGTGACCAGACGCGCAGCGCCGGTGGGCAGGCCAATGTAACTGGTACCCAAAACCGGCCAAAGCGCGATTGCAAACACGATGATCGGCAACAAAACGAAAATCGCCGTAGTCCAAAGTGCCGAAGCCCGCGCAGGATTGCGCCGCAAGAACACTCCCAGGATCGCTCCGCCAATTGCACCAACGACGAGTTGACCAGCTATCGTCGAGCCAACGCCGAGTTGCTTGAGATGATTGTAACCGCCGACCTTGCCCATAAGGGAAAGAAACGGACCGGGCGGGATGAAAACCGAAAGGCGATCGCCGATGATCACGAGCGGTGTAGCCGCGCCCAGCACAGCGAGCAATAACATTGCCGTGGTCATCACGATTCCAGCGAGCAATCCAGCAAGTAGCCCGGCGAAAATTGTCTTCGTTGTACTCACGGCAGTTGCCGATCTTACAATCCCGGCGCCCCAATGGAATCAAATTGCGCGATGCGAAACAAATAGCTGACTAGGACATGAAAAGCGGCTCAGCAGCGCTGCACTCCAAACGTGCCGCAACTTCCACGTCTCAATCGGCGCTTGCGTCTTGGAGTGCGCCGGTGCTCGGGCGCTTTAGATTCTTCAACATCGCGTCTTATGTCGCTACGCCACGGTGGTGCCTCTCAGCGCAGGCCCCTTATCCGAGAGAATTTTCCGCACGCGCTCCACTACCATCTCCGAAGTAACCTGCTTCATGCAGGCGTGATCAAATGGACATTGGCTCAACCGACGGTAATTGCATGGCGAACACGGTAAATCCACGCGCACGACCGATTCCGGTCGCTCGTAAGGTCCGATGTGAACTGGGTTAGTCGGGCCGAAAACACTGACCATCGGTTTGCCAAGCGATGCGGCAACATGCATCGAGCCGGAATCGTTGGTGACAGCGACCTCGGCACGTCGAATCAGCGCCGCCAAATCTGCGGGCGTTGTCTTTCCCGAAAGATCGCATGTCCCCGGTGCTGCGGCGGCGATTTGTCGGCATCGCTGTTGATCGCGCCTCGTGCCCGCCAAAGCGACGGCGAATCCATCCTGAAGAAATTGCCGCGCAACACCGGCGAATCCTTCAATCGTCCAATGCTTGGTCTCCCAAATTGTGCCAGGCACAAGGACCACAAGCGGTTTAGACGCCGGCACGCCGTGCTCCTCCAGCAATCGATTCACCCTGTCAGCAGCCTGCGGCGAAAGATGAATAGCGAGATCGGGAGGATTATCATCGAGGCCAAGCAACGGGGCGACCCACAGGTAACGATCGATGGCGTGAATATCGAGCGTCGGAATGGGAATGCGGTGCGTGTAAGCTATCCACGAACCTTCGCGCGCGCCGCGCCAGCCATGGCTGGGGATGTTCTTGAGATCGTGTTCAACAGAAACGGTCAGACCGCGCTTGATGGGTCGATCAAATCCGATGCGCACACGCGCGCCGCTGATGAGAGCGAAAAAAGCCGAACGCACCTGGCCATGCATGTCAACGACCAGCTCGTATTTCGCACGGCGAATTTGTTTGAGCAGATCGAAAAACGACAGAAACGCACGCCATCGACGACCGCGCTTTGAGAAATCGCGGCGCGCAAAAAGAACGACATTGGAGAGCGCAGGATGGTAGCGGACGATTTCCGCGTTTTCCGGCGTGATCAGCCAGTCGATCCGCGCCCGCGGGTACCGCGCACGCAGTTTCACGAGCACCGGCAGTGTATGCACCACATCGCCCAGCGCCGAAGGTTTAATCAGCAAGATCCGCGAGAATTCGGCTGATCGGAGCGCCAATGCGTCGGAATTCTTTGGGGGTTCAATCTGACCTTTCACAAAGGGGTTTCAACGACCAACGCTCAACGCTCAACGCCCAACGTCAAATGAGATGGTTAAGCGTTCCGAGCTAGATATTGGGCGTTCGGCGTTTCTTTCGGCTATCAGGCTATTCCAGCCAGCAGATTAGGCGGCCTGTTTTTCGCCTGACAGCGCGCCACGGAGTTTTTTTATCCACGCGGAAAACCGATGCCGATTTTGCTCGCGCCGCACCACCGCCTCGCTCGTGACCCAGTTGAACTGAATGACGCGGCGCGGACCGGAGAATGACTTGTGACCGTGCCATGAGTTATTGCTGCGCCGAAACGCCAGCAACGTGCCTTCTGTCGGCGGCACTTCCAGAAGGACATCTTCCAGATTCGTCCCGGATCGCAACAATCGAAGCTGGCCACCGGATGATTCCCAAGCCGAATTCATGTAAACAAGGATAGTGATGATCTTGGTCTCAGAATCGGTGTGGATCTTGCCATCTTTCTCGCTGCAACGCCCGCGCACGGTGATCATGTCCGGGCGATTGGTCAGATCGATATTAAACTTTTCTTCAAACGCCTTGCGAAACTCTTCGCTGCGCATCTCCTCGATCAGCTTTGCAAATCCCGGGCCATAGGTGACCTCTCGAAGCGGAAAGCTACCCGCCCGGCCAACCTCGGGGTAATCCTTATCGATTGCAGCACGCGCCTCAACTTTTACAAACTCTGGAACGACTAGAAACTCAAACGGCTCACGGGTGAGCGGCGTGGTGCGAAATCTCTCAAGATCAAGCATCGAAAGCATCGGGCGACGCTACATGAAAACTCGGGAACTTCTAGATGGAATCGACTATCCGACGGCGACGCGCACCAATGTTGCAACGATGCGGGAACCGGCGACAAATGTGCCGCGGAACGTGCCTGACACCTTGGATTCGCCACCGGCACGCCGGCGATGGTTTACGGGGACTTCGAGAACACGCAGCCCGTCGCGCGCGGCTTTCATCTGCATCTCCAGATTCCAGCCGTAGGTCTGCTCGCGCATGTCGAGTCGTTCAAGCGCATCACGGCGAATGGCGCGAAATGGGGACATATCCGTGTAACGAACCCCGTAGAGGAACCGCAAAATCAATCCAGCGAGTCGTCCGGCAAAGACTTGCTGGAGATTCATGCTGCCGGGTTCGCGTTGTCCGCGCGTACGCGAGCCGATCACGAAATCGCGCGTCCCGCGCGCTACAGGATCAACGAGCTGATTCATGAACGCGGGCACGTCGCTGCCGTCGCCATCGAGAAAAACCACAATGGCACATTCGGGCGAAAGCGCACGAACGCCGGCGGCGCAAGCGCGTCCGTATCCACGCGGCGCGGTCACCACGCGCGCGCCTGCTTCATGTGCGCGCTCAGCAGTTCGATCGGTGCTGCCGTTATCAACGACGATCACCTCGTTAGGCAAACCAGTAGCGAGACATTCGCGTACGACGCCGGCGATCGGTTCCTCCTCATCGAGCGCGGGGATAATGACCGAGATGCTACTCATCGCAAAACCAGCCACGCGCCGGTGAAGTAAATCACCAGCGCACAAAAATCCGCCAGTGCCAGCGTGATCGGTCCTGCCGCAATTTTAGGGTCCAGCTCGAACCGGTGAAGAAGCGACGCCACCCCCAAGCCAAACCCACACGCCGTGACGAGCGAAACCGCGATGCTGCCGCCGATGACGAATGCGGCAGCGCCATCATTTCGCCAGATCCAAACAATTAAGCCGACGACCACCCCGCACGCGGCACCGAGCAGGAGTGCGGTGACCAATTCGCGACGAAACGCTGTAGCCAGCCAGCGCCATGTGACTTGCGCAGACCGTAACGCGTGAATCGTCACACTCATCGATTGCATACTGACGCTTTCATTTAGTCCCAGTACCATCGTGAGAAAGAACGCGAGCACCAAACTGTGCGCGAGTGTCGCTTCAAAAAAGCCGGCCAGGATCGCCGAAAGCGTGCCACCGCCGACTGTGACCAGTAGCCACGGAAAACGGAATCGGAAGATACGCCAGGGCGACGCACCGCGGATTTGTTCGATATGAAAGCCGAGCGCCTCAAAGAACTCCGGGCTCACCTGCGCAATATGACTTCCAGTCTGTCGGGATTCACTGTCGCCCGCTTCCAAAATTTCTTCGGTGAACAGGTTGGCGTCGATGATGCCCACCACGCGGCGTTGCTCGTCCACGATGGGGAACGCCAGAAATTTGTAGAGCACAAAAAATTCGCAGGCGTCGAGAATCGTTGCGGTCGCGGGAACGGCCACCACGCGCGGCACCATGATCTCGCGCAACGGCTTTTCCAGCGACGCCGTGAGCAAACGGCGTGTGGGAACCACGCCAACCAGCCGTTCCTGTTCATCGATCGCATAAAAGTAGATGACGCGTTCACCTACGCCTTCACGCCGGATGCGATCCAGGGCTTCGCCCACTGTCATGCCCGCGCGGAGCAACGGAAAATCTTTGCGCGCGTGATCGACGACCGGTGCATTAAAATCCGGAATGGTGGCAGCGATGTTCATCTCCCTACTCGATGAACGATCCCTTTGTTCTTTAAAATTTCGCTGGCTTCGCTGAAGTAATCGCGAATGTCTGATTGGGCGCGGATCCAATCGATATAGCGACCGATGCCTTCACTGAGATTGACACTCGGTTTGTAACCGGCGGAGCGAGCGACTGTGGTGTCGCTAATGAGATGGCGCATTTCGCCGGGACGAAATTCGCCGTTAATCTCAGGCGCGAAGTCGATCTTCAGGACGTCGGAAAGTTGTTCGGCGATCTCGCGAATCGGCGTACCGCAGCCGCTGCCAATGTTTACTGGCAGTCCGTCGAGCTTGTCTGTTTCCGCGGCAAGCAAATTCGCCCGGGCGATGTCTTCCACAAATGAGAAGTCGCGCGTCTGCTCCCCGTCTTCGTAAAGCACAGGAGCCACATTGTTCAGCAAACGCGTGCAAAAAATCGCGATCACGCCGGTGTAGGGATTAAAGATCGATTGACGCGGCCCGTATGTGCAGGAGTAACGCAGCGCGACCGTGGGAATACCCAGCTGTTTTCCCCATAGAAGGACCAGCCGCTCTTGATCAACTTTCGTCAGGCCGTAAACGGTTTCGCCACCGACCGGTGCATTTTCCGGAGTCGGAACGCTCGTTGTGGTCGCGCCGCAGAGTGGGCAATGCGCCTCCCAATCTCCTTTGCGCAATTGTTCCACCGGACGCACCGCCGGAAAAACCAATCCATGTTCCGGACAATCGCCGGCCCCTTCGCTGTAAACAGCCTGCGAGCTCGCAACAACGACCTTCTTAATCGGCAGGGCCTTCTCGCGGATCACTTCGAGCATCTGGGCAGTGCCGAGCGAATTCACATGCACAAATTTTGTGATCTCTGGCATGTAACCGCCATAGGCAGCCTGGTGGAAAACGATGTCAATCTTATCGAGCGCAGCGGCAATCGTATCACGATCACGCAAATCACCGTGAACGAATTCGGCCTTCTTGTTGATCCAAGCCGGCTTTCCGCGGCGATGGGTTTGTGGTTCCAGATTATCGAGCGCCCGAACCTCCCAGCCATCATTCACGAGAAGATCCACAACATGTGAGCCGATTAAGCCCGCGCCGCCGGTAACTAATGCGCGTTTTGCCATTCGACTGTGAGGCTAGTCATGTAGCTGTGGTAGGGCAACCGCTTCAGTAGCTCTGAGATTCGGCACGCAAAGCGCGGGTCCTACACCGACCAAACACGCCCCGTGCCATCGCGCGCGATAAGTTCGCGCAAAAACTGTTGGGTCTGAGGCGCGACATTATCGCGCGCATTTGTGCCAAGCAGTTCACCACAAAGCCGACGCAGCGCCGCGTGATCGTCGACGTCCAATCCGCGAGGCAACTCATGAACACCGACACCGATTTGCGTCGCGCTCCTTATTGTCTGCTCCAAAACTCGCTCAGTACTCCAATCAATTCGTTCGAAGACTTCTTGGTGCAATCGTTTTAATCCAATCAAATAGTAACCACCGTCGTCGCAGGGTCCCAGGACGATATGATCCCCCGGCAACGAAAGGAGTTCCACCGCTCTGGTAAAATTCTCAGCGGGAATGGTCGGGCTATCAGAATCAATCAAACAAACGCTGTCGAACCCGCATTTGAACAAGTCCTCAGCTGCAAAATAGAGGCGCTCACCGAAATTTTCGCCGCGCTGTGGCAACAAACTGAAATCGGCCGGCAAAATATCGGCATAGTCCGATTCGGTACCGATCGGGGTATAAACCGCAAACCCACGTGCGATTGGCCGTGAGTTCAGCCCAGTTAAATCGTTGCAACAAACAGAAATCGCAGCACCTGTATCGTGCAAGAAACACCTGTTAAGTTGCGCCGCTTCCTCATTTGTAAGCGGCGGGACAAGGCGGGTCTTCACCTCGCCTGGGCGCGGCGCTTTGGTCATCAACGCCAATGCACAACAGCCCGCAAAATATTTAGCCGCTCTATCCGGATCAACAACGCGTTGACTACTTCTCATTCGTCGCGCTGCCCATCGCTATTCTTTCTCGCAAAGAGCGTACTGGTAGCGGCCATCCTGCCAGATCCTAAACTTTTTCCATGGTTGCGTTGCGAAAAGATGCGCGAATCCATCTGCAGAAAATACCGTTGCCTTGTATGGCTCCCGATAACCATTTCCGGAGGGAATTAATCCCACGAGAAGCCACATTGCCAAAAGCGGGATTGACGCCCACAAGGCGTAGCGAGGTTCAGCAACGAAACAGCGACCGCCTGGCTTCAACACACGATACATCTCAGCGATGACGCCTGCTTGTTCGGGCAAAATAGTGAGTAATCGCGAAGCCAGGACGACATCGAACGCGGCATCGGAACACGACAACTGGAGGGCGTTGATTCGTTTAAAGCAACAATTAGTCAACTGAAGCGCCTCGGCTCGATCGCTGGCCCACTGCACTTGTTTCGCAGAACGATCCACTCCGGTAATTGACATCTCCCGAAAGCGCTCTCCTAGCCGGCACGAGTAGAATCCAGGACCGCATCCAAGTTCAATTAGAGTCGTTCCCGGAGCAGGATGTTCGTCTGGCCAAAGAGCCGCGATAATGCGCCTTGTATCATCACGGAAAAGGTGTTCGCGGCAGAACGCATAAGCCCAGGTAGCATGCTCGAAAAGACTGTCGTGTTTATAGGCTTGGTATGCGTACCCATTTGGCAGGGCTGTTGTCTTGTCGAGTAGAACCTGTTTCGGCGGCATTTTCTCGTTGTTTCCAGTAGCACAATCGGTTCTCGTTCCGTTTTTCAGTGTCAAAAAGTTTTCCACAGCCAGTAATGAATTGAATCAAAAGTTAACCCTTCTGATCATCTTCTTATAGTTGGAAATAAGTCGGTGCTGTGCACGGTGTATTTGCCTCGTGTTTCATCACGCGAATGAGCTGTTAATAAGGTCAACATGGAACACCCACAGGTTTGATTTCTTCGATGAAGGACGGGACTTATTAAAAGTTATTCGAACATATTGGCCACTTAACGCTAAATGCTTTAACAAGACTAGATGCGCATTAAAAAGACGTTGTTTTTAGGTGCCATCCTGTTCGTCGCAGCATTTTCCTCGGCATGGAGCGCGGACGAACCGTCTCTCTGGCAAATCCAACGGATTCTTGCCCACAAACGGTACGTAGACCTGACGCACGAGTTCGCACCGGGAATCCCGCGCTGGCCGGGATTTCCCGATGAGGTGCGCAAGACAATTTACTGGTACGAGAAGCGCCCCGACGTCATGGGAACAGGTTTCTTCTCCGAACTCTATACACATGTCGGCCAGTGGGGGACGCACGTCGATTCGCCTGCTCATTTTATAAAGGGGCTTCGAACAGTAGATAAGATCGATCCGAAAGAAATGGTGCTGCCGCTCGTTGTTATCGATGTGCACGAGGAAGCTGCGAAAAATCCAGATTACACACTACCGCTCGAGCGCGTGAAAAAATGGGAGAAAGATAACGGACCAATCCCTGCCAGTGCGTTTGTTGCTATGCGGACCGATTGGTCGAAGCGTTGGCCCGACGCGGCAAAGATGGAAAACAAAGATGTCAATGGCATCGCGCACTACCCCGGATGGAGTTTGCCTGCCTTGAAGTATCTTTACGAGGAGCACAAGATTACGGCGTCTGGTCACGAGACAACAGATACGGATCCGGGGATTGCCGCCAGTAAGGACGATTACTCACTTGAAACGTACATTCTCAGTACAAACCATTATCAGATCGAATTGCTCACCAATCTCGATCAGGTCCCGGAAGCCGGCGCGATTGCAATCGTAAGCTTTCCAAAACCAAAAGGCGGCTCAGGATTTCCAGCGCGGGTGTTCGCGATTGTACCCTGAATATTGACTACGACAGCGGCGCGATGCGAGTGGTGCGGTTTGATCATTGAGCACCGGACAATTGCTTTCTGAAGGGATCGGTGCCAGCGAACCAGGCTACATTCCAATGCGGTTCACGACGGATAGGTCGCCAAAAATGTGCTCTGGCTGAGTTGACCGAAAGTCGCGGCAGGAACGAAGGTAGGCGCCGAGTCTATGCACATTACCGACATCATGCGGGGCGATTCTCCCATGTTTTCGTTCGAGTTCTTTCCGCCGAAAACTATGGAGGCGGCCGAGACTCTCTATCAAACCATTCGCGACCTCGAATCGTATATGCCGAACTTTGTCAGCGTTACTTACGGTGCTGGCGGCTCAACACGTGATTTAACTCACGATCTTGTCGAGCGCATTCAGCGCACCACAAAGCTCGACCCGATTCCTCACCTTACGTGCGTCTGTCACAACGAAGAGGAGATAGAAGGGATTCTCCTTCGGTATGCCAAGTCTGCGATTGGGAACATTCTCGCGCTAGGCGGCGATAGGCCGGTTGGAATTGCTTACGATAAATCGCGGGACTCGTTCCAACATGCAATGGATTTGGTCAAATTCATTCGCCGCTTCAATGAGTCCGGCACTCATCCCGACCGCCGCGGTTTCGGGATCGGAGTGGCCGGCTTTCCTGAAGGACATCCCGCGACTCCAAATCGATTGCGCGAAATGGATTACTTCAAAGCGAAAGTAGACGCGGGCGCCGACTACATCGTCACGCAGCTATTTTTCGATAACCGCGACTTTCTCGATTTTCGCGAACGATGTGCGCTCGCGGACATTCACATCCCAATTATCGCCGGCATCATGCCCATTACTTCCATCGGCGGATTCAAACGCATCGCCGAGCTAGCTGGCGGCGCACGCTTTCCTGCAAAGCTACTGCGCGCTCTACAGCGTTGCCAAAGCGATCCAGAGATGGTCAAGCGCGTCGGCCTTCATTTCGCAATAGAACAATGTCACGATCTTTTGGACAACGATGTCGCAGGTATTCACTTCTATACACTTAACCGTTCCGATGCCACGCGGGTAATCTTTGACAGTCTTGGTATTCCGCGTGGTCGGAATCCAGAGCCCTCGAGTGTTTAGTTAGGCGCTCCGGATTTCTAGGCTCGAAAGCAAGCTGGCGAGATTTGCGCGAAGCCAGTGACGCGAGCAGAATTTCCGGATGCTGAAGGTCGGCCACGCGATTTGCTGGCAAGTTGGAGCACTCGTTATTGCAATTGTACTCGCAATCTTGCTTTCGCGCTTCCTTCCGATCGTCAGTTTTATCGAGGCATCGCAACAGCGTGTGATGAGTTGGGGTACATGGGGAGCCGTCTGCTACCCGCTGCTTTTCGCCGCTTGTAATATCCTTCTGCTTCCCGGTGGCATTCTTGCCGTCGGAGGAGGTTTCTTTTTTGGATTGTGGTGGGGATTTTTAATCGTGCTGGTGGGTAATCTTGTTGCCACAGCAGTTTCCTTTGCTCTAAGCCGATGGATCGCCAGACGATGGTTTCAGCAAAAACTTTCACATAACGCAACGCTGCGCGCATTGGGACCTGCCGTAGAGCGCGAGAGCTGGAAGATTATTCTGTTGAGTCAACTACATCCACTTTTCCCGACTAGCTTGCTGAATTATTTCTACGGCATAACGCGAATCCCGTTTGGCAGCTACATGTTTTGGGCGTCGGTCGGTCGGGCGCCTGGTCTTTTTTTGTACGTTTATGCAGGCACGCTGGGTCAGTTTGCAGTGCGCATTATGCGCGGGAAAAGTTATCCACGCATGATTGAGTATTGGATATGGGGAGGCGCGTTCGTCACGACAGCATTGCTTCTGATAGTGCTCGGCCGCATGGCGCACGCCGCACTACGAACCTCGCACAATTCGACAGGACCCAAACAGGAAGCGAATACCGAGCATTTAAATATAAATAGTTGATCAGTAATTAATTACGCTAATTATGAGTTTTACGCTACCGACAGAATACGAAGTATTGGTTGTCGGCAGCGGCCATGCCGGGATCGAAGCGGCACTAGCCGCCGCGCGAATCGGCTGCCGGACTTTAATGTTAACTCAGAACTTGGACACGATTGGGCAAATGTCTTGTAATCCGGCGATCGGTGGACTAGCCAAAGGGCATATTGTCCGCGAGATAGATGCCATGGGCGGTGCGATGGGCTTAAATGCCGATGCTACAGGGATTCAGTTTCGAATGCTTAACAGGACGAAGGGGCCATCGGTCCGAGCGCCGCGGGCGCAGTGCGACAAGAAGGCTTATCAGTTTCGCATGAAGGCCATTTTGGAGTCGGCCGATAATCTTGACCTTAAACAGGGAACCGTCTCACGCATTCTTGTCGAGGGGGGCAAGGTCTTTGCGGTGGAAACCGATTTGGGTCTGAGAATCGCTACGCGAAGCGTCGTGATCACTTCGGGGACATTCTTACGAGGTCTCCTACATGTCGGCGAAGCTACCAAGCCTGGAGGACGAATGGCCGACGCCAATTCGAGTCTCAGCGATAATCTTCGACAGTTAGGCTTCCAGGTCGGGCGATTCAAGACGGGCACCCCGTGTCGCTTAAACGCACGCTCGATTGATTTTTCTCAGTGCGCAATCCAGCTTGGGGACGAGCCACCGCCGACCTTCTCCTTTTGTGAGGAAGAAATTGGCGACTGTCGAGGAGAAATTTTTACGCTGAATCGCGTTTGCGGAGGAAAGTTCCACGTGGAACAAATGCCCTGCTGGATAACTCATACCACGGAGCGGACGCACGAGATCATCCGTGCGAATCTTGACCGGTCCCCACTTTACGCCGGCCAGATCAAGGGCACAGGACCCAGGTATTGCCCGTCCATCGAGGATAAGGTTGTAAAATTCTCAGATAAGGCATCGCATCAACTCTTCCTTGAGCCCGAGGGCCGCCATACCAGGGAATATTACGTAAACGGCATCTCGACGAGTTTGCCATATGACGTTCAACTTGAATTTTTACGTTCCATTCCCGCCTTGGAGCGAGCTGAGATAATGCGCCCAGGCTACGCTGTGGAATACGATTATTTTCCGCCAACCCAGCTCTACCCGACGCTCGAAACGAGGCTGGTCGATGGGTTGTATTTTGCCGGCCAGGTTAACGGAACGTCCGGGTATGAAGAAGCGGCGGCTCAAGGTCTGATTGCGGGCGCTAACGCGGCGCTGAAAATTCAAGGGCGCTCGCCACTGGTGCTGGGGCGAAGCGAAGCGTACATGGGAGTTCTTATCGATGACCTCGTCGCCAAAGGTACGGAAGAGCCTTACCGCATGTTTACAAGTCGGGCCGAAGACCGGCTGTTTTTGCGACATGACAATGCCGATCAGCGCCTAACGAGCCGGGCATTTGGCTCGGGATTAGTGAACCCAACACGCTGGGTTCGGCATAAGGAAAAGACGCGACTCTTGGACCAAGCCCGTCTGCTAGCCACCCAAACCAAGCTCAATGGAATCCCGATCTCCCAATTGTTCAAGAGACCCGACTTTAATGCCACAAGCCTGCCATTGGACCTTCTTTCCCTCGTACCGATCACAATTTGGCAGTTAGTCGAAACGGATTTCAAATACGAAGGTTATGCGGCGCGGCAATCAGACCAGAATCGACAGCTTGAACGGAGGCAGCAACAAGTGATTCCAAATTGGTTCGATTATGATGAAATTCCTGGCCTTCGCTCTGAAACGAGACAGAAACTGGCGACTGCTCGTCCCAGCTCGCTAGGTCAGGCAGCCCGAATAAGTGGAATCACGCCGACTGATGTTGCAATAATATCTATATGGTTGTCTAAAAAGCACTTAGACAATATACCACCTGTTGAAATGGCCGCTAATTCCGAATAACGTTCCATGCTCACGTTCGCCGTTGTAGTGATCGGGAGCTATCTGTTGGGATCGATCCCGTTCGGCTATCTCGCAGGTCGACTCGCAGGGATTGACATCCGGAACTGCGGTAGTGGCAACGTCGGCGCGACCAATGTCATACGAACGCTCGGAAAGAGTTATGGCTATCCCGTTTTCGCCTTGGATTTATTGAAAGGTTTCGGGGCGGTGAAGATGTCAATCTTAATCGCTACGCGAGTGCAGTCGGAATGGAACTCGCCAGAGATGTTTGGAATCGTGGCGGCGATATCGAGTGTGCTTGGGCATTCTTTTCCCGTGTGGCTACGCTTCAAAGGGGGGAAAGGTGTCGCCACTTCGGCCGGGGCGCTTTTGGCGTTGGCTCCCGTCGCCGCGCTGATTGGTGTTGCGATTTGGATACTAACCTTTTGGCTTACGCGTTATGTTTCGGTAGCCTCAATTGCAGCTGCAGCTGCATTACCTCTCATCATTCTGATCACAACCTGGCTAAGTCGAACCACAGGAAAGTTGTTATTGTACTCGTCGGTTTGTCTCGCGGCAGTTGTGATTTGGCGCCATCGTTCAAATCTTTCGCGACTCATGCGTGGAACGGAGCCGCGCTTTACTCGAAAGTGAAAATCGGCGAAACAGCAATTCTTGGAGCTGGCAGTTGGGGTACGGCTTTGGCTTGGTTGTGGGGCAAGGATGGACGTCAGGTTTCGCTTTGGGGTCATGACAGCGATCGCGTAGCGCGCATGCAAGGAACACGCGAGAACAGCGATTATCTTCCGGGGCTCAAATTACCTGGATCAGTGCGTGTCACGTCCGAGCTCAGTGATTGCACCGGCGCGGATCTGATCGTTTTCGCGACGCCATCGACAGCTTTGCGAAAGGTTGCAACTCAACTGCGACAAGCGATTGGAAATATTCGCGTGGTCCTACTGAGTTGCGTGAAAGGGATCGAGCACGGCACCGGGATGCGGATGAGTCAGATCCTAAGCGAACTTTTTCCAGAGCAGAAGATCGCGGTCTTATCGGGTCCAAATCTCGCAGCAGAGGTCGTCCAAAACCTTCCGACTGCAACCGTGATTGGCTGCAACGACTCTGAGTGTGCAACGAGTCTGCAAGGTATCTTGGGGAGTCCGCGCTTCCGTGTTTACACTAGCCAGGAGGTCACTTCCATCGAACTGGGCGGCGCTTTGAAAAATGTGTTCGCTATCGCGGCGGGAATCAGCGATGGGCTGGGGTTGGGCGACAATTCCAAGGCGGCCTTGGTGACGCGATCGTTGGCGGAGCTGGTGCGCCTTGGAGTTGCCATGGGAGGAACAGCGCAAGCTTTCTATGGATTAAGCGGCGCGGGCGATTTGATTGTGACTTGCTATAGTGAGCGCAGCCGCAACCACACAGTCGGCAAACGTCTCGGGCGAGGCGAATCACTCATGCAGATCACCCAATCCATGAGGATGGTGGCCGAAGGAATTGCAACTGCGCGGAGTGCTTTTGAGTGCGCACGCCAGTTGAAGATCGAGACGCCCATAATTGATCAGGTTTACGCCGTTCTGTATGAACAGAAAAAACCGACGGGTGCGTTGGAAGAAGTGCTGAGCCGCGAACAAAAAGCAGAACATATCTAGGCGTCGCACGAACTGTAACCTGCGATTGCCACGCGGAAATTCAAAATTACAATCCCGCCGCTCGATATCTTTCGGAAAATTCCGCTATCACAGCCGGGTATAACTCGCGCTCGGCGATTTGAATCCGCGCATGCAGGCTTTCGGCCGTGTCATCAGGCAGGATCCGCACTTCACGCTGAGCGATGATCTCACCGTGATCGATTTTCTCATCCACGTAATGTACTGTGCAACCACTGACCCCTTCGCCCGCCGCGAGCGCCTGTTTCCAAGCTTCGAGTCCCGGAAATTTAGGCAGAAGCGATGGATGGATATTGATGATGCGTCGTGGGAACGCTTTGAGCATCGGCGCATGCAGCACGCGCATGAAGCCAGCGAGCACCACGAGCTCAATACGTGCCTCGCTTAACATATTCACGAGCTCGTTCTCCACTTCCGGCTCTAGCCGGGTGCGAAGTTGGCCAGGCGGCAGATATGCGTTAGCAATGGAAAACTCCCGCGCTATGTCGAGGATCGGCGCATGCAGGACGTCCGAGATTACAACACGTGCTTCCGCGGCCAGGTCGCCTGAGCGAATACGCTCGAGAATTGCCCGGCAGTTGCTTCCTTTTCCTGACCCAAGAATTCCAATTGGCAGCCGTTTCATTTATTTATTCTGACCGCTAGCGATATATGGACATCGATTGCGGGAAGCGCGTCACAACTTTCAAGGCCCGCTCTTGCATATTTCTTCGAGCAGGCGCGAAGTCGAATAGCCTGCCTCAAATGGAATGATGCGAATTTCGGCGCCGATCTCTTTCAAAAGTGTGCGCTCCTCTTCGTTGAGCGTTGCCGAGGTGTAATCCCCACCTTTCACATAAATGGCAGGATGGCTTGCAGCAATAAACTGCGTCGCTCGCAGTTCGGGAAAAACTGTGACCAGATCTACGCACTGTAGAGCGGCGAGGATTTCCGCGCGATCGCGCTCAGCGGTAATCGGACGTCCTTTTCCTTTTAATTCGCGGACCGACCGATCGCTATTCAAGCCGACCGCTAACAAATCGCCGAGCGCCCGTGCAGCTTGCAAGTAGCGCACGTGTCCGACGTGCAGCAAGTCAAAGCAGCCGTTTGTCGCTACCAGTTTTTTCCCGGCAGCATGCAACTGCTTGCTGCGCTCCGAAAGTTCTTCGAGACCGACGATTTTTGGGCTCATGCCTTTCTCAATTAGACGAGAACTATGCGTTAAGCGCGCAAAAAGGCGCGGAAAAGTTCCAAAGGACCGAGATCGATTGTCGGTAATCGAATTTTAGTCGCGAAATCTGTGGTTGGCCTTTTATCGATTTGGGCCACGTTGTGGAAAATGAAGTCGAGACAGACCTTCCACATTTCCAGGAGACCAGTCGTGCCTCTCGCGGAAACCGAGAAGTCACACGGTTTACGTAATGACTTAGGACTGCCGCGCTTTCACGGTTCACCGTGTCTTCTCGCCATTGCGCGCGACCCTTGGACAATTTTCGCATATTGGAATGTTGACTGGCCATCGATTTTCAAAAATGCCGCGCCTGTCGATCGACAGGTTCATTTCCGAATTCATTGTGGAGACGGTCTGGAGGAGAAAGAAGCGGCTATCGAACCGATGGCGGGAATGCATTATGTAACAATGTCGCAACGGCATCGTGCTTGTCGCGTTGAGATCGGATATTACCAGCCCGCTGACGTCTGGCATTCGGTGGCGATGTCGAATGAGATTGTGATCCCGCCCGCGGAAATATCCGAAGCGGAGCATGTGGATGTTGCTACGATTCCGTTCCATCTCAGGTTTCAACAGCTTGTCGATTTGTTTGGAGCCGCGAACGACGATGCATTGGCCACCGTAATCTCTCGATTTCAAACGCGCGCATTGAGTAGCGGAAGATCTGAAAAGTTATCTCCCGAAGAGCGCAAAATTCTCCGGCGAGCAGGCGTTGCGCTGTCCGAACTCGCCGATGCACGGCGCGCTTTCAATAAGCTCGAAAGCGAAAAGCTCCGGAAGCAGGCCGAAGTGTTTCTCAAGCCAGGCGCAACCAGCCCGTCGAGAGGGTTCAAGGTCGACTGGACCTCAGCTGGATCTTAAAGCCTGTTGTCTCTCTAAAACTTGTCAGCAGGCATTTTCTCAACGCTGATACATCACCGCGCGGGATTGCTGTTATTTCTAGCTCTCGCCTGGTGTTTCCATCATTAAGTGCCGTGCGTGTGTGTGATCGGAAACTTGGGCAACCAGGTTTAGTAGGGCGCCCAGACTCCACGCGAGCACGAACCCAGCCGCGCCGATGACAATGCCGAGTGGGCCCGGGACGTATTCCATGCGATAACGCGCCAGCCACAAGATTGAGCCGAGCGAGCCGAATACAATCCAGATTACACCGGCGATTTTCAGCGCGCGCGACCAGGCGGTCTCACCGGGGATTTTCCGCGGGCCAAGTTTGGAGTTGTAAACGCTATAGCCGAAGTAAATCACGATGCCGAAAGCAAACCAGTAAATCAGCCGCTCCCAGGTTAGCCACGGCAGTGAGATCATGAGAGCAAGGGCCGACAGCGCACCCATCGGTGCGACGAACCACACAGCTGGCGTTTTGAATGTGCGCGGCAACTCAGGCTCGCGCAGCCGCAGCACAAGAACTCCAATTGAGACGATCACGAACGCCAGCAGTGTGCCGATCGAAACGAGGCTGCCAGCTTCGCGCACAGTGAAGACTGCTGCAAAGCAGGCCACAACGATTCCTGTGGCTATCGTCGTGATATACGGCGTGCGGAATTTTGGATGAATCCTGCTCACAAACTTCGGCAGCAAACCGTCGTCCGCCATGGTGAAGAAAATCCGCGACTGGCCCAAGAGCATCACCAGAATGACCGAGCTGAGACCGGCGATGGCGCCCAGTTTGATTAGCGAGGCCATCCACCCCACTCCGGCGTGATCGGCAGCGACGGCAATCGGATCCGGTACATCCAATTGCAGATACGGGACAATGCCGGTAGCCACTGCCGACACTGCGATATAGAGCACTGTGCAGACCAGCAGCGAGCCGATGATGCTGATCGGCATGTCGCGCTGGGGATTCTTTGCTTCCTGCGCCGCTGTGCTCACAGCATCGAACCCGATGTAGGCGAAAAACACTATCCCTGCTCCCTGCATGACGCCGCTCCAGCCAAAATGTCCGCGCGTACCGGTGCTCGGCGGGATAAACGGATGCCAGTTGGCGGGATTGACCGCGTGAGCCGCGCCGACGATGAACAGCAGCACCACCGCCACTTTTACAAACACAATGACGTTGTTGACCGTCGCCGATTCGCGAATGCCGATCACCAGCAGAAGCGTAACGATAGCGATAATGATGACGGCTGGCAGATTGAAGATGGCCGTAACTTGCGTTCCGTCCGCCAAAGTAATGAGCGTTCCGCGCGCCGCCGATAGCTGGGCCGGGATATGAATGCCAATGTCGCGCAGAAACGAGACGACGTAGCCTGACCAACCGATAGAGACTGTGACCGCGCCGAGGGCATATTCCAGAACCAAGTCCCAGCCGATGATCCACGCGAAAAGTTCGCCGAGCGTCGCGTAGCCGTAGGTGTACGCGCTGCCCGCCATTGGCACCAGCGACGCAAACTCGCTATAGCACAGCGCCGCAAAAATCGAGGCCACACCGGCCAGCACGAACGATAAAATTACCGCTGGCCCCGCGTTCTGCGCCGCGACCGTGCCGGTTAGCACGAAAATGCCTGTGCCAATGATTGCACCGATGCCAAGCGCCGTCAGGTTGGTTGCCCCTAGCGCACGTTTCAAGCGAGTGTCCGTCAGTGCGTCAGCTTGAAGTTGGGTGACGCTTTTTCGTCGAAATACGTTCATGGGCAAAGTTTGGTTTTAGTTGTGCTAGTTGAGATGGGCCGAGTAAGTCATGCTGGCGACGATTTTTTTCCAAGAATTTTCCAAAGGAAATAAATCGGCACGCCGCTAATCACGATTAACAATCCGGGCCAGGTCGTCGCCGTTTGATAAATGAAAAGTACCAAAAGAATCACCGCTGCTCCGACAATGTAGAGAATGGGCACAACTGGATAACCAAACGCCTTGTATGGACGCTCGGCGTCTGGTCGCTTCCACCGCAGCAAAAATAATCCTGCGATTGTGAGAATGTAAAAAATCAGTGCGGCAGAAATTACGTAGTCGAGCAAGTTTCCATAAAGATTGCCGTAACTTCCATCTGCCTTCACGGTGCGCGGCAACACCAGGATTCCAGCCCAAATTCCTTGAATTATCAGGCCCCACGCCGGGACATGGTTTTTATTCAACTCACCCACCCGTCGGAAAAAGAGACCGTCGCGCGCCATCGCATAATAGGCGCGCGCGCCTGCGAGGATCAGTCCATTATTGCAACCGAACGTCGAAACCATAATCGCGACTGCCATGATCGTAGCCCCAGCGCCCGGAAAAATTACATTGGCCGTTTCCGACGCGACGCGATCGCTTGGCGCATTTTGAATCGAAGCGAATGGAAGCGTGGCCAGATACGCGACATTCGCCAGCAGATAAAGTCCGATAACCAGAAGCGTACCGAAGGCGAGCGACAACGGTATGTTGCGCCGCGGTTCCTTCACTTCTCCGGCGATGAACGTGATGTTGTTCCAAGCATCCGCTGAAAAAAGGGAATTGGTCTGCGCTACGCAGATGCCGACGAAGAGACCGAATGCGGTGGCGGCGGTGAGTCCCGCTCCCACATCCTGCAACCCGCCTCGCAAAGTCCAAAGGTCGCGAAAGTTTTCCGTACCTGCTCCGGACTTCACACCAACGATGATTCCCAGCACGACCAACGCGATGAGAGCGCCCGTTTTGGCTGTCGTGAAAATATTTTGCACGAGCTTGCCAAGATTTAATCCCCGCGTGTTCATGAAAGTCAGTAGCGCGATCATCGCCAGACCGAGAAACTGTGCGGTAGAAAGTGAAACAGCGTAGCCACTAAACCAGCCACCAAAACGGATCGGCGGGATGAGGTAGTTGGATTCAGAAAACCACGGGAGAAGCACGCCACTGTAGCGCGCGAAGCCGACCGCGACCGCCGCGATCGTGCCGGTCTGAATCACTAGAAACAACGTCCAACCGTAGAGAAAACCCCAGAGCGGGCTGTAAGCTTCGCGCAAGTAAACGTATTGGCCGCCAGCCTTTGGCATCATCGCTGCCAGCTCGCCGTACGACAGCGCGGCCATCAATGTCAGTAGACCGGTTACGATCCAAACAACCAGCAGCCAACCGGGCGAACCGACCTGTCGTGCGATGATCGCTGAAACAATGAAAATTCCCGAGCCGATCATCGAGCCGGCGACCAGCATCGTTGAATCAAGCAGGCCGAGTCCTCTGACGAATTTTTGGTCGGCTACGGGTGTTTCAGTTATCGCCGTCGTCATTTGAGCCGGTTCCATTTCGCGGAGAGTAAATCATCACTCAGGTGTGCCGCGCAATGACAAAACACCCGGTTTATTCTTTGGCCAAGCCATCGATCATAGAAACGCGAAATTACTTTCGCGTAAACGGAACCATGTTAATCTCACGCCCCGTGACGTGTTCAAGCCAGTGGTGGTTGTGGCGGACGTTTTTGTCGATTTCGTCCGCTGCAGTGGTGCTGATTGCCGAATTGGCTGCCATGCCGCAGGTCACTTACGCGCGGGCAGACACGCACTTTGTAGCGATTCCGCTGGTGCGCTCCCAGCAAAATCATTTGATGGTGCGCGCTTTTATCAACGGCAAAGAGGCGTGGCTCACGATCGATAGTGGTGCGCCGGTAAGCGCAATCGCGGTGAATCGTCGCAATTATTTTCGGCTCAAACCAATCAGCGCCAAGTCGAACCTGCCGGCGCGCATTCAGATCAACGGCGGATTCAACAATGTGGCCATCGCGCGCGAGCTGCGGCTGGGAGGGCTGACTCTGATCGATGAACCAGTGGTTACTGTCGATCTGGGCAACTCTGCTCGCGCGGCGCGACTGGTTCACGAAGAGCAAATCGATGGAATCATTGGAGCGGATATCCTTTTTCCAACTCAGGCGGTGCTGGATTGTCAACGGCAGCTGCTCATCTTAAAGACCGACCCCGACGTTTTGGGCGGTGTTCCTGGTTTCGACCGGCGCGGATTGCAAGCTGTTCCCATTCAAGTAAGCGACGGTTTTAATTTGTATGTGAATGGTTCGATCAATGGGAAACCTGCCAAGTTCATGGTCGATACGGGGTCGTTCGCGACGCTCTTGCATCGTTCTTTCGTTAGGCGAATGCGAATTGCCACCCGCGGGACTCAGTATAGTTCTTCGGCCGTGAACCTGAAGGAGCGTGGCCTGCGCGTAGCGAGGATTCGCAAGCTGTCGGTGGGCTCGGTCAATATCACTGGCAGGGACGTAGGCGTGATCGATATGGAAGGATTAATCCACGACGGGTTATTGGACGGTTCGCCGCCGGTTGCCGGCCTGCTTGGCGCGGAAACGCTGCGCCGCCACCACGGCATCATCGATTTTGGTACCCGGACGCTTTATTTACAGCAGCGCGAGCTTCCCTGGCAGCGATTCGGATGGAGGCGTTCTGCTGGTCCTAACTTAACCTACTAGGATTACTAAGTAACCGCGCGGTTGCCCGGTAGTTAGTGATGGAAACGGAGCCAAAGACCATTCGCGGCGGTTGCTTGTGCGGCGCTATTCGATACGAAGGCATCGGCGAACCCTACAACGTCACGCATTGCCATTGCGCAGATTGTCGCAAGAGCGCCGGCGCGCCATTTGCGACCTGGGCTTCGTTTCGGCGGGACAATTTTCAATTCACGAAAGGCAACCCACGCGAAATTGCATGGGCCGGGCGCGTCCGGGCGTTCTGCGCGACGTGCGGCAGCGCGCTGATTTTCATGAGCCAGCCCGATGCTGATGAAATCGATGTCACTGTTGCCACTTTCGACCAGCCCGAAATTGTTACGCCAGCCGACCATATCTGGACGGAGGATCGAATATCGTGGACCAAGGTCGCGGACAACTTACCACAGCATGCACGAGGCAGAACCGAATGATCTCGAGTCAATGCGCATTCGCGCGTTGGCGATCGGAGCGCAGAGCATCGGAGCTTTTGCGCTCGGCGCGTTGGCAATTGGAGCGCTTGCATTGGGCGTCGTTGCCGTTGGTCGCCTTGTTATTGGTCGAGCGAAAATCAAGCATCTTGAAATCGACGACCTTGTTGTGAACAGGTTGCGAGTGACCGATTCGCTGGAAATTCCACGCGATTGAGTTAATCGCGGTTCAACAGTTTTCTTCGGCCATAACGGAGTCTGTCGTGCGATGAACACAATCAGCCGAGCTTTCGGACTTGCTGCTGGACTCAACACTCGTTTGCGTCCGCTTTTCTTGTCATTCCGAGCGAAGTCGAGGAATCTCTCATTTTTCTGCTGATGAACGAAATCACCCAGGCATTCGTCTTGGCCGCTGGCGTCGGTAAACGTCTGCGACCGCTGACAGAGGATTTACCAAAGCCCCTCATCCCGATTTTCCAAAAGCCACTTATCACCTTTGCGCTCGATCATTTAATCAACGTAGGGTTGAAAAGGTTCATCGTTAACACGCACAAGCGGGCCGAACTATTTGAAAACTTTTTTCGCGATAATGAGTATGAAGGGCATTCGGTCACGCTGGTTCACGAGCCGGATTTGCTAGAGACGGGCGGTGGAATCAAGAATGCGGAACGGTATCTCGGTAGCGATCCATTCCTGACTTACAGCGGCGACATCTTCACCGACATCGGTCTGCAGCCCTTAATCGACGAACATTTCCGCCGCGGGAATGATGTCACGCTCGCATTGCGTGAGACAGGTTTGGCTTCGGAGGTGGCTCTGCGCGATCACCGCGTTGTGGATATCGCCAATCGCTACGGCACGACGGGCGACCTTGATTTCGCTAACGTTGCTGTTTGGAATCCGAAGATTTTCCAGCAAATCCCGCCGCAGCAAAAAATTTCATTCATTCCGATTGTCGCGGATTGGATCGGCGACGGTGGCAAAATCGGCGGCCTGGTACTGAACGACGGAAGATGGTTCAATATTGGTTCGCGCGCTGAGTATCTCGACGTGCATCGTACGATTTTGCGAGAACATTGGATGCCTCATTACATCAAAACACGGGAGTGGCCTGAGCGCATCGCGAAGTCAGCCACAGTTGATCTAAGCGCACAGGTGCGAGGTTGCTCGGTTGTCGGAGAAAATTGCCAGGTCGGCGCGGGCGCAGTCCTTGAAGACACAATTTTGTGGCCCCACGCACAAATTGCTTCCAAAAGTGCGCTTCATGGTTGTATTGTCCGCTCCCAAAAAAAGGTCAGCGGCATCCATCGTAACAGCGACATCTAGTATGAGGACCGAATTTCTTCTTCGCCGAACACGGATGCATTTTCCGCTGCTGGATGTAACCGATGTAAAAATTCGCCCGATTGAAAAAGGCGGGTCCGATCGAAAATTCTACCGGATACGTTGCTCGCCGAACCAGACGCTGATCCTGGTTAAGTACAATCTGGAGCGCGAAGAAAATCGGCATTATGTCGAGATCGCGAAATTTCTGGAGGCCCATGGAATCCGGTCGCCAAAAATCTATTTTCACGATGCGGCGGAAGGCCTCATCTGGATTGAGGATTTGGGTGAGCGCGACCTTTACAGTTATCGGCGAGAGAGCTGGCTCGTTCGCCGCGCGTTTTACGAATCAGCGCTCGATGAAATTATCAAACTTCATCGCCTGCCGGAGTCCGTGTGCGTGGAAATGAAGGAGCATTTGCCCGCCGAGTTTAACGCCGCGCTTTACCGCTGGGAACAGCGATACTTTTTCAACAATTGCCTCGGCCGCTTTTTCGGGGTTAACGAGAAAAAACGCAAGGAGCTGGCAGCCCTTCCCAGTTTGCGCGAAATCGCAAAACGCCTCGCGAGTTTGCCCAGGGCTTTGGTTCACCGAGATTTTCAGTCGCAAAATATCATTATCCAGAACGGGCAGGCTAATCTGATTGATTTTCAAGGAATGCGACCGGGGTTGGCTGAATACGACCTGGCGTCGTTGCTTTTTGATCCGTATGTCGAGCTTTCAGCCGCAGAGCGATCTGAGTTGATTGGTTATTACCGGCAAAAACAGACGGACAACGGGCGCGGAGTTAACGGGCAGTTCGACGAGACACTGCAACTATGCGCGATGCAACGCATGATGCAGGCGCTCGGGGCTTATGGGTTTCTGGGCTTGGTCAGGGGACACGAGCATTTTCTGCAATACATTCCGAGAGCTATGCGCTCGCTGCGCGGGATCGTGGGAAAGATCAAGGACCTCGAGCCGCTCGCTTCTCTTCTCGCCGATCCAGGCTCGTCTGATCTAAGCGTGTAACGCAAGAGAGCAGGCGCGCTCTGTTTTTTCTCGAGTAAGTTGCCATCCAAATGCTGCGACCCACGGGCACAGCAAGGTCATCAACGCGGCTGTCGAAATCACCATGCCAAAAACAGAGCCGGAGATAGTAAAGATCGTTAAAGCAAAGCCGCTTGCCCAGACTGCCCATGCCAATGCGCGCAGCGCGCCGCGCAATGCGTGCGTGCACAGAGTGAGCAGTGCCCCGGCGACACTATAGAGACCATTTGCTGCGCCACCGGTTAGAAGAGAAGCCAACGGAGCAACCGTATCAATTCGATCGGGTAACCAGCCGATGAGAAGCGATTCGGCAAAGAGATCACAAGCGAGACCCGCTAAAGCGACTGCCAACGCAACCAAAGCCAGCCGATGTGATGAGATCCACGCGCCCCACCAGGCAAAGAACCCAACGAGACTGATTCCTGCCATCATCCAGACTGCCCAGCCCGTGCGCCATAATAAGGCGTGCCCTGCAATGTAGGTCGCCCGTGGTGTTATGCTCGATACAGTCTCAGTCCCGCCGCGCAGCACGAACAACATCGCCGCTGCGGCAGCTGCATTGAGAATGGCGCAAATCCACGGTGCGCTCGCCCGGACCCCCTCGCCTATACGCGTCCTATCGAGAAGAAACAGAGCGAATGGCAGCCACCACACAAAGTCGTTGAACACAACCAACGTAACAGCGCGTAATGGCCATTCACCCGACCGAACAGCGATGAACATGCCAATCGGCCCGAGAATTTTTCCTGCGAGTCCGACGGCAATGATCAACTTCGCTCGATCCAGACGGGCGGCGGCGTAGGCATAAAGCAATCCATAAAGGCCTACGACCATGCCCAGACATTGCCAAAGACTTGGATAATTAGGAGGCGCCATCTCTAAGCTCGCAAACAAAGCGCCTGGCCAGAAGCAAGCCCAGATACCGAATGCGACGTTATACACCGCCGCCAGGCCGAACATTAGTCGATAGATCTTCGATCGGTAGTCGCTCAACTCCAAGTCTCCATTATGCGTTATTGGTTAACCTCGGAGTCTCAGTTTCGAGAGGACGCGAACGGTCGGTACTACTCTACGCCGACGAAAGGATTAGTGCGACGCTCGGTTCCGATCATCGTTGGCGGCCCGTGCCCTGGGAGTACTGTGACTTCATCGCCGAGCGGAAATAATTTTTTCCTGATCTTCTGTACTAGCACGTCGATATCTCCACCCGGTAAATCCCCGCGGCCGATGCTTCCAGCAAACAGCACGTCGCCGCCGATAAGCAATCGATCTTTCGGCAAAAAGAAACAAAGGCTGCCCGGACAGTGCCCGGGAACTTCGAGCACTTGGAATTGTGCGCCGAGAAATTCCCGACTGGGCGTTTCTTCGATCAGAAAATCAGGTTTCGCCGGCTCAATCTCCAGTTCGAAACCGAAGCTGCGGAAAAATTCCCGGTCCGAAATCATCGGTGCAGTGAGCGGATGACAGCCTATCGGACAACCAAACTGCCGCTTAATGCTGGCGACATCCTGTACGTGATCGACATGCCCATGTGTCAGAAGCAAAAGTTTAAGATCAACCCCGCGTGAGCGGACCCATTCACAGGAACCTTGAGGTGCGTCGAAAAGAATCCAGCCCTGTGGGGCTTTAAGCAGGTAACAATTTGTTTCAAAAATGCCACCGCAGAACTGCTTGTAATTCATCGGATTTGATTGTTGCGGTGACTTGGCTACAGCTGAAGCCGGGAGCTTTTACGAATATTTGAATGTTCCCGACTGCCGATTGTCTCATGTTCTACTTTACATGCCGATCTTTGTCTCGTTGTCTTGCGCTTCAGGCTGAAATCTGCGAATGTAATTAACTCTTCTTTTCACCGATGAGATCATTTTTGCAACGATCATTAGCGCTTTGCGCCATCCTGTTAGCGGCCACAATCGCGGCTCCGCCAGCCATGGCGGCGTCGAGAGAAACAGTTGCCATGTCGGTCGGCCGCCTCCTGGAGGAGGGCCATTACACGCGGCAAAAGCTCAATGAGGACGTTTCGAAAAAATTCCTACAGACGTACTTGGAGATGCTCGACTTCAGCCATCTCTTCTTTACTCAGAAGGACATTGATGAGCTGAATGCGAAGTATGCCAGTTCGATGGCCGGGGACGTCCTGCTCGGAAATCTCAAACCGGCCTACGAAATTTACGCTCTCTATACCAAACGCGTGGACGACCGTGTCGCTAAAATAAAAGAGCTGTTGAAGCAGCCGATCGATTTTAAGAGCAACGCGACCGTCGAGCTGAGCCGTCAAAAATCGTCATGGCCAAAAGATGAGGCGGAAGCCGATCAACTCTGGCGCGGTCGGATCAGCAACGAGCTCTTACAGGAACATTTGAGCGAACATCCTATTGAGCCTGCCCCGCAACTGGTTACGCGCCGCTACGATCGCCTCGCCCGCAACGTCCATGAGGAAGACAAGGACGAGCAAATGAAGCTCTTTCTCGATGCGTTGGCCCAAGCATATGACCCGCATTCGGAATACTTGAGCAAGGCCGACATGAAGAATTTCAGCATCAACATGGGCCTCTCACTCGTCGGGATCGGCGCCATGCTGCGTTCGGAAGACGGTTACGCGAAAATTGAAAGCTTGGTTCCTGGCGGGCCAGCGCAAACCGATGGAAGACTTAAGGTAGGCGACCGGATCAGTGCCGTGGCGCAGGGCCCGGCCGAATACGTCGATGTTCGCGAGATGCGGTTAGACAAAGTTGTCGAGATGATCCGCGGCAAGAAAGGCACGCACGTGCGTTTGCTCGTGATTCCGTCGGATGCAACAGACCCGTCGCGCCGGAAAAATGTCGAGCTGGTCCGCGACGAAATTAAGCTGAAGGATCAGGAAGCCCGTGCCGATATCATTATTAGGAAAGACGAGAACGGCGATCCCATAAAACTTGGATGGCTTACGCTGCCTTCTTTTTATGCGGACATGGACAAGCACCAGAAAAGCACGACGCGCGACGTCCTGGCATTGCTCAAACGGCTGAAGAAAGAAAACATCGCCGGCTTAGTTATTGATCTGCGGCGAAATGGCGGCGGCTCGCTGGAGGAGGCCCTCTCGCTCACCGGGTTATTTTTGAAATCTGGTCCGATCGTTCAGACGAAAGATTATAACGGAAGCATCAGAGTCTCGGCCAATCCGGATCCGGGCATTGCCTATTCCGGGCCAATGGTCGTCTTGACCAGCCGGCAAAGCGCGTCCGCCAGCGAAATTTTCGCGGCCGCGCTCCAGGATTATGGTCGCGCCGTGATCGTCGGGGACAAAAACACATTCGGCAAAGGCACCGTGCAGACCATTCTTCCGATTGGGAGGTTCGCTTCACTGTTGGGCAGCCATTCGGATGAAGACGGCGCGTTGAAATTGACGATTCAAAAATTTTATCGGGTGGCAGGCGGCTCCACACAGCTTCACGGCGTGGCTTCCGACGTTGTTCTGCCGAGCTTGAGCGATCTTCCGGAATTTGGCGAAAGCGCGCTAAAGAACGCGCTGCCCTATGACGAGGTCACGAAGGCGAGATACTCGAAGTGGTCCGACAGCCACTCCTTGTTTATCGATCAACTGCGGCGTAGGTCGGAGGAACGCGTTAAGGGCGACCCCGAATTTCACTATGTGATGGAGGACATTGATCGTTTGCGTCACAAGCTCGATGAGAATCGGATTTCGCTAAACGAAGATCAGCGAAAGAAAGAGCTTCAGGACGATAAACTGCGCAAGGAAACGCGGTCGAAGGAACGCCTGGCGCGGAATGGGGAGGAGCCGCGAATTTATCGGGTGACGCTCGACACGGTTGATAAACCGAATCTCCAATTGATCATGTATCCCGGGAAATTAGCTGAAGCAAAGAAGAATGGCACTGCTCCCAAAGTTGATCCCGATGCTGCTTCGGATGCGGATACAGATTTGATCGCGGGCGCTGGCGGCGCGGATGATGACACAAAGACACCGGCGATCGATCCGGAGCGCGACGAAGCGCTAAACATCTTGGCTGATCTGGTTGATCTTTCACGTGGACCGAAGACGGCCAGTGCGAATAATGTTGATAAGACCGCGCCCGAGCAGCGGCCGTAACACATAGCCCCTCGCTATTCGTTCCGCAGGCGACACGCCTGCATCTACACCGCGATAGGCGCTTTGATCGACGGATGCGGGTCGTAGCCGACGAGCTCGAAATCTTCAAACTTGAAATCGTGAATGCTTTTTACGGCCGGATTCAGTTTCATCCGTGGCAAAGATCGACATTCCCGCGAAAGCTGTTCGCGCGCTTGTTCGAGGTGGTTTTTGTAAAGATGCAGATCGCCAAAGGTGTGCACGAAATCGCCCGGCGTAAGATCGACGGCCTGCGCTACCATCATCGTGAGCAGTGAATATGAAGCGATGTTGAACGGGACGCCGAGAAACAGATCTGCGCTTCGTTGATACAGCTGGCAACTGAGCTCGCCGTCCTGCACGTAAAACTGGAAGAGTAAATGACACGGTGGCAGCGCCATCTTGTCGATCTCAGGGGGGTTCCACGCGCTCACGATGAGGCGGCGGCTTTGCGGATTTGATTTGATTTGCGTTATCAGATTCTCGATTTGGTCCACTCGCACGTTGTTTGCGCCGTGCCAGTCCCGCCATTGCGCACCATAGACGCGACCGAGATCGCCGGTTTCATCAGCCCACTCATCCCAGATCGTCACACCGTGTTCGTTTAGATAACGAACATTGGTATCACCGCGCAAAAACCAGAGCAGCTCGTAAACGATCGATTTGGTGTGCAGCTTTTTTGTCGTGAGCAACGGAAATCCCGGCCCATCCGTGCGCAAATCAAATCGTGTCTGCGCGCCAAAGACAGATAACGTTCCCGTGCCTGTGCGATCCGTTCGTGGCTGCCCCTTCTCGAGTACGAGCCGAAGTAGATCGTGGTACTGTCGCACGTGAAAATTTTATCGTGGAGCGCGCTTTCGTGAAACAGAATTTCTCTTTATCTCGCACGAATTTCCGCAGCAGCCACGAGCCACTCCGGGAAAGAGCTGCTGCTCCGTACATTTTGTGATTGCGAGATCCGAGCGTAGAACCAAGTTTTGGTGAACGCAGTTCGCACAAACGCAGTTTTGTTTTTCGAAGGAGTTGAACAATGACGCTGATTGTTACGAGGAGAATGATGGCATCGGCTGCGCTGCTCGTTTCCAGTTTGATGGCAGCGTGTGGTCCGCATTCCACGAATTCTTCCACCGAAACTCTTACAATTTATCAAGACGCACCGACGTTGAATCCACTTGATCTCGGCCCGCCAGGAAACAGTCCGGGCGACGTGTATTATTTTTCTGCTCCGTTACGCTCTAGCCCCGGTGGTCGGGTGATTGGCGAGGTTTTTGGCTCGAAGACGTTGATTAAACCGGCGACTGGCGCGAAGCCAAACCTGGAGCAGCGCGCAACGCTTCTCATTTTTACATTTAGCAATCGTGAGGATCAGATCGTCGTTATGGGCGTTCCTGACTATCCGGGAAATGCCGCCGAATTTAATGCGGGTCAACCCGTCGTGCGCGCGATATTGGGCGGAACCGGCAGGTACATGGGTGCGCGTGGCCAATTGACCAGTACGCGAAATGCAGACGGTTCGTATACGCAGGTGTTTACGCTTGTGAGGTAAGCGGCCATACAGTTCCGACGACCAAGTGGACGAGCAATCCGTATTTGCTGCAGGAAGTGCGCCTCTTTGACGCGACTGCCAATGAAACACGGCTGGAATCGAGTCGAATTGGCCCAGTCTAAGTAAGGTCCGCGAACCCTTATTTGATGGTAATCCCTCGTAAAGAACGGTTTAAGCTGCGACTGACTAACTGGCCCAGGGCTTGCTAGAGAATCAGATGCTTAACCAAGAGTCTTGCCACGGCGATTCCGTTCGTTGGCGAACTCAGAATCAGAAAGGAATTTTCAATTATGGCTAAAGTTTTAGGTATCGATTTGGGCACCACTAACTCCTGCATGGCCGTGATGGAGGGTGGCGATCCGGTAGTTTTGGAAAATAGCGAAGGCGCACGCACGACGCCGTCGATCGTCGCGTTTACGAAAAGCGGGGAGCGATTAGTCGGCCAGGCCGCGAAGCGTCAGGCGGTGACCAATCCCCAGAACACGGTCTCTTCCATCAAACGCTTCATGGGACGCAAGTTCGATGAGGTGCATGAAGAGCAGAAACGCGTGCCTTACAAGATCGTGAAGGCCGCTAATGGCGACGCCCATGTGCAAGTGGACGTGAACGGCCAGCTAAAGACATTTTCGCCGCCGGAAATTTCGGCGATGATTTTGTCGAAGCTCAAAGCCGACGCGGAAGCGAAGCTGGGCGAAAAAATCACGCAGGCGATCATTACTGTGCCGGCGTATTTCAACGACTCACAGCGCAATGCCACAAAGGACGCGGGCAAGATCGCGGGCCTCGAAGTTTTACGCATCATCAATGAGCCGACGGCAGCCTCGCTCGCTTACGGCCTCGACAAGAAGAAGGACGAAGAGATTGCCGTTTACGATTTGGGTGGCGGCACGTTCGATATCTCCGTTCTGGAGATCGGTGACGGCGTTTTCGAAGTAAAAGCGACCAACGGTGACACGCACCTCGGCGGTGACGATTGGGATGCGAAGATCATGGATTGGATCGTCGACGAATTCAAAAAAGACACCGGCATCGATCTGACCAAGCAGCCGGACGCGATCCAGCGAATCAAAGAAGAAGCTGAAAAAGCGAAGATCGCTCTGTCGAGCTCGCAGGAATACGAGATTAACTTGCCGTTCATCACAGCGGACGCGAGCGGGCCGAAGCACATTCAGAAAAAACTGACCCGCGCAAAGCTGGAACAGCTCACGGATGATCTGGTTCAGCGAACCGTTCCACCTGTGAAGGCATGTCTCAAGGACGCACAAGTCACTGAAAAGGACATCAACGAGCTGGTGCTCGTCGGAGGCATGACGCGCATGCCAAAAGTGCAGCAGGTTGCGCGCGATCTAATTGGCAAGGAACCACACAAAGGTGTGAATCCGGACGAAGTGGTTGCAGTCGGCGCAGCCATCCAGGGCGGCGTCCTTAAAGGCGAAGTCAAAGACGTGCTGCTTCTCGATGTGACGCCGTTGACGCTGGCGATTGAAACCGCGGGCGGCGTAGCCACGCCGATGATTCCGCGCAACACCACGATCCCGACCCGCAAATCGCAGATCTTTTCGACCTACAGCGATAATCAGCCGGGTGTGGAAATCAAAGTCCTTCAGGGCGAGCGCCCGCTGAGCCGCGACAACAAAACGCTCGGCACATTCCATCTCGATGGAATTCCACCGGCCCCGCGCGGCGTTCCGCAGATCGAAGTCACCTTCGACATCGACGCGAACGGCATCTTGCATGTCTCAGCAAAAGATCTTGGCACCGGGAAGGAACAGAAGATCTCCATCACGGGCAGCTCCGGACTTTCGAAAGAGGAAGTCGGGAAGATGCAACGCGAAGCTGAAGCGCACGCCGAAGAGGACAAAAAGGCAAAGGAAGCGATCGAGATCAAGAACAACGCCGACATGCTTGCCTATCAATCTGAGAAGCAATTGAAAGAACTGGGCGACAAGATTTCCGGCGACAAGAAAAAGCAAGTCGAAGACGCCATTGCCGCGGTGCGCGATGCGATCAATCGCAACGACGCCGACGCAATGAAGCGGACCTACGACGAATTGCAGAATAAGTTCCAGGAAGTCAGCGCCGACCTTTACAAACAGGCGTCAGCGCAGGCCGGTCCGCAACCGGGGCCGCAGGCTGGACCTGAGGCCGGGCCGCGTCCGGGTGCCGAAGAAGGCGCCGGCAAGCGCGAAGGCGACGTTGTCGATGCGGAGTTCGAAGTCGTGGACGACGACAAGAAGAAATGAGCAATTTGCCGACGGCTCCGGAAATTTTCCGGAGTCGCCGGCACAACAACAAACCAAAGGAGTGATAATAACAACTTATGGCAACAGTTAACGTAAAACCTCTCGGAGACCGGGTGCTGGTGCAGCCGCTTGAAGAGCAAGAAGTGAAAAAAGGCGGGATCATCATCCCCGATACCGCCAAGGAAAAACCACAAGAGGGGAAAGTGGTCGCTTTAGGCACCGGCAAAATCGATGAAAACGGAAAGAAAATCGATTTCACGGTGAAAAAGGGCGACAAGGTGCTGATCTCGAAATACGGCGGCACCGAAATCAAGATCGACGATCAAAACTATCTGATCATGCGCGAGGACGACATCCTCGGCATTATCGGCTAATCCCGTCTCTCAACTCTCAACCAACAACTATCAACTTAAAATATGGCAGCTAAACAACTACAATTCGATGAAAACGCGCGGCACACGTTGCTACGCGGTATCGAGAAACTGGCGAAGGCCGTCAAGGCCACGCTCGGCCCGAGTGGTCGCAATGTCATTCTCGACAAGAAATTCGGCAGCCCCACGATCACCAAGGACGGCGTGACAGTCGCGAAAGAGATCGAGCTGGAGGACCCGTATGAAAATATGGGTGCGCAGCTCGTCCGCGAAGTCGCTTCCAAAACTTCAGACGTCGCGGGTGACGGCACGACTACGGCGACCATTCTCGCGGAATCCATTTACCGCGAAGGTCTGCGCAACGTCACTGCCGGCGCGAACCCGACTTCGTTGCAGCGCGGCATCATGAAAGGTGTCGATGC
>WNGB01001531.1_pt1 | contig 37856 bp, 35 predicted proteins | sample 5400681 | NCBI WGS metagenome assembly WNGB01 (sample SAMN13153367, study PRJNA577476) | soil metagenome | isolation source: 115 cm soil or saprolite under grassland replicate 2 | place: USA:California | collected 2016-06-15 | reverse complement strand
TCCCTTCGGCCGAATCTCGGGGTGCTCTGTCGCTTTCGCTTTAGGAGTCTTTGCCTTCTTCGCTTTTGCCATATATCCTCCCCCCTTCGCTTTACACCCACTTCCAAATGCGCTTGACGAGCCAGATGAAGAACACGAGCGACACAATTAGGAGGGCAGATGCCACCAACAGCCCCGCCAATCCCCGTAACATCACGCTCGAATGCGTTCGGCCTGGACTTGCGGTCCCAGCACCCCTTGCCAAAGAAGACCGGCCCATAGATTGCAACGAGTATGGCGAGCGCCAGCGGAATCAGTAGTACCCCGGGAAACTCGTCGGGATTGAACTGGATGAAGTACGCGGCGCCAAGGTAAACGATCGAAATGAACCACGCGGTTGCGTACCAATGTCGTCTTGCGAAGTTGAGGAACACTCGGAGCCGCTCTGTCACTAGTCGCTCCGCCGAGAGATGTGGCGACTTCGCGATTCACGATGACGTCGCATTCGCACCTTCGCAGCACAAGTGACTGAACAGAAGCGTTTCCGGCCGACTGCGACAAATTCCGTAGGACAGGCCGGGCAGGTACGAAGCTTGCCAACGAATTTCCCCGCGAGTCGCGCAAACGCGACGACGATCTCGAAAGCATCGTCCCTCGCGACAGCCACCTTTGGCCGACGATCACGCACGGATAGTGTTAGGACTGTCCTACACGGAATGCCAACAAGCATGGGAGTTCGCATCCACGCAAGGATGCCAGGCATCTGCCTCAGAACATCCCACGTTGTGTGCCTCTCGATCTTCCAGTCAGAATGCCGGCGCACGATGGCCGGCGTGTACGCTTTGGCAAACGCCGTGAGGTCCGCCCGATAGCGGTCGAGGCTCCCAGGCGTCACGCGCGGATAGGGCTCAAACCAGTCCGACCAGCGAAGCTCGCGTGACGTCACGACCTTTACTGGCTTGACTTCGGAGGGCAGCAGTCGCAGCACCCGGACTGTCCGCACTGCCCATTCGATCCAAGCGGCGTCACCTCTGGGTGATGGCTTGGGTCGACCCGTTACGCGTCTCACTCAGTACCGCCGTGAGCCAAGCGTAACAAATCCATGCCCACGATTACCGGGACCTGTAGGTCGTGCTCTCATCGCTTACAGAAGTAACATACGCAATCCCGGGGGAGACGAGGAATGACAAAGCTTCTGACCTTTCCTGAAGCTGCCACGCGTGCCTCAAATTCCGTCGCCTGGTGGCGCAAGCTGGCTGCTCGACGGGGTATCGCGGTCGTGAAGCTGGGGCGGAGCGTGCGGCTCCTTGAAACCGATGTCGAGCGGATCGTCCGAGAAGGAGTCCGCCCGGCTCGGGAGAGCGGGCGATGATTCTCGTTCTCGTTCGGTGACTTCTTCGTTTCGAGCTGCGCCGGGTGGAGCGCGGCATAGGCGGAGCCTACGACGCGAATCGGAGTTGGACGCTGGATGCGTTTCGTATGGCGCTCGAGGCGCTCGAAGGACTCGACCGTGAACGCTGAGCAACTCGCGGCGCGCATCGGTGCCACCAAGCGTCGGGGTGAGTGGTGGGACTTTCCGTGCCCGGCGCACCCCACCGCGCACGACAGCCTGAGCTTCCGCGACAATCCTGAGCGGGGCTGGGTTCAGCTCCTGTGCCGCCGAGGATGCGCTCCTCAGAAGATCGCGGCAGCGTGGGGCCTTTCCCTTGCTGAGCTGCGCCTCGATCCAGCGCGCGGGCATAGTGGCCGGCGGCCGAGCGGAAAGCCCCTGGCAAGATACCCATACAAGGATGAGCAAGGCGCGCTCCTGTCTGAAGTGCTCCGGTACGAGCCGAAGAACTTTCGCCAGCGCCGGCCAGATGGTCGCGGCGGGTGGATCTGGAATCTCGACGACGTGCGGCGGGTGCTCTACCGGCTCCCAGCCCTTAAGGGTTCGGAGACGGTATACGTCGTGGAGGGCGAGAAGGATGCTGACGCGCTCGCGGCGCTCGGCCTCGTCGCCACCACGAATCCCCAGGGCGCCGGCAACTGGCAGCACGAGTACGCGGCCCAGCTCGTCGCCGCCGGGGTACGAGGGGTTGTGATCCTCCCCGACAATGATTCGCCGGGTGAGCAACACGCGGAGACGGTCGCCCGGTCCTGCCTCGCGGCCGGACTCACCGCCAAAGTGGTGCGCCTCCCCGGGCTGAGGTCGAAAAGCGACGTTTCCGACTGGCTCGAGGTCGGACATACGCGGGAGGAGCTGGATCGAGTCGTCAAGGCGGAGCCCTTGGTGAAAGGCGAAGTCTCGGAGCCCGAAACCGTGGACCAGAGTTACGGTGACGGCCCGGTACTCCTCCGGCTCTCCGACGTGGCACCCGAGGGCGTGTCTTGGCTTTGGCCCGGCCGAGTGGCACGGGGCAAGCTGACGCTGCTGGTGGGAGACCCGGGAACCGGCAAGAGCTTCCTTACGCTGGACATGGCGTCCCGAATGTCTATCGGGGGAAGGTGGCCGGATGGGGGCCAAGCGCCAGCGGTGGACACCATTCTCCTGAGCGCAGAGGACGGCGCGGCCGACACCATCCGGCCACGGGTGGACGCCCTCGGCGGGGACGCGTCACGGGTTCATCTCCTCCGAGCAGTGCGGCGTGATGACAGCGAACGACCCTTCTGCCTTGCCGCCGATCTGCCGGCGCTAGAGCGAGCCATCCGTGAGACGGGCGCCGTGCTTGTTGTGATCGACCCGCTTTCGGCGTACCTCGGCAAGACCGACTCCTACAAGGATGCCGAGGTACGCGGGCTTTTGGCGCCACTGGCGGCAATCGCGGAGCAGTACAAGATTGCGGTCGTGGTGGTGATGCACTTGACCAAGGACAGCCAGCGGCGGGCCATTCACCGGGCAGGCGGCTCTATCGGGTTCGTCGGAGCGGCCCGCGTCGTGCTCGCGGTGGGCAAGGACCCGGAGGACGAGGGACGCCGGCTGTTGGTCTCGGTCAAGACGAATCTGACCAGTTCGCCGGCAGCCTTGGCGTACCGAATTATCGGGCGCTCGGCAGACCCGGCAAGCGTGGAATGGGAGCCCGAACCGGCGGCCGGCGTTGAGGCAGACGCCCTGCTCGGACCCGCCACGCTCGAGGACCGAGAGGAGCGGCGCGAAGCCGATGAATTGCTTCGAGACCAGCTCGCGGACGGCGAGCGGCCAGCGGTCGAGGTGCAGAAGGCCGCGCGCGCCAACGGCATCTCTGACCGGACGCTGAACCGAGCGAAGCGGCGCCTTGGCGTCAAGGCGCACCATAAAGGACAACCCGGGCGACCGGGCCAAGCTTGGTACTGGTCCCTCCCGGACCCGGACTGGTCCTCCAAGGTTGCCACCGAGGCCCAGAAACTTGCCACCCCCGCCGTCGTGGCACCCTTCGAGGAAGTGCGCGCCGGTTCCGCCGTTTGTTCGCCCCCTTGCCCGAAAGTTGCCACTTCTCCATCTGTGACAACCTTCGGTGGCAATCTTCGAGAGGAGGACCTGGATCTATGGTCGGAGCGATGACCCTCTCTCGGGCACTCGCGGCCGGCGGAGCAGTGATCTGGGAACCGCCCGACAAACCCCGTCTCCGTGTGGCACCGACCTTCGCGGAGTCGCTCCGCCGGGAGGCTGACGGCGTGCGTGAGGTGCTCCGGCGGGCAGCCGTGTTCAAAGCCCAGCTCGACGCGGAGGCCGGTGGCCCAGTGGTCCCCTATTTCCTGCTGCCGGGGGCACCGCCGCCGGGACTAGGCGCGTGCATCTCCTGCGGAGCTGCGTCGCGGGGCTGGCGGTGTCTCCCCTGCCTCGTGGCAGTGTACGTGGCGCTCGAAGCAATTCCCGCCCTGACAGCGGTCCTTGCGGGACAGGAGACGACCGCATGACAGAGCAGCGTGTCTGCTCCCGATGCCATGAAGCCGAGGCCGTACCCGGGCAGCGGTGGTGTCGGGTGTGTCGGGCTGAGGCCAAGCGCGAAACGCGGCGCCGAGCCAGCCGGAAAGGGGGAACGGAGTACGGGGGGCAGCGGCGCGCGGGGAACGACGTTGCACAAGTCAGGAAGCCTGCGCGCAGGGAGAATCCGAGTGGGTTTGCGGCTTCCGAAAAAAACCGCCCCGGCCCGCCCCTGCCGGAGAGCTGGCGGGATGTGCTCCTCGCCTATCTCGAGCGCCACGGGACCTTCCACCGAGCGGCCAAGGTCGCTGGGGTTTCCGAAGACACGGTGCTCCGTGAGCGTCACCGAGATCCCGAGTTTGATCGAGCCTGCGAACACGCCCGTCAAGTGCATGCGGACGGTTGCGAGGAAGCTCTAGAGGGCATGGCCCGCGAAAGCAAGAACCCCGTGGGCCTGATCGTGCGGCTCAAGGCGATCCGGCCCGCCCAATACATCGAACGCTCGGCCACGCTCGCCGTGAGGGCTGACCTAACTTCGGGTCCATCTTCGGAGGAAGCCGAGGCGCTGCTCCGACAGATGCTCCAAGACTGCACTGACGCGACCCGCCGGCTCCTTACCGTGGGAGGGGCCCCCACGCTCCCGCCCTGGCCGGAGGCACAATAGGCTCTGATACTTCCCGCTTGCGGGGCTGTAAGCGTATACGCTAATATCCCTTCATGGCACCCTTGCTTCGACACTGGCGAACCCGACGCGGGCTCTCACTCCGGCAACTAGCCGAGCGCGCGGAAGTGAGTTTTGTGACTGTGAGCCGCATCGAAAATGGACACCTTAGCCCAACCGTGGCGATGTTGGAAAAGCTGGCCAAGGCGCTTGATATCACTGTTCGAGATTTCTTCCCGGCAGAGAGGAAACCCCGTCCCACAAGGAGGCGTGTATGAAACTCGCCAACTCTGGCAAGCGTGGTGTGTACTGGCGGCGCAACCCGCGAGGCACGCAGGAGCTTCGCGACAATGGAACCCGCGAGCGTGGCGACTGGTGGATTCGGTGGTGCTGCGCCCATGGTCATCTCCATCGGGAACTCGTGGGGGCAAAAGCTCTCGCCAACACAAAGGCTGAGGAGAAGCGTGTGGACCGCCCGTGCCCACGGCGCGCCGTCAAGCCGGCGCATTACCTCCTGGCGGACAAGATTACCGAGTATCTGGCCGCCACAAAGGCTATCAAGCACTCCGCCAAAGATGACGCCCGGTATGGGAAGGTGTGGACCGCGCGATTTGCCGGGCGAACCCTGGATGAAATCACGCCCGCCGAGCTGGAGAAGATTCGGACCCAGCGGCTCCGGGTCAGGACGAAGGAAGACGGGACCGAGGTCACCACGACACCGGCCACCGTCAATCGTGAATTCGCATTCCTCCGGCGCGTCTTCAATGTCGCCATTCGTGACGACAAGGTAGGGAGCAATCCGGTCAGCAAATTGAAGACGCTTCGGGAAGCGAGTGGCCGTACCCGATACCTCACCGATGAGGAAGAGGGGCGCCTGATGGACGCGCTATCGACCGGGGAGGACCGTGACCGGATCACCGTACTTCTCCACACGGGGTTCCGCCGAAGTGAGCTGCTGAGGCTTCGTTGGCGTGACGTAGACTTCAAGGGCGATGTGCTGACTATCCCGACGGCAAAGAATGGCGAAGCCCGGCACGTCCCGATGACCTCCACCGTCCGGGCTGTCCTCTCCCGCCGTCCCCGCTCACTCGACACGGGCGCCCTGGTTTTTCCGAATGGCGAGGGGCACCCTGACCTCCGGTGGGCGAAGAAGACCGTGCCTAGGGCGCTCCGGGCCGCTCAGATCGAGGATTTTCGCTTCCATGACCTCCGGCACACCTTTGCAAGCCGGCTGGCAATGGAAGCGGTAGACCTGATGACCATTCGGGAGCTGATGGGGCACAAGAGCATGACAATGACCTTGCGATACTCCCATCTCACACCGGGGCATCGGCGGACTGCCATCGAGCGACTTGTGACCCGCGCGACGGCGCCCGAAACGGAGTCGGCGGCCGGTGCTGAGTAGCACCGTGATTAGCACTGACGTGATTTACCGTGGAGGATGGTCTGGCGGGAGGGCGCGGGAACTACGCGAAAGGATTAAGAGGAAGAATGGTGAGCCGTGGTGGGATCGAACCACCGACCCCCTGATTAAAAGTCAGGTGCTCTGCCAACTGAGCTAACGGCTCACGCGCCTATCATACCCGGGAGCGGGCGCCCTCGCGCGGCTAGTGAGGCGGCAGCGAGGAGCGCAGGCTCGGGATCCAGTCGGTGAGCGTCGAGTCGTTCACGAGGATGGTCTCGTCGCGCACCGGGCCCGTCGAGACGAGCGAGATGCTCACGCCGCAGAGCTCCGAGAGCCGCGCCAGGTACTCGCGGGCTTTGGTCGGCAGGTCCTCGTAGTCGCGCAACCCCGCCGTCGAGGTCTTCCAGCCCGAGAGCTCTTCATAGACGGGCTCGGCCTCGTGCCAGATGCGCTCCTCCTCGGGGAAGTCCGTCAGCACCTCGTCCTCGTACCTGTAGCCGACGCAGATCTTGATCGTCTCGCAGGTATCGAGCACGTCGAGCTTGGTGATGGCCAGCGTGTCGAGGCCGTTGATGCGCGCCGCGTAGCGGAGCCCGATGGCGTCCACCCATCCGCAGCGCCGCGGCCGGCCCGTGACCGAGCCGAACTCCTTGCCGCGCGCGCGCAAGAGGTCGGCGACCTCGCCGTGCATCTCCGTCAGGAACGGGCCTTGACCCACGCGGGTGCAGTAGGCCTTCGAGATGCCGATGACGCCGTTGATCCGGGTCGGCGGCACGCCCGAGCCGGTGCAGGCGCCGCCCGCCGTCGTGCTGGACGACGTGATGAAGGGGTACGTGCCGTGGTCGATGTCGAGCATGGTTCCCTGCGCGCCCTCGAAGAGCACGGACGAGCCCGCCTCGATCCAGTTGTGGAGCAGGAGCGCCGTGTCCGTGATGTAGGGCGCGAGCCAGCCAGCGTAGCGGAGGTAGGCGCTCAGGATCCCGTCGACGGTGAAGCTCTCGGCGTCGTAGATCTCGCGCAAGAGGCGATTCTTCTGCGCCACGTTGTACGCGAGCTTCTCGCGGAAGAGGCGCTCGTCGAGGAGGTCGGCCATGCGGATGCCCACGCGCGCGGTCTTGTCGGCGTAGGCCGGCCCCACGCCCTTGCCCGTGGTGCCGATGCGGTGCTTGCCGGCCTTGGACTCGCTGGCCTGGTCGAGCGCCGGGTGGTACGGCATGATCACGTGCGCGTTCTTCGAGATGTACAGGTTGCCGTCGAGCGAGACGCCGCGCTGGACCAGCGACTCCATCTCGTCGATGAGCGAGGCCGGGTTGACCACCACGCCGCAGCCGATGATGTTGCGGCGGCCGGGATGGAGAATGCCCGAGGGAATGGTCTGGAGTACGAACTTCTCGCGCCCCACGACCACGGTGTGGCCGGCGTTGTTACCGCCCTGGTAGCGCACGATCACGTCGAAGTGCGGCGTGATGACGTCCACGACCTTGCCCTTGCCCTCGTCGCCCCATTGGGCGCCCACGATCACGATGTTAGGCATGATGCCCTCCTCCTGCGTTCGGGAAGTGGCGCGCGGGGTCGGCCAGGATCTCAGCCGCCGACACTCGCCGCTCGCCACCCTGTCCGTCCAGCGGGATCACCCGCACCTGCTCGGCATCCCGGCCGGGTTCGCCGATCACGAGCGCCCAGCGCGCGCGCTGCTGGCGCGCGTAGGCGAGCGACTCGTCGAGCCCGCGGCTCAGGATGTCCCGCGCCACGGCCGAGCCCAGATCCCGCAGGCGGCGCGAGAGCTCGAGCGCGCGGATCTTGTCGGCCGTGAAGTCGATGATGAAAAAGTCCGGCCCCGGCTGGGGCGCGGTCGCGCCCTGGCTCTCGAGGGCCAGGAGGACGCGCCCCACCTCGAAGGCGAAGCCCGTGGACGGGCAGTCGTAGCCGAAGCGCGCCAGCATGTGGTCGTAACGGCCGCCCCCGGCGAGCGGGGCCCCGAGCCCCGAGACGTAGGCATCGAAGTGCATGCCCGAGTAGTAGTCGAAGCCGCTGACCTCGCCCAGGTCGAGCAGCACCGAGTCGGCGAGACCATAGACCGTGAGCAGCCGGTACACCTCCGCCAGGTTGGCGAGCGCCGCCTCGGAGCGAGGGTTCTTGACGAGGCGCTCGGCGCGTTCGAGGACGTCGCCCCTGCCGTACAGGCCCGGCAGGGCCAGCAGGAGCTCGCCCGCCGCCGCGGGAGCGCCCAGCCCCGCCACGAGGCGCTCCAGCGCGGAGATGTCCTTCCTGCCGAGGGCGGAGCGTAGCTCGCGCGCCCTGGCCTCGTCGAGCCCCAGGTCCTCGAGGATGCCGCGGAAGAAATCGGCCTGCCCGACGTCGAGTTGAAACTCCCGCAGGCCGAGCGCGCGGAGCCCCTCGACCGCCATGGCGATCAGCTCGGCATCGCCCTCGGGGTTGGGCAGGCCGACCAGCTCCACGCCCGCCTGGTAGAACTCGCGATAGCGCCCGACGTGGGGCTCGTCGTAGCGGAAGACGTTGGTCAGGTAGGCCAGGCGCAGGGGCTTGGGCTCCTCGCGCATCCGCGTGGCAACGATGCGCGCGATCTGCGGCGTCACGTCCGCGCGCAGGGCCAAGAGCCGGCCGCTCTCGCGGTCCACCATCTTGAACATCCGCTCCTGGAGCTCCTGGTCCGTCCCCTGCGAGGCCACGTCGAAGTACTCGTAGGCGGAGGTGACGATGTCGCGGTAACCCCACTTGCGGAAGACACCGCAGAGCTCCGCCTCGACGCGCCGCTTCTGCGCGGCCTCGTCGGGCAGGTAGATCTTGGCGCCCTTGGGCAGTTGTGTCTGCTGGATCTTGCGTTCCATGAAGCGATCCGCCTCTTACCGGCCCGCCGAGACGGCGTCGAGGTGCACGAGGGTGTTCATGCGGTGCAGCGCCGTCCAGTCGTCGCGGAACTCGAGCTCCGAGATGCCGGTGGGCGCCGAGTGCAGCGACCAGATACGGTCGAGCCCGAGCCCCAGCGCCTCCAGGATCAGGATGCGCACAGGGATGCCGTGGGCGACCAGACAGACGACCTCGTCCGGGTGGCCCGCACGCAGCCGCTCGAGTCCGGCCAGGACGCGTAGGCGCGCCTGGACGAGGCTCTCGCCCTCGGGGGGCGACACGAGGTGCGGCGTATTGGCCCAGCCATCGTAGACCGCGGCGTCGCGCGCGCGCGCCTCGTCGAGCGTCAACCCTTCCCACTGGCCAAAGCCCAGCTCCTTGAAGGCCGGGTCCGTCTCGACTGGGAGACCGTGAGGCGCCGCAATCGCCGCCGCCGTGTCGCGCGCCCGCTGGAGCGGACTCGCGTAGACGGCGGCGAAGGTGTGCTCCTTGAGCTCGCGGGCGGCGGCTTCGGCCTGGAGGAGGCCCTCGGCGGATAGAGGGGTGTCCGTCCAGCCCTGGTACCGGCGTTCCCGGTTCCAGGCCGTTTCCCCGTGACGTAGGAGCAGGAGTCTCAGCGACATGGCCAAGCTGGTATCTTACCGCGGCTATCCCCGCTCGGCGAAGACCTTCTGGGCGGCTCCGAGCGAGGCACCGAAGTCGACTGGTTGCCCCAGCTCGCGGAGCACCTGCTCGAGGGCGGCCAGCGCCGTCGTGACGTCGAAGTCGTCCACGTAACCCATGTGGCCGATGCGGAAGATCTTCCCCTTCGTCGGGCCGCGGCCGCCGTCGATCGTGATGTTATGGGACGCGGCGAAGCGCTCCACCACCCGGTCGGCGTCCACGCCCGCCGGGACCTCTACCGCCGTGAGCGCGGGGCTCGCCGTGGTCTTGGGGAAGAGCCTGAGACCGAGCGCCTCCGCGCCGGCGCGCGTCGCGCGCGAGAGCCGGTCGTGACGGCGCACCACGTTCTGGAGCCCTTCCGCCTCGATCATGCGAAGCACCTCGCGCAGGCCCACCATGATCGAGACCGCCGGCGTGAAGCGCGCCTCGTTCCTGGCCGAGTACTTCCGCTCCTCGGTCAGGTCGAGGTAGTACTTCGGCAGGGTCGACCGCGCGGCGGCCGCCCATGCCTTGTCGGAGAGCGCCAGGAGACCCAGGCCCGGAGGCAGCATCAGGCCTTTTTGCGACGCCGAGACGACCACGTCGATCTCCCACGCGTCCATCGGCAGGTCCGCGATGCCGAGGCTCGACACCGCGTCCACGACCAGGATCGCGCCGGTACCGCGCGTCACCTGCGCGTAGGCGCGCACGTCGTGGAGCACGCCGGTCGACGACTCGCTGTGCTGCACCAGCACCGCTTTCACGTCCGGGTTCTCGCGGAGCGCCTGCGCGATGCGCTCGGGCGCCACGGTCTCGCCGTGAGGCGCGCTGAGCTCGATCACGGTGAGGCCGTAAGCCTTAGAGATCGCGAGCCAGCGCTGCGCGAAGGCGCCGGCGTTGACCACGATCACCCGATCGCCGGCCGAGAGCGTGTTCGCCGCGGCCGCCTCCATCGCGCCCGTGCCGGTGCACGCGGGCACCAGTACGTCCTGGCGCGTCTGCACGAGGCGCTTGAGCCCCTCGCGCACCTCGCGGAAGAGGGCGTCGTACTCCGCGGCGCGGTGATGGATGATCGGCTGGGCCATCGCCAGCAGGACGTTGGGCGGCACGGGTGTCGGGCCCGGCGCCATCAGCTGGTACTTCTTCATTCGCGGCTCCTCCTTCGTGGTCTGTGCGCTCCTCCCACACTAGCAGAAGGCGCGCGCCCGAGGCAACGGAGAGGTATGATTTCGCCGATGCCTCCCACCACCGTCCGCACCATGTGTCCCATGAACTGCCACCCGACCTTCTGCGGGATGCTGGTCGAGGTGTCGGAGGACGGCCGGCTGCAGGATGTCACCGGCGATCACGACAACCCCGACAGCCGCGGCTTCCTCTGCATCCGGGGACGCGCCGCCGCCGAGATCCCTCACAACGGGCTCCGGCTGACCCAGCCGCTTGTGAGGGACGGCAGGCGGGGGGGAGACCGCTGGCGCGCCATCTCCTGGGGCGAGGCGCTCGACCGCATCGCCTCCGCCATCGCAGCGACCCGGCGCGAGAGGGTCGGCTTCTGGTTCGGCCACGGCGCGCATGTGACCGGCATCAACCGGCCGCTCATCATGCGCTTCGGCCACCTGGGCGGCATGCAGGTCTGGAACCCGGCCATCGTCTGCTGGGCCATGGGCGCCTACGGCCTGGCGCTCACGGGCGTCATCGAGACCAACACCAAGGAGGACATGGCCGCGCACTCGCGGCTCGTCATCCTCTGGGGCGCCAATCTCGCGAGCCAGCCGACGACGGCGCCGCACCTGATCGAAGCGCGCAGGCGCGGGGCGCGCGTCATCGCCATCGACGTCAGGCGCGCCGAGACCTCGCGCCACGCCGACCTGACTTGGCTTATCCGCCCCGGCACCGACGCGGCGCTGGCGCTCGGCATGGCCCACGTGATCGTCGCCGAGGGGCTCGTCGCCCGCGATTTCATCTCACGGCAGACCGTCGGCTACGAGGCCTACGCGAAGCACCTCGAGCGCTTCACTCCCGAGTGGGCCGAAGGAGAAACGGGGCTCGCCGCGGAAGACATCCGGGGGCTCGCGCGCGAGTACGCGACCACCACGCCCGCCATGATCATCGTGGGCGGCGCCAGCATGTACAAGCACCGCCACGGTTGGCAGCCCGGGCGCGCCATCGCGACCCTGCCCGCGCTCACGGGCCAGCTTGGCCTGGCGGGCGGCGGCTTCGGCCCGCGCCACCGCGCCTTCCCGACGGGCGACCACCTGGCGGATCTCACGGCCCTGGACCGCCGGCCCGCGGGTGCCTGGGTGCCGAGCCACATGCCCTCGATCGCGCGGTTGATCAAGGGCGGCAGCCTCGACGTGCTGCTCACGGCGGGCACCGACATGCTCAACTCGTTCGCCGACGCGGGCGCGATCGAGCGCGACCTCGAGCGCGTGGGCCTGATCGTCGCGTACGACATCTTCGCCAACGACACCATCAGGCGCGTGGCCGATATCGTCTTGCCGGGCACGGTCTGGCTCGAGGACCTCGGGATCAAGGACACCGCCACCCACATCTATTTAATGGATAAGGCGCTCGAGCCGGCCGGGGAGTGCCGGCCCCTCATCCCGATTCTGCGCGACCTCGCCGAGCGGCTCGCCATCAGGGACTTCTTCCCCTGGGGCTCGCTCGAGGCATACATGGACGCGCTGCTGGCGCCCCAGCAGGACGGCACGCTGACCGTGGCGCGGTTGAGGGCCATGGGCGGCATGGCGGAGAGGAGCCGGCTCTCCCACGTGCCCTACCGCGAGGGCGGCTATGCGACCCCATCAGGCAAGGTCGAGTTCTACTCCGAGCGCGCGGAGTCCCTCGGCTTCCCGCCGCTTCCCGACTACACGCCTCCGGCGCGTGACGATGCCGCCTTCCCTCTCGAGTTCAGGCAGGGGCGCGTGCTGACGGCTTTCCATTCCTTCTACGACAACGGTCGCGCACTGCCAACGCTCGCGCGGGCAGAGGCGCATGCGGAGCTGTGGATCCACCCGGCCGACGCGGGTCCGCGCGGCATCACGGCGGGCCGGCGCGTGGAGCTGACCAACGGCCGCGGCCGCTTCGAGGCCGTCGCGCGCGTGACCGAGGACGTTCTGCCGGGGGTGCTCTGGGCGCGCGACGGCTGGCCGGGGCTCAACACGCTGACGAGCGGCGAGGCGTGCCTGACACCCGAAGCCAGCGATGGCCTCGACCCGCGCATCCCCGGCGGCCAATCCGCCTACGAGTCGCGCGTCGAGGTGCGTCCCATTCCCGCGTGATGCGGCTCCCCGGCGTCGTCCTCGCCCTGGCACTCCTGGCGCTGCCCGTCCAGGCCCGGGCGAGTGAGGCGCTGTGGACTCTCCTCAAGGCGGGCGGCCAGGTCGTCATCATGCGCCACGCCGCCACGGATCAGAGCCTGCCCGATTCCGCCAGGCCCCGCCTCGACGACTGCAGCACGCAGCGCAACCTCTCGGCCGCGGGCCGTGAGGACGCGCAGCGCATCGGCGCGGCCTTCAAGGCGCGGGGCATCGCCGTAGACGGCGTTCGCTCGAGCCCCTGGTGCCGCTGCATCGACACGGCGCGTCTGGCCTTCGGCTCGGTCGAGGTCTGGTCTCAGCTCAATTCCGTCTTCCGCGACCGCAGCCGTGAGCCCGAGCAGTCGCGCGCCGTGCGTGAGCTGGTGACCCGCCACCGCCGCGGCACCCTCGTCTTCGTCACCCATCAGGTCAACATCACGGCGCTGACGGGCCTCTACCCCGACGAGGGCGAGATGATCATCCTCACGCCCCAGGGTGACGGCTTCACGGTCGCCGGGCAACTGAAGCCTTTGGACGTGACGGCAGACTGAGACGCGCCTCGTCACCCCTCCCCTCTCCTCCGGGGGGAGGAGGATGGCCCCTTCTTCCTTCTACGGAGAGGGCTGGGGTGAGGGGCGCCGGTCGATCCGCACTGGCGCGGGGGAGCGGGCGCGGCCTTTGACCGAGCGGCCGAGGGCCGTGACGAAGATGGCGTCCTTGCCTAGGGCGTGGGGCGAGAAGAAATCGACCACGTCGCGGTCATAAAAGGTCAGGCCCGTCGCGCCGAAGTGCTGCGCGTAGGCGCACAGGTAAAGACGACCCCCGTAGAGCCCAGCCTCGAGGTTGGCGAGCCGATAGCCGCGGTTGCCATAGGACTCGAGCAGCGGGTCCAAGCCGGCCAGGAAAAAGACCGTCGCGCTCGACGTGCCGCCCAGCGGCTGCTCGAGGCAGAGATAGGCCGACTGCTCGCGGAAATCGCCGCGCTTGATCTGCTCGAGCGCGTGAGATTCGGGATGGTAGGCATACGCGCCCGGCTCCAGTCCCTCGACGGCGTGCACGGTCAGGTAGAGATCCACGAGGCTCGAGGGGACGTCGGCGGTCCAACCCCGCGTGGCATGCCACAGGGCCGTGGAGAGTAGATCGGCGCCGATGGCCGCGCCGGAGAATTGGCGCGTGGAGCCGCGCGCCATGATGGTCTCGGCGAGCGTGCGGCCCGCCGACGGGCGCGGAGCGGGCAGCGTCACAAGGGCGCCGGCCGTCGGCGGTCGGCGCCGCTCACGCGCGCCTTCGCGCCAGGCCAGCACCAGGCTCTCGCCGTCGAGAGCCGAGTTCGCGTACGCGTCCTTCAGCAACGGATAGTCCACCTCGGACGACGACAGCGGAATCACCTCGGGCTCGATGGCGGCGATGACGGGCGCCACCGGAGCGGCCCTGCCCTGGCCTCCCACGGGCGCCAGCACCAGCGCGCCTTCCTTCTCGGCGTCCAGAGCGAGGAGCCCGTTGACCTCGAGATCCACGAAGCCGGTGACCACGCGGGCGGGCAGGTCGAGCGCCGTCGCCGCGGCGAGCAGGTTCGACAGCATGGAGCCCGAGTCCCAGAAGAGGTGGCGGTACCCGCGTGCCTGGTATTTCCAGGTATTGCGCCAGTAGATGGCTGAGAGGATGAGCGTTGCCGGCCTCTCAGCCAGGTCTTCGTCGGCGGCGGCGATGGCAAGGGCGCCGCGGAAATCCCCCTCGCGGAGGCGGCGCAGGGCGAAGTCGCCCGGCGAGAAGTGGTAGGCCCCGGGCTCGAGTCCCGCGACGTCGGCCGCGACCACATAGACCTCGGTCTGGTAGAGCGCGCCCGTCGAGGGCGCGGCTCGAAAGTACAAAGTCCCGCCGCCCGGGTAGACCTGCCGCTTCGTGACGCCTGCCGAGAAGAAGAGGAGCGCGGCGAGCGTCTCAAGATTGAGCTGCGCCGTGGCGCCGGGCTCGCCCGAGATGGCCGCCAGCGCATCCTCTACCGGCACGGGAAAATCGCGAGGCAGAGCGACCACCGGCAGGCCGGGGTAGATCTTGAACGGCTCGGGCTTGGTGTCCCAGTCGAGCCCGTGACCGCTTGACCGGACGGACCGGGGCGAGTGCATGGTGGCGTCGTGGTAGCGACGGGCGGCTTCCGAGTGCCGGTTGCCCGACACGGTCTTATTTAAAGGAGTACGGGAAGCGGAAGACCCCGCGCTCGGTGATGATGCCGGCGATGAGCTCGGCCGGCGTCACGTCGAAGGCGGGGTTGTAGACGGGCGTCTCGGAGGGCGCCGTCTGACGGCCGCCGGTGCGGCGGACTTCCTCGCCGTCGCGCTCCTCGATGGGGATGTCCGCTCCCGACGGAATCGAGGCGTCGATGGTGGAGAACGGCGCCGCGACGTAGAAGGCGACGCCGTGGTGCTTGGCCAGCACCGCGACCGAGTACGTCCCGATCTTGTTGGCGGTGTCGCCATTGGCCGCGATGCGGTCCGCCCCGGTGACGACCAGGTCGACAAGGCCGCGCTTCATCACGAAGCCCGTCGCCACGTCCGAGATCAGGCGGTGCGGGATGCCTTCCTTGACCATCTCCCAGGCGGTGAGCCGCGAGCCCTGCATCACGGGCCGCGTCTCGTCCACCCAGACGAGCGCCACGCGCCCCCGCTCGTGGGCCGCCCGGATCACGCCCCCCGCGGTGCCGTAACCCGCCGTCGCCAGCGCGCCCGCATTGCAGTGGGTGAGTATCCGGGCGCCCTCGGGCACGAGCGCCGCGCCGTGGGCGCCGAGTGCCTTGTTGGCCGCCACGTCCTCGTCGAGGATGGCCTGCGCCTCGGCGAGCAGGCGATCTCTCAGAGCGGGCACCGGGAGCGCGCGGTGGGCCTCGGCGACGGCGCGCATGCGGTCGAGCGCCCAGAAGAGATTGACCGCCGTGGGCCGCGTGGCCGCGAGACCCTTGATCGCCTCCTCGATGTCCGCGATGAGCCCAAGGCCGTCCCGCGCCGCGCTCTGGCGGGCGGCCAGCGCCACGCCGAAGGCCGCGGCGCATCCGATGGCCGGCGCTCCGCGGACGATGAGGGTGCGGATGGCGTCGGCGACGTCCCGCCAGCGGGTGTACTCTCGCGTGCGCTCCTCGACGGGGAGCAGTGTCTGGTCGAGGAGCAGGAGGCGGTGCCGCTCCCAGCGTATCGGCGCGATCATGCGGGCAGCTCCGTCCCCGCGGGCAGGCTGAACCACTTGTCGCGTGAGGCGGCGCCGCGGACGAGGGTGATGGACGAGCGCGGCACGGCGAGCGTGTCGGCCAGCAGCTCGATCACCGCGCGGTTGGCCTTGCCGTCCTCAGGCGCGGCGGTGACGCTGACGCGCAGCGCCTCTCCCAGCCAGCCCCTGATCGCGTTCGCGCGGGCCTTGGGCTGAACGCGCACGTGGAGCAGGACAGTCTCAGGATTTCTCGGGCTCATCCCCGGCGGCGGCCTTGAGGTCCTGCTCGAGCAGGCGCTGGTACATCTCCACGGTCGATCGGAGCCCCTCGGTCAGCTGGCGTCTGGTGCGCTTGAGCGAGATGATCTCGCTCTGGAGATTCCCCTCCGCGGCGCGCGAGGCCTCGATGATCCTGTCGGCCTGGACCTCCGCCTCGCGGATGATGACGGCGGCCTCGCGGCGTGCCTGGTCCTTCATCTCCTCGACCAGCCGCTGGGTGGTGACGAGGGTCTCCTGCAGCACCTTTTCGCGCTCCTCGAGGCCGCGGGTGCGCTCCTCGAGCGCCTGCAGCTGCTCCTTGAGCAGCGAGTTCTCCTTGAGCAGCGCCTCGTAGTCCGCGGCCAGATCCTCCAGGAAGGTGTCCACCTCCTGGGTGTCGAAGCCGCGGAACATCTTCACGGTGAACTGCTGCTGGCGAATGTCCATTGGAGTGATGCGCACGGTTGGTTGTCTCCTCTTGCGGCTAGCCCATGAGCGCCCGGAGCAGGATTGGGACCACCCACTGGATCACCAGGATGACGATGAGCGGCGAGAAGTCGAGGCCAAAGGTCTTCCAGGGCGGCAGGAGCTGGCGGATCGGCGCCAGCACCGGCTCGGTCAGGCGGCGCAGCAGCTGGACGATGGGGTTGTACGGGTTCGGGGCGACCCAGGAGATGACGGCCGCCGCGATGATGACCCACGTGTAGAGGTCGAGGACGACCATGATGACCCGGACGACCTCGAAGGACAGCACCGCTAGCCTGCCCCCAGCTCGCGCGAGCGCAGCGTGGCGCGCTCGACGGCCTGCATCAAGGCGCGGCGGAGCCCGCCGTCCTCGAGCGCCGCGACGCCCGCGATGGTCGTGCCGCCCGGCGAGGAGACCATGTCCTTGAGCTGGCCCGGGTGCACGCCCGTCTCGAGGATCAAGCGCGCGGAGCCGAGGACGGTCTGCGCCGCGAGCAGCGTCGCCGTGGCGCGCTCGAGGCCCATCTTGACCCCGCCGTCGGCCAGCGCGTCGATCGCGATGGCGACATAGGCCGGGCCGGAGCCGGACAGCCCCGTCACGGCGTCCAGGGCGCTCTCGTCGAGCACCACGACCCGGCCGACGGCGCCGAAGAGCTCCTGCGCGGCCTCGAGGTCGCCGGGCTTGAGCCCCTCGGCGCGCGCAATGGCCGTGACGCCTTCGAGAACGAGCGCCGGGGTGTTGGGCATGACGCGGATCAGGCGCGCGGCTTGGCCCAGATGCTCTCGGAGCTTCTTCGTTGCAACGCCGGCGGCGATGGAGATCAGGAGCTTGCCATCGTCCACGACAGGGGCGACTTCCTTGAGGACGGCGGCCATGATCTGCGGCTTGACCGCCAGGATGACCACGTCGGCACCGCTCACGAGCGTCCTGTTGTCCGCGACGGCCTGGATGCGGTAGCGCTTCGCGAGCTGTTCGAGATGCTCCGCTCGGGGATCCGCGGCGGTGATGGAGCCGGCGGGCACGAGGCCGCCCTGGGTCAGGCCCTTGATCAGCGCCTCGCCCATGTTGCCCGCGCCGAGGAAGGCCACCCGCTTGCCCTTGATGCTCACGCCCCGCCCTCGGTAACGGCCGCCCTCGGCGGGCGCGGGCCGAAGATCGCCGTGCCCACGCGCACCATGGTCGCCCCCTCCTCTATCGCCACTTCGAAGTCGCCGCTCATCCCCATGGAGCAGTGCTCGAGCCCTGCGGCATCCCGCAGCTCGCGCAGCCGTCTGAACCACATTCGCGACGCCTCCGCGCTCTCCGTCGCGGGCGGAATGCACATGAGCCCGCGCACGTCGAGGTTCCGGCAGCCCGTCATCGCGTCGAGCAGCGGCTTCAGCTCGTCCGGCTGCACGCCGCCTTTCTGCTGCTCGAGGCCGACATTCACCTGCACCAGGACTCTCACCCTGCGCAGGGACTGGTGAGCGCGGCGGTCGAGCTCCCGTGCCAGCTCCTCGCGGTCCACCGACTGGATCCAGTCGAAGAGGTGGACGGCGTCCTTCGCCTTGTTGGTCTGGAGCGATCCGATCAGGTGCCAGGGCACCGGCCGGCCGAGGGCCGCGACCTTGCCCTTCGCCTCCTGCACGCGGTTCTCGCCGAGTGCCTTCACGCCCGCCTCGATCGCGAGCGCGATCCGCTCGACCTCCACCGTCTTGGAGACGGCGATCAACAGCACGTCATCGGGCTTGCGCGAGGATCGCCGGCAGGCGCGCTCGACCGCCTGCTGGACCGTCCTCAAGTTCTCCCGTATGTCGAGCATAAATGCCTGTCCGGTTGGCCGATTCTAGCACGCCACGTTTCCCTCTTCCCGAGTGGGGGAAAGCGCCGGAACGAGGGGGACGGCAGCGATGGAAACCAGCCGTCCGTTGTGACCGCGGCGGTAGGAGTAGAAAAGATCGGTGCGGCAGCCCGTACAGAGCCGCGGGTTGTCGACCCTGTCGCCGCGGATTCCCGCCCCTCGGAGCTGGTCTTCGTTGGCGGCCCAGAGGTCCAGCATCCATTTGCCCGGACCGACCGACCTGACCCAGGCGCCCCACCGCCCGGGAAAGGCCGCGTCGAGCCGCGCGATCACCGGCTTGTCCACCTCGTAGCAGCAGGGCCCTATGGACGGTCCGACGGCGGCCAGGAACCCGTCGGGCCGGCCTCCCGCCTCTACGAGCGCCAGGACGGCCGCCCGCGCCGCCGACTGGGCGGTGCCGCGCCAGCCCGCGTGCACGACCGCGAGCCGCCGCCCGTCGGGGTCGTAGATCAGGAGCGGCACGCAGTCGGCGGAAAAGACCGCGATCGGCAGCCCGGGCCTGTCGGTCATGAGCGCGTCCGCGTTCCCGGCGCAACCGCCGCCCCCCGCGCGGATCACCTGCGCGCCGTGGACCTGTTGGAGGAAGGCCGCGGGCTCCGCGCCGAGCCCGTGCTCCTCCAACAGTGGCTGGGCCTCGGGGCCGAGCGGCGGAAATGGCTCCCTGAAGGCGGTCACCCCCGGGAAATTGCGCGTCGTGAAGAGATGGGGCACGCCCGCGCCTTCGAGCAGCGGCGAGACGAAGTGCGTCGGCGGATCGCCCTGGAGGCGCGGAGCGGTCATGGCATTCGCCATTGTCTCACGCGCCACGATGCTTTCCCGGAGCGCCTGCTAGGCCGGCTTGACCTCCGAGGTGCAGTGGGCGCAGCGCGTCGCCTTGAGCGGGATCTGCGACAGGCAGAGCGGGCACGGGCGCGTGGTGGCCGCCGGCGCGGCGGGCGGAAAGAGCCGGTTGACCTGCTTGATCAGGAGGAAGACGGCGAAGGCCACGATGACGAAATCCACGATGGCCTGGAGAAACGCGCCGTAGTTGAGCGTCGGCGCGCCCGCCGCCTTGGCCGCGGCCACGGTCGGGTAATGCTGCCCCGAGAGATTGATGAAGAGGTTGGCGAACTCCGCTTTGCCCAGGAGCAGGCCGATCGGAGGCATGAGGACGTCGCCCACGAAGGACGACACGATCTTCCCGAAGGCCCCGCCGATGATGACGCCGACCGCCAGCTCGGCGACATTGCCCCGAAGGATGAACTCTTTGAACTGGTTGAGCATCCTTCGGCTAGTCCGCCTGCCTCCTCAGGAACGCGGGCACGTCGAGGTCCTCTTCCGTCGGGCCGTCGCCCTCGGCGCGGATGTCGGCCGGCACGCGCCGGCGCCAGTCCTTGGGAGCCGGGGCGCCGGGGCGGGGCGCGCGCTGCATGTCCACCACCTTACCCGAAGGCTGGCTCGTCTCCTTGCGCTCGCTGAAGCCCGTGGCGATGACCGTGATGCGCACCTCGTCCTGCAGGCTCGGGTCGATGACGGCGCCGAAGATGATGTGCGCCTCCTCGTGCGCCGCCTCCTGGACGATACGCGCGGCCTCCTCGACCTCGTGCAGCGACAGGTCCGACCCGCCGGTGAAATTGATCAGGATGCCGCGGGCGTCGTCGATGGAGGTCTCGTCGAGCAGCGGACTCGCGACGGCTTTCTGCGCGGCGTCGAGCGCGCGATGCTCGCCCTTGCCGACGCCCGCGCCCATGAGCGCCATGCCCATGCCGGCCATGATGGTGCGCACGTCCGCGAAGTCGAGGTTGATGAGCCCGGGCACGAGGATCAGGTCCGAGATGCCCTGCACCGCCTGGAGCAGCACGGTGTCAGCGACCTTGAACGCCTCGACGAGCGGCGTGCCTCGCTCCACCACCGCCAGCAAGCGCTGGTTGGGGATCGTGATCAGGGTGTCCACGACGCCGCGCAGCTCGGCGAGCCCGGCTTCCGCCTGCTGGGAGCGCCGCCGGCCCTCGAAGGCGAAGGGCTTGGTCACGACAGCCACGGTCAGGATACCCATCTCCTTGGTGGTGGCGGCCACGATCGGCGCCGAGCCCGTGCCGGTGCCGCCGCCGAGACCCGCGGTGACGAAGACCATGTCGGCGCCGTCCAGGAGCTTCTTGATCTGCTCGCGGTCCTCGAGCGCGGCGTTCCTGCCCACCTCGGGGTCGGCGCCGGCGCCCAGCCCCATGGTCAGGCGCGCGCCCAGCTGGAGCTTCACGGGAGCGGGCGATGCGCGCAGGGCCTGCAGGTCGGTGTTGGCCACGATGAATTCGACGCCGGTGAAGCGGGCCTCCATCATCCGGTTGATGGCGTTGGACCCGCCGCCGCCAAGTCCGATGACCTTGATCTTGGCATTGTCCTTCGCCTCCTCCAGCTCGAACACCGGCCGACCCGCCCGTGGCTCCACCATCGGCTCCTCCTTGACCGCGACCAGCGTGAGTATCGTGGCTGTTAGAACAGCTCGCCAAACCAGTCCCTGAGCCTGCGCATCGCCCCCGGCCCGCCCAAGCCGGAAACGGCTCCTCCGTCGTCCACGCCGGCTACGCTGCGCCGCCCGCGCGTGCCGTAGAGCGCCAGGCCCACGCCCGTGGCATAGATCGGGCTCTGGACCACGTCCGACAGCCCGCCGATGCCCGTGGGCCGCCCGCGCCTCACCGGCAGATCAAAAACCTGTTCCGCCAGCTCCGGCACCCCCTGCATGATCGAGGCGCCGCCGGTGACGACGACGCCCGCCGCCGCGGCGTCCTCGAGCCCGGCCTTCGCGAGCTCTCTCGCGACGAGAGTGAAGATCTCCTCGACGCGCGGCTGGATGATCTCGGAGAGTATCTGGCGGGAGAGCTCGCGCGCCTTGCGGCCGCCCACCGAGGGCACGGAGATGACTTCGTCTTCGCGCACGAGCGAGGTCAGCGCGCAGCCGAGACGCTTCTTGAGCTCCTCGGCCTCGGCCGTGGGCGTGCGGAGCCCCACCGCGACGTCGTTTGAGACGTGGTCGCCGCCCAGCGGCAGGATGCCGGTGTACCAGACGGCGCCGTCGCGGAAGAGCGCCGCGTCCGTCGTGCCGCCGCCGAGATCGATCAGCAGGATCCCGAGCTCCTTCTCTTCGTCGGAGACGACGGCCTCGGCCGAGGCCAGGGGCTCGAGCACGATGTCCTGCACCTGGAGCCCCGCGCGGTTGACGCTGCGGACGACATTTCTCACGGAGGTCGTGGCTCCCGTCACCAGGTGCACCTCGACCTCGAGCCGCACCCCGGACATCCCCAGCGGCTCCTTGACGCCGTCCTGGTCGTCCACGACATAGGTCTGCGGCAGCGCGTGAATGATCTCGCGATCCTGAGGCAGGTTGATCGCCCGGGCGGCGTCCAGCGCCCGCTCGACGTCGGCGGCGCTGACCTCGCGGTGCTTGCCCGACACGGCGACCACGCCCCGGCTGTTGGCGCCGCGAATGTGCCCTCCGGCCACGCCGGCGATCACGCTCGAGATCTCGACGCCCGCCATCTCCTCGGCGTCGCCGACGGCCTGCTTGATGCTCTCGACCGTCGAGTCGATGTTGACCACAACGCCCTTGCGCAAGCCCCGTGAGGGGCTGGTGCCGACGCCCACGATGTCGAGAGTGCCGATGGGCGACCACTCCGCGATGACGCAGCAGATCTTGGTCGTTCCCACGTCGAGCCCCGCGATGAGCTGCCGTCCTCTCGATCTGCCCATGACGCCCCCTACTTCGCCGCGGTTCTCAACACGACCTGGTCGCGGAATCGCAGGTCGATCGACGTCGCGCGTTGGCCCGAGGCGCGGAGCTGCGCCAGCACGCCGCTGAGGCGCCCCAACCGGTCGTCCCAGTCCTCGCTCCCGAGCCTCACCTCGACCCCGTCCAGCATGTAGAGCACCAGCCCCTCCGGGCGGCTCACGTCCACCTCGGAGATCTCCCGCAGCAGCGGGCTCTGCGCGCGCATCAGCGTGCGGATCAGGGCCACGCCCGCGGCCACGCGCCCGGACGGCGTCCGCCCCGCGGCCGCGACCTCGTCGGCGCCCACGCCCGACAGCAGCGGCGCGTCGACGGTGATCGCGCGCGTCTCGGGGCCGAGCGGCACGCCCTGCTCATCGACCCACTGGAGACCGCCCGCCCGCTGCAGGCCCCCTGCATGGACGAGGACGAAGGGCTGCCGCTCTTCCACCAGGAGCGTGACCCCGTTCGGGAAGGCGCGGACCAGCTCCGCGCGGCGCACGCGCGGCAGGGCCTCCACGCCGGACACCGCCCGCCGCGCGTCGAGGCTGAAGAGGTTCTGCCCGGGAGCGAGCCCGGAGGCCGCGATGACCTCGTCGGCCGAGAGCAGGCTCTGCCCCGCAACCTCGATGCGTTCGACGACGAAGGGCGACGCCGCCAGGAGCGATCGGCCGAGGAACGCGAGCGCGCCACCCAGCGCGACCACGAGCAGCGCCACGCAGAGCCACGCGCCGAGCCGGCGGGCCAGCCGAAGCACGCGCCGGCGCCTCCGGCGGCGGTCGAGCCGCTGGCCGGCCATGGCCACCGTCGGCTCGGCCAGGTCCGGCAGGCCGCCGCGGGCAGCTCCGCGTGGCGTGAGAACCCCGCTGTGACCGCTCATCCTTCTCCCATGATGCGGATCTCGGGCTCGAGCGTGATGCCGAACTGCGCCTGGACGCGCTCGCGGGCCATGTCCATGAGCGCCGTGATGTCGGCGGCGGTCGCCCCGCCGCGGTTGACGATGAAGTTGGCGTGCTTGGCCGAGATCTCGGCGCCGCTGAGCCGCTTGCCCTTCAGGCCCACCTTCTCGATCAGGCGCCCGGCGACCTCGCCGTGGGGGTTCTTCCACACGCAGCCCGCCGACGCGAGCGCGAGCGGCTGGGTCGCCTTCTTCACCTTCAGGCGCTGCTTCACGTCTTTCTGGATATCGGCCTGGGGCCGCCGGTGCAGCTGGAGCCGCGCCCCCACGAGCACCGCGCCCGCCGGCGCCGCGAAGTCGCGGTAGCCGAAGCTCCCGTTGCCCGGCTTGAACTCGCCGAGCGTCCCGTCCGGATGGAGGAAGTAGACGGCGGAGATGAAGTCGCCGATCCAGCCGTCGGGGGTGCCCGCGTTCATCGCCACGGCGCCGCCGATGGTCGCGGGGATGCCGACGAGGCACTCGATGCCGCCCAGGTTGAGCGCGGCGGCCTCGCGGATCAGGGCCGAGAGCCCCACGCCCGCGCCCGCGACGGCCTCCTCGCCGTGGAACTCGGCGCGACCCAGGCAGCCGTCGACCTTGATGACGACGCCGCGGATACCGCGGTCGCGCACCAGGAGGTTGTTGCCCCCGCCGATGATCTCCACCGGCAGGTGGTCGCGCTCCGCGAAGCCCAGCGCGAGCCGGACGTCCTCGACGTCCTGCGGCACGATGAAGATGTCCGCCGGCCCCCCGATTCGTAGGGAGGTATGGAAGCTGAGGGGCTCCTTGAACCGCACCTCGCCCCGTATCTCTCCGAGCATGGGCTACCTCCTGTTCGACTGGTCGCGCTGGTCGTTCAGGCGCGTGAGAAGCTCCGCGCCCAGCTGGCCGACGTCCCCGGCGCCCAACGTCAGCACGAGGTCGCCGGGGCGGGTGGACTCGCACAGGTAGTGAAGGATGCCAGCCCGGTCGCCGTCCATGTAGACGACTTCCCGGTGACCGTGGGCCGCAATCCCGTCGGCAAGGTCCTTCGCGTGCACGCTCGGGATCGGCGCCTCGCCGGCCGCGTAGATGTCCATCACGATCAGCACGTCCGACTGGTAGAAGGCCGTGAGGAACTCCTGCCGCAGGTGCCTGGTTCGGGTGTAGCGGTGAGGCTGGAACACCGTGATCACGCGCCGGTCGAACCCGGCCTTGGCGGCGGCCAGGGTGGCGCGGATCTCGGCGGGATGGTGCCCGTAGTCGTCCACGACGAGGACGCCAGCCGCTTCGCCGCGGATCTGGAAGCGGCGCTGGACGCCCGCGAAGCCGGCGAGTGCCTGCTGGATGCGCTCGAAGGGTACCTCGAGGTCGAGGCCCACGCCGACGGATGCCAAGGCGTTGAGCACGTTGTGCCGGCCCGGCACCTGGATCGTGGCCGGCCCGAGGGTCTTGCCCCGATGGAGGATCTCGAACTGCGACTGCATGCCGGAGAAGGCGAGCCGGCGCGCCGTGAGATCGGCGCCCGACTCGAGCCCGTAGGTGATCACGCGCTTCTCGATCAGCGGAATCATCTGCTGGATATTGGGCTGGTCGAGGCAGAGCACGGCCGAGCCGTAGAACGGCACCTTGTTCACGAAGGCGAGGAAGGCGGCGCGGATCGCGTCGAGATCGGCGTAGTGGTCGAGGTGCTCGGCGTCCACCGTCGTCACGACCGCAATGGTCGGCGTGAGCTTGAGGAAGGAGCCGTCCGACTCGTCCGCCTCGGCCACGAGGAACTCGCCCTGCCCGAGGCGCGCGTTGGCGCCGAGGCCGTGGACGCGCCCTCCCACCACGACGGTCGGGTCGAGCCCCGCCGCGCCCAGCACCGCCGCGACCAGGGACGTCGTGGTGGTCTTGCCGTGCGTGCCGGCGATGGCGATGCCGTACTTGAGCCGCATCAGCTCGGCCAGCATCTCGGCGCGCGGGATGACGGGCACGCCGCGCTGTCGGGCCACCTGCACCTCGACGTTGTCGCGCGCGACGGCGGACGAGTACACGACGACGTGCGCGCCCTCGACGTGGCTGGGCTCGTGGCCGAGGAAGATCTTGGCGCCCAGCCGCTCGAGCCTTTCCACGGCCTCTCCCCGCTTCTGGTCGGAGCCCGTCACGCGGTAGCCGAGGTTCAGCAGCACCTCGGCGATGCCGCTCATCCCGATGCCCCCGATGCCCACGAAATGGAGCTGCTGGTACTTCTTGAACATGGCTAGCTGCGTGACCCTTTCGGGGGAAGGGTCCGTCGCCCGGACCATCGCCCCTCACCCTGGCCCTCTCCCCGGAGGGGCGAGGGGAAAGTTGTGTGAACCATCATCAAGCCGTCCCTGTGTGCTGCGAGATGTTGAGGAGCACGCCAGTCGAGAAGAGCGCCATGAGCAGGGCCGAGCCCCCGGAGGAGATGAAGGGCAGCGGCAGGCCCTTGGTCGGCAACGCCCCCGTGACCACGCCCAGGTTCACGAGGGTCTGGGTCGCGAACATGATCGTCAGCCCCAGCGCCAGGTAGCTGCCGAAGGCGTCCGGCGCGCGCAGCCCGGTCCGGAGGCCTCGCCACACGAGGAGCACGAAGAGCGCCACCACGGCCACGGCACCTGCCAACCCCAGCTCCTCGCCGACGATGGCGAAGATGAAATCCGTATGGGCCTCCGGCAGGTAGAAGAGCTTCTGCTTGGACTCGCCCAGTCCGCGCCCCAGCCACCCGCCCGAGCCCAGCGCCAGAAAGGACTGGATGATCTGGAAGCCGGAGCCCTGCGGGTCGTCCCAGGGGTTCATGAAGGCGATGATGCGCCGCAGGCGGTAGGGCTTCGACAAGATAGCCGCTGCGGCGATCGGCAGTGCCGCGGCGGCGATCAGACCCATGTGGTAGACGCGCGCTCCCCCCAGGTACGCCAGCGCCAGCGTCAGGATCACGAGCACCATGGCGTTGCCCATGTCGGGCTGCAGCATGGTCAGCCCCGCCATGCCGCCCGCCACGAGAAGGAGCGGCAGGAGGCCCTGGCTGAAGCTCGTGAGCACCTCCTGGCGGCGCGTGAGAAAGGACGCCAGATAGAGCAGCAGCGAGAACTTGGCGAGCTCCACCGGCTGGAAGGACACGGGACCGGCACGGAACCACCGCCGCGTGCCGTTGATCTCCTGGCCGAAGGGCGGCACGAGCACCAGCACCAGCAGCAGGAACGACACTCCCAGGAGCGGCACCACGAAGCGCTCGAGCCGCCGGTAGTCGAAGAGCATGCCGGCCCAGAGCGCGCAGACGCCGAGGACGGCCCAGAAGAGCTGCTTCTTGAGGAAGTACAGCGGGTCGTGGAAGCGGTCGGCGGCCATGATCGCGCTGGCCGAATAGACCATCACGACCCCGAGCGAAACCAGGGCCAGCACGAGAGCGAAGAGCCACAGGTCGGGGGTGAGCTTTCTAGGCATGCGCGAGCTCTCGCACGGAGGCTTTGAAGACCTCGCCGCGGTGCTCGTAGTTGTCGAACATGTCGAAGGAGGCGCAGGCCGGCGAGAGCAGGACGACTTCGCCGACGCCGGCCAGGGTGCGCGCGGTCACCACCGCCTCGCGCATCGAGCCGGCATCCACGCACGGCACGCCGACCGCCTCGAGGACGGCGCGGATCTGTGCCCTGTCCGTCCCGATCAGGACCGCCTGGCGCACGCGGCCGCGGGCGGCGGCAGCGAGCGGGGCGAAGTCCTGCCCCTTGCCCTTGCCGCCGGCGATCAGGATGACGGGCTCCGCGAAGCTCTCGAGCGCCTTGATGGTCGAGGCGACGTTGGTGCCCTTCGAGTCGTTGTAGTAGGTGACGCCGCGCTCGTCGAGGACACGTTCGATGCGGTGGGCGACGCCCCGGAACGCGCCGACGCTGCGGCGGATCGATTCGGGGGCGAGCCCGGTCCACAGGGCGCACGCCGTGGCCGCCAGCACGTTCTCGACGTTGTGCTGGCCGCGCAGGGGGATCTCCTCGAGCGGGCAGATCTCTTCGATGTGGCCGTTGAGCTTGGCGACGATCCACCCGTCGCGGAGGAAGACGCCGTGCTCGAGCGGCGTGAGCCGGCTGAACCAGAGGACGCGGGCGCGGGTCCGCGGGGCGAGCGATGCCGCGACGGGGTCGTCGGCGTTCAGGACCGCGCAGTCGGCGGGCGTCTGGTTGGCGAAGATCCTCGCCTTGGCCTCGAGATAGCGCTCGAAGGTCCTGTGGCGATCCAGGTGGTCGGGGGTGACGTTGAGCACCACCGCCACGCGCGGCCGCAGGAGCTCGATCGTGGCGAGCTGGAAGGAGGACGCCTCCGCGACGACGAGGCCGTCGGCCGGAAAGTCGAGGGCATGCGCGCAGAGCGGCGTGCCGATGTTGCCGCCGACCAGCAGCGGCCTCCCCGTACCGCCGACGAGCTCCCCCGTCAGCGCCGTCGTGGTGGTCTTGCCGTTGGTGCCGGTGATCGCGATGAGGTCGGCCTCCATGACGCGCCATCCGAGCTCGAGCTCGCCGATCAGCGGCACGCCGCGGGCCCGCGTGGTCTCCAGCGCCGGCAGCTCGAGGGGCACGCCGGGGCTCACGATGACGAGCTCGGCGCCGGCAAAGGCCGCGTCGGGATGCCCGTCGGTGAAGAGCGCGCATCCGAGATGCTCGAGGTCGCGCGCCTCGGCCGAGAGCGATGTCAGGGCTCCCGAGTCCGAGGCGAGCACGCGCCCGCCCAGGCGCCGGATCAGGCGGGCGGCGGCGACGCCGCTCCGCGCGAGACCCACCACGGCGACGGTCCGCGCGGCGAGCCACTGCCGGTAGGCCGAGCCCCGCTCACCCGCCATGTGACCCTCGTCCACCTGCTCCGCCGTCATCGCGTTCACGTGCCTATCTCAGCTTGAGCGTCGTCAGCGCCAGGAGCGCCAGCATGAAGGAGACGATCCAGAACCGGACGATGATCTTGGGCTCCGGCCACCCCTGCATCTCGTAGTGGTGGTGCAGCGGCGCCATGAGGAAGAAGCGCTTCCCCGTCGCCTTGAAGTAGCCGACCTGGATGATGACGGACACGGCTTCGACCACGTAGATCCCGCCGATGAGCGGCAGCAGGAGCTCCGACTTGGTCAGCACGGCGAGCGTCCCGATCGCCCCGCCCAGCGCCAGCGAGCCCACGTCCCCCATGAAGACCTGGGCCGGGTAGCTGTTGAACCAGAGGAATCCCAGCGCCGCGCCCACGAGCGCCGCGCAGAAGATGGTCAGCTCGCCGGTGCCCTTGACGTTCAGGATCCGCAGATACTCGGCCAGCCGGAAGTTGCCGGAGAGATACGCGATGATCGCGAAGGCGCCGCCCGCCATCACGATGGGCCCGATCGCCAGGCCGTCGAGGCCGTCCGTCAGGTTGACCGCGTTCGAGGCGCCCACGATCACCAGCACCGTGAAGGGCACCCAGAGCCAGCCGAGGCTGATCAGCCAGCCCTTGAGGAAGGGGATGGAGAGCACGGTGGTGAAGCCGTCGGGCGGCCACAGGTAGACCCACGCCATGAGCGACCCGACCAGCACGATCTGCGCTCCGAACTTCTCCTTGGCCGAGATGCCCTTCCTGGTGCGGAGCTTTCTCCAGTCGTCGAGGAAGCCGATAAGGGCGAAGCCCGACGTGGCCAGGATCAGCACCCAGACGTAGCGGTTGTGAAGATTGGTCCACAGGAGCGTCGAGAGCAGCAGCGCCGCCAGGATGATGAACCCGCCCATCGAGGGCGTCCCGACCTTCCCGCGGTGGCGCTCCGGCGTGTCCTCGCGAATCGTCTGGCCGCCATCGTGGAGAGCCCGCAGCCGCCCGATCAGCCAGGGGCCCAGCAAGAAGGAGATCACGATCGCCGTCACCGTCGCCATCGCCGCCCGGAACGTGATGTAGCGAAAGACGTTGAAGACGATGCTGTCCCTGGCCAGCGGCACGAGGAGGTCGTAGAGCATCAGCCATCCTCCCCTCCGAAGCGGGCGAGGAGCGCGTCCACGACACGCTCCATGCGCATGCCGCGCGAGCCCTTGACCAGCACGGCATCCCCGGGGGCCAGGCGCTTGAGGAGGTGTGCCACGGTGTCCTCGAAGGTGTCGGCATGGTGGCTCTCGCTGAGCCCCGCCTCGCGCGCCGCCTCGACGGCGAGCCGGCTCAAGCGCCCCAGCCCGACGAACTCCGCCGCTCCCGATTCGGCGACGGCACGGCCCATCACCCTGTGCTCCGCCTCAGCGATGGCACCCAGCTCGAGCATGTCACCCAATACCACCACCCGGCGCATGCCCACGGCCGATGTCCCGAGCGTGTCGAGCGCGGCGCGGACGGACACCGGGTTGGCGTTGTAGGTGTCGTCGAGGATGCGCAGCGCGCCGGCCCGCCGCCACACGCAGCGCCCCTTGGCCGGGCGCGCCGCCTCGAGGCCCTGGGCGATTCGCTCTAGCCCGAGCCCGATCGCCATGCCCACGCCGGCCGCCGCGAGCGCGTTCGTGACGTTGTGTCTTCCGGCGAAGTGGAGCCTCACTGCGCGGCGCCCCTCGGAGGTCTCGAGAACGAAGGCGACGCCCCCGGGCGTATCGCCGATCTCGCCGGCCGCGCGGACGTCCGCCGCCCCCCGCGCGCTGCCCAGAGCACTGAAGGTCCACACGCGCGCCGGGCTCGCCGCGCCCATCGCGAGGACGCGTGGGTCGTCGGCATTCAGCACGACGGCGCCGCCGGCAGGTATGGCCCTGACCAGCGCGCTCTTCTCCCGCTGCACGTCGTCGAGGGACCCGAGGAACTCGGTGTGGGCGGAGGACACGGTCGTGACGGCAGCAATGGTCGGCCGCGCGATCTCCGCCAGCGCGGCGATCTCGCCCGGCCTGTTGGTGCCGAGCTCGAGGACGGCCGCGCGGTGTAGGGCGGTGAGCTTGAGGAGCGTCAGCGGCAGCCCCCACTGGTTGTTGAAGCTCGACTCGGGCTTGAGCACGGGGCCGAGCGCCCCGAGCACCGCCGCCATCATCTCCTTGGTCGTGGTCTTGCCGTTCGAGCCGGTCACGGCGGCGACCGGAATCGAAAAGCGCTGGCGGTGCCATGCGCCCAGCCGCCCGAGGGCCTTCGTCGTCTCGTCCACCAGCACGATGGGCACGCCCGGCGGCAGATCATCGGGCACCGAGTGGATCACGAGACAGGCGGCGCCCCGGCCGACGGCGTCCCGGAGGAAGGCGTGGCCGTCGAGGCGCTCGCCGCAGATGGCGAAGAAGGCCTCACCGACGCCGAGGCTTCGGCTGTCGATGGAGATGCCGGCCACGGCGATGCCGAGGTCACCGCCGAGGAGGGCACCCCGGGTGCCGCGGACGATGTCTTCGATCGTGAATGCGGGCATGCGCGGTCCTATGTCGCTCGCCCGGCGAGGGCGGCCCGGGCCTGGGCGCGGTCGTCGAAGGGGAGCACCTCGGAGCCGATGACCTGGTAGGTCTCATGACCCTTGCCGGCGATGACGACCACGTCGCCGGCGCGGGCCCAGCGGAGCGCGCGCTGGATGGCGGCCTTCCTGTCCGGAAGTGTCTCATGCCGGTCCACCACCGGGCCACCCGGGATGCCCGCCACGATGTCGGCGATGATCGCCTCGGGCGGCTCGCTCCGCGGGTTGTCCGAGGTGATCCAGACGCGGTCGCAGAGGCGCGCGGCGATGGCGCCCATGAGCGGGCGCTTGCCGCGGTCCCGGTCGCCGCCGCAGCCGAAGACCACCGCGAGCCGCCCGCCGGGGGCACGGAGCTTCTGCGCCGTCTCGAGCGTCCTCTCGAGGGCATCGGGGGTGTGCGCGTAGTCCACGACGACGAGGAAGGGCTGTCCCCCCTCGATGCGCTCGAAGCGGCCGGGAACCGAGCCCACGGAGCCCAGCGCGCGGCCGATGGCCTCCGGCGTCATGCCGAGAGTCACGCCCACGCCCGCCGCCGCGAGGAGATTCATCACGTTGTGCTCGCCCACGAGCGGCGAGGCGATTTCCAGGTGGCCGGCCGGCGTCCGCACGCTCAAGCGGATCCCCTCGGCGCCCGAGGACCACCGCGCGGGGCGCACGTCGGCGCGCCCGCGAATACCGTAGGTGAGCGCGGGGAGCGGCAGGCCCGCGATCATGATGACTCCCGAAGGGTCGTCGGCATTCACCACGGCGGCACGTCCGGGCTTGGGCCCGGCGGCCAGCAGGACGAAGAGGCGCCGCTTGGCTTCCCGGTACGCGTCCATGGTCCCGTGGAAGTCCAGGTGGTCCTGGGTCAGGTTGGTGAAAACGGCGACGTCGAAGTCGATGCCGTCCACGCGCGAGAGCGCGAGCGCGTGGGAGGAGACTTCCATGGCGACGGCGGTGACTCCCGCGTTGACCATCCGGCGCAGGAACGACTGAAGCTCGACGGCCTCCGGCGTCGTCTGGCCCGCCCCGATGACCTCGGCCCCGATACGGTACTCGACCGTCCCGATGAGCCCGGTCCGCTGCCCGCGGGCCGACAGGAGCGCCTCGACGAGATAGGACGTGGTCGTCTTGCCATTGGTGCCCGTGATGCCGATCACCGTCAGCGCGCCCGAGGGGTGGCCGAAGTAGGCATCGGCCAGGCGGGCGAGCGCCTCGCGCGAGGAGGGCACCAGCACGCGACCGGTGGACCTGCCCTCGAGCAGGTCCGGCGGCTCGAGGACCACGGCAGCCGCGCCGCGCGTGAGCGCCTCCTCGACATAGCGCCGGCCGTCCGCCTTGAGCCCTGGGACGGCGACGAAGAGCTCGCCGGGCTTTACCCTGCGCGAGTCGTAGGCGACGCCGGTGACCGTGGCCGGGATCCTTCCCTGCACCGTCTTGTCAGCCAGGGCGTCGAGCAGGGTCGCCGTGGGCACGGGGTCTCCGCTCATCGACTCGCGGCCGGCGGTCCCGCCGGCCCTGTCAGTGTGAGGCGGCACGTCATGCCGGGCGTCATCGGCGTCCCGGGCGCCGGAGACTGGGAGATCACCACGCCCCGCCCCTCGACCTCGAGCGCCACGTCGAAAGGGGCCAGCGCGGCCATGGCGCCGCGGAGCGAGCGACCCTGGAGCGCGGGCATGACGGCCGCCGCATCCGAAGCGTCGGCGACGCTCACGAGCCTGAGCGGCGACGCCATGGCCGCCTCGGCACCGCCCGCCACCTCGGCGCGCATGATCGGCACCGGCGTGGTCCCACGCGGCGGGACGTTCATGTGACGCAACGTCTGGAGGCCGATGGCCGCGAAGATAGGCGCCGCGGCCTCGCTGCCCCACTTCTCGTTCTTGGGCTCGTCGAGCAGCACGATCATGGCCAGCCGTGGATCGTCGGCAGGGGCGAAGCCCACGAAGGACAGGACGCCCGGCGCGTGGGAGTAGCGGCGCGTCGCGGGGTCCATCTTCTGCGCCGTCCCGGTCTTGCCGGCGACGTCGTAACCCTGGATGGCGGCGTTGTGACCCGTGCCCTCGCGCACGGCGGCCGTCATGATGGTGGTGAGCTCGCGGGCGGTGTCGGGCGAGATCACCTGGCGGACAGCCTTGGGCTCGAAGCCGCGCACCTCGCGCCCCTGGCCGTCGAGCACCGCGCGCACGATCTGTGGCCGCATGAGGCGCCCGCCATTGGCGATGGCGGCGAAGGCCGTGACGATCTGCAGCGCCGTCACCGAGATTTCCTGACCGATGGACATGGTCGCCAGCGACAGGGCCGACCACTGCGGCGGCGGGCGTAGCTGCCCGCGGCTCTCACCCGGCAGCCCGAGGCCTCCGGCCTGGCCGAAGCCGAAGCCGGTGATGTACTTGTAGTAGCGCTCCTTGCCGAGCTGCATTCCCGCCTTGATCGAGCCCACGTTGGAGGAGTTCTGCAGAACCTCGGCAAAGGTGAGCCAGCCGAAGGGCTTCCAGTCGGAGATGACGGCGCTGGCGACCCTGATCTTGCCGTTCTCGCCGTAGAAGCGGTCGGTCGGTCGCACGACGCCTTCCTCGAGCGCGGCCGCGGCCATGATGACCTTGAAAGTCGAACCCGGCTCGAACGGGTCGGTGATCGCGCGGTTGCGCCGCTGCTCGTCCGTCGCCGCGCCGAACGCGTTCGGATTGAACGTGGGCCGGATCGCCAGGGCCAGGATCTCGCCTGTGCGCGGATCCATCATGACGACCGTCGCCGACTTGGAGCGCGTCCGGCGCCAGGCCGCGTCGACCTCCTTCTCCGCCAGGTACTGGAGCGTGGCGTCGATGGTGAGGGCGATCCCTTGCCCGGGCACGGAGGCCTTGAGGACGACCGGAGCGCCGGTGACGTGGCGGCCGAGGGCGTCCCGCTCGACGAGCGCACGGCCTTCGGCCCCCGCCAGGTGCGCGTCCCATGCCTGCTCGACGCCGCCCAGGCCCTTGCCGTCGAGCCCCTCGAATCCGACGACGTGCGCGGCCAGCTCGCGGCTCGGGTAGAGGCGCAGGCTCTCTTGAAGGAAGCCCAGCCCCGGCGCGTTCAGGTCGCGCACGGCCTGCGCCACGGGCGGCGACAGCTTGCGCTTGACCCAGACGAAGCGCTTGGCGGGATCGAGCCGGCGGGCGATGTCTGCCGCGGGCTCGCCCAGGATGGGCGCCAGCTCGCGCGCGAGCCCCTGGGCATCGTCGATGCGGTGGGGCAGCGCGAAGAGCGACTCGGCGTTGGAGGACTCCGCCAGCACCTGGCCCCCGCGATCGACGATGGGCCCGCGCTTGGGCCGGAGGGCGACGGTCTTGGCGTGCTGGCTTTCGGCCAGCCGGGAGTACTCGTCATGCTTGACGACCTGGAGATACGTCAGACGGCCGAGGATCCCGAGGAAGGCGCAGGCCACGCACGCTGCCAAGATCAGCGTCCGGGTCCTCAGGCCGGCGTTTCTGGGGACTGTCATGGCGGCGGAGCGGCCTCGCCTCGCCTCATGCTAGCGGACTATCTCTCGGCCAGGCTCGCGGCTTGGCTCTCGGCCGGGCCCGCGGCCTGGCTCACGCGCGGGCTCTCGGCCTGAATCGCGTGCCATCTCGCGGCCCGGCTCCCGAGCCGTCGATGCGACCGCCGACGAGCGGCCTCCGAGCGCCGCCGAGACCGTGCCGCCGCCTACGAACTCGCGCGCCAGCTGGACCTGCTGCTGGGTGGGAGCGACCATGCCGAGCCGCGTGCGCGCCTCGACTTCGATGCGCGCCAGCGACTGGAGGCTCGCCTTCTCGACGAGCAGCCGGCGGTTCATCTCCTCGGCGCCGGCCTTGGCGGTGCGCAGGATGTCGAGGCGGTAGGAGAGGCGCACCTGCTGCATGCGGAGCCCGGTCAGCCCCAGCACCAGCGTCACGACGACGCCGGCGACCGCGACTCCCGCCAGCATGGCGCGCAGGCGCCTGCGGTCGCTTTCGCGATGGAAGCGCGCCCCCAGCTGGTCGAACGTGGACGCGGGCCTGAGCCCGAGTGACATCTGGATCGGCCTCGCACGGCCCGTGGGCTTGATCATCTCAGCACTCGCCTCCCCGCTGATCCACCCGAGCCTCGATCATCTCGGCTCGGTTCGGCCTCCAATCGCTCGAGCACGCGGAGCTTGGCGCTCCGTGCCCGCGGGTTGCCGCTCACCTCGGGGTCCGACGCGGTCACCGGCGACGGCTCGAGCTCGACGAAGTCTGCCGCCTCGAGCGCGCGAAATGCGCGCTTGACCGCGCGGTCCTCACCCGAGTGGAACGAAATGACACCCAGCCTGCCGCCCCGCTCCAGCAACACCGGGGCCGCGTTCAGCGCCTGGCGAAGGGCATCGGGCTCATCGTTCACGGCCATGCGAATCGCCTGGAAGCTCCGGGTGGCGACATGCGTGCGCCGCGACCATGCCGCTCGCGGCACGCCCGCCTTGACCGCCTCGACCAGGGCCGTCGTAGTCATCAGCGGAGAGCGCCGACGCCGCTCCACGATACGCTTCGCGATGCGCCGCGCGTGGCGCTCCTCGCCGTACTCGAAGAGGATGCGCGCAAGCTCGGCCTCCGTCGCGTCAGCGAGCAGGTCCGCCGCCGTGCGGCCACGAGTCGGATCGAAGCGCATGTCGAGCGGCTCGTCCTTCTGGAAGCTGAAGCCCCGGCCCGACGCGTCGAGCTGGTACGAGGACAATCCCAGGTCGAGCAGGACGGACGCGGCCCGGCTGATACCGGCCTCCTCCGCGTGCGCGCCCACGTCCCTGAAGCTCCCGTGGCGGAGCCGCACCCTGTCGCCGAAGCGCGCGAGCCTTTGGTGCGCCCGCTCGAGCGCCTCGGGATCGCTGTCGATCCCGAGCACCCGGGTGCCCTCTCCGCCCGCTTCCAACAACCGTTCCGCGTGTCCACCCATGCCGATCGTCCCGTCCACCACCCAGCCCCCGCGACGGGGGCGCAAGAGGAACGTCACTTCATCCACCAGCACCGGGAGGTGCGCGTCCACCTCCCGCTCCACTCTTAGACGCCCTTCGACGCCAGTCTCTCGCGGAGATCGTCGAGCGGCCCGGCGTTGTCGCGCTGGAAGTGCGCCCACCGCTCTTTGTCCCAGATCTCGAAGTACGTCATCATGCTGACGATCTCGACGTCCTTCACGAGGCCCGCCCGCTCGCGATAGTTCTGTGGAATCTGGATGCGCCCCTGCGGATCGAGCATCACGGCCTTGCCGCCCGAGAGATAGAGGTACTGGAACTTGCGCCGGTCGGGATCGAGGAGCGGCAGCTCGCTGACCTTCTCCTCGAGCTCCTTCCACGTCCGCTCGGGGTAGACGTCGAGGGAGTTGCCGTTCGGGGCAAGCATCAGCTTGTCTCCAAAGCCGTCGGCCAGTACTTCCCGGAAATCGGCCGGGATGCTGAGACGCCCTTTCGGATCCATCGTGTGACTGAACTGTCCCCGAAACACGTCTCCCTCTCGTCAAACCACTTCATGGGATTTCACCCCACTCCGCGGCTAATCTAAAGGGTGGCTTGGGGGGTGTCAAGAAAAAACTCCGATTTCTTTGATATATCCATATCATCAGCGAGGACGACGGGTGGGGCTCGGCGCTGGCGAAGCTACCGCATCTTGGAGAAGTCGGGCCTCAGCGGGGACGGTAGTATTGCATGGCCTCCGGCATCCAAGCCTCGAGCTGCCGGACTCGGGTGGGTTCCGAAGGGTGAGTGGAGAGGAATTCGGGCGGCCGGCCGGACCCCTGGGAGGCAGCCGTCATGCGAACCCAGAGGTCCCGAGCCGCGTGAGGGTCATAGCCGGCCTTGGCCATGAGGATGAGACCCAGATGGTCGGCCTCCGACTCCTGGGCTCGGCCCCACGGGAGAACGAGCCCGACCATGGCGCCCGCGCCAAGTAGGGACGCCACGGCCTGGACCGTGGCGGGATTGCCCGAGGAGAGAGCCGCCATGGTTGCCTCGAGCCCGACATTGACCAGCATCTGCTGGCTGACGCGCTCTCCACCGTGACGCGCGATCACGTGGCCGATCTCGTGCCCCAGCACGGCCGCCAGCCCGTTTTCGTCGCGGGTGATCGGCAGAATGCCGGTGTACACAGCCACCTTGCCTCCGGGCAGGGCGAAGGCATTCGCCTGCTTGTCGTCCTGGATGAGCCGGTACTCCCACTGGTATTCGGGGTGACCCGTGACGGCGGCGATGCGGCTACCAACCCGGGTGACCATCTCGCTCGCCGAGGCGTCGGAGGACAGCCGCGCCTTGGCCAGGGTCTGCTGGAAAGCCTGGACGCCCAGCTGGGTTTCCTGCTGGGGCGACATGAATTGGAGCTGCGAGCGGCCCGTATAGGGCACGGTCTCGCAGGCCGCCACGATGGCCGCCGCCACGAGCGCTCCGGATAGCGCCGGGTGCCATCTGAAAAGCCGCATGGGCGAATCCTACCAGATCGATCCATTCCTCAGGGTGACCAGGGTCGCCATGGTCGCCTCCGCTCCGCCACGTCCGGCCTCGATCTCTATCCTGACGGAAGCGATCCGCGCGGGATCGGCAGTGGGAGCGCCGGAGCTATCGAGGTAGGACAGCGCGAAGCGCCGCACGCTCTCGGCCAGGGGCTGGGCGCCGCCTCCCGCGTCCCGCCGGAGCGTCGTCTCGCCCGGGCGCAGCAGGTAGGTGACGCGTTCGCGCGTCGGGTCGATCAGGCCGTTGCCGTTGAGGTCGCGCTGAAAAACGATTTGCGTGGGCTCGGCCACGAGGACGGCCTCTATCCCCGCCCCCGTCGGGTCATAGCCCGCTTCGCGGAGCTCGCGGGCCATGCGCTCGAGCGCCACGCGGATGCCCTGCTGCGCCTCGACCCGCCCTGCGCCCCAGCCCCAGGCGGCGAGGCCGGACTGGAGCAGGCTGAGGGTCGCCGACATGAGCAGGCCCATGACGGCTATCGCGACCAGCACCTCGACCAGGGTGTACCCCGCCTGCGCGCGCAGCCGCCCCATGCCGCACAGGCTGTCTCACGACCCGGGACGCGTCAATGTCCACCTTTCGAGACACCGCGCTCGCTGTCGAGCAGTGTGGATTGCGAGACGGCGCCCAACGGTGCCAGGGCGTCGAGAAGGGTCCAGTTGCGAGGCGGCGCCCGAAGGCCGCTCGCGAGGCGTAGTCTCTCTACGTTGAGCGAGCAGCCGAGGGCGCCAACGAAGCAAATGGGCCCTTCTCGGCGCCCTGGCCGTCAGTCGAGGATGGGCTTGGGCGGATCCGTCGAATAGTCGTAGAAGCCGCGCCCGGTCTTGCGCCCGAGGTCGCCGCGCTTGACCCGCTTCTCGAGCT
>WNGB01002193.1_pt1 | contig 37858 bp, 20 predicted proteins | sample 5400681 | NCBI WGS metagenome assembly WNGB01 (sample SAMN13153367, study PRJNA577476) | soil metagenome | isolation source: 115 cm soil or saprolite under grassland replicate 2 | place: USA:California | collected 2016-06-15 | reverse complement strand
CTTCTTCGGCGAGCTCCCCACCGCGACCGTCCCCGCCGACCGCAAGCTCGCGCTCGTGAAGGAGGCGCGGAAGGACTACGTCCGGACCTACAGCCACGTCGGCTCGGCCGAGGGCGCCGCCGACGAGTTCAAGCGCGTCGGGGGCGAGGCGGGCTGGATGGAGATGCTGAAGTCCCTCGCCGGGATCTTCTACGAGGAGGGCAAGGACCGGGACGCGATCGTCGTCTACCGCCGGCTCATCCAGGAGAAGGCGACGAGCCCGGAGGCGGCCTTCTTCCAGTCGCGCATCGTCACCTGCGCCGGGCGCATGGGGCGCAAGGACGCGGCGGTCGGGCAGGCCCACGTCTTCGTCAAGATGCTGCACGATATCGAGGGCGCGCTCGACCCAAAGGACGAGAAGGGGCGCAAGGCGGTCGGCGAGGCGCGGCGGGACGCGGAGCAGACGCTCCGCATCCTCGCGGTCCAGTATCACAATGAGTGGAAGAAGACGCGGGACGACCCGGTCGCCGGGTTCGCCGCCGCCGTGTATCGCGACTACCTCGACGTCTTCCCCGACGAGCCGACGGCGTACGAGATGCGGTTCTTCCACGCCGAGCTGCGCTACGCGCTCGCGGACTTCGACGGCGCCGGCGAGGAGTACGAGCGGGTCGCGCTGCAGGACGTCCGCGCGCTCGAGGGGAAGGGCAAGGCCGGCAAGTTCTTCAAGGACGCGCTCGAGAACGCCGTCTTCGCCTGGGACCTCGTCGCTAAGAAGCTCGACGACGACAAGAAGCCGGCGGGCGCGTCGGATCCGAAGAAGCAGCTCGCGCTCGTCCCGCAGCGCCAGCGGCTCCTCGACTCCTGTGGCCGCTACCTCAAGTGGCAGCCCAAGGGCGACAAGTGGGTCGAGATCGCCTACAAGGCCGCGCGGATCCACTACGCGCACAACGCCTTCGCGGAGGCGACCGACCTCTTCACGCGCATCGCCCTCGACCACCCCGCGCACGAGCTCGCCGGCTACGCGACGAACCTCGTGCTCGACGCCTACAACCTGCTCGGCGACTGGCGGAACGTGAACGGCTGGGCGAAGCGGTTCTACGCGAACGCCAAGCTCGTCGAGACGCACCCGGCGCTCAAGCCCGACCTCGCGAAGATCATCGAGGAGAGCGCGTTCAAGGTGATCGAGGAGAAGGAGCGCGCGAAGGATCACGAGGGGGCGGCCGAGGAGTACCTCGCGTTCGTCCGCGACTGGTCGCAGTCGCGCCTCGCGCCGACGGCGCTCTTCAACGCGTCGGTGGACTACGTGAAGATGCGGCGGATCGACAAGGCGGTCGAGGTCCGCGCGCTCATCCTCCAGAAGTACCCGGACCACGAGCTCGTCCCCGCGGCGCTCTACGACAACGCCGAGGCGTACGAGGCGATCGCCGAGTTCGAGAAGGCCGCGGAGCTGTACGAGCGCTACTTCGACGCGTGGCGCGCCTCGAAGCGGCCGAAGCTCGCCGCCGCCGCCGCGAAGGCGAAGGCGAAGGTGAGGCCGAAGGGGAAGGGGAGGGGCAAGGCGAAGGAGGTCGCGGTCGCCGAGGCGCCGCGCTCCGCGGGCGCGTACGACGAGAAGAAGGCGACCGACGCCATCATCAACGCCGCGGTCTTCCGGGCGGGGCTGCGCCAGTGGGCGAAGGCGGAGGCGGCGAGCCGCGCCTACCTCGACACCTGGCCGAACGGCGCCGACGCCCCGCGGCTCTTCCTCTCGCTCGCCGAGATCCACGCGAAGCAGGGGCAGACCGCGAAGCAGCTGAAGCAGCTCGAGGAGTACCAGCGGAAGTACGCGAAGGACCCCGACGAGTGGCTCGGGCTGCAGAACCAGCTCGCGCAGCTCTTCGAGAAGTCCGGCAACGCGCCGCTCGCGCGCCGCGCCCAGGCGCAGGGGCTCGAGTACTGGCGCAGGAACAAGGACAAGGTGAAGGAGCGCGGGCTCGCCCTCGTCGCGCGCGCGATGTACGACGAGATCGAGCCGGCGTTCGCCGAGTACGACCGGATCTCGCTCAACGTGGCGCCGCGGCAGCTGAAGGCCCAGCTCGAGGTGAAGGCGAAGAAGCTGAAGAAGCTCGAGGACGCGTACGGCCAGGTCGTGCACCTCAAGCAGGCCGAGCCGGCGGTGTGCGGCCTCTACAAGATCGGCCTCGCCTACAAGCGCTTCGCGCAGGCGCTCTACGACGCCCCCATCCCGAAGGAGCTCCGGCGCGACCCGGCCCTCGTCGACGAGTACAAGTCGCTCCTGTCGCAGAACGCGGAGCCGCTCGAGTCGAAGGCGATGGACGGTCTCGCGCTCGCGGTGAACGCAGCGCGCGACTACGGCGTCGTGAACGAGTGCGCGAAGCAGGCGACGGCGATCCTCGCGAAGCGCAAGCCGGAGGAGTACGGCCCCTCGCCCGAGGCGCTCCCCCCCATCGCGCCCCCGGCGCTCGCCGACGCGCCGCGCGGCTACGGCCTGCTCGCCGAGGTGCAGGGCGTCCCGGCCCGCGCCGCGCACCGCGCCGCCGAGCCGACGCTGCCGCCGCTCAACGTCAGGACCGCGGGAGGCCAGGAGGAGCCGGCGCGCCGGGACGCGACGCTCGACCCGCAGAAGCGCGTCATCGACGAGGAGCCGGTCCCGACGAAACAGAAGCGCAAGGGGAAGAAGAAGGCCGACGCCGAAGACGACGAGGACCTCCTGCCGTGAGAGCCCGCACGATCCAGCTCGCCGTCCTCGCCGTCCTCGCCGCGGCGCTCGGCTGCGCCAGCGCGCCGCCGCGACCCGCCCAGGCGGGGAAGCCCACCGCGGCGACGGCCACGAGGCCCGCCGCGAAGGCCGCCCCTACGCCGCCTCGCAGCGCAGCGCCGGCCGCGGCCGTCGATCCGGCGACCGCCGCGAACGGCGCCGCCGGCGAGCCGGCGATCCCGGCGCGCGCGCTGCGCCTGTTCGAGGAGGCGGTGCGCGCCGAGGAGGAGCAGAAGAAGCTGAAGGTCCCGCCCGACTGGCCGTACCTCGAGCGAAAGTGGCGGGCGGTGCTCGACGGCGCAGAGGTCGCGGAGGCGCGCCACAACCTCGGCGTCGCGCTCGAGGCCCAGGGCAAGCTCGGCGAGGCCCGCGCGGAGTACGAGCGCGCGCGCGAGCTCAAGCCCAGCCTCCGGCAGGCGTCCGTGAACCTCGGCGTCCTGCTCGAGAAGCAGGGTGATCCGCGCGCGGCCGCGGCCGTCTACCAGCAGTGCGTGCGCGACTTTTCGGAAGACGCGGTGGCGCGCGAGCGGCTCGCCGTCCTGTACCGCGCCGCGGGCCAGCTCGACGACGCGTGGCGGCTCGCGCGCGAGGCGCTCGCCCGCGAGCCCCGCAGCGTCGCCGCGTACCGCGTGCTCGCCCGCGTCGCGCTGCAGCGGAACGAGCTCGACCTCGCGAAGCTCGTCGCCCTGCGGGCGCAGAAGCTCGACCCCGCCGACCCCGAGCTGCCCTACACGGTCGGCCTCGTGCTCGCGCGGCAGGGGGACGACGCCGGCGCGCAGGCGCAGTTCCGCAAGGCGCTCGCGCTCCGCGACGGCTTCATCGCCGCGCGCTACGCCCTCCTCGACGGCGCGCTGAAGAAGCAGGCGTGGGGGAGCGTCGCCGAGCACGCGGCGGCGATCCTGAAGGTCGAGCCAGGGAACGCCGCCGTCCACCTCGCGCACGGCCTCGCGCTCCGGTACACGGGGAAGCCCGACGAGGCGCTCGCGGCCTACGAGCGGGCGGAGAAGGCGAGCGGAGACCGGCTCACCGAGGTCCACCTCGCCCGCGGCGTCCTCTTCGCGCGCGTGAAGTCCGAGTGCGAGCCCGCGCTCGCGGAGCTGAAGACGTACCAGACGCGCGCCGGGCCGGTGTTCCCGGAGGGCTCGCAGGTCGTGAAGCTGCAGCGCGAGTGCGAGGCGCAGCTCGAGGAGAACCGGAAGGCCGCCGAGGCCGCGAAGCAGATGCAGGCGGACGCGGCGAGGCAGGCGGCGGAGAAGGCGGCGAAGGCTGCGAAGGACGTGAAGGACGCGCCGAAGGCGAAGGCGCCCGGCGCGACCCCCGCCGAGGGCAGCGCCCCGGCGGCGGCGGCGCCCAACCCTCCCCGGTGAGACCGGCGCTTCTTCGCGGCTCGGCAGGGGTGGTAAGCTCGACGTACGAGGGACCGACGATGCGCAAGCTCCTCATCACGCTCACGATCGCGGCGCCGCTGCTCGCGGCGGCGCAGCAGAAGTCCGAGGCGCAGACGAAGGTCGAGTACGAGAAGAAGACGGTCATCAACTTCGAGGATGACACCATCGAGGGCGACCTGAAGCGGCCGGACGGCGAGTACGTGGAGGCGCGCCAGAAGGTCGACCACTCGAACCTCATCCACATCCGTGAGGACTGGCGCGACAAGGTGATGCAGTCCTCAGGCGACCTCTAGAGCCGCAGACCGCCCGACCATGCCCACCCCCATCACCCTCAAGGTCTTCCGCGGGAGCGAGCTCGTTCGCACCGAGCAGTTCAACCGCGAGATCATCAAGATCGGGCGGCTCGCCTCGGCGCACCTCTGCCTCGACGACGAGAAGATCTCGCGCATCCACTCGGTCATCGAGGTGGCCCCGGACGGCGCCATCTCGATCATCGACATGGGGAGCGCCGAGGGGACGTTCGTCAACGGCAAGAAGGTCTCGCGCGGCGCTCTCAAGCCGGGCGACCAGATCACCCTCGGCGGGCTCCGCATCGTGCTCGAGAGTGCGGAGATGATCGCCGCACCCGCCGTGAACGAGGCGCAGAACGTCGCCGTCTCCGTGCCCGTTTCCGCGCCGCCGCTGCCCGCTCCCCCGAAGAAGACGAACGGCTCCGCCACGCCGCGCAGCGCCACCGCCGCTGCGATCCCGGCGGCCGCCGTCCCGGCGCCCGCGCCCGCCGCCCCGCGTCCGGCCGCGGCGAAGCCCGTCCCCGTCCCCGTCGCCGTCGCCCCTCCCGCACCGGAGCCCTCGCCCGCCCCCGAGGCGGCGCCCGAGCCGGCGCCCGCCGAGACCCCGGCCCGGCCGAGGTTCCGCCGCGCGGCCACCGCCGCGCGCCGGCCGACGAAGCTCAGGCCCGCATCGCGCGAGGTCGAGGACCTCTCGAACGAGGCCGACCTCGGCGTCGAGCTCCGGCTGCTCTGGGGCGACACGCTCATCGACGCGGCGACCTGGGTGAAGCCGAAGAAGCCCATCCTCGTCGGCGAGACCCCGAACTGCGCGATGCGGCTCGAGGGGCTCCCGGTCCCGGAGTTCCCCGTGCTGCGCTTCGAGCACGGCGAGTACCGCTTCACGTTCGCCCGCGGGATGACGGGCGTCGTCGAGGAGAAGGGCGTCCGCACGCCGTTCGGCGAGCTCGTGAAGTCGAAGCGGGCGTCCGCCGACGACACGATCCAGAGCGCCTACTGGGTGGAGGTGCCGAAGGCCGGCGCCGTCCGCGCTGAGGTGGGCGGGAAGCTCGCCATCGAGGCGAGGGCGAAGCGGCCGATGCCGGTGAGGCCCGCGCCGTTCTGGGAGAAGATCAACTACCAGTTCCTGAACCTGTTTCTCGTCCTCTTCTTCCTGCAGGCCGGCTTCATCGTCGCGGCGAACAACTTCCCGTACGACACCGACGTCCTCGCCGACGACCTCTTCAAGAACCCCTCGCGCATGGCGAAGTTCGTCATCAAGCCGCCCGAGGTGGCGCCGAAGCCGCAGGGTCCGAAGGGCGAGACGGAGAAGGCCGAGCCGGGCGAGGCGGCGGAGAAGCACAAGGGCGACGAGGGTCAGATGGGGAAGAAGGACGCCCCGAAGACCAACGCCCGCTCGGCGCCGAAGGCGATCGACCCGAACGCGAAGGAGATCGTGAAGCGGACCGGCCTCCTCGCCGCGCTCGGTCGCGGCGGCGGCGGGCTCTCGACGGTGTTCGGCTCGGGCGGCCTCGGCGGCGATCTCCGCGGCGCGGTCGGCAACATGTTCGGCCCGGTGGTCGGGGACAGCTACGGCCTCGGCGGTCTCGGCATCCGCGGCTCCGGCTCGGGCGGCGGCGGCCAGGGCGAGACGGCATCGGCGCGGTCGGCACGAAGGGGCGCGGCGGCGGGCTCGGGAGCTACGGCACCGGCGTCGGCGGCCTCGGCAACAAGGGCGACCGCGACGTGAACATCTCGACCGGCACCGCGGTGGTGATGGGCTCGGTGGACAGGGAGCTCATCCGCAAGGTCATCCAGGACCACGCCGCCCAGATCCGGTACTGCTACGAGCAGCAGCTCGCGGTCAACCCGCGGCTCCAGGGCAAGGTCTCGGTGAAGTGGGTCATCAACGGCGACGGCAGCGCTTCGAACGCCCAGATCGACCACTCGGGAACGACCCTCGAGGACGCGAAGGTTCACGAATGCATGATGGCTCGCATCACGAGCTGGGCCTTCCCGAAGCCGAAGGGCGGCGGCATCGCCGTCATCACCTACCCGTGGATCCTCCGCTCGTCCGGCGCGGGCGCGCAGTAGGGAGACCGACCTTGAGGAAGCTCGCCGCCGTCCTGCTGCTCGTCCCTGCCCTCGCGCTCGCGGAGGACTCCGCGCCGCAGCTGCAGGAGGACCCCCGCAAAGCCAAGTTCGACGACGTCGAGCGCGGGTTGTTCGTAGGGCTCGAGGCGGGCTACCTCGGGATGCTCGACACGCCCACCGCCGATCGCGAGAAGCACCCGCTTGCCGGCGAGTCCGGCGGCAGGGCCGGCGGCGTGCTCCTCGGCGTGACGCTCGGCGTGGACATCGGCGCCCGCCTGTCGGTCGCGCTCGTTTCGCAGCTCGGGAACGAGCGCGCGAACGCGAACTACGGCGCGTTCAGCCTGCTCTCCGCGGGCGCGGATCTGAAGTGGGCGTTCGCCGGCTGGCGCGACCGGAACGACTGGCAGCGGTTCTTCCTGTACGTCCACGGCCGCGCCGGCTACGCGAAGACCTTCCCCGAGGGGCTCTTCGGCACGAGCGACATCGTGCTCGCCGGTGGGCCCGGCATCGAGTACTTCACGAAGCTGCGCCACTACTCGATCGGCGCCGCCGCCGACCTCGTCTATGCGAAGAAGGCGGGCGCGCTCGGGTTCGCGGTCTATCCGACCGTTCGCTACACCTTCTAGCGGGTGCGGTGACGTGCCGCGGTCCTGGGATGGACCCGCGCCGGGCCGCCCCGGTGGGTCGCAGGAGGGTGGGTGCTAGACTCGGCGATCGAGGTCGATCGCATGTCCGCAGCGGCAAGGCTCCTCCGATCCCTGTTCGTCGCAGCGGCCCTCGTCGCGCCGCTCGCGGCCGCCGCGCAGGCGGCCGAGGCGAGGGGCGCGCCGCGCGAGCGGGTCGTCATCGGGCTCATCCCGGAGCTCAACCTCTTCAAGCAGAAGGCGCGCTTCACCCTTCTCGGCGAATACCTCACGCGGAAGATCGGCGTCCCCGTCCGGTTCACGATCCTCTCGCGGTACGGGAACATCCTCGAGACCTTCGAGTCCGAGCACCTCGACGCCGCGTTCTTCGGCTCCTTCACGGGCGCGCTCGCGATCGAGAAGCTCGGGGTCATCCCGCTCGCACGACCGGTGAATCTCGACGGGACCTCGACGTACCACGGCTACCTGTTCGTCCGGAAGGACGCCGGGATCCACGACGTCGCCACGATGCGCGGCAAGCGGATGGCCTTCGTCGACCGGGCGACCACCGCGGGCTACGTCTTCCCGCTCGCCTGGCTCCGCGAGCACGGGGTCCGGTCGCCGCAGGGGTTCTTCGGCGAGTCCTGGTTCACCGGCAGCCACGACGCCGCCATCACCGCGGTGCTCCAGCGGCAGGCGGACGTCGGCGCGGCGAAGCACAGCGTGTTCGACCGGGTGCGCAAGGAGAACCCGCGGGTCGACCAGGAGCTGCTCATCCTGTCGTCGTCGGCGTCCGTTCCGTCGAACGGCCTCTGCGTCCGCCGCGAGATGGAGACGGACCTGCGCGAGGCGCTGCGCCGCGCGCTGCTCGACCTGCACGGCGAGCCGGAGGGCGCGAGCGTCCTGCGGCAGTTCGGCGCCGTCCAGTTCATCGAGGCGACCGCGGCCGACTACGCGCCCGTCCTCGAGCTCGCGCGCAAGGCGGGCATCGAGCCGAAGAGCTACCGGTACCGGAACGAGTAGACGGACCCCCGACGCGATGAAGCGCAAGATCCTCACCGCCCTCCTGCTCCTGTTCGCCTGCTCGGCGGCCGGGTCGGTGATGGCCCTCGTCTTCATCAAGTCGACGACCGACGAGCTGCGCCGGCTCTCCGAGCTGCACCGGATCGAGGAGATGCGGCAGAACCTCATCGTCGCGATCCAGGAGGCGCAGGCGGATCTCTTCACCGTGAACACGTCGCTCGGCCAGAAGGTCGACGTGATCACGGAGAACATCTTCACGCTCGAGCGGTCGGCGGCCGCCTGCGCGCAGTGCCACCACACGCCGGAGATCTCCGGCCGGCTCGACGGGGTCCGGGCCCTCATCTCGGACTACGAGGCGGCGCTCAGCCACTACATGACCGCGTCGGCCGACAGCGCCCGGATCGGGAAGCTGAAGCTCGAGGCCGCCTCGCTTGCGGCCGAGCTGCTGCGGAGGACCGAGGAGATGGCGGTCGAGCCCGCGAGGAGGTCCGAGGAGCGGGCCGTCGCGGCGATGCACCGGTTCGATCAGGCGCGGGCGATCCTCACGCTCACGCTCGCCCTCACGCTCGTCGTCGCGATCGCGATCGCGGTCCGGCTCGCCACCTCGATCACCCGCCCGGTGGAGGCGCTCGTCCGCGCGACGCGCGCGATCGCCCAGGGCGAGCTCGGCTTCGCCATCGAGGTGAAGGACGACCGCACGGAGCTCGGGGAGCTCGCGGGTCACTTCAACTCGATGAGCGCGGCGCTCCGCGACGGGTACGCGGCGCTCCAGAACGAGATCGAGGAGCGCAAGCGCGCCGAGGCGCGGCTCCTCTACGACGCGTTCCACGACGCGCTGACCGGCCTCCCGAACCGAGCCCTCTTTCTCGACCGGCTCCAGCACGTCATCGAGGCCGGGCGGCGCCACGCGGAGCAGGTCTACGCCGTTCTCTTCCTCGACCTCGATCGGTTCAAGGTGATCAACGACACGCTCGGACACCTCGTGGGCGACCACCTCCTCGTGGCGGTCGGCGAGCGCCTCGCCGAGTGCCTGCGGCCGGGCGACACCGTGGCGCGCCTCGGCGGTGACGAGTTCGGGATCCTCCTCGATCGGATCGGCGACCCGCCCGACGCGCTCCAGGTGGCCGACCGGATCCAGAAGGCGCTCGTGAAGGCGGTCGACGTCGACGGCCACGAGATCTTCGTCACCACCTCGATCGGCGTCGCGCTCCGGTCGGAGCGCTACCAGCGCCCGGAGCAGGTGCTGCGCGACGCCGACATCGCGATGTACCAGGCGAAGGTGAAGGGGAAGGCCTGCTGCGAGATCTTCGACGCCGAGATGCACGGCAGCGTCGTGGACCGGCTCCAGCTCGAGGCCGACCTCCGGCGCGCGGTGGAGCACGGCGAGGAGTTCCTGCTCCACTACCAGCCGATCGTCGCGCTGCGGACGGGGAAGCTCATCGGCGTCGAGGCGCTCGTGCGGTGGGACAAGGCGGGCCGCGGCCTCCTCCCCGCGGGCGAGTTCATCTCGCTCGCGGAGGAGAGCGGCGTGGTCGTGCCGATGGGGGACTGGGTCGTCCGCACCGCGTGCGCGCAGCTCCGGATCTGGCAGGAGCAGGTCCCCGCGCTCGCCGGGGTCACGCTGTCGATCAACGTGTCCGGGCGCCAGTTCCGCCGCCCCGAGTTCGTCGAGGGCTTCTGGGGGACGGTCCGCGACGCGGGCGTGGACCCGCGCGCCGTCGCGATCGAGGTCACCGAGGCCGTCATCATGGACGACGTCGAGGCTTCGGCGGCGAAGCTCGGACGGCTGCGCGAGCTGGGCATCCAGATCCACGTGGACGACTTCGGGACCGGGTACTCGTCGCTCAGCTATCTGCACCGGTTCCCGATCTCCGCGGTGAAGATCGACCGCTCGTTCGTCTCCGGGCTGCCGGACCACCACGAGAGCGAGGAGGTCATCAAGGCGATCGTCTCGATCGCCGAGAGCCTCGACTTCGACGTCATCGCCGAGGGCGTGGAGACGAGCACCCAGGCGGAGAGGCTCGAGGAGCTGCGCTGTCGGTACGCGCAGGGGTTCCTCCTTTCGAAGCCGCTTCCGGCCTCGGAGGTGGAGGCGTGGGCCGCGACCTGGAAGGCCCGCAGCGTCGCCTGAAGGGCTCCGGCGGTAGCCTCCGCCGCGCGCTCCGCAACCTCCCGTAAGGGCTTGGTTTTCCGAGGATCCGAACGTTGACCCTCCGACGCACCCGGCCCTATACTCCCAGAGCGTCGCCGCATTTCCTGGGCAGCGTCTCTCCCCGAGCGATCCCACTTGAGCGCACCCACCCTCGACGAACAGATCCGGTCCCACCGCGAGACCCTCGAGGCCGCTCCGGGCGATCTGCCGGCGTTCCAGGCGCTCGAGTCGCTCTACGAGACGGCCTCGCGCTGGGAGGACCTCATCGCGCTCTACGAAGGTCGCGCGCGGGTCGTCCACGAGCCGGGGGCTCCGCTCCTCGCGAAGGCCGCGAACCTCGCGCAGCTGAAGCTGCGGAACGTGGCCCGGGCGGAGGAGCTCTACCGGCAGCTCCTGCGCGCCGACCCGGCACACCCGGACGCGCTCCGCTCGATGGTCGATCTCCTGGCGGAGCGCGAGGACTGGCCAGCCCTCGCCGCCGCCATCGACCGCGAGGCCGCCGCCGCGAAGGACCCGCGCGAGGCGGCCCGAATCACCCTCCGGCTCGGGAAGGTGCACGAGGAGAAGCTCGGGCGCCGCGACCGCGCCACGCTCCTCTATGCCCGCGCGTACCGGCTCGACCCCGCCCTCGACGAGGCGCGGGCCCGCGGGCTCGTCTGCTTCTCCGCGCTGCGCCGCTTCGGACAGGCAAAGCGCATGCTCGACGCGGCGCGCGACGGCGGCGGCGACCGCAAGGCGCTCGCGGCGGAGTACGCCCGTCTCGGGACCGCCCTCGTCGAGGAGCCGCTCGAGCACGACCTCGCGATGGACGCCCTCATCGAGGCGATCACGCTCGATCGCGCGGCGCCGGGCGCGGCGCAGGCGCGCGAGCGGCTCAAGGCGTTCCCGCGTGCATGGCGCGAGGAGGCGCGCGCGCTCGACGAGGCGTCCGCGCGCGCGGAGGATCGGCGCGAGGCGGCGCGGCTGCAGCTCCGGCTCGCGCAGCTCCACGCTGCGTACGATCCGGACGGCTTCGCCCGCGGGATCGAGCGGGTGGAGCGGTCCTGGGCGCTCGCGCCGGGCGACCCGTTCGCGCTCGCCCTCCTCGGACGCATCTACGGCGAGCGCGGCGACCACCGCGGTCACGCCGACGCGCTCGCGCGGCTCGCCGCCGGGACGCGCGACCGCGCCGCGCTCGTGCTGCTCCACCTCGAGATGTCGATGCTCGACCTCGTCCGCTTCGGGGACGCGGAGAGCGCGCTCGCCGCCCTCGGGAAGGCGCTCGAGCTCGATCCGGCCTGCGAGAGCGCCGCGCTGCAGGCGTTCGAGCACCACGCCGACGCCGGCCGCTTCGCCGAGGCGCTCGCCGTCCTCGAGAAGCACCTCGCCGCGGCGCCCGAGAAGCCCGCCCACGCGCCGCTGCGCGTGCGCGCCGCGCAGCTCGCGAAGGAGCGGCTCGGCGACGCCGCGCGCGCCCGCCGCCACCTCGAGGCGGCGCTCCGCGCCGACCCGGGCGAGGCGAGCGCCGCCGCCGCCCTCGCGCCGCTGCTCGCGGAGGCGGGCGAGTGGGGGCCGCTCGCCGGCGTGCTCGAGCTCTCCGCCGCCCTCACCCGCGAGCCGCAGGAGCGGGTGCGGCTCCTCGAGCGCCTCGCCGAGGTGCAGCAGGAGCGGCTCGGGCGGCCGCGGGACGCGCTCCGCACGCTCGCGCAGGCGCTCGCGCTCGACCCGGCGCGCGCGGCGACGCGCAAGGCGATGGAGGGCGCCGCCGCGCGCGCCGACGCCTTCCTCGAGCTCGCCCGCGCCTACCGCTCCACCGCCGACGCGGTGACCGACGATCTGAAGACGCGGAAGACCCTCCTCCGGCGCTTCGCGGAGATCATGGACCGCGACCTCGCGAAGCCCGAGGAGGCGGTGCGCGCCTGGAAGGCGCTCGTCGCGCTCGACCCGGACGACCGGGGCGCGGTGACCGCCCTCGAGGCGTGCATGGGGCGGGCGGGGCAGCAGGAGGAGCTCGCGAACGAGCTCGAGGCCCGCCGCGCCCGCGCGTCCGGGGACGAGCAGCGCGCGCTCACCGCGCGGCTCGCGCGGCTCTGGCTCGACGCCGCGCGGTTCGAGCGCGCCGCGGCGCTCTGGCGCGAGGCGCTCGCGCAGGCGCCGCAGGACGAGGAGGCGCTCTGGGGTCTCCACGCCGCGCTCGAGGCGAGCGAGGGACCGCGGGCGGCGGAGGAGCGCGCGCAGGTGCTCGCGACCCTCTCGGCCCGCGCGAAGAGCCCGCCCGAGCGCGCCGCCCTCGACCTCGCCCGTGCCGACCTCCTCGTCGACCCGCTCGGCCGGCTCGGCGAGGCGGCCCATGTGGCGCTCGCGGTCCTGCAGGCGGGTGGGCTCGTCCCGTCGCAGCGGACCGACGCGACCCAGCTGCTCGAGCGGCTGCTCGAGCGCGGCGTCGAGCCGCTCCGGATCGCGCAGGCGCTCGCCCCGATGTACGCGGGTGCGGCCGACCCGGCGCGCCACGCCGCGATGCTCGAGATGATCGCGCGGAACCTCCCGCCGTCCGCCGATGCGCGCGAGCGCGCCCGCTACCTCCTCGACGCGTCCGCGCTCCGCGCCGGGAAGCTCGGCGACGCGCGCGGGGCCCTCTCCGCCGCGGCCGCCGCGCTGCGCGCCTGCCCCGAGCACCCGGACGCCCGGCGCCGCTGCGAGGCGCTCGCGCGCGAGGTGGGCGCCCACCGCGAGTTGCTCGCGCTCCTCTCCGACGCCGCGCGGCGGCTCGAGGGGAGGCCCGAGGAGGAGCTCGCGCTCAGGCTCCGCGCCGCGGCGGTCGCGGAGGAGGACCTCGGCGCGTTCGACGAGGCGGCCGCGCAGCTCCGCCGCGCGCTCGCGCTGCGGCCGGGCGACGCCGCGACGCTCGCGGCCCTCACACGCGCAGCCCTCGCTGCCGAGCAGTGGACGGAGGCTTCCGAGCTCCTCGGCACGCGAGCCGACGCGGCCGAGGGCGCCGAGCGGTGCGCGCTCCTCGCCCAGCGCGCGGAGGTGCTCTCCGAGCGGCTCCGCGACCCCGCCGCCGCCGCGGCCGCGCTCCGCGACGCGGTCGCCGCCGCCGCGCCCGACCACCGCGCACGTCTCCTCGCGCGCCTCGCCGACGCGCTCGGCGCGGCGGGCGACGGCGCCGGGCGCGCCGATGTGCTCGCCGAGCTCGCCGGGGCGACCGAGGACCCGGCGGAGGCCTCGCGCGCGGCGCTCGAGTCGGCCCGCTTCGCGCAGGGGATCGGCGATCTCCGCGCCGCCGGGGAGCGCCTCGCCGCCGCCCTCGCCGCGAACCCCCAGGACCAGGCGGCGCTCCAGGCCGTCGAGGAGCAGCTCGACGCCGAGGATCCCGGGGCGGTGCGCGTGGCCGCCGCCGCGCTCGCCGCGCACCCGGACCCGCGGCGCCGGATGCGCGCGCTCGAGGCGGAGGCGCGCATCCAGCCCGAGCCGGCCGCGAAGGCCGCCGCGCTGCGCGGCGCGGCGCGGATCGCCGAGCAGGAGCTGCACCAGGTCTCGCTCGCCTTCACGGCGACCGCCGAGGCGGTGCGCGCCCACCCGGCCGACGCGGACGCCCGCCGCAACCTGCGCCGCCTCGCGGCGGACAGCCAGGAGGTGGAGGCGTGCGCGCGCGTGTACGACGCGCTGTGCGACGAGGCCGCGCCCGAGCTGCGCGCCGTGCTCCTCCGCGAGCGGGCCGACTTCGCGGACCGGCGGCTCGACAAGGACCGCGCCGCCGAGGCCTGGACGCGCGCGCTCGAGGCGGCGCCGGGTGATCGGGAGGGGCTCGCAGCGGTCCGGCGGCTCCACCGGGCGCGCGAGCGCTGGGGCGAGCTCGCCGACATCTGCGCGGAGCTCGCCCGCCGGGTCACGGACCCTGCCCAGCGCGAGGACGCCCTGCGCGAGGAGGCGACGATCGCCGAGACGCGGCTCGCGGATCCGTCGCGCGCCGCGGCGGCGTGGACCGAGCTCGCGCGGCTCGCGCCGGAGGACCCGGACGCCCGCGCGGCGCTCGAGCGGCTCTGGGAGCGGCTCGACCGCCCCGCCGAGCTCGCCGCCGCGCTCGAGACGCGGCTCGGGCGCGCGTTCGAGACGGAGACGGCCGCGCGGCTCGCGGAGCTGCGTCGCGAGCGGCTCGCCGATCCGGCTGGCGCCCTCGCGCTCCACGCCGAGCTGCTCCGCCGCGACCCGCGGCGGGAGCCCTCGCGAGAGGCGCTCGTCGCGCTCGCCACGGTGCCCGGCGCGGTCGGGCGCGAGGCGCTCGAGGCAGTCGACGCCTCACTGCGCGGGGCCGGCGAGCACGCGCGGCGCGTCGCGGCCCGCGAGGCGCGGCTCGCCGCGATCGAGGACCCGGGCGAGCGGGCGCGGCTGCTCGCCGAGATCCGGACGCTGCTCGAGCGGGACCTCGCCGCGCCGGAGCTCGCCTTCATCGCCGCGTGCCGTGCGTTCGCGGAGGGCGGGCCGGCGCGCGCCGGGGCCGAGCAGGACCTCGAGCGGCTCGCGCGTGCGACGTCGAGCGAGGAGGAGCTCGCCCTGGTCCTCGAGCAGGCGGCCGCCGCGGCGCCGCCGGACGAGGCGCGGGCGCTGCTGCGCCGCGCGGCCCGCGCGCGGGCGGGCGGCCCCGACGCGATCGAGGGGTGGAAGAAGGTGCTCGCGGTGGCGCCGGAGGACGGCGAGGCGCTCGAGGAGCTCGAGCGGCTCTACGCCGCGTCGCGCTCGGCGGCGGAGATCCTGGATGTCGCGCGCCGGCGGGCCGCGCTCGCGACGGGCGCCGAGCGGCTCGCGCTGCTCCTCAACGCTGCGAAGCTCATCGAGGACGTCGGCGATCCGGCGGCGGCGCTCGAGGCGCTCCGCGACGCGCGCGCGGCGGAGCCCTCGGAGGTCGAGCCGCTCCTCGGCCTCGAGCGGCTCCTCTCCCGCACGGAGCCGGGGGCGGAGCTCGTCGACGTACTCGGGGCGCTCGCGGTGGCCGCGGGCGACGACGCGGCGCGCCGCGTCGAGCTGCACCTACGCCGGGCGGGGATTCTCGAGGCCGGCCCCGATCCGCGGTGCGCCATCGACGCGTACGCGGACGTGCTCGCGGAGAGCCCGCGCGAGCCGGGCGCCGTCGCCGGGCTCGAGCGGCTCCTCGCGCGGCCCGAGACGACCGCCGACGCGGCCCGCGTGCTCGAGGACGTCCACCGCGCGACCGGGGACTCCCGCAAGCTCGCCGCGCTGCTCGAGGTCCGGCTCGCGACGGCAGACGACGCCGAGCGGCCGGGCCTCCTCGCCGAGCTCGCCGCCCTGCACGAGCGGCTCGGGGATCCGGCCCAGGCGTTCCGGGCGAAGCTGCGCGAGCTCGACGACACCGTCCGACGCGGTGTGGACGCGCCGGGCGTGCGCGCCGACCTCGAGCGGCTCGCGGCGGCGACGGGCGCGTGGGCCGAGCTCGCGCGGGCGCTCGAAGAGGCGCTCCGTGCGAAGCTGCCGCGCGACGCCGCGCTCGACGTGCGGCGGCGGCTCGCGGTGCTGTCGGCCGAGCGGCTCGGCCGGCTCGACGTCGCCGCGCGCTGGTTCGAGGAGGTCGCCGCCGAGGCGCCCTCCGCGGAGACGCTCGGCGCGCTCGCCCGGGTTCACCGCAAGATGGGGGCGCCGCGCGAGCTCGCGCGGACGCTGGAGCGGCTCGCCGAGATCGCGCCCGCCGCGACGGCACGCAAGGAACTCCTGCTCGAGGTGGCGAAGATCATGGCCGAACAGCTCGCGGACCGCGAAGGCGCCATCACCGCCTACAAGAAGATCCTGGCGGTGGACCCGGAGGACCCGAACGCCCTGCGGCTGCTCGGGAAGCTGCTCGGCGCCGCCGAGCGGTGGGACGAGCTCGCCGACATCCTGTCGCGCGAGGTGAACGTCGCGGACCGGCAGCCGAACTTCGTCGCCGAGGCGGCCGAGCTGCGCTTCCGGCTCGGGCGGATCCTCCACCAGCGGCTCGCCGACGCGGAGGGCGCGCTCGCCTGCTACCGCGAGGTGCTCTCGAAGGTGCCGCGCCACCCCGCCGCGCTCGCCGCGCTCGAGGACCTCGCCCGCGGCACCGGCGCGAGCGCGATCCAGGCGGCGCTCGTGCTCGAGCCGATCTACTCGGCAGAGGGCGAGCACCAGAAGGTGATCGACGCCCTCGAGTCGCGTGCCGCGAACGAGCCCGAGCCCGGCACGCGCGCCGCGCTGCTCCGCCGGATCGCGGAGACCTACGGCGGGCCGCTCAGGAATGCGGAGATGGCGTTCCTCGCCGCCGGTCGCGCCCTCGCCGCCGACCCGGACGCGAAGGAGACGCTCTCTCTCGTCGGCGCATACGCGGCGGCGGCCGGGCTTCAGGACGAGCACGCGGCGCTCCTCGCCGAGAACGCCGACCGGGCCCGCGAGCCCGCGGCGCGCGCCGAGTACCAGCGGCGCATCGCGCGGCTCGTGAAGGCCGATCCCGCGCGCGCCGCCGAGGCATGGCAGCGGGTGCTCGATCTCGTCCCCGAGGACCGCGAGGCGATGCTCGGCACCATCGAGGGCCTGCGCGGCGGCGCCGATCCGGAGGCCTTCGCGCAGGCGATCCGGCGCGCGCTCGGCGGCGAGGAGGACCCCGAGGTCCGCGGGAAGCTCCTCGCCGACCTCGCCGCGGTGCAGGACGAGCGGCTCGGCGACCTGCAGGGCGCGATCCTCTCCTCGAAGCGGCTCCTCGAGGTCGTCCCGAAGGACCGGGAGGCGCTCGCCCGGCTGGACCGCCTCTGCGTGAAGACCGAGCGCTGGGTGGACCTCGGCGAGGTGCTCGCCCGCGAGGTCGCGCTCGCGGAGGAGGACCGGGACGCCGCGGCCCTCGTTCCGTTCCGGTACCGGCTCGCCGAGCTGAAGGAGACGCGGCTCCTCGATCGCGACGGCGCGCTCGCCCTCTACGCGCAGGTGCTGCAGGCCCGCCCCGACCACCCGGAGGCGATCGCGCGCCTCGAGGCGCTCCTCCAGAAGGACTCGTCGAACGCCCACGCGGCGCTCGTCCTCGAGGGCGCGTACGCGGCGCAAGGCGACGCCCTCCGCCAGGCGGCGGTGCTCGAGGTGCGCGCCGCGGAGCGGCCGGACGGGGTGGAGCGCAAGGGGCTCTACCTCGAGCTCGCCGACCTGCGCGAGAAGAAGCTCGGCGATCCCGAGCTCGCGTTCCTCGCGCTCTGCAAGGCGTTCCGCGAGGACCCCGCCGACCCGGCGCTGCGCCAGCGCATGGAGACGCTCGCCGAGCAGAGCGGCCACGAGGAAGAGCTCGCGGCGATCTACGAGGACGAGATCGACCGGCTGCCGCCCGCGGAGACCGCGGACGTGGCGCTGCGGCTCGGCGCGCTCTACGAGCACAAGCTCGGCGATCCCTCCCGCGCGGCGACGTTCCTGCGCCGCGCGGTCGCCCTCGACCCGGGCGCGGCAGAGGAGGCGCTGCCGGCGCTCGAGCGGCTCTACGGGCGGCTCGAGTCGTGGCCGGAGCTCGCCGACGTGCTCGCGCATCGCGCGGGCCAGGTGGCGGGCGCCGAGAAGGTGCAGCTCCTCTTCCGGCTCGGGCAGCTTTGCGAGGAGCGACTCGAGGCCCCCGACCGCGCCGCCGAGGCGTACGAGGGCGCGGCGAAGGCGGACCCGCGCCACTTCCCCTCGCTGCGCGCGCTCGAGGCCTTGTACGAGGCGGCCGGCCGGCGCGAGGACCTGTTCCAGAACCTCGCCTCGCAGCGCGCCGCCGCGCCGGAGCCGGCCGCGAAGGAGCGGGTGCTCGCGCGCATGGCGGCGCTCGCCGCCGAGCTCGGCCGGCTCGACGAGTCGGTCGCGCTCTGGAAGGAGCTCCTCGTCTCGCGGCCGCGCCACGAAGACGCGCTCGCGGGGCTCGAGGACCTGTACGAGCGGCTCGAGCGCTGGGCCGACCTCGCCCAGCACCTGCGCCTGCGGGCGCAGGCGACGGTCGATCGACGCGAGATCGGGCGCATCAACGACAAGCTCGGGCTCGTGCTCGGCACGCGCCTCGGCGACCTCTCGCAGGCGGTCCAATCCTACAAGGCGGTGCTCGACACCGACCCGCGCAACCGGCGCGCCCTCGAGGCGCTGCGCGACATGTACGCGGCGCAGGGCGACGTGGACGCGCTCGCCGGGATCTACCGGCGGCTCGTGCCGCTGCAGGAGGACGCGCTCGGGGTGAAGCGGGCACGGCTCGAGCTCGCCGAGGTGCTGCTCCGCGCGGGGAACAAGCGCGAGGCGGTCGAGCAGGGCAAGCTCGCGTTCGACATCGAGCCGCACCAGGCGGAGGAGCTCGTCCGCATCGAGGAGATCTTCCGGCAGGCCGGCGCGGCGCAGGAGGGCGTCCGCGCCGCCGAGGCGCGCGCGGCGCTGCTCGCTGCGCAGGGCGGCCCGGCCGAGGCGGTGCCCGCCTGGCTCGCCGTCGCGGAGCTGTGGAAGGCGCAGAAGCGCACCGACGCGGCGGCCACCGCGCTCGAGAAGGTGCTCGAGCTCGACCCCGCGAACCGGACCGCCTACGAGGAGCTGCGGCAGCTCCAGTCGGAGGCGGGGAACTGGCGCGCCTTCGCGCGGGTGTGCGATCTGTTCGCCCCCCAGATCGCGGACCCCGTCGAGAAGCTCGCGCTCCTGAAGGAGGTCGCGGGCGTCCACGAGAAGAAGCTCGGACAGAAGGAGATGGCGTTCCTCGCCTGGTGCCGCGCCCTCGCCGAGGCGCCGGGCGATGCGGAGACCATCGCCGCGGCGGAGCGGCTCGCCGTCGAGACGGAGGCGCTCGACGAGCTCGGCGCCGTGCTCGAGCAGGTCGCGGAGGAGACGCGCGGGATGGTGAAGGCGCGGCTGCTGCTGCGCCTCGGCAAGCTGCGGGACGAGAAGCTCGACGACGCCGAGGAGGCGGAGGCGGCGTACCGCCGCGCCCTCGAGGCCGACCCGGCGAGCCCGGAGGCGCTCGAGGCGCTCACGGAGCTGTTCAAGCGGCGCGGCCGCGTCCGCGACCTCGTCATCACCCTCGAGCAGAAGCTCGAGGCGGCCGCCGGCCTCGATGAGAAGAAGGCGATGCTCCTCGAGGTCGCGAAGCTCTACGACGCCGAGATGAAGGACGTGGAGGAGGCGATCACCGCGCTCCGCCGCCTCCTCGAGCTCGACGGGTCGGACGCCGCGGCGCTCGAGCAGCTCTCCGCGCTCTACCGGCGGGAGCAGCGCTGGCAGGATCTCGCGCAGGTCCTCTCCCGCGCCCGAGACCTCGCCGCGACCGACGAGGCGCGCGTCGCGTTCCAGCTGCAGATCGCGGCACTCGACGAGAACGAGATCGGCGACGACGAGGCGGCGGTCGAGGCGTACCGCACGGTCATCGGCCTCGACGACCACTCGCGTGAGGCGCTCGCCGGCCTCGAGCGGCTCTACACGAAGCTCGACCGCTTCGCCGAGCTGAACCGCGTTTACGAGCGGCAGATCGCGCTCGCCGACGAGCCGCGCGAGCGGGTGCGGATCCTCGCGAAGAGCGCGGGCATCCACGACGAGAAGCTCCACGACCCGAAGAGCGCGATCGCGCAGAACGAGGCGATCCTCGCGATCGACGGCGGGAATCTCCCCGCGGTGAAGGCGCTCGAGAGGCTCTACCGGGACGCGCGGGCCTGGGACAAGCTCATCCCGGTGATGCAGCACCACCTCACGCTCGTGCAGGATCGGCGCGAGCAGGTCGCGCTAGAGGTCGCGATCGGCGAGGTCTGGTGGAAGGAGCTGTCCCGCGTGGACCGCGCGGAAGCCATCTTCAACCACGCGCTCCAGCTCGACCCGGAGTCGCGCGAGGCGGTCTCCGCGCTCGGGCGGCTCTATGAGCGCAGCGGCAACTGGAACCTCGCCCTCGACATGCTCCGCCGCGAGGCGCGCATCGCGGGCGGCGGGAAGGACGGCGTCGAGGTGCACGTCCGGATCGGCGCCATCTTCGAGGACATGCTCCTCGACCCGGCGAGCGCGAAAGACGCGTACGGCCGCGCGCTGCAGCTCGATCCGGGCTGCCTGCCCGCGATCCGCGCGCTCAAGGCGATCGCCGAGCGCGAGCACGAGCGCGATCGCTTCCTCGAGATGCTCATCGAGGAGGCGCGCTACGTCTCGGAGGTGGAGGAGAAGACGCGCCTCTACGCCGAGGTCGGCCGTGTCTACCAGGAGGAGCGCGACGACCGCGATCAGGCGGCGCGCTACTACGAGGAGGCGCTCAAGCGGACCCCGGGCCAGCCCGACGCGGCGAAGCCGCTCTCCGACATCTACGTCGCGCAGGCCCGCTGGGCGGACGCCGAGCGCGTCCTCGACGCGATGGTCGAGGCGCTCGAGCCGAGCGGCGACACGAAGGAGCTGTGCCGCCAGAGCTACCGGCTCGGTTACGTCGCGGACAAGCTCGGCAAGCGCGACAAGGCGCTCGCCTGCTACCGCCGCGCGTACGACCTCGACGCGACCTATCTCCCCGCGCTCGAGGGGCTCGGCCACCTCCTCGTCCAGGAGCAGCAGTGGGAGGAGGCGCTCCGCATCTTCACGACCGTCATCGTCCACCACCGAGACGGGCTCACCGATCTCGAGGTGGTCGAGACGCACTGGCAGATCGGCGAGATCGCCGAGAAGCTCGGGCAGATCGAGCGCGCCGTGAACGCCTTCAAGAAGGCGCTCGAGATCGACTCCAACCACGAGCCCTCGCGCCGCAGCCTCGTGCGCGTGCTCGAGACGCTCGGGGACTTCGAGGGCGCGGTCGAGCAGCGCCAGCGGCTGCTGCCGCTCGTCGAGGGGCAGGCGAAGTTCGAGATCCTCGTCGCGATCGGCGAGGCCTGCCGCGACAGGCTGAAGGACCCGTACCAGGCGATCGACGCGTTCCTCGGAGCCTCGCGGATCGACCCGACGGCGCTCCCGGTCACGGAGGCGCTGCTCGGCCTGTATAAGGAGACGCGGCAGGGGCAGAAGGCGGCGGACGTGCTCGCCCAGATCCTGCGCGGGCCCGAGGTGCAGGCCGACGCGGGGCGGGCGGCGAAGCTCCACCTCGCGCTCGCCGAGATCCTGCGCGAGGAGGTGAAGGACGAGGCGGGCGCGGTCGCCGAGCTCGAGAAGGCGCTCGACAAGAACCCGCGGCTCGTCCAGGCGTTCGGCACGATCGAGGAGATCCTCACGAAGGCGAAGCGCTGGCCCGACCTCGAGCAGGCCTACGTCCGGATGATCCAGCGCCTCCCGAAGGGGCCGGAGGCGGCCCAGGCGCGGCTCGCCCTCTGGAAGACGGTCGGCGAGCTCTACCGGAACGTCCTCCGGAACGACGACTCTGCGCGGATGGCGTTCCAGGTGGTCGCCAAGGCGGACCCGGAGGACGCCGTCTCGCTCGAGCTCTACGCCGACCTCGCCGCGCGCAAGCCGGGTGAGGAGGGGGAGGCGATCGCCGCCTACCGGCAGCTCCTCAGGAGCGGCGCCAAGGCGCAGAAGGCGGCGTCGGCGCTCGTGACGCTCCACGCCGCCCGCAAGGAGTACGACCTCGCCTACTCCGCGGCGCAGGTGCTCGCGCACCTGCTCTCCGCGGCGAGCCCGGAGGAGATGCAGGTGGTCTCGCGCCTGCGGAAGTTCGCGCGGGACCAGGCGAGCCGCGCGCTCGACGACGACGCGTGGTCGCTCGTGCTGCACGAGCGGGTGAAGGGGCCGCTCGCGGACATCATGACGCTGCTCGCGCTCCATGCGCGCTCGACGTTCGTCCAGAAGGAGAAGGACCTCGGGATCGTCTCGAAGAAGGACGAGCTCGACGTGCAGGGCTCGATGCTCTTCTTCGCGAACATGTTCAAGTACGTGGAGCGGACGCTCGGCTTCCGCGGGCTGCGCCTCTTCCGCAAGGAGGAGGTCCCGTCCCGGCTCCAGCTCGTGCCGACCGAGCCCCCCGGGCTCCTCGCGGACGAGCAGATGTTCAAGGAGCGCCCGAAGAAGGAGCTCTGGTTCGCGATCGGGAAGGCGATGGCGTTCGCGCGCCCCGAGCTCTTCCTCGCCCGGCTCATGCCGCACGACCAGCTCGATCTCGTGTTCCAGGCCGCCTGCGCGGTGGGGACGTCGAAGTTCGTCATCACCGCGGACCCCCACCTCGTCGAGAAGCTGAAGCGGGAGCTCGAGCGGACGCTGCCGGAGGGCGTCCGCAAGAACACGCTCAAGCTGCTCGCCCGCAAGTACTGCGACGTGCAGCATGCCGGCGACGTGCGCGCCTACCTCGACGGCGCGGAGCTCACGTCGAACCGGGCGGGCGCTCTCCTCGCCGGCGACCTCGAGATCGTCCGCAAGGGGGTCGTGACGGAGCGGCCGCAGGTGTCGAAGCTGCGGGACGAGATGCGGCTGCGCGATCTCGCCCTGTTCTGCGTCTCGGAGGAGTACGGGCAGCTCCGCGAAAAGCTCGGACTTTCGTGCGTGGTCCCTGGTTGATCTAGGATGGACGACAGATGAAATTCACCTGCGACAGCTGCAGCGCCCAGTACATGCTCTCGGACGAGAAGGTCGGTCCGAATGGCGTGAAGGTCCGCTGCAAGAAGTGCGGCAACGTCATCGTCGTTCGCCGCGCCGCGGAGGCGCCCGTGCCCGAGACCGCCGCGGCCGGCGCGAACGGCTCCGCGAATGGTGCCGCGAACGGCGCCGCGCGCGCGGCGGGGCTCGACGCCGAGCTCGGCCAGGCGTTCGACACCGCGTTCGGCGACGCTCCCGCGCCGGCCGGCGGCGCGGATCCCGATCTCGGGGCGACGCAGCTCATGGGCGCCGACGACCAGGCGAGGATCTTGGCGGCGCCGTCGCCCGCGGCGACGGAGTGGTACGTCGCGATCGGGCAGGCCCAGGTCGGCCCGCTGCCGCTCGCCGAGGTGAAGCGCAAGTGGGAGTCGGGCGACGTCGGCCCCGACTCGCTCGTGTGGCGCCCCGGCATGGGCGACTGGCAGCCGCTCTCGTCGGTGGCCGAGCTCGCGGGGTACCTCGCGCCGATCGCGCGCGCCGCGGCGCAGCCCACGCGCGCCGAGCCGCAGGCGTTCCGCACCGAGCCGCAGCCCTCGCGCGAGAAGCCGGCCACGACGCCCGCCCCCGCCGCAGGCGCCGACGTCACCTGGAAGCCGGCCGGCGCCCATGCGCTCGCGGCGCTCGCGAACGAGGAGATCGCGTCGCGCGCCGCGCCCGCGGCGAAGCCCGCGCCCGCTCGCGGCGCCGCTCCGGGTGGCGTCAAGTCGCTCGTCGAGGCCCTGCCCGACGGCGGCGGCGTCGATCCGACCGGCGCGATCCCGCTCAGCATCAAGGGGCTCGACACCACCGGCGAGAAGAAGCTCGAGCGGCGCTCGAGCGTCGCGAGCCGAGCCGAGGAGACGCGCCACAAGCGGTCGATGACCCGCGCCGTCCTCGTCGGGGTCGTCGTCGTGGTCGCCGTCGTCGGCGGCGCGGCGGCCTACGTCCTCTCGCAGATGAAGCAGATGTCCTCCCCGCCCGCCGTCGCGGTGACGACGCCGGTCGCCCCCGCCGCGCCGGCTGCGCCCGCGGCGCCGGCCGCTCCCGCCGCGACGCCCGCCGCTCCCGCACCCGCCGCACCGGCCGCGCCCGTCGCGGCCGCCCCGCCCGCGGCCGCGGCCCCCGCCGCGGCGGCTTCCGCGCCCCAGCAGCCTGCGGCGCAGCCGCCCGCCGCGGCCCCGCCCGCGAAGATGTCCGCGCACGACCGGCGCGTCGCGAGGGCGGAGGCGCTCGCCCGCGCGAAGCGGGAGGCGGCGCCGGCTCACGCCGGAGCGGCCGGCCCGGCGCCCGCCGCTCCCGCTCCGGCGCCTTCCCCGGCACCGTCCAAGAAGAAGGACTCGCTCCTCGACTTCGACTCGGGCGACTCGGCCCTCGACGACGCGCTCGGCTCGGGCGGCGGTGGAGCGAGCGGTGGCCGCTCGGTCTACGTCCCGCCCGCGCGGGCGGGAGGCAGCGCGCTGCCGGACAAGCTCACGCCCGCCCAGATCAACGAGTCGGTCGCCAGCCGGATCGAAGCGCTCCGCAAGTGCGTCACCGAGCAGAAGACGCGCGATCCGGGCGCGAGCGGTGTACTCAAGATGAAGTGGGTGATCGGCGGCGACGGGAGCGTGCGGGACGTGAAGCCGATGCCGGGCGACTACGCGGCCGGTCCGTTCGCCGGGTGCATCACCGGCGTCGTGAAGTCGATCAAGTTCCCGAGATCTGGGACGGCGGGGCAGGACATCACCTTCCCGTTCTCGTTCTAGACGACGCAGCGGAGAGACCGTGACCTTCGACCCGAAGCCCGCGCGGGCCACGGGGCCCCTCCGCCCGCTCGACGGGATGGGCGTGCAGGAGCTCGAGGCGCTCCGGCTGCTGCTGCGCGGCGGATCGGTCATCGACTGGCGCCGGCTCGACTTCCGGAACGCGGACGAGGTCGGCCGGTTCCTGAGGCTCAACCAGTTCGACGTCGAGGACGCGAAGGACGAGCGGCGGCTCCGCGCCATCCTCGGGCAGGCGGTCGACTATCTCCGGACCGAGTTCGGGTATCGCGTGGCGCTCCCCGTCGCCGCGCCCGCCGACATCCGCGATCTGTTCCTCCTCGCCTCGGGCGCGCTCGATCCCGTCCGGTACCGCCGGATCGCCTGCGTCGTCCTGAAGGTGATGCACGTCATCCACCACCTGGAGGCGCGCGAGCTGCTCTTCCGGACCGCGATCCGGGAGGCGGACCTCGCCGAGCGCGCGCACCGGCGCATCATGGCGGAGGCGGAGCGGATGCAGGCCGCGGGCCTCGTGCGCGAGTTCCGCGGGAACGTGAAGAGCCGCTCGTCGCTCGTGACGAAGCTCCTCGCGAAGAAGGAGTCCGTCGCGGCGCAGGTCTTCGACCGCGTCCGCTACCGCATCGTGACCGATCGCACGGACCAGATCGCCCCGGTCGTGTGGCACCTCACCCAGCACCTCTTCCCGTTCAACTACGCGGTCCCGGGCCAGTCGCAGAACAGCCTCGTGAAGTTCGCGGACCTCCTCGCGCTCCACCCGTCGGGCGCGGAGCTCGCGACGAATCTTCAGCTGCCGCCCGATCTCGAGGGGAACGACCCGGCCGCGCCCCGGAACGAGTTCAGCGGCAAGGAGTTCCGCGTCCTCAACTTCGTCGTGGACCTGCCGGTCCGGATCGACGAGCTCCTCCCTCCGCTCGACCCGATGGCCGACGAGCTCGGGCGCGTCGTCTTCTCGCTCGTCGAGTTCCAGGTGGTGGACGTCGAGACGTCGCGCCGGAACGAGGCGGGGGACGCCTCGCACGACCGCTACAAGAAGCGGCAGCTGAAGCGCGTGCTGCGGCGGCTCTCGCGCGGCCTCGTCGTGCCGAAGAAGGCGAAGCGGAACGGGAAGGCGAAGCGGAAGGCGAAGGCGAAGCGCTGAGCCGCCCCCCCTCACCCCCAACCCCTCTCCCCCGCTGCGCGGGGGCGAGGGAGGTTACTTGCCCCCCAACTCGCAGGCGGTGGTCAGCCCGCCGCCGCCGCGAACGACACCGAGTCCACCCCGTCCGTCCAGCGCTCGTAGTGGAGGAGGCGGGCGCCCCTCCCGCTCGCGCGGATCGCCGCGTAGATCGGGGCGAGGCCGCACAGCCGCCGGCGCTCGTCGTCGCGCAGCGCGTCGCGGTGGAAGCCCTCCGCGTCGCCCGCGGCGACGTAGACGAGCCCCTCGCGGTCGCGGGCCTCGAGGCGCGCCGCCTCTGCGGGGGTCGGCGGCCGAGCGTCGCCGTAGGCGGGGCCGACGTGGGCGAGGTCGGCGGAGGCGACGAAGCAGGCCCTCCGGCCGCGCAGCACGCGCTCGAGCGCCGAGAGGAAGCGCGCCGTTTGGCGAGCGGGCTCGCGCAGGTGCGAGAGCGACGAGCAGAGGACGGGCAGGGCGGTGAACGGACGGCGGACCACGTGCCGGAGTGCGACGAGCTGCAGCTCGACGGAGTGCTCGGCGTCGTGCGCCGCCTCGTCGGAGAGCACCTCCGCCTCGCCCACCAGGTGGGCGATCGCGTCCACCGCGGCGCGATCGGTCGGGACGACGCCGAGCGGCGTCGCGTAGTCCCGCCTGGTGAGGGCGAACAGGCGCGGAGGGGTCGCGTGTGCGGTGCCGAGGACGACGAACAGGTCGGCGTCGGTCGAGAGGGCGGCGTACGCGCTCGCCCAGCCGCGGGCGCCGCGCGCGTAGTCGATGTGCGGCGCGACGAGGAGGGTGGTTCGTTCCGCCCGCGCAGGCGGTGAGGGGAGGCTGAGCCAGCCGTCGAGCGCTCGCCGCAGCGCAGCGGGCTCGGCGGGGTAGACGCTCCCCGCGCACGCGGGCGGCCGGAGCGCGGGCAGACTCACTTCCGGTTGCGCTTGCGGTTCTTCTTGCGGGACTGCCGCTCCTGCTTCCGCTTCTTCTTGCGGGCGTCGCGGTCCTTCGCCGACTCGATCGCGATCGGCTCGGGCGCGTAGCCCATGAGCCGGGCGCGGGCCATCGCGCCCGCGGCCATGGGCGGCGTGTAGCCCTTCGGCAGCCCCATCGCGCGCGCGGCGTCCGGCGGCACGAGCCCGCCCTGGAGCGCGCTCTCGACCGCGGCGGCGTCCTCGCCGAGGACGTCCTCCATGCCCTTGCCCTGCAGCTTCCGCAGCTGCATGAGCTGTTTCACGCCGGGGAGGCGCGCGAGCAGCCCGGGCGCGGAGCCGACCTGCTTCATCACCCCGCGCATCGCGTTGTACTGCTTCAGAAGATCGCGGACCTCCTTCTCGGAGCGGCCGGAGCCCTTCGCGATCCGCTTCATGCGCCCGTCGGTGATGACGTCGGGACGCTGGCGCTCGGCGGAGGTCATCGAGTGGACCATCGCCACGATCTTCACGAGCGCCTGGTCGTCGAACTGGAAGCCCTCCGGGAGGTCCCCGAAGATCGGGAACTTCTCCATCAGCTCGCCGAGGGGGCCCATCTTCCGGACGAGTTGGATCTGGTTCACGAAGTCATCGAGCGTGAAGTCGCCCGAGAGGATCTTCTTCGCGTCCGCCTCGGCGGTCTCCTCGTCGACGTGCTGCTCGAAGTCCTTCACGAGCCCGACGACGTCGCCGAACCCGAGGATGCGGGACGCGAGCCCCTCGGGGCGGAACTCCTCGAGCTTGTCGAGCGCCTCGCCCATGCCGAGGAACTTGATGGGCTTTCCCGTGACCTCCTTGATGGAGAGGGCCGCGCCGCCGCGCGCGTCGCCGTCGAGCTTCGTGAGGATGAAGCCGTCGAGCGCGAGCCGCCGGTCGAACTCGGCCGCGGTCTTCACCGCGTCCTGGCCGATCATCGCGTCCGCGACGAGCAGGATGTTCTCGGGCTCCACCGCCTTCTTGATCTCCTCGAGCTCGGACATGAGCTCGTCGTCGATCGCGAGGCGCCCGGCGGTGTCGTAGACGATCGCGGTGGCCTTCTCCCGCAGCGCGACCTCGAGCGCCTGCCGGCACATCTCCGGCGGCGAGACGTTCGCGGCGTGGAACACCGGCACGCCGAGCCGCTCGCCGAGCACCTTCAGCTGCTCGACCGCGGCGGGGCGGTAGACGTCGGCGGCGACGAGGAGCGGCTTCTTCCCCTCCTTGAGGAGGCGGTTCGCGAGCTTCCCGGCGGTCGTCGTCTTCCCGGAGCCCTGGAGGCCGACCATCATGATCCCGGTCGGGCGCCCGCGCGGTCCCTCGCGGAGCGAGGTGTCCACCGGCCCCATGAGGGCCTCGAGCTCGTCGTGGCAGATCTTGACGAAGTGGTCCTGAGGGGTGACCCGGACGACGCCCCGCCCGGTCTTCACCTTCGTCTCGACGACCTCGCCGATCGCCTTCTCGCGGACCCGGGCGACGAACCGCTTCACGACCTCGAAGGAGACGTCGGCCTCGAGGAGGGACACGCGGATATCGCGGAGCGCCTCGTCGACCACCTCGGGGGTGATCTCGGTGCGTCCCTTCAGCCTGTTGCGGGCCGCCTTGAAGCCCTTGGAAACGGTCTCGAGCATGCGCTGAGGTGCCTCCGCCCTTCGACTGGCCGTCGCATTGCGACGCAGGGCTCAGGGCCGCGCTTATAACACGCCCATGCTAAGGTTTCCGTCCATGGACGAAGGGCCGCGCTTCTTCACTGTCGAGGAGGCGAACGCGCTCGTCTCCTCCCTGGAGATCGAGTTCGGGCGCATCGCCCAGGTCCGCTCCGAGCTCGGACCGCTCATCCAGGCGCTTGGTGGGCCCGACGATGCGGTCGCGGCGCTGCAGGACGGCGCGCCGCTCCCCGAGGGCCTCGAGGTCGAGGCCGAGCAGCTCCGCCGGCTCGCCGCCGAGATCACGGGCGCGGTGGAGCGCGTGAACGCGTTCGGCTGCCTCGTGAAGGATGTCGAGATGGGGCTCGTCGATTTCTACACCCTCGTGGACGGCGAGCCGGCGTTCCTCTGCTGGCAGTTCGGCGAGCGGATGATCTCGCACTGGCACCCGCTCGACGAGGGGTTCGCCGCGCGGCAGGCGATCGACGGCGCGGAGGTCCCTCCGCCCGCGTTCCTCAACTGATGCTCGAGTACGACTACCTCGTCATCGGCTCCGGCTTCGGCGGGGCCGTCTCCGCGCTTCGGCTCTCCGAGAAGGGGTGGCGGGTCGCGGTCCTCGAGATGGGCAAGCGCTGGCGCGCCGAGGACTTCGCGAGCACGAACTGGAACGTCCGCAAGTACCTCTGGAAGCCCGCGCTGAAGCTGCACGGGATCCTGCAGATGACGATCCTCCGGCACTGCGTCGTCCTCCACGGCGCCGGGGTCGGCGGCGGCAGCCTCGTGTACGCGAACACGCTCGTCGCTCCCGCGGACGAGGTGCTCCGCGACTCGCGCTGGCCCGCCGGCGTCGACTGGGGGACGGCGCTCGCGCCGCACCTCGCGACCGCGCGCCGGATGCTCGGCGCGACGCCTGCGCCGCGGCTCTTCGTGGCGGACGAGCTCCTGCGGCACGTCATCGAGGAGGAGACCGGCCGCCCCGCGGCGCTCCGCCGGCACGACGTCGCCGTCTTCTTCGGCGAGCCCGGCGTGACCGTGCCCGACCCCTACTTCGCCGGGCGCGGGCCCGCGCGCGCGGGCTGCACGTTCTGCGGCGCGTGCATGACCGGCTGCAAGCACGGTGCGAAGAACACCCTCGACCGGAACTACCTCTTCCTCGCGGAGCGGCTCGGCTGCGAGATCCACCCGGAGACGCTCGTGACCGACGTCCGCCCTGCCGCCGGGGGCGGGTACGAGGTGCACGCCGTCTCGTCCACCGCCTGGCTGCTGCGGCGGCCGCGCGTCTTCCGGGCGCGCGGGGTCGTGTTCGCGGCGGGCGCGATCGGGACGACGCGGCTCCTCCTGCGCTGCAAGGAGCGTGGGAGCCTGCCGCGGCTGTCCGATCAGCTCGGGAACTTCGTGCGGACGAACTCCGAGGCGCTCCTCGGCGCCATCGCGCCCGACACGTCGGTGGACTACAGCGAGGGGATCGCGATCACCTCCGGCGTGGACCTCGACCGCACGCACATGGAGATCTGCCGGCACGGGAAGGGGCAGGACTTCATGAGCCTGCTCACGACGCACCTCACACCCGACCGGCCGCCGTGGCCGCGGTGGGCGCGCTGGCTCGGGCGGCTCGTCCGCCATCCGATCGCGAGCGTCCGCGTGCTCGCGTTCCGCGACTGGGCGGTGCGCACGATGGTCCTGCTCGTGATGCAGCCGGTGGAGAGCTGGATGCGCCTTCGCCTGGGGCGGCGCCTCGGGGTGGAGGTGCTCCGGAGCGAGGACGCCCACGGACCGCCGCCGCCCGCCTACATTCCCGTCGCGCATCGGATCGCCGAGCGGCTCGCAGACGAGGTGGGCGGCACGCCCGGCAACCTCGTCCTCGAGGTGCTCGGGAACCGATCGACGACGGCGCACATCCTCGGCGGCGCGGTCGTCGCCTCGGACCCGTCGAAGGGGGTCTGTGACGCGCAGGGTAGGGTGTTCGGCCACGAGGGCCTCTACGTGGCGGACGGGAGCGCGGTCCCGGCGAACCTCGGGGTCAACCCGGCGCTCACCATCACGGCGCTCGCCGAGCACGTCATGGCGGCGCTGCCGGAGAAGCCGCGGGGGTAGCTCGCGCTGCTGTACGTGGCGAGCGTCTCCCGCAGGCGGGCGAGCTGGGCCGTCGCGAGCTCCGCCGTCCACTGCCGCGGGTCCAATGCCCGCCGCTCGCCGGCCGCCGCTGGCGTGAGGCGCGATCCGCCGCGGCGGCTATGCGCGCGGGACCTTCACTCGGCGAATCCGGCGTCGCGCCAGAGGCCCGTGTTCTTCATGAGCATGGCGAGGTGGCCGAGGAGGAGGTCCCACTGATCGCGCATCGCGGCGAGCTCGCGGAGGCGGGCCTCGAGGAGCCCTTCGACTCCGCGCCGCCTGCCCGCGGCGCTACGCTCAGGGTGACCGGACTCGGGATCGGGATCGCGTTTCGACTCCGACCGTTCGTCCGGGGCGTAGCCTCCCGCAACGGGAGGCGAAGTCGAAGGACGCTCAGGGTGAACGGAATCGACGGCGAGGTCGAGGTTGGAGTCGAGGTCGGAGTCGACCGGCGCAGCGACCGCCGGGACCTCCTCGAGAAAGTCCCAGCGGTTCATCTCCCGCTCGAGCGACTCCTTCGCCGCCTCGAGCCAGTCGGCGACGGGACCGCCGCGGCGGTCCGCCTCCGCCGCCTCTTCCTCCCGCAGCTCCCCGGGGTGCGCCCCGAGCCACTCCTGGCAGATCGCCTCAAGCCTTTGCCACCTCGGCGCGCCCGCGCCGAGCAGCCGGCCCGCAATCTCCATTGCGCGGTCGACCTTCTATCGCCTCCGGCGGCGCCGGGAGCGCCGAGGGGAGAACGCCAGATTGGCGCGCGCCTGCCATGAAGGATTGGTATCCCACCGGTCTGACATTGCGCGGGCGTCCGGCGGGGCCGCCCCCGCCAGCGCCGCGAGTGGACGCGCGCGCATCCGGAAGTAGCGCGGGCGCCGTCCGAGCCGTCCGCCGGTCACGCCCCGCTTCTCCCCCGCGCGGTGCGTGCCCACGTTGCCCCACGGAGGCGAGACGCCATGGCCGAGCGGACGGGACGCGACGAGCGCGGCGAGGTCGAGCGCGAGCTGGGGAAGGAGGAGACGGACGAGAAGAGGCAGCGGCGCGGCAGCACGCCCGCCGAGCGGGTCGTCGAGCGCGCGCTCGACCTCGAGCCCGGAGTCGAGCAGCACGCGGGCGAGGACGCGGGGCAGGTCCCGCGCGACGATGACGACGCGTCGGACCGCGACGTGACGTAAGGGCTTCAGGAGGTTCGAATAGGGCCGCCCGGAGTCGAACCGGGACGCCGGTGTGACCCGGCCGAGGATTTTAAGTCCCCCGCGTCTGCCAGTTCCGCCACGGCCCCGTGGAGTGAACGATCAGCGCGCGCGGCGCGCGGCGGGTAACGTCTGCGCGGAGAGGGGCACGGCGATCCGAGGCGAAGTCACGGAACTAGGATAGCGCGTCCGGCTCGCGGGCGCGCCGGTTCCTGAGTGGCGAGCGGCTAGGCGCGTTCGGCGCCGGAAACGGACCTCGCCGGCCTGTCGTCGTGTCGCCGCCTCGTCGCCGCGCCGCCGCCTCGCCGCCGAACAACGCGATGAGCACCGCGCCGACCGACGTGGCCCAGAAGCGACGCAGGGTGAACGCTTTGCCTCCCTAACCTGGAGGATCGCGGCACTTCCATTCGACGGCGGTCGCAGCGAGCGGCCTGCGCGGGGCGACCGGCGTGCGGTGCACCGGGTCCCACCCCATCAGGGCCCCATCGCGGAGCGAACGCCTTGGCAAGTTGGGGACGTGAAGTGGGGGTGGACCGGTCCGAGCGTCCTCGATGACGCGCGCGCGCCCGTAAGGCTCGCCGCGCGCGCCGCATGGGCGGTGGGGTGCGCGGCGTTCGCATTGTGGATCACGCAGGCGTTCTCCGGCGCGCTCGGCGGCGCCTACTTCTTCGCGGTGTTCCCGTTCATCATGATTGCCTCGCTCGGCGCCGGGACGGGGGCGGGGCTCTTCGCGGTCGCGCTCATCACCGTCGCGTTCAGCCGGTTCTTCATGTATCCGACCGGGTCGCTCGCGCGCTCGGACGTCGTCCGGCTCGTCGGGTTCGCGATGTCCGCCTCGCTCGTCGCGATCCTCGGGGGCGCGCTCCGGGCGGCCTACCGCCGCGCGCGCCGGCTCCGGCAGGACGCGGAGACCTCCACCACCGCGATCCACGAGTTGCAGGAGGCGCGGGAAGACCTCTTCCGCGCGCTCTCGCACGACATGCGCACGCCCCTTTCCACCATCCAGAACCAGGCGGAGCTCCTGCTGCGCGCGCAGGATGCGCCGCCGGCGGACCTCGCGCGTCGCGCCCAGTCGATCCGGACGAGCGCGCGCCGGATCGCGGTCATGCTCGACGATCTGGTGGAGGCCTTCCAGCTCGAGTCGGGCCAGCTCGTCCTCAGACGGACGCACGTGGACCTCGCGCCCTTTCTCGGCGAGCTGAAGGCGCGGCTCGAGGGGACGCTCCCGGTCGAGCGTCTGCGCGTCGCTGTCCCGCCGGGCGCGAATGCCGTGGAAGCGGATCCGGACTGTCTCGAGCGGATCGTCGTGAACCTCATCTCGAACGCGTTCAAGTACTCGCCGCCCGACGCGCCCGTGGTCGTCGCGAGCGAGCGCGCGAACGGGAGCGTCGTCCTGTCGGTTACCGATCGCGGCCCCGGCATCGACCCCAACGAGGCGCGCCACATCTTCGAGCGGTTCTACCGGGGACTCTCGGCGCGCCAGGCGGACGCGCTCGGGCTCGGCCTCGGCCTCTACATCACGCGACGGCTCGTCGAGGCGCACGGCGGGCGCATCTGGGTCGACTCGTCGGACGAAGGGAGCACCTTCCACGTCGCGCTGCCCGCGGCCGCGGCGACGGCGTCCTCGGCCGCGCCGTGAGCGGCGGGGTGCGCCCGGCGTGGGCGAAGTGGCCGTCTGTCGCCCACCGCGCTATGCGTCCGGCATGGACCCGCACGACGAGGCCCTCGCGAGGGCGTTCGACCGGCAGGCCCCGCTCTTCGAGAGCTCGCCGCTCCAGACCGACGCCAAGACGCTCGCGCGGCTCGTCGCGTTCGCGGCGCTGCCCGCGGGCGCCGAGGTGCTCGACGCGGGCTGCGGGCCGGGGATCGTCGCCGAGGCGTTCCTCGCGGCGGGCTACCGCGTGTCGGGCGTCGATCTCTCCGCGGAGATGATCGCCCGGGCGCGGGTGCGCTGCGCGCGGTTCGGCGAGCGGGCGCGTTTCGAGCAGCGGTCGCTCGACACGCTTCCCCCGGCGCGAGCCTTCGACGCCGCGGTGACGCGCTTCGTGCTCCACCACGTGCGGGAGCCGCTCGCCTTCCTCTCGGCCCAAGCGCGGCGCGTCCGGCCCGGGGCGGACGGGCGGATCACGATCCGCGCGGTCCGGGCGCTCGTCCGCGGCGTCGTTGCGGCGTAGGAGGGACGGGGCGGCTACCTCGCGCCCCGCGCCTCGAACAGCGCGCGCAGGCGCGGGTTCCGCCGGAGGAGCCCGAGCGCCAGCTCCGCGTGACCCGGCACATAGCCGTTCCCGACGAGGAGGGTCGCGTCCTTCGCGACCCCTTCCGCGCCGAGCGCCGCGGCGGTGAACGACGTCGCCATCGAGAAGAAGAGGACCGTCCCGCCCTCCCGGACCGCGAGGATCGCCGCCATCTCGGTGCCGGGCAGGCTCGCGCAGCTCACGACGAGGTCGAACGGGCCCCCCGCCCCCTCGACCGCCGCGAGCGTCGCGACGGCGTCGGTCGCGTCCAACCGGAGCGCGACGTCGCAGAGGCCCGCGCCGCGCACCGCCGCGAGCGCCGCCTCGGACAGATCGGCCGCGGCGAGGAGGCCGTCGCCGCGCTGCGCCTCGCGCGCCTGCGCGAGCACGAGCGCGCCCGACTTGCCGGCGCCGAGCACGAGCACCCGCAGCCCGGGTCGGAGGAGCCGCGCGGCGAGCGCGGGCGCCCCGCACACGTCGAGCACCGCGAGCGCGACGTGCTCGGGGAGGTCGTCCGGGAGGCGTGCCCACGGGCCGCTCGCGAACAGGATCGCCTCGCCGTCGCATTCGATCCGCTCGAGCTCCGGGCGGACGGCGCGGATGCGCTGCAGCCGGAGCGGCGTGAGGGTGAGCGAGACGAGCGTCGCGATCCGGTCGCCCCTCGCGAGCACCGCGGCCGCCGGGTGGCGCGGGCCGACGGCGGCGACGCGCCCGACGAGCATCCCGCCGGAGCCGGTGACCGGGTTCTGCAGCTTGCCGCGCGCGCGGACGATCCGGAGGACCTCGTCGGCGATGCGGGCAAGGTCCCCGCCGGTGGCGCGCTCGAGCTGCCGGAACGAGGCCGCGTCGACGTTGAGCGCCTCGACGGCAATCGAGACCTCATCCTCACCGAGCGGCAGGGTGGGGTCGAGCACGTCGGCGCGCTGAGGGAGCGCGCCCGGCGGCGACACGACGCGGCGGAGCCCGTACGGATCCATGCGACGCGGGGACCTTAACGAACCGCGCAGGCGACCACGAGCGAGTCGGGGGCCCGCACCTCTTCGGGGAGCACGGGCCTGCGGGCGCTCGCCCGGGCAGGCCGCGGCGTGAAGGCCTGTGATCCCCTGATGCAGAAGTCCCCGGGCGGAGGGCCTTCCCGCGCTACATTCCCCACCCATGCGCTACCGGCTCTCGCTCCCCGAGCCTCACTCGCATCTCTTCCACGTCGAGGTCGTCGCCGACGGGCCGGGCGACGTGCTCGAGCTCGTCTTCCCGGTCTGGACGCCCGGCAGCTATCTCGTGCGCGAGTTCGCGCGGCACGTCGAGGGCCTCGTCGCGGAGGACGGCGCCGGCCGCCCGCTCCCGCTCGAGCGGCTCGACAAGCACCGCCTCCTCGTGCGCGCGGGCGGCGCCGAGCGCGCGGTGGTCCGCTACCGCGTCTACGCGAACGAGCTCACGGTACGGACCGCGCACCTCGACGGGACGCACGGGTTCCTGAACCCCGCCGCTCTCTTCCCGTACGCGCGCGGTCGCGAGCGGGAGCGGCACGTCGTCCACATCCTGCCGCCGCCCGGCTGGCACGTCTCGACCGCGCTCGAGGGTGGCCCGACGGAGTTCGCCGCGCGCGACTACGACGAGCTCGCCGACTCGCCGGTGGAGATCGGCACGCACCGGACGCTCCGCTTCACCGCGCTCGGCAAGCCGCACGAGGTCGCCCTCTGGGGGCGCGGAAACCTCGACGAGATCCGGTTCGCGGACGACGCGCGCAAGGTGGTGGAGGCGCTCGGGACGCTGATGGGCGGCCTCCCGTACGCGCGCTATCTCTTCGTCGTCCACCTCGCCGACAAGCGGCGCGGCGGCCTCGAGCACGCGTCGTCGACGACGCTCCACGTCGCGCGCACGGGCTTCTTCCCGAGGAAGGCCTATGACGAGACGCTCGGGCTCCTCGCCCACGAGTTCTTCCACGTCTGGAATGTGAAGCGGCTCCGGCCGGCGGCGTTCGTGCCGTACGACTACGCGCGCGAGCAGTACACGCGGCTCCTCTGGTGGTTCGAGGGGGCGACGAGCTACTACGAGCAGGTCGCGCTCGCGCGGGCAGGGCTCCTCGAGCCGCGGCGCTGGCTCGAGTCGCTCGGGCAGGCGCTCACGAGCCTCGAGCGGACCCCCGGCGCCGGGAAGATGAGCCTCGAGGAGGCGAGCTTCCTCGCGTGGGTGAAGCACTACCGGCAGGACGAGAACACCCCGAACAGCGCGGTCTCGTACTACCTGAAGGGCGAGCTCGTCGCGCTCGCGCTCGACCTCGCGCTGCGGCGCGCGGGGCACTCGCTCGACGACCTCCTGCGAGCGCTCCTCGCGCGGTTCGCGGAGCGCGGCGTGCCGGAGGACGGCGTCGAGGTCGTCGCCGCGGAGCTCCTCGGCAAGGAGCCGGCGCGCCGGTTCTTCGACCGGTTCGTCCGCGGTACGGAGCCGCTCGAGCTCGAGCTCGACGTCGTCGGGCTGCGCCTCCGGCGGCGCGCCACCGAGGGGTTCGACGACAAGGGCGGGACCGGGCCGAAGGCGGACGACGCCGGGCCGCCAGCGGGGTTCCTCGGCGCGGAGCTCATGCCCGGACCGAAGCTCGCCGTGCAGTCGGTTCGCGAGGGGAGCCCGGCGCACCGCGCGGGGCTCTACGCGGAGGACGAGCTCGTGGCGGAGGACGGCTTCCGGGTGGACCGCGCCGCGCTCTGGGACCGGCTCTGCGAGCGCGGCCCGGGTGGGAAGCTCCGGCTCACGGTCTTCCGCCGCGACGAGCTCGTCGAGTTCGAGGTCGCGCTCGGGCCATCGCGCGAGGACGCGGTGTGGCTCGAGCCCCTCCCGGATGCGACGCCGGCGCAGCGTGCCGCCTTCGAGTCGTGGTCGGCCGGGCGCTGGCCCGGTGCCGGCTGAACCCTTATATGGAGCCCGACATGGCCTTCGACCCGAAGCTCCACGCCGCCCGCCGCGCCCGCGTCTTCGACGAGATGGAGCGCCGGGGCGGCGGAGCGATGGTGCTGCCGGCGGCCGACGAGAAGCAGCGGAACGCCGACTCCGAGTACCCCTTCCGCCAGGACTCCGACTACGCCTGGACGATCGGGCTCGACGAGCCGATGGGGTGCGCGCTGCTCCTCGCGCGCGGTGGCGAGCGGAAGCTCGTGCTCTTCGTCCGGCCGCGCGACCGCGAGAAGGAGATCTGGAACGGCCGGCGGGTCGGCGTCGAGGGCGCGAAGGAGCTCATCGGCGCGGACGAGGCGTTCACGGTCGCCGAGCTGGACGCGAAGCTCGCGCCTCTGCTCGAGGGCGCGGGGACGCTCTGGTGGCGGCTCGGCCAGGACCCGGGCTGGGACGCGCGGATGGCGCGGGTGCTCGGCGAGCTGCGGGCGCTCGCGCGCACCGGCAAGCGCACGCCCGAGGCGATCGTCGAGCCCGGGCGCATCCTGCACGAGCTGCGGCTCGTGAAGACGCCAGACGAGGTCGTGAAGCTGCGGCGCGCCGCCGAGATCACCGCCGAGGCGCACATGGCGGGGATGCGCGACGGCTCGGCGGGGCGCCGCGAGCACCAGGTGCAGGCGGAGATCGAGTACGCGTTCCGGCGGCGCGGCGGGATGGGGCCCGGGTACGGGACCATCGTCGCGGCCGGCGCGAACTCGACGATCCTGCACTACCGCGCCCAGGACGCGGTGCTCGCGGACGGGCAGGTCTGTCTCGTCGACGCGGGCGCCGAGTACGACTGGTACACGGCCGACGTGACTCGGACGTTCCCGGTCTCCGGCGAGTTCACGAAGGCGCAGCTCGACCTGTACCTGCTCTGCCTCGCCGCGCAGAAGGAGGCGATCCTGGCGGTGCGGCCGGGGACGACGCTCGACGCGATCCACGACCTCACGGTGCGGCGGCTCGTGGACGGGCTCATCGCGCTCGGGCTGCTGCAGGGACCGGCGGACGCGCGCATCGAGGACAAGTCGTACCGCAAGTACTACATGCACCGGACCAGCCACTGGCTCGGCATGGACGTGCACGACGTCGGCGACTACTACGTGGACGGCAAGCCGCGCCCGCTCGTGCCCGGGATGG
>WNGB01001530.1_pt1 | contig 37859 bp, 32 predicted proteins | sample 5400681 | NCBI WGS metagenome assembly WNGB01 (sample SAMN13153367, study PRJNA577476) | soil metagenome | isolation source: 115 cm soil or saprolite under grassland replicate 2 | place: USA:California | collected 2016-06-15 | reverse complement strand
CCCGAACTCCTTGCCCGACAACAGGAAGAACATGCACCAGCACCCGCTCAGCACGCCGCTGGAGTCGAACAGCCGGGTCAAGTCGGTGAGGTCGTCGCCGGTCACCGGACGGATCTCCATGCCGGTACCGTAGTCTCGGTCCTGTAACCAGTCAAATGTCATAGCCGGTGTCTGGAGGGCTCGTGGGGTCGGACGTTCCCGATGCGTTGTGGCTCACCGAGTCGTTCCTGAACTCGGTCGACGTGGAGAGCGCCCAGGACGACCTGGACAGCCTGCCCCGGTTCAAGCGCTGGCTCGTGGCGCACGGTCGTGAGCCGGCCGCCCGCCGGGCCACCGCCGCCGACCTGGCGCTGGCCCGGCAGCTCCGCGACGACCTGCGCGAGCAGTTGCTGGCCCACCATGACGGCACGGTGGTCGAAGCCCGGCGCCTGGACCGGCTCGCCGCGCGGATCGGGCTCGCCGCACGGTTCGAGGCCGACGGCACGGTGCGGCTGGCGCCGACCGAGCCCGGCGTACGCGGCGTGCTCGGCGAGGTGCTCGCCGCGGTGGTACGGGCGGAGTACGACGGCTCGTGGCGGCGCCTGAAGATCTGCTCCAGCGACGCGTGTCGCTACGTCTACTACGACCGGTCCAAGAACGGCTCCCGCCGCTGGTGCTCGATGGAGGTCTGTGGCAACCGCCAGAAGACCCGGCTGTACCGCTCGCGGCAGCGTGCCGAGGCGGGCGGCGGCACCGGTTGAGGCCTGGCGGCGGCACCGGTTGAGGCCTAGCGGCGGGCGTCTGCCAGCCGGCCGGCGGCGCTGCGGCCCAGCACCGTGGTGTCGGTCTCGTCCTTGCGGACGGTGATCTCCGCGTGGTACCACACGGTTCGCACCTCACCGGACGGCACCTCGATCCGGAGCCGCGCCGGGCCGGGCTCGACCACCGCCACCTCGTGGCTGCCCGGCCGGAGCGGGTACCACCACCGGCCCCACCCGCCGGGCACGGCCAGCCCGTCGATGCGTACCACCGGCGGCGGCTCCCAGCCATCCCAGTTGGGTCGATCGTCCACCTCGGTCTCGCCGCGCATCAGCTTCACGGTGCCGTAGAACCCTAGGTCGAGCACGAGCGCGCCGTGGTGCTGCGGGGGTGCCGGCGGCGGCGCGAAACGGCCCAGCGAGCGTGGCTCGTCACCGCCTGGCAACGCCGTCGGGCGGAGGCGGGCCGCGCGCCGGCGGTCGTCGGCGCCGGAAAGAGTACGTTCCCGGGCCCGGGCCTCGCTCACCAGCACCCATCCGAGCACGGGCGCTGCAAGCACCGTGGACAGCAGCATGGCGGCCCAGGTGGGGGCGCCGAGCACGACCAGCCCTACCGCCGGAGCGACGACAACCGCCGACCCGACCAGGACCTTGCCCAGGGTGCGCAACGTCGCGACCAGCAGCCACGGACGGTCCGCCGGCGGTGGCGCGGCGCTGCCTGCGGTGCGCCACTGCCCCGCGCGATCCGCCACCCCGAGGTACCTGAGGTCCACCACCTCGCCGGCCCGCACCGTGACCGGGACGCTGTCCATCGGCTCCAGGTACTGCGCCTCGACCAGATGCTCACCGGGTGGCACCACGATGATCGCGCGACCCCAGCCGTACATAGCCGGTGCGCCGTCCACGCCGACCTGGGGCGCCAGCGCGACCCGCCGGGCGCTCCGGGTGCCGGTCACCTCGACCGCGATGCCCCCATGCCCGTCAGGCAGCGCGCCCGGGTCGTCGACCAACGGGAAGCGCCCCTCGGGATGGGCCAGCGGATGACCGAGCGCCGGGTTGGTGTCGCTGGTCACTGGTTGGGATCCAGCTGCCGGCTGGTATCCGGATCGCTCTGCTGATCCCCGGTGTAGTGGTCGTAGGCGCGCTTGCCCTCGGTGCCGGCGGCCGAGACCGCCTTGATGGCCGCACCGGCGTAGGGCCGCCAGTCCTTCAGCGAGCTGGTCAACGCCGGACCCGCACCGACCCAACCCTTGACCCAGCGATTGCCCTGGCGCAGCTGGAAGTTGGTCTTCACCCTTGCCATGATCCGTGGATGCATCTTGTACAGCACGCCACGCAACCGCTTGAGAATGTTCACCACCCGGGTAATGAAGGCGGCGGCGCGGCTGGACGCCAGCGCGCCCTGCACGCCGGTGGCCGCCCCGGCGGCCGCGGTGGAGGCGCCGGCCGTGGGGACGGCGGCGGCGAGCGCCGCGGTCCAGGTCCAGACCAGCCACTCCACGAAGGTGGCGATCAGCCCGATGACGAACGCCTGCGCCACCTCCATCAGCGTCTTCGCCAGGCTCATGATGTACATGAGCTGCTTGACGTCGTTGCCGACGGAACCGACCCCTTCGGAAAACTCGATCAGCCGGGCCTTCGCCTCAGCGGCGGCCTTGCCCTCCCAGCCGATCAGGCCCTGTTCGGCGGCCTCCCGGACCTCCTTGGCCAGCGGCTCCAGTGCGTTGGCGACCCGGTCCCACTTGGCGATCTCGCCGTCCATCCGCTCGGGGTTGCCGGTGACCAGGCCCAGCAGGTCCTCGAGCGGTTGGACGACGTCGATGAGGAAGGTCAGGCCGGCGGAGATCAGGAAGTTGAGCGGATCCGCGAAGTACACCGCCACGTTGAGGCCCAGGTCGGCGAACCCGCCACCGATGGCGAACAGCTCGTCCCACTCCGCGTCGCCGTGGGCGATCTTCGTACCTGACGAGGCGGCCCCGGGGAGGGCCGAGAGCCCGCCGGGCAGGTCCTTGAGCGGGTCGAAGCGCAGCACGTCGACGCCACCCACCTGGACCGAACCGGAACCGCCGTAACCGTCCCATTCGCCGGACACTCCGGTGCCGTAGACCGTTGCGTCGCCCGTGGCGGTGTCGTTGGTGACGTCGCTGTCGTGCTTCCGGTCGCTCACGTGACCTCCTCGCGTTCCGCTCGGAGGTCCCGCTCGCGCAGGCTGCTGAGCCAGCCGGTTCGCTCGCTGCGCTCGCTCACCAGGGCAGCCCCTTCGAGTCGAGCTGTTTCTCGATCGCCTTCAGCGCATCGTCCATGGCCTTCTCCGCGCCCTGGTACGCCTCAGCGGTCGACCCGACGGCGTGCACGGTGCTGTCCAGCGCCTCACCCATCAGCGTCAGGTGTTGGTACATCTCGTCGGCGTACGCCCAGTACCAGCAGGCGAACGGCGCGCCCACCAGACCCCAGATGTACCACTCCGGGTTGGCGTCCGCGGCCAGGTTGAGGATCGCCACCGTACGTTCGTGTAGCTCCTTGAGCTTGTCTCGGGCCTGCATCAGCTGGGCGGGGTCGACCTGGTAGCCGCTACCCCCGCCACCGCCACCGCCGCCACCGGGGTCAAGCACGGCCGCCTCCCTTCGGGTCGAAGTGGGCCGGCGAGTGTTCGCGGATGAGCGCGGCGAGGTCGAGCCGCGGGCCGGCCAGCTGCTGCGCCGTCTCGGCCATCGCCGTGGCGAGCCGCGCCGAGGCCACCTGGATCGCGGACAGGACCAGATGGCCGAGGATCCCCGGGCCGTGCCGCATGGCCGCGGGATCGATATCTACGGCGGTCACCGCACCGGGGCGCAGGGTCGCGGTAACCGAGCCGTCGGAGGATGCGCCAGTGGCGGTCAGCGTCCCGAACCGCTCCCGTACCTCCTGGTAGCGGGCGTGCTGCGCCTTCGCCTCCGCGCGCAGGCGATCCAACGACTTCTCGATGCCGTCAAGCACCGGATAACCAGGGGGCAGCGCGAAGGTCGGCTGTACGTCGTCGATGTCGTCCTCGACCGGTTCGACGTCCTCGAGCACCGGCGGCGGGGCCAGCTCGCCGCGAAGTACGGCCGAGAAGCCGCCGGCTCCGGCACTCAGCTCGGCCGCCTGCGCGGCCAGCGACTCCTGTACCTGCGTAGCGGCGGCACGGATGGTATCGACGATCAGCGGCCCGAGCGCATGGCTGCCATGACGCATGGCCTGGGCGGTCAGCCGTACGGCCGTGACCGCGCCACCCGCGGCCACGGTGACGCTGACCGAGCGATCGGCGGAGCTGGCCTCCGCGGTGGCAGCGGTAACCGCGGCGCGCAGCTGCTCGACACGCTCGAGCCGATCTGAGAGATCCCCGGACGCCGGGCTCGCCGAAGCCATGCCATCCCTCCCCGCCCGCGATGACGACGGCCATTCTCGCACGGCTCGGCCGGGGTGTTCACGCGCTAGCGGCGGCTCCGGCTCAAGCCGACCAGCTCCGCCATTGCGCGCATCTGGTGCTCGAAGAACGCGTCGACATCGTCGATCGTATTGGTGAACCGGCCGAACAGCTCGAAGTTCACGAAGCCGAAGAGCTCGATCCAGGCGGTCATCCCGCGTGCGAGCACCGGCACCGGCACGCCCGGCAGGGCGCCGGCGATCCGGGCCAGGTCGGTGCGGACCGCCTTGGGCAGCCGCTCTCCCCGCTCGGCCCGCACCACGCCGGCCGCGACCCCGTCGCGCAGGATCGCGCCCATAACCAGTGTCGGGCGGGTGGCTGGCGCGATGGTGTCCTGAGGTGCCCGGTAGCCGGGCACCGGGCTGCCGTAGATCAAGGCGTACTGGTGCGGGTTGGCCAGGGCCCACGCCCGTACCGCCCGGCAGGCGGCGAGCCACCGACCCAGCACGTCGCCGCGATCGACGGCCGCGTCGGCCCGCTCGACGGCATCTCCGAGCGAGTCGTACGCGTCCAGGATCAGCGCGGTCAGCAGGTCGTCCCGGCTGGCGAAGTACCGGTACAGCGCCGAGGAGACCATGCCGAGATCCCGGGCGACCGCCCGCAGTGACAGGTTCGCGCCGTCGGCCGCCAAGTGCCGGCGGGCGACCGCCTTGATCTCCTCGGTCATCTCGGCACGTACCCGGGCCCGGATCGACGGAGCTGTTCGTTCTGTCACAGGGAGCATCGTACCCGCTTGACATCACTGCACCAAAAAGAGAACACTGCTCTCTAACAGGTCCAGCGATCAGAGAGGTGGAGCAGGATGTCACTGCATGTGGTGGTCGGAGCCGGGCCGATCGGTTCCGGCGTGGCGCAACTGCTGGCCGACTCGGGCGAGCAGGTCCGGATCGTGACCCGGCGGGGTACCGGTCCGCAGCACCCTGCGATCGAGCGGGTGGCGGCTGACGCCACCGACGCGGATCGGCTGGGCGAGCTGGCAGCCGGCGCCACCGCGATCTACAACTGTGCCAACCCGCCGTACCACCGCTGGCCGACCGACTGGCCGCCGCTGCACGCCGCGATGCTCGCCGCCGCACAGGCCACCGGCGCGGTGCTGGCGATCACCGGCAACCTCTACGGGTACGGGCCGGTCGACCGCCCTCTCACCGAGGACCTGCCACTGGTCGCCACCACGGTCAAGGGCCGCGTCCGGGCCGACATGTGGCGCCAGGCGCTCGCCGCGGCTCAAGCCGGCCAGGTCAAGGTGACCGAGGTTCGCGGCTCGGACTACCTCGGACCAGGCGCGAGCTCGATGGTGAGCGAGCTCATGGTGCCGGCGTTGCTGAAGGGAAGGACCGCCCGGTTGCCGGCAGACCTGGACGCCCCGCACAGCTTCACCTACACCGGCGACATGGCCCGCACCCTGGTGACCGTGGCAACCGACGAGCGGGCCTGGGGCCGGGCCTGGCACGTACCGACGGACGCGCCCGTGACCATGCGCGAGCTGGCGGACCGCATCTGCCGCATCGCCGGCCTACCGGCGCCGAAGCTGCGCCGGATGCCTTACTGGCTACTGTGGACCGCCGGCCTATTCTCCGCGCCCATCAAGGAGCTCCGCGAGGTGCGCTACCAGTTCCAGCGCCCGTTCGTGCTCGACTCGACGCTGACCCGCGAGACCTTCGGTCTGGCGGCCACCCCGCTGGACGAGGCGCTGCGGGCCACGCTCAACGGCCGGCCAGCGCTTCAAGTGCCCTGGTGAAGCACTCCATCGGGGGGTTGACCAGGCCGGCACCGACCTGACCGGTGCCGGCCACCCGGCCGGCGATGCCCGTGTTGATCTGAGGAAGCAGCCCGGTGCGCAGCACCCGGGTCACGTCGATCCCCGTCGGTGCGCCGCGGAAGTCGAGGATCGGTATCGGATAGGCCGGGTTCTCGGCGAGCGTGATCTCGTACATCTCCTGCGTGGTGCGCAGTGCGTCGGACACTGAGCCGCCCACGAACCGTACGATCGCCGGGGCGCCGGCCATCGCGAACCCGCCCAGCCCAGCCGTCTCGGTGATCGCCGAGTCGCCGATGTCGGGGTTGGCGTCGTCCGGCCCGTACCCGCCGAGAAAGAGGCCGGAGGGCACCGCGGCCGGGCCGGTGAACCAGGCGTCGCCGGTACCCGAGACCTGGATGCCGAAGTCGGTCCCGTTGCGAGCCATGGCAGTGACCACGGTGGAGCCGGGCAGGCCGGCCGCGGCGGCGGTCTGCAGCTTGGCCGACGGCATCACCAGGTTGAGGAAGAAGTGGTCGTTGCCGGCGATGAACCGGGTCACCGCGGCGACGTCCACCGAGGACAGTCCACTGTCGACCAGGTGCGGCACCAGCTCGCGCAGCAGGAGCAGCGTACCGGCCCGGTTGCGGTTGTGCCCTTCGTCGCCCATCTGCAGCATCTGGCCGACCATGGCCTTGATGTCCAGCGGTCCATGGGCGCGTACGGCGGCCTGCAGCGCCGGCCCGAGTACGCCGGACATCCAGCGCAGCCGGTCGATCACCTCCGGACCGTAGGCGCCGTAGCGCAGGACCGCGCCCAGCCCTTCGTTGAGCGTGCACCAGCTGGTGCGGTCGTGTGCCTCGTCGCGCAGCACGTACACCCACATCGAGGGGGAGACGAGGCCGGCCATCGGGCCCACGCCCCCGGCGGCGTGGCAGGACACCAGCTCCACCGATCCCGCGGCGAGCAGCTTCTGCGCCCGTACCGGATCGTCGGCCACGCCCTCCAGGAGCAGTGCGCCGATCAGCGCGCCGCGCAGCGGGCCCGACGCGCGGTCCCAGGTGATGGGCGGCCCGGCGTGGCAGAACTGGCCGGCCGCCAACCCGACGACCTCCGCGGCCGGCCGCACGTCGACGAGGGTCGCGCCAGCGGCGAGCATCCGCCGCACCGCCTCGGCGTTCGCGGCCGGGCGGCGCGGATCGGCGAGCACGATCGCCAGCGCCTCGGCGTCGCCGGCTGGTGGCTGCCAGGCCACAGCCTCGTACCGCGCCGCCTGTGCCGCCAGCGCCTCGGCGAGCCGGGAGACGCCAGCGGTGACCACGCTCGGTTCGTCGAGGCTCATGCGACGTTCCTCGCCAAGGCTCATGCGACGTTCCTCGCCAAGGCTCATGCGGCGCTCCTCGCCAAGCCGACCGCGTACCGGGCGGCCTCGGCGTTGGAGGCGAACACCGCCGCTCCCGCCTCGCACAGCGCGGCCGCCTGGCGCGGCATCCCCTGCGGGTCGCCCGCCGTACCGATCAGCGAGACGACACCGAGGACGCCGCGCTCGCCGGCTGCGGCGAGCGCGGGCGCCAGCGCGGCGGCCGGATCCGGGTCGGCCGCGTGTCCCAGGACCACGTCCAGCAACACAACGCCGGCTGGCTCGCGGGCCAGCGCCTCGATGCGCAGCGAACCGTCGATCATCGGGTGCGGCCGGCCGGCTGTGAGGCGGTCGTCGCCGAAGTCCACCATGGTGTGTGCGACACCCGCGCCGGCGGCGATCAGCCGCGCCTCGTCGCAGAGCGTGCCGCCGGCGAAGAGCCCGTGCACGGTTCCGGCCCGTGCAAGCGGCGACGCCGCGGGCAACCATCGCGGCCACGGCGTGACGGCCGGCCGCCCGAGCACTCGCAGCACCTCCTCGACTGCGGCCGTGAGGTCCGGCGCGGACTCGCCCAGCAGCGCGAACACCACCGGCGTGGACAGCCGCGCGGCGTGCGACCGCACCCGCGAGGCCACCTCGGCGGCGGATGGCTTGGAGACCACGACGATCAGCTCGGTGGCCGCGTCGGCGTCCAGCGCGTCGAGCGCGGCGAGCGTACCCCGACCGTCTACTGTGGACGACAGGTCCCGCCCGCCGACGCCCAGACAGTGCGACACGCCGACATCCGCGGCGTCCAGCAGGCTCATCACCTGCTGGGCACCGGTGCCCGAGGCGGCCACCAGGCCGACCGGGCCGGGCCGCACGACGTTGGCGAAGCCCAGGCCGACGCCGCCGATCACCGCCGTACCGCAGTCCGGCCCCATCATGAGCAGGCCCCGCTCGGCGGCCGCGTCTTTGAGCCGTACCTCTTGCTCGACCGGCACGTTGTCGGAGAAGAGCATGACCGAGGCGCCCGCTTCGAGGGCGTCGATGGCGTCGAGGAAGGCGTACCGGCCGGGTGTGGAGACCAGCACGAGGTCGGCACCCGAGCGGCGTACCGCCGAGCCGACCGTCCGCGGGGCCGGCGGCGCGCCGAACCCGGACACCGGCGCTGTGGGAACGTCGGCGAGCTCGCCGTCGAGGCGGCGCAGCGCCTCGGCCAGCGCGCTGTCGTCGTCGGCGGCGACCGCCACGACCATGTCGTTGGGCCCGGCCGCCTCCGGCGGCGCGAACCCCATCCCCGCGGCCAGCTCCAGGTTCAGCTCGGTCGCCATGGCCACCAGCGCCGCGGACACCCCTGGTACCGCCTGTAGCGCCTGGCTGATCTGCATCAGGCGGACCGAGTCGCGGTAGCTGCCCCGGCGGAGGTCCACGTGGCGTTTCATGCCGCCGCCCTAGCGCGAAAGACCGGCGGCAAATTCGCGCTCCGCTCCGCTCCGCGCCTCATGCCGCCGCCACAGCGGCGAGGACGCCGTGCGCCAGGCCGGCTCCCGAGGTGTGGCCGACCCGCAGGAGTGACTCGACCGCCGCATCGAGCCGATCCCCGTCGCGTGCCGCATGGAGGAGGTCCGCGAGCTGCGGTACGCACTCCCCGCGCGCCGCGTGCGTCAACAGCGCCGCCGACACCGCTGTCGTACGCCCTCGTGCGGCCGCATCGACCGCGGCGGCGAGCCGGCCGGCGGCCGGGGAGTCCATGCCAACGAGGGTCACCAGCGCCCCGGCGAGCACGTCGTCGCCGAGCGGCGTGAGGCCCGGGCCACCGCCGACCAGCCGGCCGACCGGACCGGCGAGTGGCTCGCCGGCTGCCAGGGCGCGCACCAGATGGGTCAGGGCCGCCCGGCCCGCGGAGTCGAGCGGATCCGGTACGCGACGGGTCAAGACGCCGGTGACCGCCGGCATGCGGCCCAGCCCACGCGGGCGCGGTGGCCGCCACCAGCGACCCACCCGGACGCTGAGCCCGCCCGCACGCAGCGCGCCCTCGCCCACGATGCCGCTCGCCGCCGCCGTGGGCAGCGGCCGGCCGGGACCAAGGACCAGCGCGCAGGGCAGCCGGACGGCGTCGGCGGTGACCACGCAGAGCAGCGGCCGGGCTGGGTCGCCGGTGGTGAAGTAGGCGGCCGTCGGGGTGGTGGCCACCGCCGCCACGCGACGGGGTGGGCCGGTGACGAGTGGCGCGACCGAGGAGGAGGCGGCCACGGGACAGCGCTCCATCAGGCCACCTCCGTAAGACGCAGAGTCACGGTATGGAGGCGGGCTACGGTATCGGCATGGGGAAAGTTGCCAAGGATCTGCGATCTCCTTCGGCGCAATCATCCGAGGCCGGTCGCCATCCCGCGCTCGGCTTACGGGTACGCGAGGTGCTCGGCGCCGCCTCCCTCGCCGGCGCCCGGGTGCTCGCCGGCGCCAGCGGCCTGGACCGGGTGGTCCAGCGGCTCAACGTCATGGAGGTACCCGACATCCTGCCCTGGGTGAAGCCGCACGAGCTGCTGCTCACGACCGGGTACCCGTTACGCCACAACCCCGACGCGCTCGTGGGCCTGGTGGCCGAGCTGGACGCGCGCGGCCTCGCGGCGCTGGCCATCAAGCTGCACCGGTACCTGGACGCGCTGCCGCCGCAGATGCTCGCCGAGGCGGACCGGCGGGGCTTTCCCATCATCGAGCTCCCCGACGGCGTCGGTTTCGACGACGTCCTCAACGAGGTGCTCAGCGACATGCTGAACCGGCAGGCGGCGGTGCTGGCGCGCAGCGAGGCGGTGCACCGCGCGCTGGTCTCGGTCGTCCTCGACGGCGGCGGGCTGGACGATCTGGCCGTCGAGCTCGCCCGGATCCTGAGTGGACCGGTGCTGGTGACCACGCCGGACGGCGAGGTGATCGCCGAGGCCGGTGACGCCGGCGAGCTGGCCCGAGTACGCCAGGCCGGCTGTTTCGACCCGACCGGCCGCTTCCGGGTCGAGTCGGCCGCCAGCGGGCACAGCGAAGCGGAGACCGCGGTCAAGCGGCCGGAACCTGGCGGCAACAGCCGGCCGCGCAGCGAGACAGCGGTTGTGCCGATCGTCGCGGGCCGGGTGGACCACGGCCGGATCGTGGCGTTCTCCCAGGTGCCGCTGACCGAGGCCGACGTCCACGGCCTGGAGCGGGCGGCGACCGTGGCGGCTCTGGCGATCACCAAGCGCCTCGCGGTGGCGGCGGTCGAGGACAAGTACCGCGCCGACTTCCTGCGGGACCTGCTCACCGGCCGGGTTACGGAGGTCGCCACGGCGGTCGGGCACGCCCGCTCCTTTGGCTGGGAGATCGACCGGCCGGTGGTGGCGGTGGTCGCCGAGCTGGACTCCGCCACCGATGCGCCAGGGCCGGCCGGGTCGGCGGGGTCGGCGCTGCGGCCCGTGCCCGAGCGCTTCGCGGCCGCCTGGGAGACGCTGGTGCGTTCGCGGGACCCGGGCGCCGCCGTGGTGAGCTTCAACCAGGAGGTGGTGGCGCTGCTCGGGGTGCCCCGCGACGGCGACGTCGACCGGCTGGTCGCCGAGCTGGACCGCGGTGTGAAGGCCCTCCATTCCTTCTCGTTGGGCGTCTCCCGGGTCGCGGCGACACCGGCCGAGCTGCCGCAGGCGTACGAGCAGGCGCGCACCGCGGTCCGGATCGGGCGCCGGCTGCAGGGCAAGGGGGCGCGGGCCAGCTTCGACCGGCTCGGCGTACACCGGTTGCTGGCGCTGGTACCCGACCACGCCGAGCTGCGGCGCTTCGCCGACGACGTGCTCGGCGAGCTGGCCGGCGAGCGGGCGGAGCACGGCGACCTGCGGCGCACGCTGGAGGTGCTGCTGGACACCAACTGCAACGTCGCCGAGGCGGCGCGGGTGCTGCACTTCCACTACAACACCTTGCGGTACCGCATCGACAAGCTTGAGCGCATGGTCGGCCCGTTCACGAAAGACGCGGCGCTGCGGCTGGATCTGGCGCTGGCGCTGCGCATCCTGGAGGTGCGTGGCCCATAGCGGCGTTAGCATTGTCTGCCAATGTCCCGGCGGGATGTTGGGGACATGTTGCCCATGAGATATGTCCTGCGCACCGCGATTCTCGGCGCATGGTCGACCGGCCGGGCGCATCCAAGGAGCCATAGCGAGCAGGGGCGCCGCCCAGGCGCCTGAGGGGAGCGCGATGAAGCCGCCGGCGTTCGACTACCACCGGCCGGAGTCGGTTGACGAGACGCTGGCGCTGCTCGCCAACGTCGGGGACGACGGTAAGGTGCTCGCCGGCGGCCAGAGCCTCGTGCCGATCCTCAACATGCGCCTGGCTTCGCCCGTACATCTGGTTGACATCAACCGGCTCGCGGACCTGGCGTATGTGCGGGCCGAACCAGGCGGCGTCCGGGTCGGGGCGCTGGCGCGGCACGCGGACGTGGAGCGGGACGCGGCGCTGGCGCTCCTGCGCGAGGCGACGGCGTGCGTGGCGCACGCGGCGGTCCGCAACCGCGGTACGTCGGTCGGCAGCCTGGTCCACGCCGACCCGGCGGCGGAGCTGCCCGGTGTGCTGGCGTTGCTGGGCGGCACCGTCTCGCTCGCGAGTGCGGCGGGGCGGCGTGAGGTCGGCGCCGCCGAGTTCCTCCTCGGCCCGCTGCAGTCGGCAACCCGTCCCGACGAGCTCGCGGTCGAGGCCTGGTTTCCGGCGCCGCCGCCCCGTTCCGGCACCGCATGGTTGGAGGTCTCGCGCCGGCATGGCGACTATGCGCTGTGCGGCGTCGGCGCGCTCGTGACGTTGGACGAGGACCGACGAATCGCGGCCGCGAGGGCGGTGTGCGTCGCGGTGGGGCCGGCGCCGGTCACCGTCGAGCTGACCGACGCGCTAGCCGGAGCGCCGGCCGACGCGGCAGCCTGGTCCCAGGCGGCAGCGCTCGCGTCCGCCGCCGTGGAGCCGGGAGACGACATCCACGCCACGGCTGCGTACCGGCGCCACCTGGCCGGCGTGCTGGTAGCGCGGGCCGGGCGGGCGGCCGCCGCGGCGGCTAGGGAGGCTTTCGGGTGAGCGACCACGAGGTGCGGTTGACGGTCAACGGCGTGCCGCGCACGGTACGGGTGCCGGCCCGCCGGCTGCTCTCCGACTGCCTGCGCCACGATCTCGGCCTTACCGGTACGCACGTCGGCTGCGAACACGGCGTCTGCGGCGCCTGTACCGTGCTGGTAGACGGCCAGCCGATGCGCTCATGCCTGCTCTTCGCGGTCAGCGTCGACGGCGCCGAAGTGACCACTGTGGAGGGTTGCCGTGCGCCGGACGGTGGGCTGGGTCCCGTGCAGCAGGCGTTCCAGGACTGCCACGGCCTGCAGTGCGGCTACTGTACGCCCGGCTTCGTCACCACGATCACGGCCTACCTGCGGAGCAACCCGGCGCCGAGCGAAGCGGAGGCGCGGGCGGCGATCGGCGGCAACCTGTGCCGCTGCACGGGATACCAGAACATCGTGGCCTCGGTGTTACGGGCGGCGGAGCTGATCCGCGAACGGGAGCCGGCGTGACCACGAAGATGTTCGGCGAGCCGATCGCGCGGCGCGAGGACCCGCGGCTGGTCTCCGGCGCCGGGCGCTACCTCGACGACCTCGGCCCCGGCGCGCTCGCGGCGGCGTTCGTGCGCAGCCCGTACGCACACGCCCGCGTCCTCGACGTCGACGTGACCGACGCGCTCGACGTCGACGGCCTGGTGGCTATCTACACATATGAGGATCTCGATGGCCGCGTCGCCGAGCCGCTGCCGTTGCTGATCCCGCACCCCGCGCTGCACGCGCCCCGGACCGGATACCCGCTCGCCAACGGCATCGTCAAGCACGTGGGCGAGCCGGTCGTCATGGTGGTGGCGGTCGACCGGTACGTCGCCGAGGACGTGTGCTCGCTCATCCGGGTGTCCTACGAGGCGTTGCCGCCGGTGGTGGGGATCGACGCCGCGGTGGCGGCGGACCACGCCGTGCACTCCGACGTCCCGGACAACGTCGCGGCCCATCTCGTGCAGGAGGTCGGTGACGCGAGGGCCGCGATCGCGGCGGCGCCGCACCGGCTGCGCCTGGACCTGCGGATCGAACGCTCGGCGTCGATGCCCATGGAGGGCAAGGGGGTGTACGCCCGGTGGGACGCCGCCGATCGCTCGCTCCGCGTGTACTCCTCGACGCAGACGTCCACCTCGGTCCGGTTCGCGCTCGCGGCCAAGCTCGACATCCCGGTGGACCGGGTCGAGGTGGTCACGCCCGACGTGGGCGGCGGGTTCGGCGTCAAAATCGTGCATCCGTGGCCGGAAGAGGTGCTCGTACCGTGGGCCGCGCGCCGCCTCGACCGCGAGGTCAAGTGGACCGAGGACCGGTACGAGCACTTCGTCTCCTCGGCGCACGAGCGCGGCCAGAAGCACACCATCGAGGTCGGGTTCGACGACGCCGGGCGGCTGCTGGGCCTCGACGTCCAGTTCTGGCACGACAACGGGGCCTACACGCCGTACGGCATCATCACCCCGGTCATCACCTCGACGCAGTTACTTGGGCCGTACAAGCCCGGCGCCTACCGCGTCGAGTTCTGGTCGCTCTACACGAACACGGTCATCGTCACGCCGTACCGGGGCGCTGGGCGGCCGCAGGGCGTCTTCGCGATGGAACGGACCATGGACGCGATCGCCGCGTTTCTGGGCCTAGACCGCGCCGCCGTCCGCGAACGTAACTTCATCCAGCCCGACGAGATGCCCTACGACCACCGGATGACCTTCCAGGACGGCCGGCCGCTCATCTACGACTCCGGCGACTATCCGGCCGCGCTGGAGAAGGTGAAAAAGCTCGTCGGCTGGGACGAGTTCGAGGCCTATCGGGAGCAGGCACGTCTGGAAGGGCGGCGGGTCGGGATCGGGCTGGCGTGCTACGTCGAGGGCACCGGCGTGGGCCCGTACGAGGGCGCGTTCGTCCGGGTCGAGACGAACGGTCAGGTCGTCGTCGCAACCGGCCTCACCACTCAGGGACAGGGCCACGAAACGGTCTTCGCGCAGATCGCGGCGTCGGAGCTGGGCGTACCGGTGGAGGACGTCACCGTGGTCACCGGCGACACCCGCCGGTTCAAGTACGCGGTCGGCACGTTCGCCTCGCGCGCCGCGGTCATGAGCGGCAACGCGGTGGCGTTAGCCGCCCGGAAGGTACGGGCGAAAGCGCTGCGCATCGCGGCCGAGGCCCTGGAGATCGACCCAGGTGACCTGGACATCGCCGACGGTGTCGTGCAGGTCAAGGGAACGCCAGACCTGGCGATTCCACTGAGGACGGTGGCGGTGCTCGCCAACCCGCTGCGGTACGCGTTCGACGCCGAAGCCCAGCGCGCCACGCAGTTCGCCGTTGGCGGCGGGGTGGACCGCCCGCCGGTGGCCGACGACGACGAGCCCGGGCTGGAAGCGACGGACTACTACTCGCCGCTGCGGTCCACGTTCGCCGCCGGCATGCACGCGGCCGTCGTGGAGACCGATCCGGAGACCGCCGAGGTGAAGATCCTGCGGTACTGCGTGGTCCACGACTGCGGCACGCTGATCAACCCGCGGATCGTGGAGGGCCAGATCCACGGTGGCGTGGCGCAGGGCGTCGGCGGCGCCCTCTACGAGCGGATCGTTTACGACCACAATGGACAGTTGCTGAACGCGTCCTACATGGACTTCCTGATGCCGTACGCGTCCGAGGTGCCGAAGATCGAGATCGACCACCTGGAGACGCCGTCGCCGCTGAACCCGTTGGGCATCAAGGGTGCCGGCGAGGCCGGCGTGATCCCGGGTGCGGCGGTGCTCGCCTCGGCGATCGAGGACGCCGAGGGCATCCCGATCCGGGCGATGCCCATCTCCCCCTCGGAGCTGTGGGAACTGCGGAGGTCTTCGCGATGAAGTTGTCGGGTGAAACCTTGCTGCACGCGCCGGTCGACCGCGTCTACGCCGCGCTCAACGACCCGGCGGTGCTGGTCCGCACGATCCCCGGCTGCGAGCGGCTGGAGCGGGTCGGCGCGGACGCCTACCGGATGGTCGTCAGCGCCGGCGTCGCCGCCATCAAGGGAACCTACGTCGGCGACGTCCGGCTCACCAACCAGCAGGCGCCGCACTCCTTCGTCCTCAAGGCATCCGGTTCGGGCGCGCCGGGCACCGTCTCGGCCGACGTACAGGTCCGCCTCGCCGTCGGCGCCGACGGCACGACCCTGCTGAGCTACGACGCGGATGCGGTGATCGGCGGCATGGTCGGCGGAGTCGGGCAGCGGGTGCTGTCGGGCGTGGCCAAAAAGACCGCTGACGAGTTCTTCGCGGCCGTCAACGACGTGCTCGCCGGTGGCGGGGCTGAGGTCGCGGCGCAGCCGGCGGTGTTCACGCGCCCTGTTGGGCTGCCGCGCGGCGGTGACTTCACCGCGGGCGTACTGGCCGGCGCCGCGGCTGCCCTGCTCGGCGCGCTCGTCGGCGGTTGGCTCGCCCGGCGTCGGGGCTAGGGAGGTTCTTATGCGCGCGTTCACCGCGGCCGCGGTCCAGGTCGCACCGGTACCCGGACCGCTGACCGCCGAGGCGGTCAAGTCCAATGTGGACCACTGCGTGGGCTACCTGGACCGGTGCGTGTCGGCCACCGGGGCCGAGCTCGTCGTCCTGCCGGAGGCGGCGAGCACCGGGTTCGCGCCGGGCGTTGACCCGGAGCGGCTCTGGGACCTGGTAGCGGAGGTTCCCGGTCCGATCACCGCGCCGATCGCCGACGCGGCCCGGCGGCTGGGCGTACACGTGGTGTTCGGCACCTACGAGCGGGGCGCCTCGCGCGGGACGGTGTACAACACCGCCGTGGTGATCGGGCCGTCCGGTGACGTGCTCGGCGCGTACCGCAAGACGCACCTGTTCTGTGGCGAGGACCGGCCGGGCGGCGGCTGGGTGACGCCCGGCGACCGGGCGGTGGTCGTGGAGACGCCGCTGGCGCGGATCGGGTTGACGATCTGCTTCGACGGCGACTACCCGGAGCTGGCGCGTATCGAGGCCGTGCTCGGTGCCGAGGTGATCTGCCGGCCCTCGGCGCTGCTGCGGTCGGCCGACATCTGGGAGCTGACCAACCGGGCGCGCGCCTATGACAACCACGTGTTCGTCGTCGGCTGTAATGCCACCGGCGCCGACCCGGCCGGGTTCCTGTACTTCGGCAACTCGATGATCGTCACCCCGATCGCCGAGGTGATCGCGCGCGCGGCTTCGCACGAGGGCTGGGTGTGCGCGCGGCTCGACCCGGCGACCGCGATGGCGTCGCTCACGCCCGGCTCCAACGTTCCGCAGCGCTTCGACCATCTCGCCGACCGCAACCTGGCGCTGATCGAGCACCACCTGGACGACCTGCGCCGGCCGGCCCGGACGTCCTTCCCGCACGCTCGACCGCGATGAGCGAGCGTCAGCGAGCGAATCATGGGCTCAGTGCGCTCGTGCCTCATGACGGCGCCGAGCGCAGAGCCATCAGCGCGCGAAGCGCGGCGGAGGTGGCGGCATGAGCTCGCGTCGGATCCGGGTCGGGATCGACACCGGCGGCACGTTCACCGACGTCGTGGCGTTCGACGAGGACACCGGTGAGATCGTCACGACGAAGACACCGTCCACACCGGACGATCCGGCCGACGGGTTCATGGCGGGTCTCCACAAGGTCGTGGCGCTGATGACCGCGTCGGTCGACGAGGTTACCGGGATCTGCCACGGCACCACGGTCGCCACCAACCAGCTGCTCGAAGGCAAGGTCTCGCTCCTGGGGTTCATCACCACCGAGGGCTTCGAGCTCCTGCTGGAGATCGCGCGGCAGAGTGTCCCGGACGGGTACGGCAACAGCTACTTCTGGGTCAAGCCGCCGCGTATCGTGCCGGCTGACCTCGTGCGTACCGTGCCCGGACGGCTCGACCACACCGGAGCCGAGCTATGGCCGTGCGACGATGCCGCGGCACGGGAGGCCGCACGCTCGCTGCGGGACGCCGGCGTGCGCGCCGTCGGCGTGTGCTTCCTGCATGCGTACGCCAACCCGGCGCACGAGGAGCGGATGCGCGAGATCCTGCGCGAGGAGCACCCCTCCGCGGTCGTGTCGATCTCCAGCGATGTGCTCCGCGAGTACCGGGAGTACGAGCGGGCCATGACGACCCTGGTCGACGCGGCCGTCAAGCCACGCATGGCGGCCTACCTCGCGACCATCAAGCGCCGGCTCGGCGACGTCCCGTTCTCCATCATGAAGTCCAACGGCGGCGTGCTCTCCGCCGACGAGGTGGTCCACCAACCCATCACGACGGTGCTGTCCGGTCCGGCGGCGGGTGCGCTCGGCGCCGCGCTGGTGGCCAGGACCGCCGGCTTCGACAAGGTGCTCACCCTCGACGGCGGCGGGACGTCGACCGACGTGAGCGTGGTGCTGCACGGCGAGCCAACGCTGACGACCGAAGGGACCATCGGGGCCTACCCGTCGAAGATCCCGATGATCGACGTCGTGACGGTCGGCGCGGGCGGCGGCTCGATCGCCTGGCTGTCGCGTGAGGGGACGTTGAAGGTGGGTCCCCGCTCGGCGGGCGCCGACCCCGGACCGTTGTGCTACCGCAAGGGCGGAACCGAGCCCACGGTCACCGACGCGCACCTGGTGCTCGGCCGGATCCCGCCGCACCTGCTCGGCGGCGAGGTACCGCTCGACGTGGCGGCGGCTCGCGACGGGCTCGCCGCGCTCGGATCGAAGCTCGGGCTCTCGCTGGAGGAGACCGCGGCCGGTGTCCTGGAGATCTCGGCCTGGAACCAGGCGAACGCCCTGCGCCAGATCACCGTCAAGCGCGGCCTGGACGTGCGGGACTTCGTGCTCACCACGTTCGGAGGCTCGGGTTCGTTGCTGCTGTGCCGGCTCATGGACATCCTCGACCTGCCCGCGGTCGTGGTGCCGCGGGATCCGGGGAACCTGTCGGCGTTCGGGTTGCTGACCGTCGACGTGAAGAACGACTACGTGCAGACCTACGTGGCCCGGCATGCGTCGCTGGACCGGTCGCTCGTCGCCGCGCATTACCGGGCGCTCACCGAGCGGGCGGCGGGCGAGCTCCGCGCCGAGGGCTTCCCGCCGGAGCGGCAGCGGTTCGCCCGGACCGCCGATCTGCGCTACTACGGGCAGGCGTTCGAGGTACGGGTGCCGGTCGCCGAAGAGGAGCTCGACGCCGCCGTGGCCGCGTTCCACGACGCGCACGAACAGCTCTACGGGTACTGCTTCCGGGACCGTCCCGAGCAGCAGGTGGAGTGGGTGAACCTGCGGGTGACCGGGATCGGCCCGATCCGCCGTCCGCAGCTGTCCCCGCTTCGGCCGCGAGGCGACGGCGCACCTCCGCTGGCCGGCACCCGCCCGGTCCTCTTCGAAGACGGCCTTGTCGACACGACCATCTACCGGCGGACCGACCTCTGCCCCGGAGACGCGGTCACCGGTCCGTCCATTGTGGAGGAGTACGGCTCGACCATCCCGATCCATCCGGGCTTCGGCGCGACGGTGGACGGGTTCGGCAACCTGGTTGTGAGCGCGAGGAGCGAGCGAAGCGAGCCCCGCAGTCGCGAACGAATGACTGGCACGGTCGGGCGATGAACGCCGTAGACCCGGTGCTGGTGGAGATCGTCGGCGGCACGCTCGCCTCCATCGAGAAGGAGGTGGAGACGGCCATCGGGCGCACCGCGCGCTCGCCGATGATCCGCGACGCGCACGACTTCCGAGCCGGCATCCACGACCGCAAGCTGCGCAAGCTGACCGGTCGTTCGTACTCCGCCCTGGTGCACCCGGTGGTGCGCGACTACCCGCCGGAGACGATGCGCCCCGGCGACGTGTTCTTCCACAACGACGTGTACCTGTCCGAGGGCGGCATCGGCCACCTGCCCGACCTGTGCGTCACCGTGCCGGTGTTCCATGACGAGGACGTGGTCGCCTTCGTGCAGGCCTTCGGCCACCACGACGACATCGGTGGTGCCGTGCCGGGCTCGATGCCCTCGCACGCCACAAGCGTGTTCGAGGAAGGGTTGATGGTCCCGCCGATCCGGCTCTGGGACCGGGGCGCCCGCAACGAGGCGGCCCTAAAGATCATGACGCGGAACTCGCGCATGCCCGACTCGCTGGCGGCCGACCTCGACGCCGAGTGCTCGGCGTGCCTCATGGGTGCGCGCCGGCTCACCGAGCTGTTCGTCCGCTATGGACGGTCAACTGTGGAGAGCTGCTTCGACACCATCATCGACAACACGACAAGGACGTTCCGTGACGAGGTGCTGGCGAAGATCCCTGACGGCACCTACGTATGGGAGGACTACGCCGAGCACGACGGGGTCGATCCGCCGAGGCTGCACACCCAGCGGATCACGCTGACCAAGACGCCGGACCGGCTCGTGGTCGACTTCACCGGTACCTCGCCGCAAGCCAAGGGTCCGATCAACCACTGCGCGAACTACGCCGACGGCAACTTCCTGAAGAAGTGGCTCGCACCGATCCTGCGCAACCTCGCCGACTCACCCGACCGGATGGCCGAGCTGGACGTGAACGAGGGCGTGGTACCGCTCATCGAGATGCGCTTCCCGCCGCCGGGAACGCTGCTCACGCCGGTCTTCCCGGCGCCGACCAACGCCCGTACGTTCGTCATCCTGCGGCTGCTCGGCGTGCTGGCCGGCGCCCTGGCCAAGGCGGTCGACGGCCGGATGCCGGCCGACCAGGAGACCATCCGCTACACCGGGGTCTACGGCAACGACGCCGACGGCCAGCCGTACCTGATGCGCGAGGTGCTCGGCGGCGGCTCCGGCGGCCGGTACTACGCCGACGGCGAGGACACGATCCACGTGGTGCCCGACTCCCGCAACATCCCGGTCGAGTTCGCCGAGTCCCGCTGGCCGTTCGTGGTCGAACGGCTGGGGCTCGCGGTCGACTCCGGCGGCCCGGGCCGGTACCGCGGCGGGCTCGGGTACGACAAGCACATCCGGATGCTGCGCGATGCCCATTTCATGTCGATCGCCGACCGGTCGGTGCTGTCCTGCTGGGGCGTTCGCGGGGGGCGGGCGGGTCGCCCGTTCAGCGTGGTGATCGATCCCGGTGGGCCGAACGAACGGGTGGTGGACGCGCTGGCCGACGCCGAGCCGGTGCGCGCCGGCGAGGTGATCCGGATCCGGACCACCGGTGGCGGGGGCTGGGGAGACCCGCTGGAGCGCCCGTACGACGAGGTGCTGCGCGACGTCCGCTGGGGCAAGGTGTCCGTTGACGGCGCCCGGGACGACTACGGTGTCGTCATCGCCGGCGACGTGGTGGACGAGGCCGCCTCCGATGCGCTTCGTGCCGCGCGCCGCGCCGAGCTGACCGGTCCACGACCGTTCTTCGACCGCGGTCCCGGGTACGCCGTGCTTGCCGGCCGCGCGCACGCGGACGTGGACTTCCTATGACCAGGGTGCTCATCGCCTTGGGCGGCAACGCGATGACCGCGCCGGACGGGCGGGCTCGGCCGGAGGACCAGATCGCGGCGATCGCGCGGGCGGCCGAGCCGATCGCCGACCTTGTCGCCGCCGGTACCGAGGTGATGCTCACGCACGGCAACGGCCCGCAGGTCGGCAACCTGCTGGTCAAGAACGAGCTCGCGGCGAGCGTGGTGCCACCGGTGCCGTTGGACTGGTGCGTTGCGCAGACCCAGGGGACCATCGGGTTCATGCTGATCAATGCGCTGGAGCGGGCGCTGGCGGCGCGTGGCGCGCAGCGTCCCGTGGCGGCGCTGGTTACCCGCACGCTGGTTGACAGCAGCGATCCGGGCTTCACACGTCCGACCAAACCCATTGGGCGGTACCTGACGGCCGCCGAGGCGCAGGTGCTGATCGAGCATGGCCAGCTCTGGCAGGACCGGGGCAGCCGGGGTTGGCGGCGGCTGGTCGCCTCGCCGGAGCCGCGCGAGGTGCTCGACGCTCCGGCGGCGCAGGCGTTGCTGGCGGCGGGGTACGTGGTCGCCGCCAGCGGCGGGGGCGGCATCCCGGTGGTCCGTGAGCCCGACGGTGCCTTGCGAGGCGTGGAAGCGGTCATCGACAAGGACTTGAGCGCCGCGCTGCTGGCGCACGCGATCGGGGCGAACCTGCTCGTCATCGCAACCGACGTGGCGGCCGTGGTGCTCGGCTGGGGCAGCGACCATGCCGAGCCGCTGGGCGCGGTCACCGTGGCGGAGCTGCGCGAGCACGCCGCTCACGGGGAGTTCGCCGAGGGCTCGATGGCACCCAAGGTCGAGGCCGCCTGCCGGTTCGTCGAAGCGGGTGGCGACCGGGCCGTCATCACCTCACTGGACCGTATCGTCGACGCCGTCGCAGGCGTCGCCGGAACCGAAGTGACGCGAAAGGTGGCGTAGCAGTGCCGGAACCCATCGAAGTCCGTAAGGTGCCTCTCCACCACGTGTCCGACGCGTCCGGCCTCGCCGAGCTGATCGACCAGGGGACGCTGGGCGCCGACCGGGTGATCGCGGTCATCGGCAAGACGGAAGGCAACGGCGGCGTCAACGACTACACGCGCATCATCGCCGACCGGGCGTTCCGCGAGGTGCTCACCGCCCGAGGCAACCTGGACGCAGCCGCGATCCCGATCGTCTGGTCCGGCGGCACCGACGGGGTGCTCTCGCCGCACGCCACCATCTTCGCGACGGTGCCGGCACAGCGCGCCGAGCCCACCGACGAGCCGCGGCTGACCGTTGGCGTGGCGATGAGCGAGCCGATCCTGCCGGAGGAGATCGGCCGGCGGGGCATGATCGAGAAGGTGGCCGCTGGGGTGCGCTCGGCCATGGCACGCGCCGGCATCACCGATCCCGCCGACGTCCACTATGTACAGACCAAGACGCCGCTGCTGACGATCTCGACGATCCGCGACGCGAAGAGCCGCGGCCAGACGGTCTGGACTGAGCACACTCACGAGTCGATGGACCTGTCCAACGGCACCACGGCCCTGGGCGTCGCCGTCGCGCTCGGCGAGATCGGGATGCCGCGCGACGAGGACGTGCTGTATGACCGGTCGCTGTTCTCGTCGGTCGCGTCGTGCTCGTCCGGGGTGGAGCTCGACCGCGCGCAGATCGTCGTGGTCGGCAACGCCCGGGGCGTCGGCGGCCGGTACCGCATCGGGCATTCGGTGATGCGCGACGCCCTCGACCAGGACGCGATCTGGTCCGCCATCCGCGATGCCGGTCTCAAGCTGCCTGAGCGGCCCCACCCGTCCGACCTGGAAGGCCGGCTGGTCAACGTCTTCCTCAAATGCGAGGCGTCCAGCGACGGCATGGTGCGCGGCCGGCGCAACGCCATGCTTGACGACTCCGACGTGCACTGGCATCGCCAGATCAAGGCATGCGTCGGCGGTGTGACGGCCACGGTCACCGGGGACCCGGCCGTGTTCGTCTCGGTGTCCGCCGCCCACCAGGGGCCAGACGGGGGCGGGCCGGTCGCGGCGATTGTGGACCTGGGGCCGTGAAGCAGGCGCCGCACTGGTCGGTCCACCTGCCGCCGGGCGAACCACCGTCCGATGTGGACCTTGCCGCCGGCGCGACGTTGCCGGGCTCCTGGACGGCGGCCTGGGCGGCCCACCCGTCGCACGTCACACTGTCCACACTGGACGGCATGACCGTGACGGCGGCCGAGCTGGAGGAGCGTACTGCCGAGGCGGCGGGCCGGTACGCCGCGGCGGGCCTGGCGCTGGGCGATCGGATACTCCTGTCCGCCGGGCCCAGCATCGACCTGGTTGTCGCCTACGTCGGCGCCCTGCGGTACGGCCTGACCGTGGTGCCCGCCAACACCGCCTACACCGGCCGGGAGCTGGCCCATGTCGCCGAGGATGCCGCGCCGAAGCTGGCGGTGCTGGACGACCCGGCGCGGGCACCGCACGCCGAGCTGCCGGCCACCGGGCCCGACCTGGCCGGCTTACCGGCACCCGTCACGCGCCCGGACCTCGACCAGGTCAAGCCGGACGGCGTGGCGCTGATCGTGTACACCTCGGGTACCACCGGCAAGCCGAAGGGCGCTCCGCTGACCCACGCCAACCTGTTGGCGAGCGCCCACGCGGTACGCATCGCCTGGCGTTGGCAGCCCGACGACCGGCTGGCGCTATGCCTGCCGCTGTTCCATGTGCACGGCCTCGGGGTCGGTCTCCATGGGACGCTCACCACCGGGGCGTGCGCGGTCATCATGCCTCGCTTCGACCCGGCTACCCTGGGCGACGCCAGCGCGACGCTGTTCTTCGGCGTACCGACGATGTACCACCGGCTGGCGGAGTCGCCGCACCTGGACGTGCTGCGGCCGTTGCGCCTGGCCGTCAGCGGGTCCGCGCCGCTGCCCGCCGAGCTGCACGCGGCGATCGCCGACCGCTGCGGCCAGCGGGTCCTGGAGCGGTACGGGATGACCGAGACCATCATGCTGGTGTCGAACCCGTACGACGGTGAGCGCCGCCCCGGAACGGTCGGCTTCCCGCTGCCCGGCGTCGAGGTCCGGCTGGAGCCATACGAGGGCGGTGTCGCGGAGATCGCGGTCAGAGGCCCCAACGTGATCGCCGGGTACCTCAACCGCGCCGACCCGGCGTTCACCGACGACGGCTGGTTCCGCACCGGCGACCTCGGCACGCTGGACGACGACGGGTACCTGCGGATCAGCGGCCGGGCCAAGGAGCTCATCATCAGCGGCGGCTACAACGTGTACCCCCGCGAAGTTGAAGAAGTCCTCCGCGCGCACCCGGCGGTGGCCGACGCGGCCGTGGTCGGCGCGCCCTCGGCCGAGTGGGGCGAGACGGTGGTCGCGTTCGTGGTACCGGCGGCGGACGGCGTCGCCGAGGTCGACCTGGCCGCGTGGTGTGCCGAGCGGCTCGCCCCGTACAAGCGGCCCCGGCAATGGCGTTGGGTCAAGGCGATCCCGCGCAACGCGCTCGGCAAGATCCTGCGCCACGAGTTGGCATGAAGCTGGCAAGAAACGTCAAATTTGGAAGGCTGCGGTTTGCTTCACTCACCGCATGCGATCGGCAATGGTGATCCTGGCGGCGACGGCCCTGCTGGCTGTACCCGCCTGCAAAAGCTCGTCCGGCACGGCCGGCTCGTCCACGCCGGCCGAAGGACGTTCGACAGCATCCGCGCCGGGGCCGCCGACGATCGACCGCGGCGGTTCGTTTTGTGAGGTGTACAAAGCCGGCCAACCCGCGTTCGCTGACCTCTACCACAAGGCGACCCGGGGCGGCGCGCCGGCGGAGATCAAGGCCGCGCTCGACGGGATCGACGAACATCACAGGGCGTGGGCTGCGGCGGCACCGTCCGAGCTCAGGGACGACTTTCGGGTGCTGCTGGCGGTCTGGCAGCACGACCGGGAGCTGACCGAGCAAGCCGGCTGGACCACGCTGGCCTACGTGCGGGCGCTCGCCTCGGACATCGAGAACGAGGAGTTCACCAAGGCGATCGAGCACGTCCTCACCTACCTCAGCGAGCGCTGTCACATCGATCTGGCTGGGCCCTTGAGCTAGCTACTCATGCTTGCGGGAGACGGCATGGCGGCCGGTGAGCGCGATCGTGCCATCAGCGGCCCACTCGCCGCACGCGCCGCCCCCGACGCTCACGTCCAGTCGCAGCGGCGTGCCGTCCATCCGCAACGCGGGGTGGTAGTACTCGGCCACCTGCCGGGCGTCGGCCTCGATGTAGTGGCCGATCAGCGCGCGGCGGAACCGGTCGGTGGTGGTGTTGGGCATGCTGCCGTGGACCAGTGAGCCGGTGAAGAACAGCACATCGCCCGGGTCCATCAGGACCGGCTCGATCCGCTGCCCGGGCGGGATCGGCACGGTCACGTCGGTGAAGCTGAACGCGGTGTCGGCCTTGGCCGTGCACAGGATCGGCCAGCGGTGGCTGCCCGGCACGACGAGCATGCAGCCGTTCGCTTCGTCTGCCGGGTCGAGCGCCATCCAGGCGGCGACGCAGGTGCCGGGCTCGGCGCGCAGGTAGAAGTTGTCCTGGTGCAGGGCCTGGCCGCGGGAACCGGGCGGTTTGAAGTACAGCATCGTCTGCACCGCGTACGGGTCGGTGCCCAGCAGCTCGACCAGCCGGCTTCTGAGCCGGGCGTCGAGCAGCCACCGCAACGAGACGTCGTCCCACCGGTGCATCTGGGCCATCCGCGGGTACCGGCGTAGCGGGTCACGGCTGTCCGGCTCTACGCCAACCAGATCGTCCACATAGGACCCGCGCCGGCGCAGGGTCATGAAATGGTCCCGGAGCCGGTCCACCTCGCCGGCACGGAACACGCCCCGGGCCACCGCGTACCCGTCCCGGTCGAACCAGTCCTTGAACAATGTGCTCATGCCCGAGAGCATGGCTAGCGTACGGGGAGCGGGGCCAGTGGTTTCTGAAGCGAGGAGTTGTACTTTTGGCGCATCTGCGGTTGACCTCGCCGCCGACGTACTGGCGGTGCGAGCCCGGCTGGTCCTGGCACGCCCGACCCCTGCCCGACCACCTCCTGTGGTACATCGTCGACGGCATCGGCCGCGTGACCCTGGACGGGCAGGACACCGAGCTGACCCCGGGCACCTGCATGGTCTTCAGCCCTGGGGACACGCCGGTCGCCGGGCACGACCCACGCCGGCGGCTGCTGGTCTTCGGCATGCACTTCGACACCGACGACCGCGACGCGGTCCTTCCCGGGCGCTGCGTGCAGATTCGGGACCAGATCCTGGTCGGCGCGCTGGCCCGGCGGTGCGAAGCCGGCTACCGGCGCGGCGACGAGCCGGGCGTTCGCCAAAGCCTGCTGTGCGTCGAGCTGATCCTCTGCCTGGCACGCGAGGACGCGGTACGCCCGGCACCCGGCCGGGTCGACGCCGCGCTGGACGAGATCACCGGGGCGATCCGGCAGGACCCGAGCCGGCGCTGGACCGTCGCGGAGCTGGCAAGCCGCGCAGCGCTGTCACGGGCTCAGCTCACCCGCCGGTTCGTCGCCCACACCGGGCTCTCCCCGGCCCGCTATCTGGTCAGCGCCCGGATCGAGCGGGCCCACCAGCTCCTGACCGAGACGACCATGTCGGTCACGCGTGTCGCCGGGATACTGGGGTACGCCGACGTGGCGTACTTCAGCCGCCAGTACAAGCGGCGCACCGGGCGCAGCCCCGGGGACGTTCGATCGGATGGTGGCGGCGTACCCCTTCATTCGTTGGATCTCGTGCGGGGGTCGAAGCCGAAGGACCGGTAGTCACCCACCTCGTCCGGCCGGATCAGCCCGTCCTCGATCGCGCGGGCCAGCAACGCGGTCTTGGTCACCGCTTTGCGCCCGACCGTGGCGTACTTGGCGCGGGCCCGGCCGATGTACTGCCGGACCGTGCTTTCGGCGATGCCCATCCGCTGCGCGACCGACGCCTTCGACATTCCCTGGAACCACCACAGCAGGGCGAGCCGTTCCTTCCCCGACAGCCTGGGCCGGTCGGGATCGGCGTCGACCGTCATCGCGCCGGCCACGGACGGCGTGACGTACGGGAGGTCGGTCGCCGCCGAGACGATGGCCGCCACACAGTGCGCCGGCCCTTCATCTTTCGCGACGAAGTCGGACGCGCCCGCCTCCAGCACGGCCAGCACGATCTCGGGTTCCGCGTGCTGGGAAAAGACCACCACCCGGTGTCCGGCGGCGCACAGCTCGCCGACCCGGTCGACAACGAGCCTGCCGTTGAGGTTGAGGTCGAGAACGAGTACGTCGGCTGTGCCGCCCGGGCCGTCGAGCACCGCCTCGATCGTGTCACCGGTCGCCACGACCCGCACCGCCAGATCTTTCTGGCCGGCGATCCACGACCGGATGCCCTCGATCACGACTGGATGGTCTTCGATGATGGCGACGGTGACCGGTCTGGCCACCTGGTCTCGACCCATAGCCGCTCTCCTTCTCGGAACCAGCTGACGGCCACATCCGGTCCGTGACCAGAGTCAACGCGTGCCAGGTCGGCGTCGGCGACCACACCGATCACCACCTGGTCGCCCAGCCCGGCGACGGTGATCCGGGCACTGGTCTTGGCTGCCGACAGAAGCTCGATGGGCGGCTCGGCCAGTGCTCGTCGAACGTTGACCGGCACACCTGGGAGACTGCCGATCACCGCCAGGTCGACGGCCACGCCCCGGCGCTCGGCCACGTCGGCGCACGCTTCGAGCTCGTGGACAAGGGGGTCCGGCAGGTCGTCGGTCTCCGCGAACAGGCGGCGCAGGCGGGCCGCCTCCATCGCGCAGCTGCGCTGCACCGATGGGTCACTGGGCAACGCACGGCCATCGGCGAGCGCGGCGAGGATGTGGGCCGTCGTGTGCTGGAGAGCTTGAAAACGGCGCTGCCGCATGCGGTGTACCTCCTCGGCCGTGCGCTGTGCGGTCAGCGTCTCGGCATGGGCCGCGGAGGCCGCTGCCGTCCAGTCGGCCGCCGCTCGCAGCGCGCGGGCACCGCCGGCGAAGGCGAGCTGCAGGGCCCCGGACCCGGTGACGACCATCAGGTACCGGGCGATGGAGATCCGGTCGAGCGTGCCGGCCACGACAAGTACTCCGAGCCCCAGCACCGCGTTCACGCCGAGGAAGCAGACCAGGTGCGCCATGGAGCGGCGCCAGAACAGCATGACGCCGAGCCAGCCGACCGCCCCCCACGCCCAGCTCGCCAGGGTCATGAGCTGGCCATGGGCGGCGGCAGCGACGACCACGCCCAGGACCAGCGCTGCGGTCGCGAGGGCCCAGGCGTACCTGATCGGCCGATCGCCGCGCAGCAACACCAGGGCCGCCACGCCGGCGATACCGGCGTACGCCAGCCACGCGGCGGCTACGGCGGCCGGCCACCGGTACCCTGCCCATGCGATGATCATGGCCGGCAGGTCCTCGCCGACGTGCCAACCAAGGGCGATCACGACAGCCGCGATCGTCGTGTTGCGCATGTACGTGCTGGCAACCAGCTCCGACGAGTCACGGGACACGGGGCCACCACATCTTCACCCGGGTACCGGCTCCCGGCGAGCTCTCGACGGAGGCGTCACCGCCCGCCGCGCGCAGCCGTCCCTGGATGGCTTCACGGATCCCGTACCGGTGCCGGGGAACCGTGGCCGGGTCGAAGCCGACCCCCTCGTCGCTGACCTCCACGACAACCTGACCGTCGATGCCGTGCGAGCGCAGCGTGGCATGTCCCACCCGCGCGTGCCGGAGGACGTTGGCAAGAGCCTGGGCGCTCGCCGCGGCCAGCGCCTCGGCGACCTCGGACGGCACGGTGCAGCCGGCGAGCTCCGTGTCGACCGCGAGCTTGCTCGCGACCGCGTTCGCGACGGCGGTCAACCGTTCGTCCAGGCGTACCGGTCGATGGTCCGGTTCTGGCCGATCCGCCAGGCGCTCGATCAGTGCCAGGTCGGCCGCTGCCTCCGTACGCAGTGTCGGAGAGTCGTCAGCGATGGACCCGGTGCCGACCATGGAGAGTGTCGCCAGCACCGTGTCGTGCAGATCCCGGTTCTGTTCCCGCTCGGCTGCGCGGCGCGCCTGTTCCACTGCCGCACGCCGGCGGGCCTCCTCGTACTCGGCCAGGGCAGTGTCGGCGGCATCGGCGGCGCCGCGGACCAGACGCATGAGGACCGCGGAGACCGCGATCTGGACCAGGAAGATGATGGTCTGCCCGATAGGATCCTCGACGGCGGCAAGGTGGAAGCCGATCAGGAACGCGGCAGTGATGGCCAACCCGGCGAGCACCGCCGCGACCGCCCGCCAGGCGAGATGCGCCACGACCAGGGTCATGCTGGCAACGACCGCGATCCAGCTCGCGCCCGTGGGCAGCACCTCGTGTGGGGCAAGGCGTGCCTGAGCCAGCCCGAACCCGACGGCGACCACGACGTCGGCTGCCATGAGCCAGGACACCAGGCCCCGAACGATCGCGATGTACGCGAAGAAGGCCGCCCAGGCGACGTTGAACACCACCGCCGGGACAACCCAGGCCAGCGATGCCGACGGGGCCACCCCGATCAACCCGGCGACCCCGCCGACGATGGCCACGCCGCCGCGGGCCGCCGCACCGGTCCACCCGGCGAGCCGCCTCAGCGCGTAGGCTGCCGGGCCTCCTGCCCGAGCGTCTGATGGGGCAGACCAGAGCCAGGTGCCAAACCACCGCGCCACGCCCTCGGTCGATGCATCGACGCGGGTTGACACCATGCGAGACCTCCGACAGCCTGCGCTGGTTACGCAGAGTCAATCCCAGATCACGCGCAGGTGCAAGAGGGGGCATAGAGAACCGTACGTTCGAACGGAAGGCCACCTGAACGACCGAGGAGGGCCGACCCCCCGGACGGCCCTCCTCAGCGCAACTTCGAGCTGCCGTAGATCAGGCGCAGAGTCGTGGCGTGCGCATACAGCGTCGGCGGCATCGCCACCACTGTCATGACGTCCGTTGGGTGGTCACGCGAGGACCCTGACGTCCGATCGGAGGTCATGCACCGAGACCCACGCCCGGTCACGCTGGGGCCGTCCCCGACGTTGGAAGGAGGGCGGCGTTGGCCTCCCCGGCGAACGTCCAGATGTCATTCCTCTGTGGACAGACGCGCCTCGCCGACCACGGCAACCGTGTTGTCTCGAGCCCACACCTGCTCCGGCGTACGTACGTCTACCAAGGCGTACCCCCCGGACGCCGTTCTTCATCCGTGGCTACCGTTACCGCCTGGTACGTTTCGCCGGTGACCGTGCCGTTGAACGAGGAGCTGATCCGGGCCGCGGAGGCGGCACTCAACCCGCACACCGAGCATGGTCGGCTGTTCGGAAACGTGGCGGCGGCACTGGTCACCACCGGGGGCAACCGGTATCTCGGAGTTTGCATCGACACCGGCTCGGGGACCGGTTTGTGCGCCGAGCACGCGGCGGTGGCCGCAATGGTCACCGCGGGGGAGTACCGGGTCGCGCGGATCGTCGCCGTGTGGCGCGACGAGGCCGGTCGTCTCTACGTGCTGCCGCCCTGCGGCCGCTGCCGGGAGTTTGTTCGCCAGATCGATGCCTTCAACCTCGACACCGAGGTGGTCCTTGGCCGCGAGCGGTCGGTCCCGCTACGGGAGCTGCTGCCGCACCACGAGTGGCCGGATCCGCTTGACTGAAGCGTAGGTCCGGGGCGCTCGACGCGATCGGCGAAAACGGCACATAGAGCGGTAACGGCATTTGCCGGGGGTGCAGGTATGGACCCTTGATGCACCCGACTCCTGTCACCGACCCCATGGACGCGGTTCTGGGCATTGGACAGAATCGGCCGTGACCGCGCCGTGGCGGCCGACCCCGCTGCAGGCGCCTGAGGGTTTCCGTAAGCGAGGTCCACGTTGAAACCACTGACTCGTGCGACTGCGGCTGGCCTCATCACGGCCTTGACCGTCGCGTCCCTAACACTGTCCGCCAATGCTGCTGCCGCCTCGATTGACCAGACCGCGCCGCTGGCCATCCCCAACGGCCCCATTACCGCGACCGTTGACCCATCCCTGCACGACGCCCACGGCCAGGTTACGGTCTCGCTCCGGCTTGCCGACGCCCCGCTCGCCCAAGCCGTAGGCGCTGGCGCCAAGCAGCACGGCAGCAAGCTCAGCCGGGACCAGCAACGGCGCTATACCGCCAGCTTGCGGGCCAAGCAGTCCGACCTGATGCGTTCGGTCGCCGCTCTGGGCGGCGCCCAGCGCGCCACGTTGCAGAAGGCGCTCAACGCCGTCGTGGTGACCATCGATGCGGCGCAGCTCGAACGGGTCGCCGCGCTCCCACAGGTCACCGCGATCCGGCCGGTCCTCGACGCCCAGATGGACCTGTCCGAGACCGTTCCGCTGATCGGCGCGGCCGCACTGCATGCGCGTACGCCGGGGATCACCGGAGCCGGGATCCGGGTCGCCGTGCTCGACTCCGGCATCGACTACACCCACGCCCGCTTCGGCGGCGCCGGCACGCTCGAGGCGTACCAGGCCGCCTACGGCGCCTCCGTGACCGATCCGCGCAACACCACGAGGGACGGCTTGTTCCCGACCGCAAAGGTCGCCGGTGGGTTCGACTTCGTCGGCGACGCATGGCCGATCGGTTCCGTCGCCCCTGACCCCGACCCGATCGACTGCGGGCCGGCAGCGATCCCGGCGCCGTGCGCCGGCGGGCACGGCACCCACGTCTCCTCGATCATCGCCGGCAACAATGGCGTCGCGCCTGACGCAACCCTGTACGTGGCTAAGGTCTGCAGCTCGGTGTCGACCGCGTGCAACGGCGCAGCGCTGTTGCAGGGCATGGACTTCGCCCTCGACCCGAACGGCGACGGCGACATCTCCGACGCGGTCGATGTGGTCAACATGTCGCTCGGTTCGCCGTACGGGCAGATCGAGGATGACCTCGTCGGCGCTTCCATCAACGCCGTGCACCTGGGCGTGGTCGTGGTGGCGTCCGCCGGCAACAGCGGCAACATGCCCTACGTCGCCGGCTCACCCGCGTCGGCGCCGGGCGTCATCTCTGTCGCGCAGACCCAGGTGCCAAGCGCCATCGCTTATGCGTTGCGGGTTACCTCGCCAGCGGCGATCGCCGGGCTCTACAAGAACACCAACACCGTTGACTGGGCGCCGATCACCACCGGCTTCGCCGGGGCGCTCAAGTACGGTGCGACCGCCGCCGAGCGGCTCGGCTGCGAAGCGTACCCGGCCGGCTTCTTCGACGGCCTCGTCGCCTTCATCGACCGCGGCACCTGCGCGGTCAGTGTCAAGGTCGACAACGCCGCCGACGCCGGCGCCATTGGTGTCGTCATCGTGAACAACGTCGCTGGCGCGGCGCCATCGTTCTCGTTCGGCGGGCCGGCGACCTTCACTCCGGCGCAGACGCTCATCGTGGGCCAGGAGGTTGGCGCGGTGATCAAGCCGCAGCTCGCCGTGGGCCCGGTCACCGTCGCGGTCAGCCCGGCCGACGCCACCTCGCTAGCCGAGAGCATGGTCGCAACGTCGTCGCGCGGGCCAAACTACTCCGACGTCGGGATCAAGCCGGACATCGGCGCACCGGGTGCCTCGGTGTCCGCCGAGGCCGGCACCGGCACCGGAGAGACGGCATTCGGCGGTACCTCCGGCGCGGCGCCGATGGTGTCCGGCTCGGCCGCCCTGACCCTGCAGGCGCATCCCGGCCGCACCCCGTCAGAGGTCAAGTCGGTGCTGATGAACACCGCCGAGACGGCCATCACCATCAACCCGTTCACCCAGCCCGGCGTCCTCGCGGAGATCACCCGGATCGGCGGTGGCGAGGTTCGCGTTGACCGCGCCGTCGACAGCAACACCGCCGCGTGGGACTCCGTCACCGGCGCCGGCAGCCTGTCGTACGGGTACGTCGCGGCCACCAAGGACCTGATGCTGAGCCGCAGCCTGGTGGTCCGCAACTACAGCTCCTCGGCGCGGACCTACACCATCAGCCCATCGTTCCGGTACGCCAACGACGCGGCGAGTGGTGCGGTCACCGTGGTCGCGCCGGCCACCGTGACGGTACCGGCGCGCGGCACCGCCACGGTCAAGGTACAGCTCAAGATCGTGCCGCAGAAGCTCAACGACTGGGTGCTCGACGGAGGGCCGAACGGCGGCAACGGCAGCCTGCTGGCCACCAACGAGGTCGACGGGTACGTGACGCTGAGCGGCGGTGGCGACCAGGTCCACGTGGCCTGGCACGTGCTCGCGCACCGGGCGGCCAACGTACAGCCCGCGGCGACGTCGGTGACCCTGTCCGGCGGCTCGGGAAGCTTGGCATTGAGCAACAACACGGCGAGCGGCCAGCCGGGCACCACCGAGGTGTTCGCGCTGACCGGTACGAGCGGCCGGATGCCGGCCAAGGCCCTACCCGGTCCGGGCGACAACTTCGCCGTCATCGACCTGAAGGCGGTCGGGGTACGCCAGGCCGGCACGGCGCTGCAGTTCGGCGTGACGACGTTCGGCGAACGTTCGCACCCGAGCTTCCCGGCCCAGTTCCGGATGCTCATCGACGCCAACCGTGACGGCACGACCGACTTCAGCGTCTTCAACGCCGACCTCGGGTTCGCCGTCACTGGCACGCCCGACGGGCGGAACGCGGTCTTCGTCCAGAGGGCCGGTACCACCACGGCCCAGGCGTTCTTCTTCACCGATGTCGATCTCAACTCGGCCAACGCGATCCTGACCGTACCGCTGTCGGCGGTCGGCCTGACGTCGAGCACCCAGTTCGACTTCACCGCGCTGGCCATCGACAACTACTTCACCGGTGCGGTCACCGACGCGATCGGACCGATGACGTTTACGGCCGGTACGCCGCGCTTCGCGGCGTCGGCGGCGACGTTGACGATTCCGGCCGGTGGTTCGGCCACACTCGGCATCACAGCGGTGGCCGGCGGCGGGACCGCGTCCCCCGCCCAGACCGGGTTGCTGCTCCTGCAACGTGACGCCATCCCCGGTGAGGAGTCCGATCAGATCCTTGTCTCATAGGAGCGGACGGCGAGCGGTATGCGGGCGGTCACCGGAGTGGCCGCCCGCACCACTTTTCGCGGCGGTTCGCGGCTGTTCGCGGCGCTTCGCGGCGTGACATCCGAGGCCGCGGCCGACCTTGACTTCAACGGCGCTTGAAGTTCGAGGCTGGTGGCATGACGACAGCCGCGGTCTTCGACACCTATGGTCCGCCCGAGGTGCTGCGCCTGGCTGAGCTGCCCGATCCGCAGGCCGGACCCGGCCAGCTACGGGTGCGGGTCAAGGCGGCCGGCGTGCAGCCCTTCGATGTCGCGGTGCGCCGCGGCGCGATGGCCGGCTTCGTTCCGGTCAGGTTCCCCCAGACGCTCGGCCAGGAGTACGCGGGTGTGGTGGACCAGGTCGGTGCCGGCGTGACCGGTGTCGCGGTCGGCGACGCGGTGCTGGGATCGACCATGCTCAACGGGTACGCCCAGCACGTGGTGGTCGCCGCGCGGGAGGCCGTCGCGAAGCCACCAGAGCTGGCCTTCCCGACCGCGGCCGCGTTCGTTGCCGCGGCGCAGACCGCCTCCGGGGCACTGCGGGAGCTCGGGGTCACTGCCGGCGACACGCTGCTGGTCCACGCGGCTGCGGGCTCGGTCGGCACGGTCGCCGTACAGCTGGCCCGCCTGTCGGGTGCCACGGTCATCGGTACGGCCAGCCCCGCCAACCACCAGTACCTCCGCGAGCTCGGCGCCACCCCAGTGGCGTACGGCGACGGTCTGGTCGACCGGGTTCGTGCGCTGGCCCCGCAAGGGGTCGATGTCGCGCTCGACGCGGTCGGCGGCGAGGCGATTGCGGCCTCGGTGCGGCTGGTCGCCGACCGCCGTCGCATCGGCACCATCGTCGATGACCGCCTGGCCGCCGAGTACGGCATCCGGGTGGTCCGGGCCGGCCGTTCACCGGACCGGCTGGCGGAGGTTATCGCGCTCGCCGCGCAGGGCACGCTGGTGATGCCGGTCCGCCGGTACGCCTTCGTCGATGTCGTCGGGGCACACCGGGCAGTCGAGTCCGGACACGGGCGCGGGAAGGTCGTGCTCATCCTCGAACCGTGACGACCAGCTCAGGTCAAGCCGGCTTCGTGGCGGTGAGCGTCGCATACACCACCACGTTGGCCCGGTACAGCTGGTGCATCCGGTCGAAGCTGCCGCCGCAGGTGACCAGGCGCAGCGCCGGGTAGTCCAGCGGCCCGTAGACAGCCTGCGCCGGAAAGGCGGACTTCGGGTACTCCGCGACCTGCCGGACGGTGAAGACGGCCGTGCTGGCGTCCATCCGGCGTACCCCGACTGTGTCGCCGGGGCGCAGCTGGTGTAACCGGTAGAAGACGGCCGGTCCGTCTCGTGCCGTGTCGACATGGCCGAGGATCACCGCGGGCCCGACTTCGCCGGGTGTCGCGAGGTACCGGTACCAGCCCGCTGGTGCGTCGCGCTGCAACGGCGGTACGGCGATGGTTCCGTCGGCGTTGAGTCCCAGCGTGATCAACGGAGTGCTTACCCCGATCGCCGGGATGTCGAGATGGACCGGTACGGACGGGCCGAGCGGCGCCGGTTCGCCGTTGCCGCGAGGCGTCGTGCCAGGGCTGACGCCCTTGTCGCCGCTCGACCGAGTGGTACCCCGGGCGGGCGGTCCCGGCGGGCCCTCGACGGTGACCGGGCCGGCCTGCCGGTACCCCGACTCGGGCAGTGGGCTGGCACCGATCACCACGAGTGTGACGCCGCTGATCGCGAGGACGGCGATCAACACGTCGATCGCCAACCGGCGCCAGCGCACCGCCATCGCCGATCAGTCCCACTTGGCCGACGGCCACATGCGGACGAGAACTAACGCGATCGCGGCGAACAGCAGCACAATCCCGGCACCGAGCATGAGGGGATCGCGCATGCCGGGCCCGCTGCCGCCGCCGGTGCGAGGTGCTCCGGTGGGAGTTGGGCCGGTGCCAGGTTGGGCTGTCCCGTTCTCGGCGGCACCCGACGCGGCGCTGCCGCCTGCGGCGGCCCCGCTCGGCCCCGCCGATCGCTGGCCGCCCGCGCCCGCGCCGGCTGAGCCGCCCGCGCCAGCTGAGCCGCCTGCGCTGCCTGCGCTGCCTGGGCTGCCTGGGCTGCCTGGGCTGCCTGGGCTGCCTGGGCTGCCTGGGCTGCCCGAGCCGGCGTGCGGCGAGGGTGGGATGCCGGCCTGGGACGATCGTCCGGGCGCCGCTGCGCCGGTCGAGGCGAAGGTCGTCGAAGGCGAGGTGGGGTGGACGCCCGGGGAGCTCGAGGTGGAGGCACCCGGATGCGGGGCGCCGCTCTGGTCACCGGCGCCCTTGGCGATGTAGTACGCCAGAAGCAGCAGCATCAGGAGCAGCACGATGGCCCCGGCGGCGGCTGCTACCCGGCTGCGGGTGGAGGCACGCCGGGCGTGGGCGGGGGCGGGGGTCAGCGGCCGGGACATCCACTCATCTCTCCGTTACAGGGTACGGCGGCTGCGTCATGGCCGCGCTTTACCGATCCCCCCGCATGCCACGGGCCATAACGGTCGCACACTTCGGAGGCGGCGCGCGAACCGCAAGACCACCTCCTAGGCAAGCCGCCGGGAAGACCACGCGGAGTCATCGACAGGAATTAGTTAAGGTAATTGACAGTTAGGACGGCCTGATCCAGGCTCGTAGGTGCTCTGGCGCACCGGCGATGACCCCCGCTCAGACAACGTTGCTTAGTGCGCGAGCGGCCGCCGCTTCCTCACCCCTTCTGGAGCGCCTCCATGAGGATCAGAGTCCGCCATGTCCTCGCCGCGGCCGGCGTCGCCGCCGTGGCAGCCGCCGCAACCATCGTCCTCACCACGAACGCCACCGCAGCCATCACCTCAAGCACGCTGGTCAACCCGGTGTCCAACAAGTGCCTCGACGTGACCGGTGGCAGCAACGCCAACGGTACGCAGGTAGAGATCTGGACCTGTCACAGCGGCGCCAACCAGCTGTGGACCTCGACCTCGGCCGGCGAGCTGCGGGTCACCATCAGCGGCGTCACCAAGTGCCTCGACGCCAGCGGCGCGAGCACCGCCAACGGCACGAGGATCATCATCTGGACCTGCAACGGCGGGACCAACCAGAAATGGAACCTCAACTCCAACAGCACGATCACCGGCGTGCAGTCCGGCAAGTGCCTGGACATCTTCAACAACGGCACCGCCAACGGGACCATCGTCGAGCTGTGGACCTGCAAGACCGCGGGCAACAACAACCAGCGCTGGGTGCCCGGCGGTGGCGGTACCACCCCACCGCCGGTGGGCAAGATGGCTGCGCCGTACCTGTACGAGGGCTGGGGTGACCCCCCGTCGGTGTCGACGGTGATGTCGGCGACCGGGATCAAGCAGTTCACGATGGCGTTCATGCTCTCCGGCGGCGGCTGCACGCCGGCGTGGGACGGCAGCCGGCCGTTGACCGGCGGGGTGGACCAGCAGACGATCAACGCGATCCGGTCCGGCGGTGGTGACGTGGAGATCTCCTTCGGCGGTTGGTCGGGCAACAAGCTCGGCCCGAACTGCAGCAGCGCCAGCGCGCTGGCCGGGGCGTACCAGCAGGTCATCAATGCGTACGGGCTGAAGTTCATCGACATCGACATCGAGAACATCGACGAGTTCGAGAACGAGGCGGTGCAGGACCGGATCCTGGGCGCTCTGAAGATCGTCAAGCAGAACAACCCGGGGATCAAGACGATCATCACGTTCGGCACCAGCACCACCGGCCCGACATTCTGGGGTACCCGGCTGGTCAACCAGGCCGCGGCGCTGGGCGCCAACATCGACGTGTTCACCATCATGCCGTTCGACTTCGGCGGTGGCGCGGACATGTTCGGCAACACGGTCAACGCGACCAACGGGCTGCGCAATGTGCTCAAGAGCGCGTTCGGCTGGTCGGACGCCACGGCATACGCCCACATCGGCATCTCCGGGATGAACGGCCTGTCCGACCAGCAGGAGCTGACGTCGCCGTCCATCTGGACGCAGATCCGGGACTGGGCCAACGCGAACCACATCGCCCGGCTGGCGTTCTGGTCGGTCAACCGGGACCGGCCGTGCCCCGGCGGCGGCGTGGTGTCCAACTGCTCGGGCATCAGCCAGAACAACTGGCAGTTCACCCAGATCACCGCCGGGTTCACCG
>WNGB01004238.1_pt1 | contig 37895 bp, 44 predicted proteins | sample 5400681 | NCBI WGS metagenome assembly WNGB01 (sample SAMN13153367, study PRJNA577476) | soil metagenome | isolation source: 115 cm soil or saprolite under grassland replicate 2 | place: USA:California | collected 2016-06-15 | reverse complement strand
TACACCAGCGTAGCGGATTATTGATCCTTGGTGAAACTAAACTTGATACGCGCGTTATGCGATTACCATTACGCCGCCCTCGAAGATAGTTAAGAGTCATTTCGTTTTAACGCCGTCTTTATCGTCGCCCAAGCCCTCAAAATGCGGAGCAACGTTTTCTCAAATTCTCGAACGGCCCGTTCAGTGACGATCAGAATCAAACTCAGAGCGGCGGCACCCTCGATAATTACCAACTGTAGCCTGTTAAAGTCATCGTTCCACATGATGAATATAAAATATCGCTTCTGCGCTTGGCTGCCGAGGTAGTTCATTAATCACGAGATTTGATCGACCTCATCCGCTTTGTAGGAATACGAATCGCCCGCAATAGTTCTCGGTGGTTCTTAATGCCATGCTTTCGCAACCGACTTCGAAGATAGCTATCGCTCCATCCCAGTTCGCTCGCAATTTCCTTTTGCTTGGGAGGGCAACCTTCGGCTGCGGCGATACGGGCGATCGTTTGTTTCATCCTATCCAGAAACTGTCTTTTTGTTTCCTCCGGGTGACCAGGTGCCGTTACTCCCAAATTGTCTTTTAGTGCTCTTCGTAATGTGCCTGTGTATTTTTCTATTTCCTGATTCAGATCGGCAGGGGGCAATCCCAAATAGTTACAGATAGCAATAAACATCATCGGCAGCGCCATCGCCGCGGCGTGTAATAATTGTTCAGGCATCGCATCCATTAGCGGCATAGGTACGCGGTCAAGTGCAGGCCGACGTTTAGAAGGGGCCAACGCGCAAGCAAATATCGTGACGACACGTTGGACCAGCTCAGGATTGTTTGTAAGGTGAAACGCAACTTCGTCAGGCATTTTCGTTTTGCTGTTAACCGTGAGTAGTGGAATCCAGGGTTGCGATGAGATACTCGCCAGCAGAACAGTCCGTCTTCGTTTTCCTGTTATTACTAGCCGAGCGCGACCCCTAACCGTAAACTCAAAGTCAGGCAGGTTGAAAGTTTGCTTCATATTTGCCTCTTATTACTCTGACAGTTACTCTGACAGCCAAAGAATGGCAATTCACGTGAGAGTAGCGGCTTGTTGGCGACCTTGCGAATGTCATTCATTGTGGCACTGTGATCGGAATAACGGTGAGCGGCGAACATCCTAGTAAGAAACAGCTCTTTCCTAGTTTGAATCACATCACCCTTCCAAGAACACCATCAAGTTGACGGAGAATTGAATTACACCACAAGAGACTGCCCGTTTCTCCAACAAACCGGACTGCTCATCTGCCTCCAACTGCGATTGGTAGTAAAATGCGGTCTCAGATTTGACGGTGGGAGAAGAAGTTGTGACGCTTGATGAGTACTTGGACAAATTAGCGGAACACGGCGAGATAAACGAGAACGTACTTGAGCAATCTTCACTCAAGAGCATAATTGAGGGCTTCAAAGAACTATCTCAAGCCATTCAACAGATCCGTTCCTTTCTAAACAGACCTGAAGTTAAAAAAGCAGTCAAGGCTTTGGTTGAGAGCTGGAGAAACTTATCCGAAGACACGAAACGCTTTATGCGGGATCTTGCATACAGGGGATGGTTTTTTCTCGAGTGAAAATGACTCTGAACGAAATGGCTGTCTTTTACAACCTAGCCACATCGCAGAAATCGCATGATGAGGACCGAATTGACGAGTACATGGAATCCTTGCTTGAGAACTACATACCGCAGATTAAGGCAGCCGAGCTCGACAGGGCCGAGCATCACAAGTGATTCGCGTTGGTTACACCGCGCGCAAGATTCAATGAGTTTTCAGCCTACATTCATGAGAAATACTTCAAGGGTGCCGCTCAGGAAAACGAAATATTGAACTTTGCCACAGACGTGAGTCTGATCGCCCGTGCTGATTACGGGTTCATCCCTCGTTATGGGTGCGCGTGACAGGTCAACTAATGTTTGACTCTGAACATTTCCACAACCTCAAACTGAATCGCGCTACTCAGTGGGAAGTTCACCCGATCCTTAAACTGGAGTATTGCCCGAAGGGTAAGACGTGCCCAAAAGACGGCGACACCAACTGGGTAGACTTGGATGACGCGCCTTAAAAGAATTCTTGTAACAGACCGCAAACCCGGTCACTGTCTCACGCTTTGCGAAAGGGTTGGAGTAGCTGGATAAGGCACTCTAATTGAGCGGGTGCTGAATGTATCCGCCGTGCGTCTGTAAGAGAGCGCACCTCGCAAGCTAATCTTGCGAGCCGGGGCGTTGCCGGGGTGAGGACGGTGACGCCCTTTTGCTTTAGTCATATAATTCCTCACATGCCCAAAATGATTACCTGCCTGCGCAATGGAAAACGGATATCTGTTAACGAGGCTTTGACCAGCCGGGACTTTGCGAAAAGTCGTGGTCTACCAACTTCGGCCTTTGAGTGTGAAGAGTGCAAGCAGCCGGTGATAGCACATAAAGAAAGTAGCAACGCGCGCGCTCACTTCGAGCATCGCGAGCGCAACGAACATTGCTCGCAAAGCGATCATCGGCTGTAAGGCTTACGATCGGCACCGGAATGTCGATTTCGATGAATAAATGGACGATTTTGGATAAAAGAAAAAAAGGGAGTGCGTTGTCGTCTTTGAGTTCCCCATCGCGCGCCGCCAGGGAAATTCAAAGGCCAACTGTGCGGAGACCATGAAAACCTATGTCACCCTTGGACCTGGCGCGCCCTTGGAAACTCGTGGGAGCAATTCCCTTTCTTTTTCTTTTTTGTCCAAAATCGTCCATTTCCTCATCGAAATCGACAGAGACCGCTAAGAACGGTCTTCGAACAAGTCCGGTCAAAGGCACTTGGGAAATTCATCCAGTAATAAGTCTGAAGGATGCGAACTAGACCATGACAAATTTTTGTTGCGTTTGCGGATTTGAAAAAGCTGAACTAATCGAAGAGGGAAAATTCTAGGAAGAGATTTCTAAGGTGCCCGTCCTAATCAATTGCCCAGCGTGTGATGCTTCCATATCCAATGAGGCGGAATCTTGTCCCAGATGTGGTCAGCCCATCGCACTTCAGGCACATCGCACACCGATCTTCAGACCAGTAAAAAAGAAGCGCAATCCGTTGACGGTAGGATGCCTCGCGATCCTCGGTGTGATTTTTGGACTTTGGATACTGGGCAGTATTGGCAATAATTTACAGCGTGGAAATAGCAATGTCCGATCTCAACTAGATCAGAATTCATCGCAACCCACACCCGAATCGCCGAGAGATATTGCTCTTCATATGGTAAAGCTCGACTTCAACTGGAGTAAGGGGGGATTCGGGAATGTAATGCTTGCCGACTTTACCATCTCTAATCCCAGTGACTATTCAATCAAAGATATTGAAATTACTTGCGAGCATTCAGCTCCAAGCGGAACTGAAATTGATAGCAATACCCGCACGGTCTATCAGACGGTTCCAGCTAAAGGAAAGAAAGTAATAAGGAATTTCAATATGGGATGGATACACACTCAAGCCGCCAGATCGTCCTGCAAAGTGGTTGATCTTGTTGTCCAATAGGACAGCGCGTTCTATTTATTGACTTTCCGAATCCTGTCGTTATATCGTTGCCGAGTCTCAGAACTTACCTAGGTTAGACCAGCAACACCTCGCGCAGAACAAGCCGGAAAAATAGTTGCTGGCGGAGGTTTCTCTTTATTAGAACTAGCACCTCATGTCTTCTGTACATCCCGCTATCACTATGTCTACTGTTGACAGGTTGTAGTAAGTCCCAGAATAAGTCTGAACACGACGTTCAGAAAGGCGATCCATCGCACAGTGGCGGCACCGCAACCATTAGAAAGCCTTACCTTCCCAAACCGGATGATCCGACCACTTCAAACGATGAATCAAACGATCAACCCATTGGCCACTTCGGAAGCGTCACCCTTACTGTTTTCAATTTCAGCAGCGGAAGTGAATATACGTTAGACGCCGATGTCGAAGACGGAGAGGTTCAGAGACTATATTTTCCAAAGGGCGGATGGGTGGACTTTACATCGAGTGAGATAGACAACGAAGGGAATGGCACAGGGAGGGATGAAGAAGGAAGGCAATGGGAATTTAGAGGGCTTGCAGCCGGCTCTATTTCAGATGAAGAGAGCGAATCATCCGATGAAGCTGACGATCAAGAAGCAGAGAACGAAGATCGCTAAAATTGGATTGGCCGAATCGACCGTAGGGTTCTTACTTTTAGTTGATATTGACGGAGCAGCTAGATAATGGCTAAAAAATCGGGCGCAAGAAAAGGTGCAAGTAAGCGGGCTGGTAAAATTACTCGAACGGCCCGTAAGACTGGAAGTTATAAAGGTGGCAGGGGCGGCGCAAAGAAGAGTCGGGCCGAGATTGTTAGTAGGACTCAACCTGTTCCACCCCGAAAAAGGAAATGACTGATGCTGATAAAATCAAGGACGACCTTCATGCGCTGCTTTTCGATGTGCAAAGGTCGATTCGTTACCATAGCTGTAGGCAAAGTTTCTTCGAAAGATTACTTACCCTCACGCAGATCATTACAGTACTCTTTGGTTCTGCAACTTTTTTTGCGGTTCTCGCAAACACCGGAAAGGCCTTTCAGTTAATTGCCGCCGCAGTTGTTACGCTCTTCTCAACTATAAACCTAGTTGTTAGTCCGACTCGAAAATCACAGTTACACGACGGTCTTGCCAAGCGTTTCATCGATTTAGAGTCGGCTATCATAGGGGAAGAAGCGATCACCGAACAAATGATGCGCTCTTTTAAACAAAAGCTTTTGGCCATTGAGCGAGATGAGCCTCCTATATTGAGGACGCTAGATTCTCTTTGTCACAACCAACTATTAAAAGCCGAGGGCTACGGTGAAGAATACTTTGTTATCGTAAAACCATATCAGAGGTGGCTTTGCAATATTCTTGACATTAATGCGCACGTCATCAGACCCGCAGCGAAATCTATTCCAATGGTTGGCGAGCAGAAAGCAATCAGTCCGGAGCACGAAGACCAGTGATGAACATTAGTTAGTTTAAATGTGGAAGTGTAAACATTGCGGCCAAGGGCGAGCGCAAAATTATTTGCCTGAATGCGGATGAGTTTCAATGAAACCTCGCTCTTCACTTGCGACAATACTAATCACAGGCGGCATGTGGCTCATAGTGATTGTTGGGTGTACTTCTGGAACGCGCACGGGTCAGCTATCGAATTCAAGTAAAGACCCGCGAATAGAGTTCAAGCGTGGTTCCAAAATAACCGTCCACCACAACAAAGAACAGAATACGACCTTTTTTACTCAAGACGATATTAAGATTAGTCCTGACATCATAAATGGATCTCAAAAGGTCTCTGGAAAACATGCGTTCGAGATCGGCGGGTGCAGTAGCCTGGCACACAAGGCACAAGAGCTTCAAAAGGGTCCATCTGCTTCCTGGTTCTCAATGATGTACGTGATCAAAAAAAGAGGAGGTCCTCCATTTGTCGGAACTGGTTCTTTGCCTCGTCACTACCGTGCCGTTTCAGGACTGCACTAATTCTCTTATATGTCTTTCCAAACGAGGCCTCCCTAACGGCTTCCATCTCTTCTATGATCATCCAACACCTTCTTGTGAGTATTTGGTTTGGGGCAACGTCCAGTTCTGAGATAGCCGCCGAAGAGTGTCAGACCTTCTCGAAACTTTCCTGGCGCGCCTCCCAGCCCCAACCGCAAATAGCCTTCCGGCATGTTAAACCCAGTACTACATGGCACCAGGAATACCTTGCATCTCGTGGCAAGTTGTCCTGCAAACTTCGCGGTATCTTTATTGCCTTTCATATTTAACAGCATCACCAGCCCACCCTGTGATGGTATCCAGTCGACAATGTCGTTGTTTGCGGTAAGCCAACGCTTCGCGTATTCGTAGTTCGTGGTTACATTGTGCTGCGTTTTCGCAAGAATCGAATTTCGATTCTGCAACGCAACTACAGCCAACTGCTGCACGATACTTGGCGGCACAAGGCTCGTGTAATAGCGCAGGTTTATGCAGTCTCTGATGAACTCTTTTGGACCAACCAACCAGCCAACGCGCAAACCTGCCAGGCCATAGACCTTCGACAGTGACCCGATAATGATTGCCTTGCGATCGAGAGCAATCGCCGATGGTACGACCGCAGCTGGCTCGATCACGACACCACGAAAAACTTCGTCCACGACGACCTGTGTTCCCACCCGTCTCGCAGAAGCAAGCAGCTCCTTAAGGGTTGTTTGATCTAACGTTTGTCCCGTCGGGTTATGCGGGCTGTTGATTACAAGCACTCGCGGGGCCGGCTTCCGATTCAATAACTGTTTGAGTTTCTCCAAGTCAGGAGCGAATTGTCGCTGCTCGAGATATTCATACACGATCACTTTTGCTCCCGCAGCGGATGCCATTTCGGAGAGGCTCTGGTATGCAGGTTTACAAACGAGCGCTGTGTCGCCTGGTCTAAGTAAGGTATGAAGCGCAAGAAAAATGGCTTCACTCGCTCCTACCGTTATGAGCACGTTTTCCGTCTTTATGCTCTTTCGGCTATATGACTTTGCTACCGCCTCTCGAAGTTTATCCAAACCCTTCACGTCCCCGTAATTAAGTCTGAGTGTGCGTAAGCTAATCGGCGGGTGGGCCATCCGTAAAAGTTGCTGGACCGTGAGTGGTTCAGCATCGCTGGCACCCAGGACATTCATTCCCTCCACGTTTTCATATTTCTCAAAAGTGGCTTCGAGGTGGAATATTTTCGGATGCATCCAGTTCCTCACCCTGGGTTGCGCACAGCTTAGTATGAACGGCTACGACTTTTCCACAGCCCGATAGAACTGCAAGAAGAGCGGGTTCTGCATTAGTAGTTTCTGAGTTTCGGCCCCCTCATATTTCTGCCACAATGCGATGCTCTTTGTCATATAGCCTATGCCCCAGTGTTCTTGTGCGCTGGACGTTTTCCTTCGCAATGCTGAGATTCTTCGAATCACGGCTTCATTGATCTTTCCGAGCAATTTCTTTGGCACGACGTCGTGACTGTCGTAGAGGATCCATCTTCTGAGCGAACGCACATAACTGGGAAGAGCCACGTGAAAACTGCCCAGTCCGATGTACGGCTCGAGAGTGATGACTTTGTGCGTGAGACTTCCGGGCAGAAACAATGTCTGGTTTTGTTCCACGATGAACCAGCGCGCGCTTGGCATCGCGATGAACTCTTTAAGATTGAACCTGGCATTGTCGTAGACGTCATCACGATCAACGTCTTCGAACCCTCTGGCTACACCCTCCATCCGGTCCCAGGCCAACCATAGTTTTTTGCCTACGAAGCAGTGATTGCTCCCATCGCAATCGTCGGTGTGGTTATCTGTAATATTTCCTTTTGAGCTAATAACCAGCGTCATCATCTCGAGCTTGTCGATCAGCTCAGGTCCAAACTTTCGATCACTACATAAAATGTTGAAGTCACTTAAACAGGACGTATCGACCAGTCGCTCAAACGGCGTGCACCGGAAGTGCAAATCAGTAACACTTATGATCGCCCGTCCTCTCTTCCAACGCTGGACCAATTCACGGACGCGCACTTTACAGCGGCGCGACGATGGACCGGCTTGAACTATAGTGCGACGGGAAGCAGAAAAAGCATTGTGAATCTTGTCTAAAAGAAGTTGCGACGTAATCGCTGACGAATTGCCACTTACTGGCACCGAGAAGTTTTTGAACAGGCTAATCTGGCCTTCGGTCATGCGCGAAAACAAATGGGAACGTGAATAAGGAATGGCGCGAACGCGTTTCCTTAAGAGCGCTGGAATGTCTTGGGCACTTAAACTCAGGGTGGGGTCGAGGCAACAGGCCTTCTCCCACACTGAGATGACATTTTCGTTCATGACACACTCGTTGGTGGAGATCCAGCCGACATTAAACAATCGGAGTTTGCAAGGATTTGAGCCTAACCTACACCTTGATCGAAGCTCGTCTAATTCTATGTAGCTGACTCTGACAAAATGCGATGAACTGCCAGCGAGGACTAAGACTCTGAGCAGTTGCAAAATAGTATCAGAGCGGCAAGAAGTCAATACGTTGGGAGGTAAATTAGATTTTGCCTTTGACAAAGCAATTCCACCAAACCGAATAAAAAGGCTTCTAGGGTGGTCGCACCTGAACCGTGCCGCGCGAGCCGCTAAAGGTAGTGGTAGGCAGGTCAGAAGACACAGAAGGTGCTGCGCACCTGATTAAGGAGACACCCCGGTCGCTGACTGGTCGTGTCTATGTTGTAGACGCGGCGTAACGTAATAAGAGATTACTCGTATTAGTAGCCTTGCTTACGTCGTGCTTTCAGCGGCGGATAACTTAAGCTTTCGTCCCTTCGCCGCTCCGCCAGTTGAGAAATCCTGCCCTGATTTCTGAGCAGTCGTTGGGTTCAATGAGTTGTTAGGCGCTCTCATTGCTCTCCCTTCTGCTTTCTGGCAGCCTCTACGTACTCGATAATTCCCTGATTCCAAATTGATTTAGTCGAGTGTATATATTGCCTAAAGGCATAACTGCTGTCAGCCATGAATTGAATGTAACCACGCCAAGTTTTCTTGATAGAATCCTTCTCTGGATGAATTATGTTGCTTTCAAGAAACAAATAGTGTTCGAAGAAGTTACCATACACACCACAAAGTAGCTTGGCCTGCTCAATCAGCTTGACTTCACCACTATCGGTAGGATTAAGCTTCTTGTACTTATCGCCACCGGGATCGTCAAACATTAAGTCACGAACTGCTGAAGAGGCGATCATCGACTTCTTAATGTCAATGTCGACGAGGTACAGCTTGCTTATCGTTTCCTCACTACGGCGCTGAGCCTCGCGATCGACAGTTGAATTGAAAGTTCTAAACTGGAGCCATAGACCGATCAAGGCCACCAGCGCAATCACCACTGTGACGCACGGACAAATTGCTAACAACTGTTCCATCCTTAAACCTCCTTTGTAGCCTAACTATGTGTATCTTGATCTGGATAAAATCGGGATGCGGAATTAGCCTTTCGTTCCTTTCCGCATAAAATGTGCGCATTTCGGTGATTGTGGGCAGTGATTCCGGAACCATCGTGGGCAGGCATTCCGGTTGATCGTGGGCAGTTTGCCGTCGCCTGATGCTGGCGGCTGATTATTTACTCCTTTGAGGCATTCGCCGTCAAGTATTTTTCTCGTTTGCGCATGGATTCACCTTTGAGTTCCAGCCGATGGGCAGTGCTCAAGAGACGATCCAACAAGGCATCAGCCACGGTTGGGTCATCGCCTAAGTAAGCGTGCCAATGAGCAATCGGTAGTTGGCTGGTGAGCAGGGTTGAACGTCGGCCGTGGCGGTCATCGATAAGTTCCAGGAGGTCGAGACGTTCGGCTTGGGTTAAAGGTTTCAAACCAAAGTCATCGAGAATTAACAAGTCCGCTTTGGCCAGGGCCGAGAGGCGTTTGAGATAAGAGCCATCACCGCGGGCAATGCGCAAGGAATCGAGCAAACGAGCCACGCGCTCATAACGCACCGAGAAGCCCTGGCGACAAGCTTGCTGCCCGAGAGCGTAGGCGAGCCAGGATTTACCAGTGCCGGTGGGGCCGGTGAGATGGAGGTTGTGATGGGAGCGGATCCAATCACAAGTGATTAGGGAAGCCATCAGGCTGCGCTCAAGGCCGCGCCGATGTTTGTAATCGATATCTTCCACACAGGCCTGCTGGCGAAGTCGGGCCAACTGCAGCAGACGGTTAAGGCGTCGGTTCTCGCGTTGTGTAAGTTCGCGATCGAGCAGCAGGGAGAAGCGCTACTCGAAGGAGAGCGCCTGCAGATGCGGCTGTTCGAGTTGTTGCGCGAAAGCGGCGGCCATGCCACTGAGTCGTAAGCGACGAAGTTGGTCCAGAGGTTGATTATCAAGCATGTCGAGTCTCCTTTGAGTTTGGTCAAATGGCTGCTTAAAAAGAAACTGTAAAGTTTGTTCTGGCGACCAAGCTGGGTATAGAGCAATGCCGGACCCCGCTTTGAAAATCGCTTGCAGAGCAAATCTGCGCAAAGTTTTTTGTGGCTACGCAGCTGAAATCAACTTTTTGCCGCATTTGCTTAAGGGGAGCGTAGCTCCCTTAACTACTTCCCAGCCGGAGCGAGGCGGCAGTCAAGGCCGCGCCGCCGGTTTTTGCGGCGCGTTCATCTTGACCCTTGACGGCCACCGCAGCGGAGGCTATCTGCGCGGTAGAAGTACTCATTGGTAATAACCCGGGCCGCGAATGTTCTCGTGCACCAGCAGCGGCTGAGTGGGCGCGGTTTCCGGCAACGGCAACTGATCCAGCCCTTGTTCCAGCAGCGAGACCACACTGCGACGATTGGGCGAGCCGAGTTACTCAAAGGAACCCGGGTGCTTTGAAGGCCGGCATCCCTTTCAGGGGGGCTTCCCCCACCCTCTTAACGCCGCCAGGGAAAATTCAAAAGGCGAACTCGTGCGTCACCCTGCAAAACCTAGGTCACCCTTGGCGTTAGGAAACCCGTATTCCCTTTCTTTTTCTTTTCGTCAAAAATCGTCCATTTCCTCATCGAAATCGACAGAGAGGACGGGAACGGATTTTCTGAAAGATATTCCCGCGCGTGTGCGGTTTGGGTTCGCGGCATATCCGGAAACGTTTAAGTGCACGGCACCTTGAAGGAGACAGGGAGACGGGGGGACGGAGAGATGGGGGATGTGTTTCTCACCAGGTTTTACTTGCTTCCGCCACCATTTCGTGATTGAATTCCTGCGTCAACTCAACCGAAACGTCGGGTGCACTCATAAGCGATTGTTTCCTTCATCTTTGACCTCGTTCCTTTTTAGCCCTCGCACGCAGAAAAATGGAATCGCGCTCATCACGCAGAGAAGCACTGGTGCTTTCGTCGCTGGCCGACATCGAAAGTCTCCGTTCGTCACCCGAACGACTGTGGAGACTTAACCGGCCGATTGAACTGCGTGTTCAGCACATTCCTCAACCGGAACGCGAGCAACTCGAATATCGTCTTAATGAACTCTCAGAAGCCTGCGGTTGCGCTCAAGGCTCGGCCGCGGGAGTCATCGGCATCATTATCGTCATCTTTGCCTGGATTCAACGTGGATACACCCTCACGTTTCGACTAGTCTTCATCTCGCTTGCGACCGTCATATTCGCTTCACTTGTTGGGAAGCTTGTCGGTGTTATCTCTGCACGCATTCGTTTACACCATACGCTCACTAAGTTACTGCGTACCACACCAAAAAAACTCACATCCACAGAGGAGCAAATCGATGAGCCAGACGTGCACAGAGTTTTACGATTGGGTTGAAAGCTATGTCGAAGAGAGGATTCAGAAGTGCAAGCAGAAAAAGTGCAAATGGTGGTGCGCTTGCTGCAACAAGTGGTTTTGCTGGATCGAAATCGCACTAGTCAAAGTCGGGCAGTGGGTGGGTCGAATAGTTTGTGAGGTCGTCAGCGTTGCCCTTGATGCGATAGCCGGAATCCTGGGTCTGATATTCGCAATCCCGATCCTTGGCCGGCTGCTGCGGCAAATATGGAGCGGGTTGATCGATCTTATATGGCGCATCATAGGTTTGGGTGGTGTGTTGCTTGACTGGCTTGGCATTGATCTGGAAAAGAAGTACCGCATTTGCATCATCATTCTTTCCAAGCAAGGCAAACCACTGACAAGCGAGGCCGCGCTCATGCCTACGATCCAGACGGCCCAAACGATCTGGAAGCAGGCCGCGAATGTGAAACTGATCGTCGAAGATGTGCACGAGGTTATCGCGACTGATGAGCGCGATCGGAACCTGGTTGTCGAGTGCGATTTCGGCGCATGGACCGATGACATTTTTCTCACCGGCAGCAATTTCGAGTTATACGCCAACACCTACTGCTTCTATGGCGCGGGCCGGCGTTTAATCGGATGGGCATCGCCGGTCGTCGTGTTTGTGGTTGAAGACGTTGTGGGCAAGTTAGGCTGCTCACTTGGTCCGTTCTCCGATTATGTGACGATAGAGGCAGGAAACCCGGTTTGCCTGGCACACGAACTGGGCCATTCGGTATATCCGTGGGGCCATCACAGCGATCCGTTGAACCTGATGAATGCCACTTGCGGAGGCACGCAATTAAAGGAATGGCAAAAGATTCTGATGAGAGACTCGCGACACATTACGTACTTGTGAAAGAGTCGCTCCTTGCTCCGAACGAGTAAAATGTTTAGCCGGTGTTGAGCCTAATAGAAGCGCGCTCCGTTAGGAGCGCCATGTTTCTGCCCACCGCAATGTAACGCGTGAATATGTCGCTCCTGACGGAGCGATGAAGGTCTGGTGGTGCACAGACCTATAAACCATTTCCCTTGTCCCTCCCGAAAATTCTATCTGACATGCGACGGCAGCTTTGCTCGGGCAGCGTTGCGGTTCCCTGCCCCCAGCTATTCGCTCTTGTCTGTCTCGCCTCGTGCGCTAGTCTTCGAAGCATGCTCCTGCTATTAAAATCCCATTAGCTAACTTCGATCCAGCAACTGGGTCTACATTTCAACAATCACTCTTATGCCGCTCTCAGATAACGATGATGCAGGCCGCCTACCTGCGGGAGAGACATGATTTGGCCTTTCGTTGGTAGTTCGATCTCACGAGGCTCCGGCGCATTTCTTTCCAGGGATTGATGCGGTCGGACTCCATTATAGTAATCAAAGTACTCTCGCAATATTTGCCGTAGATGTGTTTCACTAAACACAATCACATGATCCAGACACTCACGCCGAATACTGCCGATCAATCTTTCCGCATAGGGATTCTGCCACGGTGAGCGCGCGGCCGTGACGACTTCTTCGATTCCCATTCCAGCTACACGACGATGAAAATACTCTCCGTATATCTGGTCGCGATCTCGGAGAAGGAATCGTGGTGCTCTGTCCTCAGGGAAGCCTTCGATGAGTTGCTGTGCCGCCCAGACAGCGGTGGGGTGTGCGGTTACATTGAAATGCACCACCCGCCTCCGGTCATGCAACAGCACAACGAACCCGTATAGGACGTTGAAAGTCACTGTCGGCACTGTGAAGAAATCAATTGCGGCAATCTGTCCAGCATGATTCCGCAGAAAGCTCTTCCAGGTTTGTGAAGGTGGCTTACGAATTCTGACCCGATACTTTGCCACCGTTGATTCTGCAACCTCGTACCCAAGCAGATGAAGTTCTGCTTGGATGCGCGGCACTCCCCAGGTTGGATTCTCACGCGACATTCTGCTAATCAACACGCGAATTTCTTGCTCAATCCTTGGGCGTCCGACGCAACCAGATCTGGACTTCCAAGCACCAATAGCGCTTGAAGCCTTGCCGGTGCCACCTAATTTACAGTCTCTGGCTTAACGATGACAAGGATGGAGCGCCAGTCCCGCCACAGATGCGACAAGCCGACCCAGAACAAGCGGTCTCGGTACCGAAGCCGAGGTCGCTTCGTCGAACGGCGGAGGACCAGCAGTTGTTGGCGCAGGGCCAGATTCTCCGTAACGAGTACCAACCGAGGCGCAAGCAGACCACGGAGTAGTTGATAGAGCGCGGAGAAGACAAACATTGATGCGTCGCAAGCAGCCAGAAATGGAATCTACGAGCAGCTGCAGCGTACCTTGAGTCGTAGCTCTAAATGCAACTATTTAAACGCCGGATGATATTTTCGGTACGGACAACCGGGAGCGACCGGGTCGCAACTTACATAACGATCCATTGTCACATTCACGGACCCGGTCGCTATTGCTCCCGGTACTGACTCCACGCCGTCCGGACCAAAACTCTCTCTCTCTTCTCTCTCTCTCTCTCTCTCTCTCTCTCTCTCGATCACGACACATAACCGTCGCACCGAGCGCGACGTCTCAGTTTTTAACCTCCAGGTGTCTCCACAGGCATCGCGTTTGCTGAGTGATTTGATCATTCGGAAAGATATATGGATTGGCGAAATGCCTTGAACGATTAACAGACAGGGGAGTGTACGTAAAATCATGGCACAAACATCACAAGCAAAAGCTCAAACAATGCGGGCCGTAGCTCTTGATAAATTTGGCGGTCCCGAGGCACTAAAAATACAAAACATACCCATCCCCCAAATAGAAGCGCAGGAGGTTTTGATTCGGGTCGAAGCTGCCGGCGTCGGGGCGTGGGATCCGTTTGAGCGTGAAGGCCGATTTGTCGAAATAATGGGAGTCAAGCCGTCATTTCCATACGTGCTTGGCACGGATGGGGCAGGCACGATTGCCGCAGTCGGCAAAGACGTAAATCGCTTCAAACAAGGCGACCGGGTTTACGCCGCAGAGCTAGGGAATCCGAAAGGTGGCTTCTACGCTCAGTACGCCGCGGTTAAGGCCGATAATGTGTCGTTGATTCCCGGACACTTGACGATTGAACAAGCGGCGGTGTTGCCCACCGATGCGTTGACCGCGCTAACGGGTTTGGAAAAAGTACTTGGCTTGAAATCGGGCGAGTCGTTGATAGTTTTCGGCGCGAGCGGCGGCATTGGACACTTGGCCTTACAACTAGCCAAACGTCTCGGTGCCAATGTGTTCGCCATCGCTTCCGGTAACGACGGTGTGCAGCTTGCCAAAAAACTGGGAGCTGACAGTGCAGTCGATGGACGTGGCGATAATGTTCTAGAGGCAGCCAGGGAATTCGCACCCAACGGACTCGATGCTGCACTTGTTACAGCGGGAGGCGAGGAAACTGATGAAGCCCTGTTAGCGATTCGCCAAGGCGGGCGGATCGCGTATCCACATGGCGTAATGCCTGAGCCGACTGCTCCTGACGGTGTCGCAATTGAGGCGTACGATGGAGAAAATAGCCCGACACTCATCGACAGACTCAACGCGCTCATCGATTCTGGTCCGTTCGAAGTCCACGTGGACAGAACGTTTCGGCTGGAAGAAGCCAGCAAGGCGCACAAGGCGCTTACTGAACACCATTTGGGCAAGATTGCGTTGCGAATTGAGTGAAGCCTTAAACGCGCGAAGCGGGTGTCAGCGTAAAGCTCATCTTAAATACCTGGACTAGGGATTGGCTCCACTCGATCGTGAGGACGAAGGCGCAAGGGAGAAGAACCGGACAACACGAGGACGCAAATACTAGAGTGGTAAGCCTAAAATAGCAATGACTCATCCGAAGCCGCGCCGCAAAGTCAACCCGTGGTAAAGCCGTGCGTGAGGCAATTTCTCCCTTCACCAAGGTGAGTACGGCCAAAGCAAAGCGTGGATCAGGATGACAGTTCAGTGCGAAGAGCCCTAATTAACCCCCCCAGTCCAAACGTCGTTTCTGGACTTGCCGCAATCTGTGGATTCAGTTGATCGCGTCCTGGATGTCAGGCGTTATCTGCGTCGAGAGGTTTCGACATATCGATGAAATGGCAGCGTAGCTTCGTCTCCACCTCTGCTGGAAAGGCGGAAGTCCCAGTCTCGACGTATCCTCGTTTCCGATAAAAGCCAGCCAGTTCCTCACGAAGATTGACGACCTTAATATCCATGAATCTCAGCCCGAGCGCACGGCAATAGTCTTCGCCTGCATCCATGAGCATGGAGCCCAGGCCCGACTGCTGATGCGCAGGACCAACGGCCAGCAGTCCGAGATAGGCACGATCTTGGGATTCAGCTGATGAACGGTTGCTATCGAGGTGGCGTGGTTCGACGTATACGCAGCCGAGGAGTGTGTGTTCGCTTTCAGCTAATAGAAACTTTCCACTACTGAGGAAGTTCAGGACCTCTCCAACGTCGACACGATCCCCCTCAACAAAAAACTCCTCGGCGCCGCGAAAGGCAGAGTTGATCACAGTCGTGATCTTTTCGGCATCCTCTCGTTCGGCGATACGAACTCGAACGGATTTGCTCTCGCGCGAATCGACGCCATTCATAGCCAATTTATAAGGCAAAAAGGGAAATTGGGAAAATGTCGAAGAGGTAAATGGAGAAAGCTTGTGCAGGTAATACCTAAACGGGACCAGAGGACGGCTTAACGAAGGAATGTCGGAGCGTCAGTTCCCTCTCTTCTCGCCTGAGTTGCGCCGTCTCAGCCCAACCATAACCGCCCACGGTCAAGCGTCTCAGTGCCTTTTAAGAACCTACGGGAAAAGTTAAGAACCTACGGGAAAAGGAGTCTATATTAGCCCTTCGCCACTCAACAATGATGCATGAGTTGGGTATAGCGATGATCACTACGGCTACCGTTGACTGCAATTAGATGCGATTTATTTCATGACTTCTAGTACTCAACTTCCATACGATGGCATTAGAATCGCTCAAACTAATAAATGATTGAAACCCGCCGCGATTCGACAACGGAGAAACAAAGGTAAAAACATCATGCGACATATCCGCAATTTATTGAGTAGTGCTTTGTTGCTCGCTCTAATTTGATTCGGTCTGACGATAGTTGGCACCAAAGAGGCGAAAGCGCAGAACGATTGGACCGAGCCTTTTCCTGCTTTCCGAATTGCAGGAAACCTTTACTATGTTGGCAGCAAGGGATTAGCGAACTACCTGATCACCACGCCCCAGGGTCACATCCTCATAAACAGCGACCTCGAAGCTAACGTTCCGTTGATTCGAGCCAGTATCGAATCGCTGGGGTTTAAGTTCACCGACGTCAAGATTCTCTTAATAAGTCATGCGCATTGGGATCACGACGCCGGGAGCGACATGATCAAGAAACTTACTGGCGCGAAATACATGGTGATGGAGACGGACGTGCCCGTGGTTGAATCCGGCGGGAAAAGTGATTTTCAGTATGGCAACGACCCGACAAATCTTTACCCCCCGACAAAAGTTGATCGGGTATTGCGAGATGGTGATGAAGTGAAACTCGGAGATGCGGTACTCACAGCGCGTCTGACGCCCGGCCACACCAAAGGCTGCACGACTTGGACGATGAAAGTGAAAGATAGCAGCAAGACTCGCGACGTTGTGATCGTTGGTAGCCCAAATGTTAATCCGGGATACAAACTGGTCGGGAATTCTCTTTATCTCCGGATAGCCGAAGATTTCGAACAAAACATTCCGGGTTCTGAAGTCATTGCGTTGCGACTATTTTCTCGGCGCTCATGGAGCCTACTTCGACATGGAAACGAAGTATGCACAACTGAAGGCAGGTGTCTCGACAGCGTTTATCGATCCGGTCGGCTACAAGAATTATGTGGCTGACCGGGAACGCGCGTTTCGAAAAGAGTTGGCGAAACAAGAGGGGGCTCCCAACTAAGCCACAGATAACGCCGCTTACACAGCGCGGGCGGAGCCGCAACCAGTCCCGTAGGGACCGAATGTTTATAGAAACCAGTTTTGAGGAGGAGCCGCGCTCCAGCGGAGCACAATGTTTCCGGAGGACACGCAAATCCGTTTCGCTCCGCTGGAGCGAAGGGGAATATTTTGCAACGCGTTCTATAAACATATATCCCTACGGGACGGGGAACATAGGTCAAGTAGCTTCCACTCCCTACCATCAAACGAACACTATCGGTTCTTCGGATCTCAAAACTCTTTGGCGTCGTGATCCACGATCTGCCCGTCGTGGCGATCTTAATTACGGTCGCTTCGGACCTGTTAAGGTCTACCAAAGCGAGGTAAACTCCCGCCACGTATTCAAGAGTCCCTTGGTGATGGACTCTAAACTGTGAGATTCGCCGGACGCTAACCCGGTGCGGGTTCGACTCCAGATGAGCAAATACCGTCAGCGCGGCTATATGGAAAGCGATCGCGAGTCGCCGCGACCAAAGCCGCAATCCAAGCCGCAATCAAAGCCTCAGGATCGCGAGGGACCTCGCTCGCCAAGAATGATGGCATTTGGCGAGGCGTCAAAGTGCACCGCGTGCGGAGCAAAGACTCCGCCGAACATCAACGTCGACAGCTCTTGCCCAAAGTGCAGCGCTGACCTCCACAGCTGCCGTCAGTGCACACATTTCGATCCGGGCGCGCGCTTCGAATGTAATAAATCGATCCCCGCACGGATAGTGAACAAACACGCGCGCAACGAATGCGAACTGTTCGCGGCTCGAATTGTAGTCGAGCGCGAGACTTCGTCAGGCCCTCCGACGGATGCTCGTGACGCGTTCGCAAAACTATTTAAGAAGTGAAATGTCCCGGAAGTTCGTGGACATCTATTTCAAAATTTGGGCTGGTTCAACACCAATCAGTTCAACGATTCGCGTGTTTTGGTCTGAAGCAATTCCCGGAGGACACAACAAATGCCGACCCATGATTACCCCGTACAAGAATCTCGTCTTTGAAGGTGGCGGTGTAAAGGGCGTCGCATACGGGGGCGTGTTCGAGGTGCTGGAACAAAGGCACCTTTGGCCATCTCGATTTCGATGAGGAAATGGACGATCTTGGACAAAAAGAAAAAGAAAGGGAATGTACTCTGCGAATTACCCAGCGCGGGTCCAAGGGTGACATAGGTTTTCAGGGGTGTCTGCACGAGTTCGCCTTTGACTTTCCCGGGCGGCACAAGAAGGTTAGGGGGAAGCCCCCTGAAAGGCATGCCGGTCCTCAATGTGCCCGCGAGGCGGACAGTATAAGTAGCCTGTTTTCTCAGAGTCCAGAGGTCTTAACGCATTACTCACTGAGCGAAAGTCAAAAGACAGCCGGTTAGATAGCTTCGTCATCCCACGGCCGATGCTTGGTATCCGCTTCGGAGAAGCTGGCAATGAAAGACTCACGACTCACGTTAGACAATTTACTCAGCTCTTTGCCCGACAGACGAGACGAGTTACTTCCTTACGTCGCCGACGTGAAGAAATATAGCAGCGAGTGTGGATGTTCACTCGGCGGCAAATTTCTCATCGCTTCGGCAGCACTCTGGGCGCTTCGCTGGATCCTCTTCACACCGCATAGTTCCGCAAACCTTCTTAAGCAATTAGTCCTCGGCCTTCTTTTTATTTTCTGTTCGAGCATCCTCGGAAAGTTGACCGGAATTACGGTTGCCAAAATCCGGCTCGCATTGCTCTACCGTCATTTGAGATTCAAGTACCGCCTTGAAGGAGAATAGCCATGTCTACCTGCACCAAGTGGGTCGATGAGTTCGTCATCACCTGCAAGAACTGGTCTTCAAAACTCGACTACGAATGCACCAACTGGGCCGACGAAGGATCAGACAAATGTTCGGAATGGGCAGACGAAGGATCGAATCAATGCACCTCCTGGAAAAAGTGTCACTGGTACACGCCCTGGAACTGCATAGCCGGATTTTTTTGCCGCGCCTGGTATTGGGTAGCGAAATGGGTGTGCAAGGCTTATTACTGGGTGGCGAAATGGGTGTGCAAGGCTTTCGCCTGGGTGGTGAAGACCTTTTGCGTGGCCTGGTCCTGGGGTCTCAAATTGGTTTGCAAAGCCTGGGACACGTTGCGCTGCCTGCTACTGGCGATTGCCAGCGGGCTGCTGTCCTTCTTTTCAAGGGGCCGCCGTCGGCAGCGAAAGATTGATCACGTCTTTGTTTTGATGCTCGAGAACCGCTCGCTTGATCACGTGCTGGGATTTAGCGGCATAACCGGAGTAGACCCCGACGGAAATCCAACCACCTTCAACCTCGGGTTTGGTCCCACGATCAATAACAATTTAGATCCGCTCACCTCAACTAACGTCTTTGTTTGTGAACCCGCTGATTTTCAGTTGAAGGACATCGACAAAGATCCCGGCCACGAATTTGAAGACGTTTTGACTTCTCTGTGTGGGGCCGGAGCTGTCTACAATCCGGTACCTGGAGGTTATCCGGCAATCAATTGTTCGGGCTTCATTCAAAACTACGTGAACAGCGGTTCCACCACGCCCGACCGAATAATGCATTGTTACAGCGCCGATCAATTGCCGGTTATCAACACTCTCGCGCGCGAGTTTGCGGTTTGCGACCAATGGTTTTCTTCATTGCCGGGCCCTACGTGGCCGAACAGGTTCTTTTTGTTAGCAGCTTCATCGGGTGGCCTGGACGCCAGTCCGGACAAGCTGGACGTAGTTACGTCAACCACCGTCGATGGTTATCGTTTTCAGAATGGCAACTTTTTCGATCTGCTCGATCAGTACTGCATCCCCTGGAAAATATTTGAAGGAGATGATTTCCCAGTCAGCTTTGCTATGAGCGGAATGAATCTGAATGAGCTGCAGGGAAGGCTAAAGGATTTTGATGACTTTGCGACGGAAGTGAACAAGGCTTCGTTTTCGGAGCGCTTCATTTTCATCGAACCGGAATATGGTTCGCTTGAATTCGACGTAACCGGACCCGGCGATTTCACCTGCGGCAATTCGATGCATCCGCTCGATGACATTAATCGGGGCGAGCGGCTTATCAAGAAAGTGTATGAGACGATCCGCAATTCGCCGCACTGGGAAAACAGTTTGCTGCTCGTCACTTGGGACGAGCACGGCGGGTTTTATGATCATGTGATTCCTCCCGGCGCGAATTCGATTCCGCCGGTGGTTCCTCCTGGAGATGTGATTACTCAGGCCTATGTCCAGAATAACTTTAAGTTTGATCAGTTAGGAGTCCGTGTGCCGACGATAGTTATTTCTCCGTACACAAAGAAGGGGGTCATCGATCACACAACTTATGACCACACCTCGATGTTGGCCACCGTCGAACGTATGTTCGGGATGACCAACCTGACTAACCGCGATAAAAACGCGAACGACTTTCGGCACCTGCTGTCTTTGGATCAGCCACGAACCGATGCTCCCACCACACTGACGGAGGCGATTAATCCCAATCCACTTGATTGCGGTGGGATCCTTGAGACGGTTGATGACTTATTGTTGTTGCGATCGACTTTGAGGATTGCGCAGAAAGAAGGCATTTACCAGGAACGCCAGGTTAGGGAGATGAGAGTTCATTCAACGGAGATTGGGTTTCTACAGGTAGCTTTGCTAAAGGCTCTGCAAACAGCTCGTCATCCGGAGAGAGACGCCTGGATCGAACAGTACAAAAACATTGAGACTAGAATCGATGCCGCCATCTTCATAACTGAGGCAAAACTCAAGATCCGACATGCGATCGATTTCAAGACCTACAGCAAGGAAGCGAGACGACAGGATCGATTGAAGCGCATTAGAAAACTGCCGTAGTCGCTGAAAGAACACACACACTTCAATAATTCCGTTCCCGTGAACGTTGCGATAACGGAAGCAGCTCCATGCGCAACCCTCGTGCCAGCTATTCATCGAAAGGGTCTGCCCGCGTTTCTCGAATCTTCATGGGCCAACGATCATATCCCGGCGGGACGTTCTAACGATTTCGATCGATTTCGATGAGTAAATGGACGATTTTGGACAAAAGAAAAAGAAAAGGAATACGGGTTTCCCAGCGCGAAAGGTAACCTAGGTTTTTCAGGGTGTCCGCCGGGGTTCGTCTTTAGAGATCTTAGTACCGCCGAAGAGGTACCGCCGAAGAGGCTTGGGACCCCCTTGAACGGGGTTGCCAGCATTCGCGACGTGCGGAATCCTTTGATCACCTCACTTCAGCTCTAAATCGTCATCAATTAGAACGTCAACAACCACACCCGCAGCTCGCGCATACTGCAGTAACACCAACAGCGATGGCTCACGTTTGCCGTTTTCGAACTCCGAAATATGGCTGCGATAGACGCGTGCTCTCTTGTGCTTCACAAGATGCGCCATTTGCTCCTGTGTAAGGCCAAGTCTCTCTCTGATCCCATGAAGCTTTGAGGCCAAACGTCGAGGCTGTGGTCGGCGAGACAGTCCCATCAGGATTGTCCTCCTGATGGAACCAAACTTGACTGTTGGCTCGAAGTCCTAATTAGGACTACACTCAGCCTTTCAACTTCCGGTGTCTGGAATCCAAGCCTTGAATCCCAGACAGAGCGCATCACGTCGTTGGTGAAACCGCCCTCTCCATTTTGGTCGGGATGAGCATAGCACAGCGCCAAACCACGAATGCAACGTTACTGAGACTCGGCTAGAATGTGATGTATGCAGTATCGCCTTGGGTTCAGATGAGGGTGAGTGGATAACTGCCGAGGCTTTCCGATTTCTGCTCGTCAATGGCTGCGGCATTCATGAGTCCAATATCGAAATTCTTCTCTCTGAGGGATTGTCACGCGCTGAAGCTATCGAAATGCTGAAAAGCCAATACATGGCCTCCTCTTCCGATTGGCTCCTTTGTTCAGAATGCGTCGGCGAGGCCAAAAAGCCAGGCTTGAGAATTTGGAAGCATCGTTGGATCGACGCGGATCATGTGGCGGTTACCCGTACAGCCGAAGAATTTGGTCATGGTTATCACACATTAGGTGCGCCAGTCGCGCTCACAAAGGCAGTATGGGTTAGGTGTGTGGAATGGACGGAAGAAGATAACGCCAAGCAAGGATATCAGGACCAGGAGGCCAGGCTCTGGGATGTTCTTGCCACAGGTGGCGCAACTGTTCAGCCAAAAATCAATCTATTTCTCAGGTCCCAGTCTCATGAATACACGATTCTTTGTATCCCCAAAGACGGTGTTGCCACCGAGGCGGTCGCCATGCGCCTAGTGATGCGGCCAAAGCAAATGCACGAGAACTACTGGCTGGTAATAGATCTGATTGGGCGATAAAAGAACGAACCCGGGGAACTTTAAAATGCCTCATTTCCAAATTCTAACCTTTTCATTTTAGCGGGAGTGGTATTGGTGGATCCTGATGGTTGTAGTCTTAGCGTCTACCTATCTTCATTTGTAGGTTTCCGCTGAGTTTTTCAAATTCACGCGTTGATCGGATCACGCATTCATCGTTTTTCCTTGATCTTAGGTCCTGGTTTTTCCTTTTCAAATGCTTCCACTTCTCGACGGTATAACAAGAGGCGACCGAACAGTTCGACTGCTCTGAGCCGTTCACGCTTTATCAGGGCATGAATTGATGCTCGTGATACGCCGCGCAAGGCGGCTGCTTCACTGACTGTAACGAACTGCGCCATCAAGCTCTCCAGCTTCTTGGGCCTATTTTCCTGCACGCCCGATTATATTGACAATTAGTCATATAATCAATTATATTGACAGTTATCAATATAACCAAATGGGACGAAGCTGAAAGGAATTGAACTATGGCTGGACAGATAAAAAAGCGCGGAGAGAAGACTTGGTTAGTTCGAGTTTTCATGGGCCGAGATGGAATCGGGAAGCGCCGATATATGAATAAGACGATAAGGGGCAACAAAAAGGACGCGGAGAGCTATCTCAACACAACACTCACCCAGATTAGCGCCGGGACCTTTGTAGAACCCGTGAATCTAACGGTCGATGAATATCTCGATAAGTGGCTTGCAACGGCAGCAAAGGCCCGCTTGCGAGAACGCACGCACAATGATTATTCCGAGAAACTCAAGAGATATGTTCGCCCTTTGATCGGTACATTGAAGCTCACGGATCTGCGGTCTCTCGATGTGCAGTTGATATACGCAGCAATGAGCCAACGCGACTTATCACCGCGCACGGTACGTTACACACATACGATTTTCAGCTCCGCATTAAGGCAGGCTGTTCGTTGGAACATGTTGGCGCGTAACCCGTGTATGGGTGTAGAACTTCCCCGAATGAAACATAAGGAAATGCAAGCCCTCTCACCGGAGGAGGCTGGACGCTTCCTTTCCAAAGCAAGGGACGATGAGTATGGAGTACTGTTCGCGTTTGCTCTTGCGACTGGAATGCGTCCTGAAGAGTACCTCGCGTTGAAGTGGCCCGATATTGATCTTGAGGCTAGAACGGCCGTCGTCACAAGGACTCTAGTCTGGCGCAAAGGCGGCGGCTGGTTTTTTGGTGAGCCTAAGACGACGCGTAGCCGTCGAACAGTTCCGTTTCCCGAGTCGGTAGCGAAAGGATTGAAAACTCACAGGTCAAAGCAAGCCGAGACCGGACTCAGACTGGGCGCGTCCTATGCCCACGAGAACTTTGTGTTTTGCACGTGCGAAGGCAAGCCATTAAATCTCCGAAACCTAACCCAGCGGCATTTCAAGCCGATCCTCAAACGCGCGGGGCTACCTGAGAGCTTCCGCCTGTACGATCTGCGCCACACTTGCGCGTCACTCCTCCTCGGAGCCAACGAGCATCCGAAAGTTGTGAGCGAACGCCTTGGTCATGCAAGCATAACTCTTACGCTCGACACCTACTCACATGTCCTTCCCTCAATGCAACAAGGCGCGTCAGACAAACTAGAACGCATTCTCTACGGCTGAGCTGCCCACGTCTTTTTGACCTTTGGCACACCATAGACGCACAAATTAACAAATGGCATCCGCGTTGGATGCCCTAACTTATTGTAAATAACGGTGAAGTCGAGGAGGTTAAAACCTATGACCTCATGACAGCCAATCATGATCCTGAAGAGCTAGGAATCGGATATTACAACCATTCACCGCTGAATCTAATCTAGCGATGACGATTTTGAATTGTCGCTCGACGTTTTGTTGTCTGCTATAAAACCTCATACGCCCTGAACGTGGGAAACGAGCCCTTGTAACTTTTCAATCTGATCCTCTAATGACACTAGGAGAAGCATTTGCTTTTCATGTCTCATGATGTCCACAACTCGTCGATCAGAAGTGGCAACATGAATGTTGAACCCATCGGTAAGCAGGTGAGTGTTTGCGCCAAACTTAAATCCCATCTTTTCCAAGTTCTCAATAGCTCTCTCTATTTGTTTATTCTTAAACTTCGCTTGCCTCATTTCCGAGATGATGAGGGCTTTCAATACTGATTCTGGGCTGTAAAAGATTTTCGGCCTTTCCTTCCGGCGGTTGGGATAGCTTTTGAACTGCGGAATTAAGCCTGATTTGTCGTATTGATTGAGCTGCGATCGAGTGAACCCCGTCAATCGTGACAGTTCCTCCAGGTTACAGAGAGAATCGGTTGGGCGAACAGTTCTCCAACGCTTTCCAAACTCTCGGAGGATCGCCGGGATCTCGTCATTTTCTCTATTGAGATTTTTGACCATTTTTGTTAATATTTATGTATATAGAAGTAGCTACATAAAACACATCAGTAATTAAGTACGATATATAGAATGGATTACGTTAAGTATTGCAACCAAATTCCGAGCTCCTCATGTATTTTGACCATAGCCCTTGCCAAAGTCAACGATTTTTGATTTAGGGGTTCGTTAGTGGTACACTGTTGCAACGATGAAACGCTCGTCTCTGGCGTAGGCAACGACTGGCTGGAATGTTTTTCGGCAGCTGGGAGTGTTTTATTCTGTTGAAGAGCTAGGTTTTGTGATAATTATGACATCGCTCGCGCACTATGGCGTCCTAACGTTCAGTCCACAACCAACAAGTCTCTCGGTCGACGGAAACAGTTGACCGCCAAGGAAGGAGGATAGACATGTCTGGTGTCGTTTTTGCTAAAAGCCATGTTTTGAGCACCCCGGTTCTTATCGCCCTTGTCACCCTACGGGGCTATCAAGATTTCAAAGACGGGAAGACCGTTTACATCGAGGATTTGGCGGCGCACTTAGCAAATCTCAAAGCCCAGGGCATCGACGTCAGCCGGATAGCGCTGTCGAGAAGCTTAGACAAGTACTGGTCAGACGATGTTGCTCAATTTGTAAGTGAGGGTCTTGTGTTTGGGTTTCTAACGCACAAGAGCCCGCTCAAATTTGATAAGAGATGTCTGGACGTATGCAAGAACGCTATGGATAGTGTTGGTAGCAACGTTGAACTATGGGAAGTTATTGAAAAGGCGAGAGAGGCTTTGCAGCTGAAGCCGATCGAGGCACTGGCGGCTTAGAAGTCACGGCTCAGTAAACAAGTCCGTAGCGGCTTGGTGTATTTTATCGATTTTTTCCTTCGGAAGATCCGAAGCTGCAAATACTTTTATGCTGTACCGCTCTATACCGATGTGCTTTAAAACGCTTTCCCAATACCCAGTTAACCTATCTAGTTTACTGTAACGGTAGCCCGAAGGTGTAGATTCCAAAATTTTAATGTCGTCAAATTTGGGTGCCACCATTTTTACAGGCACGGTTACTACTACTTTCCAACTATCTTCACCTAACTCGGCGTCTTCTGCTAACTTCAACTCCCAATTTCGAGGTTTTTCTAGGTTTCTCTCTTTAAGATGGAGGCTGAACTCTTCCCAATTCGCAATTAACGCCGCAGGTTTTGGCGGTACCTCTTCCTCTTCCGGAGGTATTTCGATGCCTTCATCGAGCTGAGCTTTCTTTTTTTTCTCATAGGCCTCATACTTTTTAGGCCGGATTTCAAAGACCTCTTGAAAGGGCACATTTCTCAACAGCGCAAACGCATAACATCGGGCTAAGTCCGGGGGGTCAGAGAAGTTCATCAGCATCTTCAGCACTTCTTCATCTGTCAGTAACATTAGGTCATCAATTCCTACAATCGGGTTCTTTTCTCGAAAATCCTCTACAGCTTTGGTGAGCATTCTTTCAGCCAGAACCTTATGAGGATGTTCGTAACAGTTCAGATACATGCTATCCCGAGCGTACAACACATGCGTAATGTATGGGATTGCCGATTTTTCGAATGCCAGGAGTACCTGGCTCGTGATTTCTCCTTCCCCTCTAGTTATTGGCCCCTCAAAGGGCACCATTCGCTCAATTAACGCCTCAATGTTAACCGCTCCCATCGAGAGCCCGGTCATGTGTGCGTCACGTACTAAGTAATCCATTCTGTCTACATCCAGAGGAGAATCGATAAGATTACTGATCAGGGTGTCATAGCGGTCGAGTTCAGTTCTGCGGTTGGTGTCGAGAACTGCGAGTACGTCGTCCACATCTATCCCGCACGCGTTAATCGTCTCTGCAAGGTAGTTCTTGATGTAATGAACCGCATAGAATTTGTCTGGCGAGTTCTCATTGATGGTGGCGACAACATATTGATCCAATCCGTGTCCGAATGGTCCATGGCCCAAGTCGTGCAATAGTCCTGCTACTTTGGCTTTAGTGATTAGCCTCCGTTTGTCTTCCTCTGACAATTCGATTGGCTTTCGTCCTTGAGCGGTATACAGAGTCCCTTTTTGGAGGATTCTCGTCATAGCCTGTTCGGCATTTTTCGAAGCTCCAAGGGAGTGCGAAAGACGGCTGTGGGTCGCGGCGGGAAATGTGAGATGGCTGAAGGATAACTGCTTGATGTGGGCAAGTCTTTGCACGATTGGATGGCGAAGAATTGGGACTAACCGCTGTTCCATTACTACTTGGCGATAGATTGGATCATCAATATAGAGGGGCTCCGTGGCGTGGACGGCGGAGTAGTCTTCCGCCCATAGAGCTTGGTTAGCCTTGAGCGCGCGCCGCAGTCTTTCCGGTCGAGAGGAACGAACATCGTCCTCGAAATGCTGCAATCGTTCGATTTGTCGATCCCTATCCTGCAGATGACTGACTAATTCCAGATTGTGACGTTCGGCTTCCTGCCGGCGTCCGTTCGCTTCCTGGATGCGCCTATCGGCTTCCTCCAAACCGACTTGCTTCAAAATGTCAGCAAGACTCATGTTAGCCACGGTTTTTGTTGCTCCACAAAAAGTTGATGAGACTCACAGCGGCTTCTCTTTTCACTAAATCGTCGTCCTCATTGGGCAAGTCCATTGATTGCTTCCTGTCGAACAAGGCTTGAACGATTTGTAGTGAAAGCCCTCGTTGTTCCTTTTCCAGTGTTTTTGCACCAAATAAGCGGATGAGCAAGGTGTTGATTGGCTGAAATGTTTGAAAAAGCAAGAAACCAAGACCGAACCATATCAACAGGGCGATAGGAACGTACCACCAACCAAAATACCAATTTGTAGTTTGAGCGAAAACGGAGACGCTCGTAGCACTCGTAACACCGCTAACGCCTATAACATAAGGCCGCGCGGCGGACTGGTTTTTACAGTAGACAGCCATAGAGGTGAGTAGGCGTGTGGGATGTAGTAAGCCACCTTATATCATAAGCTCGAAGAATTGGGGGCAGAATAAGTTTTCTCAGATACAGGCTAAATATCAAATGTACGATATGAGACGACTCCGTATGATCAAGTATGAATCCAGGCCACGGAGAAGACTTTCGGTTTGAACAATCTGAAATGCTCAGAATCACCGGCGGAAGTTAGGCGTAAGTCTTAACCAAGCTGAGGTTGTTCGAATCGGTTTGCGCCCTCGATCACCGCTAAATGTCGCAGCCTATTAATAGCTCCAGGTCTCGTGGGCCAGCGGCGTCGAATTCAACTGGTCGCGAAGCAATCTCCAATTCGGAAGGAGGTGGTTCATCAAGCTAGTAAAGCGATCATTGTGATGCCTCTCAAGTAAGTGCACGATTTCATGAACAATAATGTATTCAAGGCACTGCGACGGCTTCTTGGCAAGTTCCAGATTCAACCAGATACGACCTGCTTCGGCGTTGCAGCTTCCCCACTTTGTCTTCATTTTCCTCACCGACCACTCTGCAACCTGAACGCCGATGGCGCCCTGCCATTTTTCCAGGAATGGCGGGATTAGTTCTTTGAGTTGTTGACGATACCATCGTTGCAGTATTCTCTGGCGTTCAGAAACATCAAAGTATTGGGGCACATGCATTTCGATGGTGGAGTTGTTACGCAGATGAACCTTAGCTGGTCCGTCTTCCGAAACCACTCGAAGTCGATAACGCCGACCGAGGAAATAGTGGCTTTCACCGCTGATCATTTCACGTTCCGACTGACGAAGCTGAGCTTTGAATCTGTTCCGCTGTCGCTTGATCCATCCCAGCTTGCCAACGACTGCGAGTCTCACGGCGGCGTCGGTAACAGCCAGCGGGGCCGCAACTCTGACCCGCCCTTCGGGGGGATAGACGCCAAGATGTAGGTTCTTGATCACCTTCCGGACAATCTGAACCCGGATCCCGCTCACCGTAATCACATGTGGCTTAGTATTCATTCTGGTTCTTGACCAATTCAAGCACTCCATCCACGAGTGCGTCATCGTCTACCACCGCTTTGATCGCATTCCGCACGCCTGCCAATTTGAATCGATTGCCGCGCCAGCCATCCTGAGCCTTTAGACTAACAGCTCTATGCACTGACAGCGCCAGCGCTTCGTTCTTGTTTAGGTTGTCATACAGCGCCCGCATGCCAGGCGTGCTTAAAACCGGAGGATACGTCGCGCCGGTTGCGGGATTCTTAACCTGCTTCGTCAGTTCTACGATCCTGCGGAGATATTCTTCATATGCGATCGCATCCTGTCGTCTCTGCTTGATCAATGCGTCAAGCAGTTCAGACATCTTTTCATAGTACTTTGGATTTATCGGGGATTCGTCCAGGATAAGCTTCCGAACATTGTTCTCGATGGTTTCAGCCGCAGCCTCTTTGTTTTTGCGAATACTTTCAGGCAACGCATTCAGCGCGTCAACGCCGCGCTCGACAATAAGTTCGACCAGCGACATATCGTCAAACGCGGAAATCTTTACACTGTCTTCCGCCCGAATGTAGGTGTCGATGAGGTGGCGCATCGCCGGTTCATATTGCTTCAGGTCAATGGCATCGCCGCTGTGCAGCTTGATCTCGTTCCGCAAATTCTCATAGAGCGTGACCTCGTTCTTGATAGCCTCAGCCTCGGACTGACTAAACCCGGCTTCCGCCATCTCGCCAGCCAGTTCCGCATAGGCGCGAACCAGCGCCGCAGTCATCTTGTAGAGCGATAGCCGTTGCGGTTCGTTTGCCTTGAGTTGCTGGACGTCGCCGTGGTCCCGGGACGAGAAGTAACGGAAGTAAGCCTGCTGATCCTTGGGCGTTTCGACTGGTTCACATAGAGCACCCAGGGATTCCAGCCTCTCCTCAAGCAACTCGCGCGCTTTAGCGACCCGGTCCTGGAGCAAACCGGCCACGTCCTCCTTGTCGTAGCCGTCGAGCGCGCCGGAAGTGTAATCCTTGACCGCGCCTTCGAGGCTTTTGAAGAGATCTTTGTAGTCGATTATGTACCCGTATTCCTTATCGTCTCCATCGAGACGATTCACCCGGCAGATGGCCTGGAAGAGGCCGTGATCTTGCATCTGTTTATCGATGTAGAGATAAGTGGCGGGCGGTGCGTCAAAGCCAGTGAGATGCTTGTCCACAACAATGAGCAATTTCATCTGACCCGGTTCCTCGAGGAACTTCTTCTTAACCGCCGTCTCAAACTCTTCGACTCGGTTCACTGCCTTCTCGGGCGCTTCGTCGAACCAATCAGCCAGCATCTGCCGATGCGTGTTGTATTTTTCGATGTTCTCGGTGTCACCTTCGCCGCTTTCCTCACCCTTAATCTGCGATGTGGATGGCTTGTAAGAGGTGCTGATGGCACACTTATTTTTGAGAACGCTCTTATCGAAAAGATCATAGAGCTTGCATGCTTCGTAGATGCTGCCCGCAACCAGGATCGCGTTCCCATGGCCGCTTTGCAGACGATCACGAGTCGCCATGTCCATCAAAATATCTGCAACAATCTGTTCCAGACGCGACTGGCTGGAGAGCACCTTCCTCATTGTCCCCCAGCGCAGTTTGAGCTGCGCCTTTGCAAGATCGGTCAGCCCTGCGGTCTTAGCCTCAAACCACTGGTCGATCTTTGCCTGTGATGTGATGCGCTGATCGATGTCGCGCGCTTCGTATCGCAGATCGAGAACCACCTTGTCTTTCACTGCTTCGTGAAACTTGTATGTGTGAATGTATCCGCCGAAGACTTCAATGCTCCGCTGCTTGTCTGCTTTAAGCAAAGGCGTGCCGGTGAAGCCAATGAACAGCGCATTCGGCAGAATGGCTTTCATAGCCTTATGCAGTTCGCCGGACTGGGTTCGGTGACACTCATCCACGAAGACGAAAAGATTTCCTTTGGCTGCAAAGCCCGTCGGTAATGCTTTTCTTACCTCCTCAACATAGCCGGCGATGTCGCCCACCTCCTCGCCGTCTTCCTTTCCGCCGAATTTATGAATCAGTGAACAGATGAGCCAGGGCGCGGTAGCGTTCAGTTTTGCAATCAAGTCATCGCCGCTCTTCGTGCGGTAAACATCTTCATTCACGCCCTTGAAAACTTTCTCAATCTGTTCGTCGAGTTCGGTGCGGTCGGTGATAAGCAGCACGCGAGCGTCTTTCACATGCTCCCGAATCCATTTGGTTAGCCACACCATTATCAAGCTCTTACCTGAACCTTGGGTGTTCCAGATGATTCCGCCCTCGCGACGCTCGACGTGTTCCTGCGACGCTCGCACAGCGAAATACTGATTGTGGCGGCAGAGCTTCTTAGTTCCCGCGTCGAACAGGATGAAGTCGTGGATGAGTTCGAGGAAACGCGCTTTGCTACACATCTGGATGAGGCCACGATCCAGCAGATTCTCGGTACTACTATCCTCTTTCCAAGTGAGGTAATACTTCTCAGGCGTCTGGATGCTGCCGTAACGCAGGCCCTCGGTATCGTTGCCGGCCATGATCAACTGCATCGTGGAGAAGAAGTGTTCGATGAAGACTTTCTTCTGGTTGTCGAGGTTCTGGCGAATGCCCTCGGCCATGGAAACGGTGGAACGTTTGAGTTCCAACACGCCGAGCGCGATGCCGTTCACGTAAAGGACAACATCGGGGCGTTTCGGGTGGGCCTTGTCGCTCGCGGCCGCGACGGTGACTTCCTCGGCGATCGCGAAATGATTGTTCTCCGGGTACTTCCAATCGATGAGCCAGACATCCACCGTGTTCTCGCCCGCGCCGGGCTTCACCTTCACGGCGTAGCGCAGCATGTTATATACGGCGCGGTTGCGATCGTAGAGGCTCTTACTGCTGTCGTTCGCAGCTTTGTCGAGAAGGTGGAGCGCCCGTGTGATCAGCGCCTCGTCGTGATCTTGCTTCTCGTGGATAAACTTCCGCAGATACTCTTCTTCGATGTTGCGGTTGCCAACGCGGTCGGTCCAGTCGCCGAGATAGTCGTAACCTAGCGTTTCGCAGAACAGCTTTACGACACGCTGCTGGGTCCTTCTCTCGATCTGGCCGATGGTGCTCATACCAGCCGCGTCTTTCCGGTCAGCAGTTCTTGCATCATTCCCTGCTTCAGTGCTCGGGTCTTGTCGCGGCGCTGCTCCAACGCGGCCAGTTCAGCGTCCATATCTGAGAGCACCGTGGCAATGGCTCGTTGCTCCGGTAGGGGTGGGATAGGCATGAAAATCTTGGCAATATTAGTCTTACTGATTCCGCTTACCTTCGTGCCCACAGCATAAAAATAGAACTGCCGCTTGATGTCACGACTTTGAAAACAATAGCGTTCATATCCATCATCCAGCGACGTGGTCTTGCGCTTGGCAACAATGGTGTGCAAACCAGAGATGTAGGGAATGTTTTCCTTATTTACTACGACGACGTGCCTACTTGCGCCCTCATCGTCTTCAGAGGCATCAACGAAAACAATGTCGCCATCAGACAGAAGTGACTTCGGCGAAACGCGTTTCAGTGAAATATCGAGCTTCGGGATGTCGAGATACTGGGATCGAACATCAATGAAGGTCTGGGAAGCGTTGTGAATATCACCATAGTGCAGATAGCAATGCCCCTCTGAAGACAACTGATCTCGCGAGGCGGAAAAACCGCCGCTAAACCTGAAGATATTCCCAAAGGATTCGAGCGCCCAATCAACCGGGATCACCCCCACCTCGGTCTCCCTGGAACCGGGTTTAGCCTGAAAGCCTGGGAGTCGACGCTTGCCGCTGAGTAACTGTTGCATCGCGGCCTGTTTCAGATCCACCTTCTTGGCGATGAGCTGACGCAGCCCGTCGATCAGAACATCCATTTCCCCCAACGCTCGTGCAATGGCCCGTTGTTCGGACAGGGGTGGAAGCAAAATCTGTAGGTCTCGAAAGACGGGCATATAGATGGAGTTGTGGGTACTGCCCGCCATCAAACGTGTCCATTCGGAAGCCATGTAGCGGAAGAGGTGAACCAAGAAGTGATTGTGTAGGCGTTCGCCGCAAACGTAGTTCGCGAAGTCTTGGCTCGTGGCCATCCTTCGCCCCATCACCGTTGCTTTTCCGACGGTGGCCGTACGAGAGAATACAACCGTCCCTTCAGGCAACAATCTGGCTGAGGAGTTGGCTAGCCCGAGCGGCCCAATAGTTTGCGCCGTTGCCGATATTTCTGGTACGTCCAAAGCCGCGCTGTCGTGTAGCGAAATCCAAGGGATGTCTCCCTCCCAGTACTCGGGCTTTCTCCTGCTTGGGGTATGACCGCTTTCCAGTCTTGCGACAGACGTCAGATGGAGCAGCTCCCAGCCTGACGGAACATTTGACGGCGTTGGCGAGATACGTCCGAGTTGCCATCCTGTGATCTTCTCACCTGATTTGAGACTAGACCTTGCGGTTGTCTTTGCCGGGGTTAGTTCCATACCACCCCCATCTTCTCGAGGTGTTCGTCCACGCGGGAAGCAAGTGTCGCGACTTCGGCGGTGAGCTGCGGCAGCGTTGTAGCATAGCGTTCCGCCAACTGCCGAACGCGGCCGGTAAGCGCCTGCGAGACGCGGTCCAGCTCGCTCTGGACATCGACAGCTAGCCGGGCCAGCCATTTTTCGTCGACGACGAGCATCTTGATTTCGTCCGCTGTGAGCTTAAGGTATTTGGCGGCGACCACGGTATCGAGCGACTTCTGCGCGTCCTTCACTTGCCTGCCAGCGGCGGCTTCATTTTCGATTAGGGCCTGATAGCTCTCCAGCAGCTTACGCTCGTCCGCGGCCTCTTTGTCGTCCTTGATCTCTATGAGTCGGGCTTTGAGGCTAATCTTCGTAAGCTTGCCTTTGTCGGTCTTGCCCTCAGCGAGCAGGCCATCTTCTCCACCATGTTCCTCATCCATCTCCTCCATCTGACGGGTGATCGCATCTCGGTCGGCTTCGAGCCTTTCAAGTGCAGTCTGTTCGTTGCCGAAGTAGCGGGTCACGATGAGCGGCTTCGGGATGAGGTCGGTGTTGGGGCTGCCGTCGAGCACGGCTTTCCAACCGTCCTGCACTAGCAGGTAGACATCATCCTGCATGGTCTCGGCCCAGTAGTCCATGATGTGCTGGTAAACGTCGTAGGGGTCGAGCAGTTTCGCTTTCTGAAAAGTGTCCAGCAAGTCCTCGGAGAGCATTTCGATCAGAGCTTTTGGCTTTCCGCCGACGGCAATGCCTTTTAGTTGCGGCGTGCTGGCCTCCTTCCATTTACCGAAGAGCGCCGTCACGGTTTCGTTGAAGGTCGTGAACTCGGCGTGGCCGAAGATGGCGGCTTTGACCTCGCCGATGGGGACCTTGAGTTGGATGTAGCCGGGCCGGTCGGCCTTCTTGAAGAGCTTGGCGCGCACCGCCGGAAAAACCTGCCAGTAGCGGTCGAGGGCGTCAATGTCGCGGTTAGGGATGCCGCCGCGCAGGTGGGCATCTATGTCCTGAAGATCCTCAGGCTCGGTGCTGTCGATGTAGCGCGGGAGGTTTAGATTGAAGTCGTTCTTTGGGTCGCTGATCTCGGCCAGAGGGACCATGCGGGAGTAGCGCGCGACTTCGATCTGGCGCGTGAAGGTGTCTACGATGCGATGGATGTCCTGAGCGCGTAGGCGGTTCTTGTTCCCGTCCTTAATGAAGCCCTTCGACGCATCGATCATGAAGATCCCTTTGCGAGCATGCGCGTTTTCTTTATCGAGTACGATGATGCAGGCGGGAATGCCGGTGCCATAGAAAAGATTCGCCGGGAGACCAATGATTCCACGGACGTAACCACGACGGACAATGGCTCGCCTGATGGCCGCTTCGGCCCCGCCGCGAAATAGTACGCCGTGCGGTAGGTTGACCGCGGCCTTGCCCGTACTCTTAAGGCAGGTCAGGATGTGAAGAAGAAAGGCCAAGTCGCCATTCTTGGCGGGTGGAACACCAAACTCGAAGCGCTTGAAGTCGTCGCTGGATGGGTTGAAGCCGTTGCTCCACGCTTTGAACGAGAACGGTGGATTAGCGACGACGAAGTCGAATATCTTTAGTCTGCCGTCCTGCGCGATGAAGTGTGGGCTGCCGAGTACGTTGTCCTGCCAAATTTCCGCCGTGGGACAGTCGTGGAGGATCATGTTCATCCGCGCCAGTGCGGAAGTGGCGTTATCCATTTCCTGCCCATAGAGCGCGAGGTCGAGGCCGGTACGGTGTTTGGCCTCATTGTGCGCCTTCAGTAGTAACGAACCGGAACCGCAGGTGGGATCGTGAATCGTCTGGCTGGCGCTCTTGGCACTGCCCACGCCGACAACCTGCGCCATGACCCGCGATACTTCTGCCGGAGTGTAAAACTGCCCTTTGCTTTTGCCAGACTCGGTGGCGAAGTGGCGCATGAGGAATTCGTAGGCGTCTCCGAGTAGATCATCTCCCTCGGCGTGGTTGCCACTGAAGTTGAGATTTGGGCTGTTGAAGATGTCCACGAGATTGGAGAGCCGGTCCACCATCTCCTTGCCCTTACCGAGTTTGTCCGCGTCGTTGAAGTCGGCGACGTCAATGACACCTTTAAGATCATTAGCCTCGGCGAGCCTGGAGATGATCTTGTTCATCTTGTCGCCGATTTCCTTGTCACCCTTCAGGGCAACCATGTCGGCGAAGCGGCCACCAATGGGCACATCAAGCAGGTAGTTCTTTTGGCTGGCGGCTTTATCGGAGACGTATTTGACGAACAGCAGGACCAGTACATAGTCCTTATACTGCGAGGCGTCCATTCCACCGCGCAGTTCGTCGCAGCTCCTCCAGAGAGAGCTATAGAGTTCACTTTTCTTAATGGCCATGTCTTGCGATTGAAACCGTTTATGATCGAACCGGGAAATGCCTATTGAGAGCGTCCAATATAGTTCAGAGCCATGGGAAACTACTAGCTGAGAATGCCAGCGTTTTTCATGTGAGGCATTGGATCTTCCATTAAGAAAGGCTTAACAGTGAGGGAAATTAAGCAATACAGCAGTTCGTATTACAATATGAAGGATGAATGGAGAACCTCTGCACCTAGGATTTGCAAATTACGAGGAATGGAACCGTTTTAACGAAACGTTTCCAGTTTTTGTCTCTAAGTATGCGGCAATCGAAGGTATGAGAGATACAGTTTTCACGAGAGAAATGATTGGCGACACAACAGACCGAGTTGTGTTTGGCCTGGGCTGGTCCTGCTTTGAAGACTTCCAAGAGATAATGACTCTTTGCGGTAATGGGTTTGGAATAGGTGCATTAAAGCTTTTGCGCGGCATGTATGAACGACAGGTCACGGCAGCATACCTTTCAAAAAATACTGATCAGATTGACGACTTTTTAGATTTTGATTTTGTCCAGCGTCGTAAAGCGATGACAAACCTTAAACGACTCTATCCGGGTGACGAGGTAAACGGGATTGTTTCCCCGGAGAGGCAAGCTGAAATTGAAGAAGAATACCGAGCTGTTAAAAGGGACGGCCGGTTCACCGAAACGCTGTGTGATACCTGCGAGAAAACTCGAGACACCATGTCATGGTCGAGACTGAGCGTTCCTGATCTGGCACAGCGAGGAGGGCAAGGGTTAGACAAGTTCCTATTCCCTTTATACATCAAACCGACCTTGCTCTCCCATGCGAGTCTGTATTCGCTAGTAATCAAGCTCGTCGAAAACGACGCGGGTGGTTTTACCATGGACACTGACGGACAGCGCGGCCAAGTGAGTAATGCACTCTTCTTGAGTCACTTCGTATTGCTTCATGTCTTCGGCACTCAGAACGACCATTTTCAGCTTGGATTCGAAGACGAGTTAGAAGCTCTTCGCCAAGATTTCAGGGATTCCTGGCAACGTGATGAACCTTTTACTGAAGCCGACCCATCTCAGAGGTTCTGAGGGTACCTCCTGCACAGGCAAAGTATCAACCTCGCGACTTTTCCCTCAAGGTCTTAACGCTTGGGGTCCCAATACCTCACGTAAGTATTAGATTTCACCGCCTGCGTGAACCGCTCGGTGCTAAAACAAATAACAACCTTTTCAAAGTTGGCACACTATAGGCACACAAAACGAGAAAGGGCATCCGCGATGGATGCCCTAAGTTATTGATAGAATTGGTGGAGCCGAGGGGGATCGAACCCCTGACCTCATGACTGCCAGTCATGCGCTCTCCCAGCTGAGCTACGGCCCCTTTTGATTTCACTAACAAACTTAGCAGCGAATTCTGTAACCAACTGCGTTGGCAAACAAGAGTAGCCCGCGCGGAAAAGAGCGTCAAGCAGCGGTGAAAATTCAAACGTCGACCCTTACCGCTTCGGCTTCCTCAATGCAGCCGTAAAGGCTATGGCACCCCCAACAATGAGAAGAACCGTTCCTTCGACTACTCGGAAAGTATCCGGGAGCTCGCGAACGCCTCTCTCGGAAAGTATTATCGCTGCACTCGGCTCGACAAAAAGCGCGCGGTAAGCGATTACGCCACCCACAGCGGCGAGCACGATTCCGAAAATAGTAACGATGGCTCTCAACATCTCGACGTCTCAAGTTTCGAGTTTCGAGTTTCGAGTTTCGAGTTCATAAAAACAAACTAACGGGCCAGCGATGGGGAACCCGAAACCCGAAACCCGAACACCCAAAACTTTATTTCCCTTTGAATTCGGGCTTTCGTTTTTCAAGAAACGCGCTCACGCCTTCGTCCTTATCTTCAGTCGAAAAGCAAAGCGCGAAGAGATCAACTTCGCGCCGCAAACCCTCGTCGAGATTCGATCGAGACGCGAGTTTCACTGCTTCCTTCGCCAGGCCCAACGCGATTGGACTCCTGGTAGCGATGCGGTTGGCGATTTCCATCGTCTTCGCTTCAAGGAGATCTGCCGGAACCAGATGGTTCACCAGGCCAATGGTAAATGCAGTTTTTGCGTCGATGATGTCGCCGGTGAGAATCATCTCCATTGCTTTGCCTTCGCCGACCAGGCGGGCTAAGCGTTGCGTACCTCCGCCGCCAGGAATGATGCCGAGATTGATTTCAGGTTGGCCAAATGAGGCTGCCTCGCTGGCAATGCGTAAGTCGCAAGCAAGCGCCAACTCACAACCGCCGCCCAGACAGTAGCCGTTAATC
>WNGB01001526.1_pt1 | contig 37895 bp, 38 predicted proteins | sample 5400681 | NCBI WGS metagenome assembly WNGB01 (sample SAMN13153367, study PRJNA577476) | soil metagenome | isolation source: 115 cm soil or saprolite under grassland replicate 2 | place: USA:California | collected 2016-06-15 | reverse complement strand
CCGAAGATCAGCTGAAGGATCTTCACCATCGCCAGATTGACCCACCCGAGGATGATGCAATTGATCGGAATCCCGAGATACAAGGCGCGAAACCCGCGCAAAAACGCGGCGGGCTTTCCGGCGTAGCGGATTTCGGCGAACTCGACGTCCGTCATCACCTGCGCCCGGCGCCACAGCCGCGCATAGAAGAAGACCGTGAGCATCCCGCTCGCCAGGAAGCACCACCAGACCCAATTCCCCGCGATACCGTTCTTCGCCACAAGACCGGTGACAGCGAGCGGCGTGTCGGCGGCGAAGGTCGTCGCGACCATCGACGTGCCGGCGAGCCACCACGGCACGTTCCGGCCCGAGAGGAAGAACTCGCTCACGCTCTTGCCGGCGCGCGCCTTGTAGTAGAAACCGATGCCGATGTTGAATGCGAAGTAGGCGCCGATGACCAACCAGTCGATGATTGTCAGTCGCATGGGCCTCCAATTGGGGGCGCGATTTGTAGTTAGGCAAGCGTGCGGAACCGGTTGACAGGCTTCCAGTGACTGCCTAAGTTGCTGCCAGACTGGAGGATATGATGGGGACTACACAGAAATCGGTTACCCTGACGCTCACCGAACGGGCGGGCGAAGAGGTGAAGAAATTCCTGGCCGAGGAGAAGGTCTCGCAGGAGTCGGCCGGGCTGCGCGTCGCCGTGCTGCCGGGCGGCTGCTCGGGCTTTCGCTACAGCCTGAACATCGAAGCGCAACCCGCGGCCGATGACGTCGTGATCGAGAGCGCGGGCGTGCGGCTGTTTGTCGATGAATTCAGCTCGCAGTATCTCAACGGCACCGTGATCGATTACAAGAGCAACTTCCAGGAATCCGGATTCGCGTTCGAAAACCCGAACGCGTCCGGCGGCTGCGGCTGCGGGTCGTCGTTCACGGTGTGAGCGTTGATCCTTCCTGATTCCGTAAGCAGGGCCCGCGCCGATCGCGGGCCCTTTTTCTATCCTAGGCGGCTAGGCGTCTAGTTCGTATGCGCAGCCTCGACGTCGCAGTCATCGTGGCGTATTTCGCCGCAGTCATCGTGTTCGGGCTGCTACTTGCGGGACGCCAGCGCGACGCCTCCGACTATTTCCTCGGGCACCGCGGGCTGCCGTGGTGGGCGCTGATGTTTTCCGTCGTCGCCACCGAGACCTCCGCCTTGACGGTAATCTCCGTGCCCGGCCTCGCGGTCCGCGGCGACCTCACCTTTCTCCAGATCGCGTTCGGATACCTCGTGGGCCGTATCGGCGTCGCGGCGCTGCTGTTGCCGGGCTACTTCCAGGGCACGCAGGACACCGCGTACCAGCGCTTGGAGCATCGCTTCGGCCCGGCGGCGCGGCGCACCGCATCGGGCGTGTTTCTGTTCACCCGGGCGCTCGCCGATTGCGTCCGCATCTTTGCGACCGCGATCCCGCTCGCGATCATCACGCATTGGAGCCTGCCCGCCGGCATCGTCGCCATTGGGTTCGTGACGCTCGTGTACACGTGGGTGGGCGGCCTGCGCGCGGTCGTGTGGGTGGACGTGATCCAGTTGGGTGTCTACCTCCTCGGCGGCATCGCGACCTTGATCGTCGCCACGCACCTGGCCGGAGGGATCGATGCCTTCGGACGCGCGTGGGACGCCGGCAAGCTCACCGCGTTCGACTTTTCCCTGTCGTTCGCCAAGACCTATACGTTCTGGGGCGGCGTCATCGGTGGAGCCTTGCTGTCTTCGGCATCGCATGGCACTGATCACTTGATCGTCCAGCGACTGCTCGCGGCGCGCAACCTCAAGGATGCCCAACGCGCGCTCATCGGATCGGGCATCTTCATCATCGCGCAGTTCGCGCTGTTCCTGCTCGTGGGAACGAGCTTGTGGCTCGCGGGCGCCGATCAGCCGGGCATGCGCGGCGACGCGATCTACCCGACGTTCATCGTGACCCAGCTTCCGGCTGGCCTCTCCGGTCTGGTCGTCGCGGGGATTCTCGCCGCCGCGATGAGCAGCCACGCGTCCGCCGTGAACTCGCTCGCATCCGCGTCGACCCATGACTTCTACGCTCCATTGACCGGACGCCAGGATCCCGCACAACTGCTCCGCGTCGGCCGGTGGCTCACCCTCGTGTGGACCATCGTGCTCGTGGCGGGGGCGATCGCGTTCCGCGACCAGAACACGCCGGTCGTCCAGCTCGCGCTGAGCGTCGCCTCGCTCACCTACGGATCCCTCCTCGGCACCTACATCCTCGGTGGCGCGTGGCCCCGCGCGCGCCAAGTCGACGTCATCATCGCGCTCGGCGTGAGCATCGTGCTGATGGCACCGGTTGTCCTCGGCGCCGTGATCCCCCACTTCCCGCTGCACTGGCTCCCCGGGCTCGCGTGGCCGTGGTATGTGCCGCTGGGAACGGCGGTGACGGTGCTCGTGGGGATCGTGTCCTCATTTGTCGGACGGTCGGACCGTCTGACTGTCGGACAAAAGGCGATGTCAGAATGACTTCACCGTCCGACAGTCCGACCGTCCAACCGTCCAACGCCGTTCTATTGGGCGTCGACTGCGGCGGCTCCCATACCGCCGTCGTCGTCGGGGACACGCACGGCCGAGTGCTCGCGCGGGCAGAAGGCCCGGGCTCCGCGATGCGACCCGGCGGCGCGGAACGCTCGGCGGCGGTGATCCTCGACGTGGCGCGCCGCGCGGCCACGCAGGCCAACGTCACGCTCCCGGCCGGCATCGCGCTCGTGGGCGCGGCCGGCGCCGGTCGCGCTCCGGAGCAAGCAGAGCTCGCGGCCGCGCTTACCGCCGCAGGCGTCGCGGAGCGGGTCGATGTCCGTACCGACGTCGAGATCGCGCTGGCGGCCGCGTTCGGCGACGGGCCCGGCATCCTCATCAATGCCGGCACCGGGTCGATCGCCTACGCGCGCGGCCCGGACGGTCAGCTCCATCGCGCCGGCGGGCACGGCTGGCAGCTCGGCGACGAGGGCGGCGGCTACTGGATGGGTCGGCGGGCGCTCGCCGCGGCGGCCCGGGCGCACGACGGACTCGAGGAGTCATCCACGCTGCTGGAGCGGCTTCTGGTAGCGCTGGGTCTCCAGACGTTCAACGATTTGATCCGGTGGACGGCGACGGCAACACCCGCCCAGGTTGCGGCCCTGGCACCGCACGTCCTCAACGCCGCGCGCGAAGGCGAGACGGTCGCGCAGCGGATTGTCGCCGAGGCGGCGATGGAGTTGTCGCAGCTCGTGCGCGTGCTCCTGCGCAACTTTTCCGATGGCGATGCGATCACGATGGCCACGGTCGGCGGGCTATTGCGGCCAGGCTCGCCGCTGCTGAGCGCCTTGCGCGCGAATCTCGCGGCGGACCTGCCGCGCGCGCGGATCTCGGAGGGCGGCGGTGCGGTCGATGCGCCGGCGGGCGCGCTGCGCCTGGCCGCGCAGCTACTGGGAGCGACCTGACTGCCTGATTCTGCTGTGACGGAAGCCGTAGCCCAGATACAGCGCCAGACCGATCGCTAACCAGACCCCGAAGCGGACCCACGTCTCGAGCGGCAGGCCCAACATCACGTAGATACACAACCCCACGGAAACGATCGTAGTCGCCCAGAACCACGGGACGCGGAACGGACGAGGCCGGGCGGGCTCCGTGTAGCGCAGCACGAACACCCCCGCCGACACGAGGGCGAAGGCGAACAGGGTTCCGATGTTGGTCAGGTTGTAGGTCTCGTTGGCATCGCCGATCAACGCCCACAGCGCGACAAATACGCCGGTCACGATGGTGGTGATGTACGGCACGCGCCGGGTGGCGGAGATGCGTGCCGCCCAGGGCGGCAGCAAACCGTCCCGCGCCATCGCGAAGAAAATCCGCGGCTGCCCGTACTGGAAGACGAGCAGCACCGCCGACATCGAGACGATCGCGCCCAGGGCGACGATCCAGCCGACGGTCTTGTAGCCTGCAACTTCGAGCGCCTTGGCGAGCGGGTCGGCCACGCCCAGGTCGGTGTACTTGACCATGCCCGTGAGCACCGCTCCGACGATCACATAGATCAACGTGCAGATCGCGAGTCCGCCGAGAATCCCGATCGGCAGGTTGCGCTGGGGATTCTTGGTCTCCTCCGCCGCCGTCGAGATCGCGTCGAAGCCGATGTATGCGAAGAACACGATCGCGGCACCTTGATGGATCCCGCGCCAGCCGTTCGGCGCAAACGGGGTGTAATTGTCCGTGTTGATGTGGCTCAGCCCCGCGATGATGAACAGCGCCAGCACCAGCAGCTTGATGACGACGAGCACGTTGTTCGTGCGGGCACTCTCGCGCACGCCGAGCAACAGCAGCCACGTGATCAGACCGACGATCAGAAATGCCGGCACGTTGACGAGAATGGGAATACCCGCGACGTGCGGCGCGCTCTGGAGCAGGCCGTGGACGGCAGGGTCGGGACTGAGCAGCGCGGTGCGATAGCCGGTCGTCAGGAAATCGGGGAGGTGCACGCCGAACGCGCCGAGCAGCGACTTGAAGTAGTCACCCCACGAGATCGCGACGGCGACGTTCCCCACCGCGTACTCGAGAATCAGATCCCAACCGATGATCCAGGCGACCAGCTCACCGAGCGTCGCGTACGAATACGCATAAGCGCTCCCGGCCTGCGGAATCATCGCGGCGAGCTCGGCGTAACACAGACCGGCCAGCGCGCAGCAGACGCCGAGCAGCAGGAACGAGAAGACGAGCGCCGGCCCGGCGCCGGCGCGCACCATGTGGCCGGCCGCGTCGTACTGCCCGGCGGCCGCCGTCCCGATGGCGCCGAAGATCCCGGCGCCGATGACGGCGCCGATCGCCAGCATGATGAGATCGCCGGCTCCGAGGACGCGCTTGAGCGACTGCGGCGTCTCAAGCTCGCTGACCAGGAGCTCCGCGATCGGCTTGCGCTTGAAGAGCTGGCGCACGCGTCCCTGACTTTCGGTTTACGTCGTGATGCTACGGATACACAACCAGGGTCGTGACGTAGTCGACGTGTCGCCCGTCACGGGTCGTGGCCGGATTGAACAGGTAGCCCATCATCCGTTCGGTAAACTCGCGGCGATACCCCGAGTCCCTGATGGGGGGAGTCACCTCGACCCGAACCACCCGCCCGTCGGCCGTGACCCAGAACCGCACCTCGTGCCGTCCCCGCGCTTCGCGGGGCGCGCCGGGTGGCGCCATGATCGCCCACCGCGGCGTGGCGGCGAAGATATCACTCGCACTGCCACCCGAGCCAGGACCGGCGTCGGCGCCCGTGCCGGTCCCGGTGCCCGTGCCGGTGCCGCCGCCGCTCCCCGGACCTTGGCCCGGTCCACCGGTCGTCCCGTCGCCAGTCCCGACCGCCGCAGGCGGGGCGATGGCGAGGGTCGGCGGCGGCAGGTCGATCTTCACCGGCTCGGTGATCGGGGCGGCCACGGTTGGCACCGTGACGGTTGGCGCCTGCGGCACCGCTTCCGCTTGCGGCGACGCCGTCGTGGGGAGCGCGAACCAGCTGACCGCGGGACGGCCCCCGCCGCCACCGCCGCCGCGCGGGCCGGTCCCGCCACCACCACCGCCTTCGAACAGCGCGGCGCCGCGCCACAGCACGAGCATGACGATCGCCGCGTGTGCCAGGAACGAGAGCGCGGCCGCTGGCCCCTCCCGCCGCCGGGGCATCGGGAGCGCGTAACTGTCGAAGGCTGGGCGCGAAGTGGGAGGCACGGTCTATAGATACACTAGAAACAAAACCGGGGCATGGTTTCGCCCCGGTTTTCGTAGGGGCGCAGCATGCTGCGCCCCTACCCGTCAATCCGTTGCCGCAATCAGTGCGCCGCTGCGGCCACCGGCTCGCCCGGCGTGAACCCAATCACCTGCACACCAGCGCCCCGGGCCACGTCCATCGCCCGGACGATGTCGCCGTACTTCCGGTTCGGCGCCGCCTTGATGAACAGCAGCTTGGCGGGACGCTGGTCGTAGAGCTCGTGGAACTTCGCGTCCAGTTGGTCGAAGGCGACCGGCTGCCGGTTGATCGCGTACGAGCCGTCCGGAGCCAGCTCGAGCACGATCTGATCGCTCTGTTGCTGCTTCTGCTTGGGCTGCTGCTTCTGCTCCGGCGGGACCTGCACGTCGAACTCCCGCCGTGACAGCGGCAGCGTGATCATGAAGATGATGAGGAGCACGAGCAACACGTCGATCATCGGCGTGACGTTGATGTCCGAACTGAGCCCGCCGCCCGAGCCGCCACTTCCCATGGCCATTGGTTAGTGCTCCGTCCGCGGCGCGCGTTCCTGCTCTGCAATGGCGCCGACCACCCGCACGCCGGCCTTGCGCGCGATCTCGAGCGCCGTCTGCACGCGCGCGTATTCGATCCCCTCGTCGGCCCGGAGATACAGGATCTTGTCGACGGTCCGGTTGGCGTACAGCGTCGTCAACTGGGTGGGCAAATCCGCGTCGCTGATGAAGCGCGGGCCGGTATACTTGCCGCTCGCGCCGGTGATGTCGAGGTAGAACTTCCCGTCCTTGTCGATGCCCAGGCGGATCTCGCCTTCACCTTCCTCGCGCGCGTCGGGATTCTTGGCGCGCGGAATCGACGCCTGGAACCCGGCCGTAATCGCCGGCGTCACGATCATGAAGATGATCAGCAGCACCAGCATCACGTCGATCATCGGCGTGACGTTGATGTTTGCTGCGACTGCGCCTTCCGCTTTCTTCGCGCCACCCAACGCCATGGTGCGTTATCCCTTGATGGGGCCGCTGGTCTGCGACGTCTTCTGCGTCTGGAATTCCTTGGTAAAGATCGAGCGGCCGAACTCGCTGCCGACGCTCTTGATGAGGTAGTCGATCAGCTCCTTCGACGTGTAGGTCATCTCCACCGTGAGGAAGTCGATCTTGGTCGCGAAATAGTTGTACAGCCACACCGCCGGAATCGCGACGAGCAGACCGAACGCCGTCGTGATCAGTGCCTCGGCGACGCCGCCCGTGATGGCCGCGAGGGACCCCGAGCCGCCGGAGGCGGACATGCCCTGGAACGCCGTGACGATACCCATCGTCGTGCCGAGCAGTCCGACGAACGGGGCCGTCGCGCCGGTCGTCGCCAGGATGCCGAGGCCGCGCTTCAGCTCGGCGGTGATGATGAGCATTTGCCGTTCGACGGCGCGCTCCGCCGAGTTGATGTCGGCGGCGGTGATCGTCGCCCGGTCGCGCAGCAGCGGCTTCACCTCGGCGAGGGCCTCGCCCAGCACGCGCGCGACGTGGCTCTTCTTGTTCTTTTCCGCGAGCGCGATCGCGCCGTCCAGCTGCTCTTCCTGCAGGTAGCGCGAGAATTCAGGCGCGAACTTGCGCGTCTCCTTCTGCGATTTCCTGAGGTAGAGCTGCTTGGAGATGCTGACCGCCCACGACCACGCCGACATGACGAACATGACGACCACGATGCCTTTGGCGAACAGCCCCATCGAGGACCATAGCTCAGCGTAACTCATCGTGTCTCCCTATCGCTTGATCTTGAAGTCGATCGGCAGGTTCACCAGCACGCGCACCGCCCGTCCATGCACGCGCGCGGGACGGAACAGCGCCCGCAGCACGTAGTTCTTGGCCGGTTGGTCGAAGCCTGGATTGGGACTCTGAATCACTTTCACCGACGGCGGCTCGGCACGACCCGACGTGTCGATGATCGCCTGCACCAGCACACGGCCCTGCACGCCCGCCTGGCGCAGCAGGTCCGGATAGTTCAGCGCCGGCCCCGACAACACTTCGGGCCGCTCTTCGACGACCGACTCCATGAACACCTGATCGGACGACGGCACGATCCCGGTGCCGATGCCGCCCTCGACGCCCGTGCCCGTGTAATCCTTGGGGTCGAAGTGTTCTTGTAGATTGATCGGCGGAATGTTGGTGGGGATGTCGGTCGGCGCGACGACAGTCTGGAAGCCCTTCAGCTGCGGCACGTCCACGACGGGTGGCTGCTCTTCCGGCTTCTTCTGTTCTTCCTGATTGAGGAAGACCATTGCCGTGTCGATCGTCTCTTCGTCTTTCTTTTCACCGGCGGTCAACGTCGCGACGACCGCGGCGAGCACGATGACGCTGTGTCCGACCAGCGACACAAAGCCAAGACCGAACGCACCCTTCTTGTTGGTCTTCTTATTCGACTCGATCAGGTGATTGAACACCGCCGTCTCCTCCGGGCTGATGACTGGTTGCTAAGTAATAGTACCCGTTGCAACATGGCCGCTAGTAGGGCAAAGATTACAAAACGATGACAGCCGGATGACCCTTTACCGGCCTCCTCAAATCCCCGTCGCATGTCGTTCTTTGGAGTGAATTCCAAGGGTATGCGCTTGGAACGTCGGACGAAACGCGATCGTCATCGTCACCCAATACCCGATGCGACTACCCTCCGCCCACACGGGATGAAATACTACGTCGGCCAGTGCCGTTCGGGCGGGCTCGACGAAACGAGAGTCCGTGGCGTGCAGTATCACAATCGAAGACCGGACCACCAGACCGCGCGTGTCCACGAGAGCCTTGAGCCGGACGTACCCTTCGAGTCCCTCGCGCGTCATCGCCCCCGGATATTCGGCACGCGGCATCGAGATTAACAAGGGAAACCGATCGGGCACGGGCCCCCCAACCCACGGCTCCTCGATGACCGGCAGCAACACAAATCCGGCATATGCAGGCAGCTGCGGCGCAGCCTGAACCGTGGCGTGGTTTTGCAGCGCGAACGTCAGGAGCACTGAGGGAATCACGGCATGCACGACGAACCATTCGAGCGGAGGAAGATTCTGAGTTCGCGCCAGGTCATCGTACATCGTCGGCTCTCTCAGTTGTGGGCCTATCTAAGAGATACAGACGACTCCTGACCCGGTACTTGCACGTGAATTACGGAATGATGACAACCGGATGTGGATCTAGCCGGGCGGTAACCCCACCGTAAACGTCGTTCCCCTCCCCGGCCGGCTCTGCACGTCGATCGTGCCGCCGTGCGCTTCGGCGATCCACTTGCAGATCGCGAGACCGAGACCGGTGCCGGCGCGCTCGCTGGTGCGCGTGCGCGCGGAGTCGGCGCGCCAGAAGCGGTCGAAGACGTGCGGCAAATCACCGGGCGCGATGCCGATCCCCGTATCGGCGACTGTGAACACGGCGCGGCCGTCGTTCATGCCGAGCTCCACGGAGACGTTGCCCCCCCGCGGCGTGTACTTCACGGCGTTCTCGATGAGGTTGAGCGCGAGCTGGCGCACGCGGCTGCGGTCCACCGACAGCATCACCGGCTCGGGCGGCAGGCGAATCTCCATGCCGACACCGGCGTGCTCGGCGAGCAGCTCGCCGGTCTCCCCCGCCTCGGCGATGATGTCGCGCAAATCGACCGATTCGCGGTGCAGGTCCGCGCGCCCTTCGTCGGCGCGCGCCAACGTGAGCAACGACTCCAGCAGCTCCGTCATGCGGTTCACTTCCTGCAGCGTTTCCTCCAGCGGGGCGAGCGTCTCCTGCGGCATCTCCGGGCGCGTGATGGCGCGCTCGACGCCCGCGCGCACCACCGTGAGCGGCGTCTTCAACTCGTGACTCGCGTCCGCCGTGAAACGCCGCAGGGCGGTAAAGCTGCGCTCGAGCCGCGTCATCATCTGATTCAGCGTTTCGGCGAGCCGGCTCAGCTCGTCGCGCTCCATGGGGACCGCGAGCCGCCGGTGCAGGCTCCGGCCGTCGGTGATCTCGCGAACCTCCGTGATCATCCGGTCCACCGGCTCGAGGGCCCGGCCCGCAATCCACCCGCCGACGAGGATCGCGGGCACGACGCCGACGAAGAAGGCGATCACGATGGTCAGCAGCAGCTGCTCGATCTGCAGCTCCGCGCTGCGCGTGTCGGCGCCGGCGAAAATGGCGCCGATCTGCCCTCCGGCCTCCGGCGCAGCCCGGACCACGTAGTGTAGGGTAGGACCGTTCGGTGTCAGGCGATACCGGCTCGGCGCCGATGTCGCTCCTCCCTTCGCGAGGGCGTTGAGCTGCTCGAACTGCGCAAATCCGAGCGATCGCGCATCAGGCGATCCGAACAGCAGGCTGCCGTCGCGGCTCGTGACGAGCAGGAAGTCGGGCACGACCTCCAGCACCGCCGCGACTTCGGCGGTGAGGACCGGCCGCCCCGCCGTGTCTTTCTCGACCAGCGCGCCGCGGGCCCGGTAGCTCTCGACGAGAATGCCCGCCGTGAGATCCGCTTCGGACTGAATGCGGCGATCGAGATCCTGATAGGTCGCGCTGCGGCGGGCGAAGTAGAGGACGACGGCAAATACGGCGATGCTGAGGATGAGCGCCGTGGCGTACCAGACGGTCAGCCGCGCGCGAATGCTCTCCACGTTACGCCCGCACCACGTATCCCACGCCGCGCACCGTGTGGATCAGCTTGGGTTCTTTGGTCTGATCGATCTTCTTGCGCAGCCTGGTGATCACGACGTCGACGATGTTCGTGCCGGGATCGAAGTGATAATCCCACGCGTACTCCGTGATCAGGGTGCGCGACATCACGCGCCCCTGATGCCGCATGAGATACTCGAGCACGGCGTATTCCTTGGGGGTGAGCTCGATGCGCTTGCCGTCCCGCGTCACCTCGCGGCTGCCGGTGTCGAGCAGCAGGCCGTTCACTTTGAGTGTCGGCGGGGAGATCGCCTTGGGCCGTCGCCCCAGCGCTTCGACCCGGGCGAGCAGCTCCTCGAACGCGAAGGGCTTCGTGACGTAGTCGTCCGCGCCCATGCGCAGCGCCTGAACCTTGAAATCCACCGAGTCTTGCGCCGTCAGCACGAGGACGGGCAATCCGACGCCGCGGTCGCGCAGCGTGCGCAGCACGTCGATGCCGGAGAGCTTGGGGAGGCGCAAATCGAGGACCATGATGTCGTAATTGGCGCCGCGACCGCTGGCGCGCTTCAATCCCTCGTCCCCGTCGCCCACGAGGTCGACGTGATAGCCGGCCTCGTCCAGCCCGCGGCGGACGTAATCACCTACCGTCTTGTCGTCCTCGACGACGAGGATTTTCATCCGACCGGCAGGAACACCTTGAAGTTGGTGCCCACACCCACCTGTGATTCTACTTCGATGCGGCCGCGATGCTCCTCGACGATGCCGTACGCGACCGACAGGCCGAGCCCGGTGCCGCGGCCCTGCGGCTTCGTCGTGAAGAAGGGCTCGAAGATCTTGGGCAAATCCTCCTGCCGGATTCCCGTGCCGGTGTCGATGAACTCCGCCAGAATCTCGTCGCTCCGCTGCGGATTGCGCCGCGTCCGCACGGTGAGCACGCCACGGGAGTTCATCGCGTCCATCGCGTTCAACATCAGCGCCATGAAGCATTGCACCAGCCGCTCGGCGTCGGCCGGAAACTCGGGCAGCCCCTTCTCGAGCTGGCGCTCGATGGTGAGCCATCGGAAACGCTCGTGATGCTTGAGCAGAAACAGGGTTTGTTCGATGATCGCGTTGATGTCGGAGGCGGCCTTGTGCCCGCTCTGCTTGGGGCGCGAAAAATCGAGCAGCCCGTCCACGATGCGCCGGCAGCGCTGCACTTCCGTATCGACGATGCGGAGGTACTCCTCCTGGGCCTCGCGCTCCTGCTCCGGCAACTCGGCCACGCGCAGACTCAGCGCTTCGCTGCAGGCGAGGATCGTCGCCAGCGGATTATTGATCTCGTGCATGACCCCGGCGGCGAGCTGGCCGACGGCCGCCAGCTTCTCGCTTTGCCCGAGACGCTGCTGCGCCTGCCGCCAGGCCGTGACATCTTCGCCGATCGTGATGACGTGCGAGATGTCCTCGCCGTCCAGCCGCATCGGGATCTTGGTGATGCGATAGTGCCGCGGTTCGCCCGTGGCCTGCGAGTCCATTTCGACGGTCTGGATCTCCCCCGTCGCAAACACGCGATCGAACTCGACCTTCAGAAGATCGCGCGGCTGGCGGTCCAGCACCTCGAACACCTCCCGCCCCAGCGCGTCTTCGCGCGACACACCCTGCGTGCCGGCCTCGCGCTTGCGGTTCCAGGCGCGGATGCGGTAGCCCCGATCGATCACGTAGAGACCGACCGGAAGCGAGTCGATGATGCGCGCCGCGAAGTTGCGCTGTGACTCGAACTCCCGGGTGCGCAGGGCGACCTCGGTGGCGAGGTCCTGCGACAGCTCGTTAGCGGCGAGCACGGGCGCCAGCATCTGCGCGACGACCACCAGCACGTCATGCGCCATGCGCTCGTGGCGGCCCGGCGGAATGATCACCTCGAAACAACCGAGCCCCTCGGCCTCGTGGACGAGGGGGAGCCGCAGCAGCGTTCCCCCGGGGACCGATTCGCTGCGCGGTCCCTCGGCGACCCACACGGGGACGGCGGCGGTGAGTTCGGGAAGCTCCGTTCCTTCGTCAGGACCGGCGATGGGAACGAAGCGGGAGCCATCGGGAGAGCGCAGCCAGAGACGGCAGCGCCGCAGCGCGAGGCCGCGGCGGAGTACGCTGACGACGCCGGCGAGCCCCTCTTCGGCAGGCCCCTCCCGGCCGACGGCCAGCACTTTAGCGACTTCGGCGAGCACCTCGAGCCCGTTGTGGTCCGAGGCCAGCGTCGGTGCGACCATAGGCTCGCTAACCTAGGGATGACGCTCCCGGCGCGCCAGCGGCGCCTCCCCACGGAGCGCGAACAGACCACGCAAGACGGGTTTGCCGTCGCTGAAGAACGCGGTGGGGCCGATCACAAGCCCAAAATGCGGGGAGTCTCCACTGCCGATGCTGAACGCGGGCAGCACGGAGACGCCGACCCAGTGCGAGCCGAGGGTCATCGGAGAGCGGGCGGCGGCATAGCCACTCAACTCGACGGTCAGGTCGAAGCCGATGCCCGTGCCGTGTTCCTCGGCGCCGAACTGGGCAATCGACTTCATCTGTGTCCGAGCGGACAGCGCTGCAGCGAACACGACGCCTCGAGTACCACCGAACATCGCGCTCTCGTTGATGAAGGTTCCCACGCGGCCGGCGATACCAATGGCGGCGAGGCCCCGCGACGACCGGCGGACGTACGCGATCTCCCCCGACTCGATCTGCCAGTTCGCACCCAGGGTCGCGAAGAAGCCGAAGCCGATCGCGTGCGAGCGGTCCGTAGGCGATTGCACCGCATTCGATTGCGCCGCGAGTGTCGTAGACAAAGCTCCCAGCGCAACCAACATTGCTACCATGGACCGTCGCACGTTCATGCTCCTCACTGGTGCGGCAACCTTGCTGCCCGTCCCGCGCCCTCGCCGCGGCGGGCGCTCGGCAACCTGCGTTTCGATCTCGACAACCAGCGGTTCTTCGCAACTTCTGAGCCACACGTGCTCCCCGGTGACGGCCCTCTCACAGTCCTCGTGAGTGGATACCAATCGTGGAGCGCGTGCCGTGTGACGCCGCTGCCGGCGGATGCCATCAGCTTTGGCGCAATCGGGCTGACTCGTGCAGGACACGGCATTCGCCGCAGTCTGGGACCCAGGCGAGGCAGGAGAAGGGAAAGTCAAGTTGGCCGCCGACGGCAGCTTAGATGCGGTGAGCGAGTGGCAGCCTGCGCGGCCCGTCCGGTACGACGGCGATGGCGCGACGCTGCGGATCGCCTACGTCCCCTCCGGAGATGGTCTCTCCGCTGAGCGCGGCTGCCGCACCTGCATCATCTGTGAACGCGAACGTGTCGCCGCACTTACAGTACCGAGCGGCCGATCTCGACTGGTCTCTGACGTTCGGGTCGGCGGCGAGACGCTAGAGACGCACCCGCGCACCGGTGAAGCGCGCGCCATGCATCACGTGACGCTGCGCGAGCAGACATACCAGAAGCACTGGGAGAGTCACCAGGACCGCGGCTGCCATCTGATACGGCCAGTTCGCGGCGTACGCCGTGTGGAAATGCGCCAACGCAACTTCGGCGACCTCCATCTTCGCTGAGCGAGTGACGACCAGCGGCCACAAGAAGTTGCGCCATTGGTCCATGAAGCCGAGCACCGCGAGCGCAGCGACCGCCGGCTTGGCCAGCGGAAGTGTGACTCGCCAGAACAGAGTCCACTCCCCTGCTCCGTCCATGCGGGCCGCATCTTCGACATCGCGCGGCAGCATGAGAAATGTCTGGCGCATCAGCAGGATGCCCCACACCGATACCAGCTCGGTCGAGATCAGGCCGGGATACGTATCCACCCAACCGAGTGTCTGAATCATCAGAAACCGGGGGATGAGCAACAGAATCCCCGGGACGGCAACTAGCAGGAGCAACGTCGTGAACGCTCGATCCCGACCTGGGAAGTGCATGCGGGCAAACGCGTATCCGGCTGCCGCGCTCGTGAAGACCTGGCCGATCATGACACACGCCGCGAGGATCGCAGTGTTCAGCAGGACACGCGTATAGGGCAGCGCCTCGAGCGCGGCCGTGTAATTCTCTGTGGTCGGCGCAGCCGGGAGGAGTGGCGGCGGCCAACGCAACAGCTCCGCCTCCCCCATGAATGAGACCGATATCATATAGAGGAAGGGCGCGACCATGACGAGACCGGCGACCACGAGGAGCAGTCTACGCATGGCGAGCCTGCTTGCCTACGAGCTTGAGCTGCGGCCATCTGAACACCAGCAGCAGCCCCGCGAGCATCACCGCAAGCGCGCTCGCCATCCCAAATGTCTGCGGTCCAAATGCTGTCCGGTAAATGCGATGGACCAGGACATCGGTCGAACGCAACGGGAACGGGCCGCCCTGCGTGAGGACGAAAACGAGGGTGAACATCTGGAGCGCCCCGATCACGCCTGTCACCAGCACGAACCACGTCACCGGACGGAGCAGCGGCATGGTGACGCGCCAGAAGCGGCGCCAGGCGCTCCCGCCATCGACGCGCGCAGCATCGAACAAGGCCTGCGGGATCGCCTGTAGGCCGGCGAGAAAGACGAGCATCTGACCACCGATGTGCGCCCAGATGGACACCAACATCAGCGCGGGCAGCGCAGTCCTCGGATTGCTGAGCCAGTCGGGTCTTCCCAGGCCGAGCGACCCCGCACGATACAGCGCCTGCCACAGCAGTGCGATCGCGACGACCGACGCGACATAGGGAAGCAGAAACGCGGCGCTGAACAACTGCGCGGCCCAGCGCCGCCGAGACCGGTGCACAACCAGCGCCGCCGCGAGCGCCAATGCGACGGACACCGGGACGTACAGCGCATACGTGGCGCTATTGGCGAACGCCTTCCACGTCAGGGGGTCGCGCACGAGCGCGGGGAAGTTCGCCAGGCTCGCGAGATATATGGCGTAGATCGCCGGACCGAGCGTGAAGATCGCCACGTGCAGCGTCGCGGGCGTCAGAAATCCCCACGCAATCACACTCTCCCGGCGGCGTCGGGCGGGTGTTCGCTCGGCCCACCGCACCCCGATGACCGCGATCGGTCCCAGGAACACGCACGGCAGCAACACGATGAGCCACCGGGGCGCCTCGAGCTCCGCAGGAACGGACCGTAGCTCGATCCAGCGCTGCGACCCGATCAATATCGCGACCACTGCCCGTCGCTCGCCGTCGACGCGCACGCGGCGCGGCGCGGACTCGGCCGGTTCGCCGGCGACGACTTCCCCATCGTGGACGAGCCCCGCGAGCTCGGTGATCGCCACGCGCGTACGCGGCGGAGGCAGCCGCGTCGCCGCGTCCTGAAGCAAGCGACGCGTGTCGACGAGCCAGCGGTCCGTGCTCTGGCGCGCCGCCGTCCACACGTCGGCGTAGGCTGCGACCGCGAGCAGCAGCGCGGCCTTCCCGGGACGCAGCGACCGACCACGAAACGCTGTCACCGCCGCCGCGGCAACCGCGATGAGCGCCACTGGAAATGCGAACCCCAGCCCACCGGGAAGTGGACCGTGGGGCGCCGGTCGCGGCCGCACGGCAACGGCGCCGACGACCTCCTGTCCATCGCGGTCCTTGAGCGGGACGAGCGCCGCACCGTCGCGCCAGCGGCCGCCGGCTTCGAGAAGAGAGAGATCTTCCGGCGACAAGGGCGGCGCGGTCGCGTCCACCAGGGGCGCGGTCCCGAAATACACCTCCACCTCGGATGACCAACCCGGCAGGTTTCGCAGCGCGTGCGCCTGCGTGAGCAGAGTGGGAAGATCGTAGCTGCGAGCCGCCGCCGACGTCGGTGGCGGCGGGGGCGGCGGGGGCGGCGGGGGCGGCGGGGGCGGGGGGGGCGGCGGCGGCGCGCGCCGACGGCCACGCCGCACCGGGGGTGGCGGAAGAGGAGGCGGCAGCGGCGGTGGCGTCACCGCCGTGACGTACGCTGCGGTCGTGCCCGCAATTCGAAATGCAAACGCCCGCTCGTAACGGCGTTGGGCGATCGTTACCACTACGAGTACCAACGCGGCAGCGACAGCCGCTGCGCCTGCGGCACCCGCCGCCCAGCCGCGCGAGCTCATCCCAGCGGCGCTCCGGCCGCGTCGAACAGATACAGGCGGCGGCGGTCCACTTTGACGCCGACGCGCGTTCCCACACGCACATCGGCGAAGCCCGGCAGGCGCGCGACGAGCGGTTGGCCGCCGGCGTTCAGATGCACCAGCGTTTCGCTGCCCAACGGCTCGACGACCAGCACGTCGGCGTTCCCCACCCCTTTGTCGACCGCACAGAGACCGATGTACTCGGGACGGATGCCGAGCTGGAGCTCGCCTTCATAGGTGGAAAGCTCCGCCGGGATGACCAGGCTGCCGGCCTCGATAACCCTTCCGTCCTCCCCCGCGCCCCGTCCCCGCCCTTGCAGCACGTTCATTCCTGGCGTGCCGACAAACCGCGCGACATGGACATCGGCGGGGCGCTGGTACACCTCCTCGGGCGTGCCGACTTGCCGCAGCCGCCCCTCGTGGAGCACCGCGATGCGCTGGCCCATCGTCATCGCTTCGGTCTGATCGTGAGTCACGTAGATCATCGTGGCATTGAGGGCCCGGTGGAGCGCCAGCAGCTCGCCGCGCAGCTCGATGCGCAGCTTCGCGTCGAGCCGGGACAGCGGCTCATCGAACAGGAAGGCCTGCGGGCCGCGCACGATCGCGCGGCCGAGCGCCGCACGCTGCCGCTCCCCCTCCGAGAGCTGCGCCGGCAGGCGGTCGAGCACATTCTGCAACCCCAGACGCGCCGCCGCTTCGCCGACGCGACGCACGATCTCGGCGTCGCCGACACTCCGCAGCTCGAGTGGGAAGGCGATGTTTTCGCGGACGCTGAGGTGGGGGTAGAGGGCGGGGGTTTGAAACACCATCGCGACGTCGCGATCGGCGGGCCGGTCGTGGGTGACCACGCGCTCACCAATCACGACGTCACCGGCGCTCGGCTCTTCCAACCCGGCGATGCACCGCAGCACCGTGGTCTTGCCGGAACCCGACGGGCCCAGCAGCACGAGCAGCTCGCCATCCCGCACGTCGAGATCCAGCTCGTGCAACACCTGCAGGCCGCCGTCGAACACCTTGCTCAGCCGGCGGAGTGTGACCGACGCCATCGATTATGCCGTCAGGCCGATAGGAAGGCCCGCGCGAGCGCGTAGACCACCGCCCACACCACGAAGCCCGTCACGATCACGCCGGGGATTTTTTCGATCGGCTTGGTCGTCGCACCAGTGGTCGCGATGAGAGAATTGATTTCGAGCAGCCCGGCCACGACGATGACGCTCGCCCAATACGCCGCGTGATTGCCGCCTCCCGGCAACGTGAAATGCGACGCCGCGCCCATGAAGAACAGCATCGGAATCGAGAAGACCACGTTGGTGCGCGAAGCGAGAAATGCGCGCCGTGCCGCCACCGGGGCCGCCGCATTCGCCTGCCCGCCCGAGGCGGCCGCCTTCGCCGAGGCGATCACGATCAGCTGTTTCGGCCAGATCACCAGCACGACATTGAAGAACATCAGCGTGCCGAACAGCGCGCCCGTGAGAATCGTAATGGCCCATGGGGTCGACCACGCGGCGGCGCCGAGCGGCGATTCGCCGAGACGTTTCCCGATGATCGCGATGCCGGTCAGGAACGTCACGATCGCGCCGCCACGAAACCAGCGCAGCGCCCGAGGCAGGAGTTTCTGAGTCGCGGTGCTTTTGGCCGCTGGATCCGCTTCGGCCATGAATGGCCCCTGCACGAAATTGAAGTAATACAGCAGGCCGATCCACGTAATGCCGCCCAGATAATGGAACCAGCGCAGCAGGAACTCCGCCACGAGCGCCTCCGGAAAGAGGGAGAGGACACGTTCCGCGGAGCCAAAATATGGAGGGAACCGTGCCGCGCAATGCGGGGTTTGAAAGCCACACTTCTCAGGAACGCATCCCATGGTACAAGCGACCGCTGCTGCAACACGACACGTGCTCCCCCAACTTCCGTACGATTTCGCCGCACTCGAGCCGTACATCGACGTGCAGACCATGCAGATCCACCACGGCAAGCACCATCAGGCGTACGTCACCAACCTCAACAACGCCTTGACCAAGCATCCGGAGCTCTTCGGCAAGGACCTCGAAGCGCTCTTGCGCGGCATCGACGCCGTTCCGGACGACATCCGTACCACCGTGCGCAACAACGGCGGTGGCCACCACAATCACGCGCTGTTTTGGACGATCATGGCGCCCGCGTCGAAGGGCGGAGGTGGTAAGCCGAGTGGCGCGCTCGCCGATGCCATCGAGCGCACGTTCGGGGGGTTCGGGAAATTCAAGGAGCTGCTCGGCAACGCGGCGACGACGCAATTCGGCAGCGGCTGGGCCTGGCTGACGCTCTCAAACGGCAAACTGGAAATCGCCGGCCGCCCGAACCAAGACAGCCCGCTCATGGACAACAAGACGCCCATCCTGGGCCTCGATGTCTGGGAGCACGCGTACTACCTCAAATACCAGAACCGGCGGCCGGATTACGTGGCGGCATGGTGGAACGTGGTGAATTGGGACGAAGTGGCGCGGCGGTACGCCGCAGCCTTATAGCCGCTCGGCGAAAATCCGGTTCACCGTAGTTCGCAGCACCTCGAGGTCGACGGGTTTGGACAGCACCTCGTCGACCTCGAGGTGCGCCCCCGACCACTCGCGAGTCGCCGCCGACAGGATGACCACGGGAATCCCCTGTAGCTTGGGCATGCGGCGCACCACGCCCAGGAACTGCTTGCCGTCCATGATCGGCATCCTGTAGTCGAGCAGAATCAGATCGGGCGGGTCCAGCTTTTCCAGCAGGTGCAGCGCGTGCTGGCCGTCGCGGGCCGTATGCACGACGAACCCCTCCTCGGTGAGAAAGTCGCGGAGGGTCATGCGGATCGCCGCATCATCGTCGACCAACAGTAGAGAACGCATATGTGATGCTAATTGGTACACCCGTCTCCGGGGCAGAATCCTTCGACCTAATTCTTGAGGATGAGACGAACGTCACATTGAAAATGTGCACTCATTCATCGAGGGGAGCAGCGGAGATCTGCGCATTGCCCTCATCGTCGTACGCGACGGTGACGCGCCACGGCCGGCAGCAGACCTGACAGTCTTCGACGTAATCCTGAACCGCCCCGCCGCCCGCGTCGATCCCGATTTCGTTCGGTTCGCCGCAGTAGGGACATATGACGATCCCCTCGGTGTCGGCGGTGCCGTCGCCGAGGGGAAACGCGTCGTCCAGGTCGTCGTCGGCGAAGTCGACCATCAATCACCCCACCCCATCCGCTGCCGCAGCGCGGTGACGTGCGCGGTGTGATGGCGGCCATGCCAGGCGTAGAGCGCGAGCAGCGTATCGAGTGACGGCTTGTCCCAATCGGGATGTTTGATCGTGCGGGCGAAATCGGCGGGGCGCATCCCGCGCAGCAACGTCACCCAGCGCTGGTGGAGCGCCGTCAGCAGATCGAGCGACATCGCGATCGGTGCGCCCATCTCCGGCGTCTTCGCCCAGTCCTTCTCTTCATAGGTCTTGATCGCCGGCGTGTCCTCGGTCAGGCCCCACTTGAAGCGCATGTAGGCGTTCATGTGACTGTCGGGCAAATGGTGCGCGACCTGGCGCACGGTCCATCCGCCGGTGCGATAGGGCGTATCCAGCTGCGCGTCGTTCAACCCCGCAACCGCCCGGCGGAAGGTCGCCGGCGCCCCGGCGATCTGCTCGATGCACGCCGCACGGTCCGCGGGGGACAGCGCCGCGACGGGAGTGAACTTGCCGATGGGATAGCGCTCGTCGCTCATTGGTCCACTCGCCAGGTGGTCGTCAACTCCGTCGTGCCCCATTTCATGCGCAGCGTGCCCCGCAGCTCCGCGTAGCCGGTCGTGGGGTTGGGCGAATCCGGCACGAGGTAAATCGACAGCGCGGGCTCCGGCTCCGCCATGGTCCGGGCCGCAAGCGCGACACGCCCGATGTCCTTGGCGGCATCACGGTCGGTGCCCCACTGCCCCGTGCCGCGATTGACGATCAGCGCGTACCCCGTTCGCGAGTACAGGATGAAGAGCGAATAGTCGCCGCGTGGCAGCTTTACGTCGCCAAGCGTGATGTCGAGATCGGTGTGCAACGTCGTCGCCATATTGGCGCCGAAACGCCATACCGTGTCGACGGGAATCAGGCCGCCCTCGACCTTGCGGCCGCGCGCGTGCGGTTGCCCGTACGAGATCGCGATCCGCGAGGGACCCGACAGGCTCGCATCCTCTTCGTACCATTGATTGCCGATGCGCCGCGCGTTGAGGTGCACCTCGACCGTTGCCTGGCTGCTGGCGGCGATGCGCAGCGGCGTCGCGGGAGGTGCGTTTTGCGCGGCAGTTGCCACCGGAGCCAACAGTACCGCAATGAGACTGCATGCCGTCCGCATGGCCTCTCTCCTCTTCATGAAGCTTACTGTCCAGAGGCGCTGGACTTGTGGGCAGACAAAGAAACGTCGTGAATCAGTGGAGCGGATGGGATTCGAACCCACGACCCCCTGGTTGCAAACCAGGTGCTCTCCCAACTGAGCTACCGCCCCCCGGCAACGAAAATAGACACGCGGCGCGTGGACGGGTAGGGAACGGCGGTCAAACGCAATCGCCCACTGGGGGGTCATCCGCGGGAGTGAGGCATGGGCTCACCAGTCGCACGCTTGCCACATTGAAAGGCCACTTTGAAAAAAAGGCTGGAACGATTTCGCCGCTCGGGCATACCCGTACAAGGAATGGCCACATGACGCGACACACGCTCGCACTGGTCTGGATCTGTGCCGCGCAAGCCGCGTGCACGCGTGGGACTCAAGCGGCGACGCTCCGCCTCGGCACGACGACCACCGTCGAGCAGTCGGGTGCGTTGGCGTTGCTCGACTCGCTGCGTCCTCCCACGCCGGTCCGCGTGATCATCGGTGCGTCGGGCTCGATCCTGCGCTCGGCGGCGGCCGGTGATCTCGACGTCGTCATCACGCACGCGCCTAACCTCGAGCAACGGCTGCTCATCGACGCCGGACGCGCCGCCCTGCGCTGTCCGTTCGTCGCGAGCCGTTTCGCCGTCGTCGGACCGCCCGCCGATCCCGCGCACACGGCCACCGCAGCGACCGCCGCCGACGCGTTTCGCCGCATCGCTGACGCTCGCGCGCGATTCATCTCGCGCGCCGATTCGTCGGGCACGCATATCAAGGAGCTGTCGCTCTGGAAATCGGCGGGCATCACACCCGCCACCGCACGGAATACCTGGTACGCGCAAGCCGGTGTGGATCAGGCAGCCACACTGCGCATTGCCGACGAGCGCGCCGCGTACGCGCTCGCCGACCTGCCCACGTTCATGCGCCTCACGGGCAGCGATTTGCGCGTGCTCTTCACCGCCGATACGGCGCTCGGCAATCCCTACACGTTGTACGTGATGCGTGCGGCGCCGGACACGGGCGCCGCAACGCGATTCAGCACCTGGGCCCTCGCCGAGTGGCGCGCCCGGCTGCTCACGGTGCGACTGCCCAACGGTGAAGCGGCGTTCGCGCCGCTGGAGGGTGGATGCAGTTCCCAGACTTGATTCCCCACGCGCTCGTGACGTTGAAGCGGCGCGGTGCGTCCGTCATCGGCGAACGAGAGGCGCGATTGCTGGAGGCGGTGGACCGGGTACGGTCGATCAAGGACGCCGCGTCCGAGGCCGGCATCAGTTATCGGACGGCGTGGAGCACGATTCAACAGATAGAAACGGCCCTCGGCCGGCCGATCGTCGTGTCGCGCGCCGGGGGCCCAGGCGGCGGCGCGACCACGCTCACCGATGAATGCCGCAGCCTCCTCGCGCTCTATCAAGACCTGCGGCGCAAGCTCGAGGACGACTTGCTGCGCGCCTGGGAGACCCCACGCCGGACGGCCGAGGCCGGCGACTAGCGCGTCAACGCGAGGGCGTAGCCGCCAAGCGCTTCCAGCTGAAAGTTCGCCAGCGCGACGCCCGTGATCGTACCGGTGTACTGGCTCACCGCGCCGATGTCCGGAACGCCGATCGTCAGAATCGTCGCCCCCGTGTTGAGCTGGCCGACGAGCGCGAACTTCGTGGACGTCCCGAACGGCTGCTGGAAGAGCCGCAGCCCCGCGCCGGGGACGGCGCTCGTCGGGGCAGCTGGCCCCGAGATCGTGAAGACGATCGCCGAGTCAATGCCGGAATGCGGCGAGGTCAGCCGCACCTTCATGGTGCCAGGTCCCGACATCGTGGGTTCTCCCCCGCAACTCAATCCGACGACGATCGCGGTGGCCAGGAAGGCCACGCCGCCGAGCCGTTTCATCGCGGGCCTCCTTTCGTCCGTATCGGCTGGGGCGCCGCCGCGCTCAACGGCGCGCCGGTGGCTTTGACCCACGCCAGAAAGTCACCGATGTCGAAAGACCCGTTGTTATTGCCCAGGAAATCGAGATAGCGCACCTCATCGGCGCTGAGCGGCGACGTCGGGCCAAGCAGCTGCGCCGTCACAGCGGCTGTCGCGAGCGTCGGCGCGGTGACCGAAAGGGTAAATATGCGGCTCTGGGTGTCGCACGACACGACGGTGGCCGTGTACGTGAAGTCGCCAGTCACCCGTGGGAAGCCCGAGACCACGCCACTCAGACTGAGATTGAGGCCTTGCGGCAGCGCCCCGCCGGTAACGCTCCATGTAGTCGCCCCGCCGCCGCCGCTGATTCGCAGCGTGTCGGCATACGTCGCGCCCATGACGCCGTTGGGCCGCGCGTTCGCGGACGTAATCGTGGCGCCGGTCCCGAAGTTCGCGGTCAACGTATACGGCCGCTGCATCGGCACCGTGATGACGGAGTCGATCGTGGTAGAGTCGCCGGTCCAGCCGCAGAAATTGGATCCCCCATCCACCGGGGTGAGCTGCACGGCTCGGCCGTCGGGCAGGAAATCGCCGGCGAGATTGATGGCGGTATCCGCGGTAATCGACCCGCCGCTCGTCGGCGTCGCAATGAGCTTGAAGTCGCGGGTCAGAGTGGCGGTGAGCGTTCCACCGGCCAGGCTGCCCACGATCGTGTGGCTCTTGGCGCCGGCGTCGGACCAGGAGACGAAGTGCCAGCGGGTGCGGCCGTTCGCGGCCACCTGCCCGTCCGTGAAGTCCACGCTGTGACTGGATCCTTGCTCGAGCAGATCGCGGAAGACGTTGAAGGGGGAGCCGTCGAATTGGATCGTCGCGGTTGTATCGCTGCCGCGCGCGATGGTCAGCGCGCCAAACCGCAGCCGGAACGACATGGTGCGATCCGTGACGAGTTGCCGGACCGAATCGACCGCGACGCCCGCAAATGATCCATCGGCATTCTTGAGCGACGCGGGGTTCGTGCGGAAGACGAAGGCGGTATTGACCGTGGTGCCGGGATACAAATCGCCGGCGTCACCCCGATCCGAGCAACCGAAGAATATCGTCCCGGAGGGACACGAATTCCCGAGGGATGCCTGGGCATCGAGGTTGCGGAATCCGTCGGCCTGCATCAGCTCGACCCCATGAATTGACCCCGAGTTCACGCTATTGCCACTCATATCAATCTTGACCTGGTCCACGTGCCAAATCAGAAGGCCGCCGGCACATCCGGGAGGATTTCCCGCTCGCTGGCAATGAATTCGGATGAGCGCGGTGTCGGCCTGCTGGCGCTGCCGGTTTTCAAGGAGGAAGTATTCCCCCCGTGGGTTCGATCCCTGAACGGCGACGTAAAACGCGGTATCGGACAACGGCGCGGCGTCGAAGGTGTAGGTGCCGTTCGCGGTCAACGGCACGACCGTGATCCAGCCGAGCTCATTGAGCGTCCACGCGTCATTGCGTGCCGGACTCAACGCCGACGTGAAGCTCCCCGAGCTCATGAGGCTCCATTGTCCGACGCCTTCCGTCTGCCCACCCGTGTCGTACAAATCGGGGAGGCCGAATCCGTGCCCCGTTTCGTGCGCCACGGTCCCGATCGGCATGATCTGCGACGTGGTACACGACGTCGCACCGCCCACGCCGGGCTGCAGAATGTAGTCGCTGATCTTGACCTTCTGACCGGCGTGGAACGGATCATTGTCCTGGGTCGCGAACGGCGGCAGGGAGAACCGGTGCGCCCAGAGATGGTTTTGCGGAGCGCTCGAGGGACCGCACTCGCCCCCCATCGCCTCGTGCATGAACAGCACCAGCGGCACGAAGCCGCTCGTGGGATCGACATACTGCGAGAAGTCGATCTGCGCGTCGAGCTTGGTGAGCGCTTGGGTCAGTGCCGACTGCATCCGGCCGATCGCCAGGGAGCTGAACAACCCGTTGCAATTGGTCGACTGGAACGGATTCTGCGTGGCACAGGCGGAGCTGGTGCCGCCGGTGTAGTACACCTCATTGCTGTCGAGATCGGCGTAGCCGTACGTTGCACCTTGGATATCGAACAGGCCGTTCGATAGTTGATTGTAGAACGACCGATAGGTGTACGGCCTCCCCGCAGCCACGCCTGCCGGCGTGGCAGCAAACAGCACCGCGTCGTAATCGGCAGCGACGAAAGCCGGCGCCGGCGAGTCGTTGTAGCGGAACAGGATGGCGGGAACCCTGAGCACGCCGCTCACGACGGTCGGCGAGGGGAGCGGTCCGCCGGTTGGACTCACCGGTGCGACTCCGCCGACCGGCGCGCTCAACTCGGCGAAACGTCCCGCGGCCCGCAGCCGGGCCCGCATCGCACGGACCTCGCGGCCTTTCTTGCGCCACACGCCATCCCGCCGGAAGTCAAATCCCGGGATTTCCCAGTGCGGATGCCGCTGATCCTGCGCGGCGGCGATATGCGGAAACACCGAGCACAACAGGGCCGTAACACCCAGGAATCGGACGACGTATGGAACCACTATTGACCTCCGGAAGGAACGGCCTGACCCACGCGAATTCCGCAATCTAGGCTATCACGCGGGACCCCCGAAAGGCTGTGGCTCGTCTCACAAGAGCCTTGCGATTTTGTGTGAGCCGGGCTAAGCTGTACCACCGCTTACTCATAGAGATTTGAGGCTTCGTGCGCACAGAGACCCTGCAGCACATCGCGCTGTTCGACAAGTGTAGGAACTTCACCCGGGCGCGCGAGGTCCAGGCTGCGGGGCTGTATCCCTACTTCAAACCCATCTCCCGCTCCGAAGACACCGTCGTCGTCATCGAAGGCCAAGAGCGGATCATGATGGGGTCGAATAACTACCTCGGCCTCACGCATCACCCGGAGGTCCTGGCGGCCGCGCGGGCGGCGCTCGAACGGTACGGCTCGGGCTGCACCGGCAGCCGCTTCCTCAACGGGACGCTCGACCTGCACGAGCAGCTCGAGACGGAGCTGGCGGAGTTCTTCGGTAAGGAAGCCTGTCTCGTCTTCTCCACCGGATATCAGGCGAACCTCGGCGTCATTTCCGGTCTCGTCGGCCGCACCGACGTCGTGTTCCTCGACAAGCTCGACCACGCGTCGATCGTCGACGGCGCCAAGATGTCGCACGGTGAGACGATGCGGTTCAACCATGGCGACCTCGCCGGGCTCGAGCGCAAGCTGCAGCGGCTGCCCGAAGGCACCGGCACGATGGTCATCGTGGACGGCATCTACTCCATGGAAGGCGACATCGCCGACGTGCCCGGGCTGCTGCGGATTTGCCAGAAATACGGCGCCGCGCTCGCCATCGACGATGCGCACTCGGTCGGCGTCCTCGGCCCCAATGGCGAGGGAACGGCCGCCCATTACGACCTCGTGGACGAGGTCGACTTGATCGTGGGCACGTTCTCGAAGTCGCTGGCGTCGATCGGCGGCTTTGCGGCGGGGTCGGAGAACGTCATCCACTACCTCCGGCATCATTCCCGCCCCCTGATCTTCACGGCCGCCTTGCCGCCCGCCAACACGGCCGGCGTGCTCGCCGCGTTGCACGTCATGCAGCGCGAGCCGGAGCGGCGCGAGCAGCTGTGGCGCAACACGCGGCGCCTCCAGGAAGGGATGCGCGCCCTCGGCTTCGACATCGGCCCCACGGAGACACCGATCATCCCCGTGCTGATCGGCCCGCTCGAGAAGACGTTCCTGTTCTGGCGGAAGCTGTTCGACGCCGGCGTGTTCACCAACCCGGTCGTGCCGCCCGCGGTGCCGCCGTCGCAGTGCCGCCTGCGTACCAGCCTGATGGCGACGCACACGGCCGACCAGATCGACCTCGCCCTCGAGGTCTTCGGCCGCCTCGGAAAAGAGCTGGGGGTCATCTGACCGCAGTGGAGATCACGCCCGTCCCCGCGGGGGGCGGGCGGGATCTCGATCGCTTCATCGCCTTTCCGTACGACCACTACCGCCATGATCCGTTGTGGGTGCCCCAGCTGCGCCGCGACGTGCATACCCTGCTCTCCCCCGCGAAGAATCCATTCTTTCAGCATGCGGAGGCGCAGTACTGGATCGCTCGACGGGCGGACGGGCGGACGGTCGGACGGATCGGCGCAATAAAAAACGACATGCATAACCGTGAACACAACGACCGGGTTGGGTTCTACGGCTTCTTCGAGTCGATCGACGATCAGGCCGTCGCGAACGCGCTCTGGGACACGGCCGCGGCGTGGCTCAAACAGCGGCGCTTCGACACGATGCGGGGGCCGATGAGCCCGTCGGTCAACGACGAATGCGGTCTGCTGATCGCGAACAACGGCACGCCGCCGTCGCTGATGATGCCCTACAACTTCCCCTACTACGAGCAGCTCCATCAGCGGTACGGATTCACCAAGGCGAAAGACCTGCTCGCCTACGAGGGGGGCGGCGCGGAGTCGGCGCCGGAGCGGTTTCTGCACATCGGCCGGCGCGCGCTGGAGCGCAACGGGATCAGGCTGCGCACGCTCGACATGAAGCGCTTCGACGCCGAGGTGGAGCTGATCAAGAAGCTCTACAACAGCGCGTGGGAAAAGAACTGGGGCTTCGTGCCCTTGACCGACGCGGAGATCGATCACCTCGCCAAGCAACTGAAGCCGATCGTCGTCCCCGATCTCGTGATGTTCGCCGAGCGCGGCAGCGAGGTCGTGGGCTTCGCCGTGAGTCTCCCGGATTTCAATCTCGCACTCCTGCACAACCGCTCGGGCCGGATGTTTCCGGGCATTCTCAAAGTGCTGTGGCACGCGCGCAAGATTCACCGCGCTCGCGTCATGCTGCTCGGTGTGATTCCGGAGTTTCGCGGCCGCGCCATCGACGCGGTGCTGTACCACCGCACGTGGGAGAACTCGGTCAAGCATGGCATGCCGCGAGGCGAGGCCGGCTGGATCCTCGAAGACAACGCCCTGATGAACAAGGCCGCCACCGAGCTCGGCTTCCGCGTTTCCAAGACCTACCGGGTTTACGACAAGCCGCTGTGAACGTATTTGTGACCGGAGGCACCGGCTTCGTCGGTGCTCACCTGGTCAAGGCGCTGCGTGCGCGCGGCGATTCCGTCGCCGCGCTCGTGCGGCGGCCGGCCCTCGCCGCGGAACTCGGCTGGACGGACGATGTGCGACTGGTCCGCGGCGACCTCGATAATGAGAACGCGCTCCGGGACGGCTGCACCGGTGCCGAAGTCGTGTTTCATGTCGCCGGAAAGATCGTGGCCCGCTCGCCCGCCGAGTTCATGGCGACCAACCGCGACGGCACGGCCAATGTGCTGGAAGCGGCGCGCGACGCCGGCGTGCGTCGGTTCGTGCATATCTCGTCCCTCGCGGTCGCCGGCCCGACGACGCCCGGCCATCCCCTCGACGAGGAGCGACCACCCGCCCCGATCACCGATTACGGACGCTCGAAGCTGGCGGCCGAGGTCCTCGTCCGTGCGATGCCGATGGAATGGACGATCGTGCGGCCGCCGGTGGTGTATGGAGAATGGGACCGCGGCACGCTCACGGTGTTCCGGCTCGCCCGTCGCGGCGTCGTCCCCGTATTCGGTGACGGATCGCAGGAGTTGTCGGTCATTCATGCCGAGGATCTCGCGCGGGCGCTGATCGCAGCCGCGCTCACGGAGGCGGCAGCCCGGCGCATCTACTTCGCCACGCACCCGGTACCCATCACGAGTCGCGATTTCGTGCTCCGCGTCGGGGACGCGGTCGGTACCCACGCGCGCATCATTCCGATGCCCCCGTTCATCGTGCGCGGCGTGCTGTGGGCGACAGGCACCCTTGCGCATCTGACGGGCCGCGCCACCTTGCTGTCGGCCGATAAAGGCAACGAGTACCTGGCGCCGGCGTGGACGTGCCGGGGCGACGCCCTGACGCGGGACACCGGGTGGCGCGCAGAGATCGAGCTCGAAACCGGACTGCGCCGGGCCGCGGATTGGTATCGGGAGGTGGGATGGCTGTGAAGACGCTGTGGCGTGGGTTTACAACGATCGATCTCGCAACGGGGGCGTACGTCGTTGTCTCGACAGGCGCCGTGCTGCTTGCATTCCGCGCCGAAGGCATCCCGGGGTGGCCCTGGCTGCTGAGCGCGCACGCGCTGATCGCGGCGCTGGTGCTGCTCGCGCCGCGAGCCCGCACCGCCGGCCCCGTCGGCCGGTTCCTGGGCGACTGGTATCCCATGCTGCTGCTCCCCGCCCTCTACGGCGAGATCGGGATCCTCACCCTGAGCGCCGGCTTCCAGAACGATCAGCTCATCCAGCGGCTCGAGACGTGGGTCTTCGGCTCCCAGATCTCGTATCGATGGATTCGGGAGTCACCCAGCGCGCTGTGGTCGTGGATTTTGCACGCCTGCTACCTCGCCTACTACCCGATCCTCTACGCTGCTCCCTTCGCGCTCTGGATGGTGGGCCGCCGCGACGCGTCGCGACACACCATCTTCGCCGTCATGGCGACGTTCTACCTCTGTTACGTAGTCTTCTTGTTCTTCCCCGTTGCGGGACCGCGCTACGCATTCGACGGCGCGCACAACATCGCGACCGAAGTCGGGCCCGCGCGCTTTGCCGCGTGGCTGCTGGACCGGGGAGACTCCTGGGGCGCGGCGTTCCCATCGTCGCATGTGGCGGCGTCCGTCGTCGCGACCGGCATGGCGCTGCGCTATTGGCGCGCGCTCGGGCTCGTACTCCTGCCCTTCACCGCCGGTCTCATTCTGGCCGTGGTGTACGGGCAGTTCCATTACGCGGTGGACGCGCTGGCCGGGTTGGTGGTGGCCGCGATGATGCTCGGCATCATGCAGACCGCTGAAGCGACTGCGCCGCAACGCGTGACCGTCGGCGATTACGGAGTGGAGTCCGGCAGCAGCGTCTAGTGCTCCATGTGCATACTGGACATCGGCATGCTCATGGCCGGTTTCCCCACTGGTCCCATGAAGTGGCGCAGGTCCTGCTGATACAGTGAGTCGCTCGTCGTGGTCGGCGGCCACGCCGCTGTGCGATCGGGCATGAAGAGACCGCCGACCACGCCCATCCCGCCGTTGGGAATCACGTGTCCCGTAGGATTGTCATAGGTCACGCGCACCCGGTAGCGGTGCGTCGGCGTGATGCGCAAACCGAGGCCGGTGACGCTGTAGAGCTTCGCGATCGGCACCGCGCTGGGCTCCCCGGGCGGCGCCGGTGCGGGCTCTCCGTGCCACAGCCGCTTGCCGGTGGTCGCGTCCCAGAATTCGATCGAGCGGCCGTACTGGTGCATGTGCCCACCGATCACGACCAGCTTGCCCTCCACCGCCGGGCTTCCCTCGTAGGAGCGCTCGCTGTGGCCGGCCGGCAAGTCAAATGACTTGTCTCCCACCGGAAACCCGACGTCGAGCTGCCACGGCATCACGGAAAACAGTGGCCACGGCCGATGCTCGGGCACGTAGCTCAGGACCAGACGGACCCGCACGCCGCGGTATCCCACGGCCGTCGGATTGTGGATCATGGCATTCGCGAGAATCTTCTCGCCGGCGCGAACGCGCGCCCCGAACAACAGCCACGGGAACCGGATCTCGCCCGTCTCCATCCCCGACGCCAGGATACGCCGGGAAATCGGCAGGAACAGCTCACGCTCGCCCGGATCCATCACGTTCATGTGATGCAGCAGCTCGGTGGGCACCCGGCGGCCGTTCCCGTCGACGAGCTCGGCGTGCAGCGCGTAGATCGACCCATTCACCGGGAATTCCCCTACCGACGCCGGCTCATCGACGACGGTGCCGGCCGGCAAATCGACCGCCGGCAGCTCCAGCAACAGCTCATTGCGACGAGAGGTCGGCGTGATGGTCGCGCGCTCGAGGTCACTCCAGTCGCCGGATCGAGCGGGCGGAGGAACGGGGTCGGCGCTCGCGGCGTACACAGCGGCGGCCAAACGGAGCGCGGCTACGACCACGAAGACACGTGGAGGCATCGGTTCCCTCACCGAACCAGCGGTTCCGGTACTGCAGCGATTTCGGAAAAAGGAACGCCATCGAGAACGACACCCGATGGAGCGGTGACGTCGAGGCGCTCCAATATCGTCGGCATCAGATCTACTGTACGAATGGGAGCGTGCGGAAGAGCCACGCTGGCGGCGATCGGCACTTCCATATGTTCCGCAATGAGACTGCCGTGTCCGGCCCGGTGTTCGGGGACTTCCCACGGACCCCGGAAATCGGCCCCCGGCGCGGCCGCTAGGACGAGATCGCCGGCTCGCGAGCTCTGTAACAGCTGCAGCAGTTGGCGCGGGGCGTCCGGCAGGGCGGTCTCCCGGGTGCGTGCGAGAAGGTCGCGGTCGTCGAGTTCTACAGAGCCGCCCAGCCCCAGGGGATCGCCTGTCTCGGGCTGGTAACGAATCACGCCCAACGCCTCAGTTAACCGCGCGCGGCCGCTGTGGGTTCGGACCACCACGCCGCCCGCATCGCCCCGGCAGGCGACGAGTTGCACCGCCCGCAACGCCAGAACGGGCTCCAGGATGGCCGGGGGGATCTCCGACTCGGTGCGCGGCTGCTCGCGACCGGAACGCGGCTCGAAATAGAGCTGGACGCTGGCGTTGCCCGAGACCATCGTCGCGACGCGAGCGCCCCGGCGCCACACGTGAACCGGGTGTCGCAATGTCCGGACGCCTTGCTGCTCGAGCAGGATCGCTGCATCGCAATGCTCGCGCATGGCCGTCATCCCGTGATCCGACACGACGAAAAACTCCGGGAGCTCACCGCCCAGCTTCCGCACCCGCGCGATGAACGCGCCCAGCGCCCGATCGACCAACCGATAGCTCTCGAGCACGGCCGGATGATGCGGGTCCTTGAGATGCGAGATCCCATCGACGCCTGGAAAGACAACGAAAAGGAAACGCCACGGTTCCGCGGCGGCGTTCAGCCAGGCGCTGGCGACGGCCCGGTCCAGTGCCGGATACGTGCCCAGGTAGTGCGCCGCCGACCCGAGCACCGCCCGACGGAGCGCGATGCGGTTCCCGCCTGGACCCAGGCCACGGGTGAGCGGCGTACAGATCGCGATGCTTGGGACGAGGTCGAAGAGCGACGGCGCGGGTGCGATGTCGCGGTTCAGCCAGCCACCCTGGACCCCGCAGTAGCTGCGCGCGGCGCGCCATTGCTCCCGCCAACCGCCGGCGGCGCCGCGACGATCGAGCCAACGAATGCCGGGAACACCGACACTCCCGGGATAGCGGCCGAAGAGGAACGGGATATACGCGACCCCCGTGGTCGAGGGAAACACGGTGGTGCCGGTCGTGAGTCCCCCCCGCTCGATCACCCAGCGTGAAAGATTCGGGAGGTCACCGCGGCCGAGCAGCTCCCGCAGAACGTCGACGCGGGCGCCATCGATGAGCACGAGAACCGCTCTCGGTGTCGCGTTCATTCTTGCGCGCAATTTACGACAAGAAAGCGGCCCCGGCATCCGCCGGGGCCGCTGACTTTCGTCGTCAACAACACGGCTACTCGACCTTGATGGCGATCTTCATGCCAAGCGTCAGGTGCGGCGTGCAGTAGCCCTTGTAGGTCCCCTTGGGCGCCCCCGCGAACGACACGTCGTAGGTCTCGTTCGGCTGCGTCAGGAAGGGTCCAGAGAGATTGTCGACGGTGTTCGTCATGCCGGCGTTGAGGGCCGCGGCGCCGCCCGCCGGAACCGAATCCGACCAGAACGTGACGTTGTGCGGTCCGCCGGCGACGTTCGTAAAGCGGACGGTTGCGCCTGCGGGGATCGTGATCGTGCTCGGCTCGAAGGCCGCGCGGGTGCTGCCGTTGCCGGTCATCTTGACTTCGATGACGGGACCGGTCGCGGCTGCCGCGCCGCCTGGCGCCGCCGGGGGCGGAGTCTGCGTTTGGGTCTGGTTCTGGTCGCCTTTTCCACAGGCGAGTGCGCCGATGGCGACGACAGTCGTGAGCAAAGCGAAGCGCATTGCTGGAATCCTCCGCACGGGGGCTGGATAGAACTTGGTGTTGCTGCTGGTGTCGCTTGTGAACTGTTTCACAATAGCGGTCAATATAGAGGGGGGACCACAAAACGGGAGCCCTCTCCCCACGGCATTGCGTTTCCGATCCTAAGTTCAATATTGGGACGCCTTTTTCCCACCCCAAATGCTGGAGGAATTCCGTGCACCGAACGTTCGCAATTCTCGCGTTCCTCGCGAGTCTCAGCGCGAGCGCGCAGGCTCAGCAGTCCTGGCAAACGGAGTTCGGTATCCAGGGCGGCTGGACCCGCGTGGTGTTCGCCGGGTCGAACAGCGATCCGACTGACGTCTTCAGCGTTCCCGGCTTCAATCTGGGAACGCTCGTCCCAACAGCCGCCGGCCTCTATGCCATCTTCCCGACCTCGGAGAAACTGGCGGTGGAAACGGAACTCGCGGCGTCGCAGTTCAGTTTCGGCGCGAGCATCAGCACGGTGCACCTGGGCGTGCGGGGTGATTACGCGCTGACCCGGCGTGTGTATGGCGCGGCCGGAGCAACGCTGACCTACATCAACGGCGTCTCCAACGAAACGCAGCTCGGCCTCCAGGCCGCGCTCGGGGTTCGCCACTCCTTGTCAGGCCGGCTGAACGGCCGAGTGGAAGTACGCACGACGTTCACCGCCAAAGCTGACAACGCGCCCCCGACGGACACCTACTCGGTGCTCCTGGGCGTGTCGACCACGACCGGCCGGAGCCGGACCGCGCGCAACGCCACACCGGCACCGTCTCGCCGCGCGTGGACCGCCCAATTGGGAATTGCCGGCGGATACGCCCACGTTCACCTGATCGGTACCGGATCCGTGACGGCGCTGGCGTTTCCCGGTTACGGCGGTGGTTTCGCGAACACCATTGGGAGCGTCGTTCCCGGCTTCGGGGCTGTGACGCTTCCGCCCACTGTGTTCGCCATCATTCCGATCACAGACAAAATGGCGATCGAACCCGGGCTCGACCTTCACCGCGTCCAGGGGAGCGGCCAGACCGGCTTCGTCGGCAATTTCTCAGCACGTCTTGATTACGCAGTGCACGGAGGATGGTACGCGGCGGTAGGTGGCAATCTCCAATACTTCAAGTCTACGGGAGTGAACGCGGCAACCCGCCCCGGCGTCAACGTGGGCTGGGGATACCGGCTTCCGCTACCAGGTCCACTGGGCGGCCGCGTGGAGCTCAACTACACGATGTTCCGCCACAACACCGACTTGGTGTTCGACGCGACGAATATCCTGGGTTTGATGATCGGCGTCACGATGCCGCTTAAGTAGCGACCCCGGGGCAACAGGGGGCCGTTGCGTTTTTGTCAGGACGCGACGACACTACTCGCGATGGCCGACGCTCCCCTGCCCCAGATTCCTCCCCAGGAGCTCGCCGAGCGGCTCGATCGCGGTGAGGCATTGCAGGTGCTCGACGTCCGGGCGCCCGAGAAGGTCGAAAGCGGCCACATTGTCCTGGGGTCCGAGCTCGACTTTCATGCCCATCCGAACTCCAAGCTCTTCGCGCTCCCCGACCTCCGCGCGCTCGATCTCGATACGAATCGACCGATCGCTGTGGTCTGCGGTCATGGCAACTCGAGCAAGAAAGCAACGGCGTTTCTACGCGAGCGCGGCTACGAGGCGTATTCGGTCATCGGTGGGATGGCCGCCTGGGAAACCGTGTACGTCGCCCGCCGGCTGTCGCCCACCCCTTCCCTTTCGCATGTGGTGCAGCTCGATCGCGTGGGGAAAGGGGCGCTCAGTTACGTACTGGTGAGCGACGGTGACGCCGTCGTCGTCGATCCGGGCCGGCACCTGGAGCGCTACGACATGCTGTTGACGGAGCTGGGTGCGACGCCCGCGGCGGTGGTCGACACCCACATTCATGCCGACTACGTCAGCGGCGCACGCGCGGCTGCCGCCCGCTGGCAGGTGCCGTACTTCCTCCATCCCGACGACGCCGTTTCTCCGTACGACCAGACGCCCGGGAAGCTCACGTATCAGGCGCTGAGCGATGGCGACACGATCGCGTTTGGGCGGGCCACGCTGCGCGCCGCCCACGTGCCCGGCCATACCCTCGGCAGTACGGCGTTGCTGGCCGATGACGGCCTCGCGCTCACGGGCGATTTCCTGTTCGTGAAGTCCGTGGGGCGACCCGATCTCGCCGGACATTCAGAGTCGTGGGCCAAGCTCCTCTGGCACTCCCTGGAACGCGCGCGGCAGTCCTGGCCGGGCGATCTGCTGGTGCTCCCGGCCCACTATGCGAGCGAGTCCGAGCGGCGCGCCGACCGCGCGATCGCCGCGCGCTTCGACGTGATCAGCGCCACAAATGTCGCCGCCGCCATCCAGGACGAGCGGCAGTTCCTGCAATGGGTCAAAGATCACATCACGACCTTCCCCGAAGCGTACCGCACGATAAAGGAAGCAAATCTCGGCCTCGTGAACCTCACGGAGCCCGACATCGACGTGCTGGAGTCCGGCCCCAATCAGTGCGCCGTAGGCTAGCCTAAGCACGCGGTGTGCACGGTTCGGGGGGATGCCCGTCTCTCATGGCGTCCTTCACCGGAGTCCACCATGCAGGTCACGCGTGTGCTGAGAGCCGCCGCTCTCCTTGGCACTCTCTCGTCCCCGATCCTTGCCCAGGGCTGGATCGATCCCGTTCGTCCCGTCCCCCAGAACAACGGGCGCATCGAGCGTCTCCGCAGCACCGTGCAAGTCGACATCAGCGGGCGTGCCGCCCGCGTGACCGTGGAGGAGTGGTTCCGCAACAACGGCCCCATCCTCGACGAGGGGATGTACCACTTCCCGCTGCCCGGCGAGGCGGTGTTCTCGAGTTATTCCCTCTGGCAAGGCGATCAGGAATTGCGCGGCGAGGCCATGGATGCGACCCAGGCGCGTTCCATTTATGAAGCGATCGTGCGTCAGAAGCGCGATCCGGCGCTGATCGAGCTCGCCGGTCAAGGCTTGATCCGCGCCCGGGTTTTCCCCATCGCGCCGGGCGAAACGCGAAAGATCACGCTGAAATACACCCAGCTCCTCGATCGCGCGGGTGATGCCTGGCGGTTCCGCTACCTCGGCGACCGCAACCGTCAAAACGCCCCGCGCTCCTTCCGTTTGGAAGTCGATAGCGCCGCGCGCTTCGGCGATCCGTATTCGCCGACCCATCAAGTGCAGGTCACACGGCGCGACAACCACCTCGAGGTGACCCTCAGCGACAACGCCGCGAGTGGTGACTTCGAGCTGTTGCTCCCACTCGCCCGAGGGTTGATTGGTCTCTCGCTCGTTCCCCATCATCCGGTCGGCGAGGACGGCTACTTCATGTTGCTGCTGGCGCCCGGCGCTGCGGCCGATGCGGCGGCGTTACGCCGCGACCTCGTGGCGGTGATCGATGTGTCGGGTTCGATGTCGGGCGAGAAAATCCAGCAGGCCCGGTCGGCCCTCATTCAGCTCCTCAGCTCGCTGCGGGAGGGCGACCGGTTCCGGCTGGTGGCATTCTCCGGCGGCGTGCGCCGCTACGCAGAAGGGTGGACCGGCGTCACGACCGCGACCCGTCGCGACGCGGAGAGCTGGATTCGCAGTCTCGACGCGGAAGGCGGCACGAACATCGCCGGCGCGCTCACGGAGGCGTTCGCCCAAACCCCCGCGGACCAGTCGCTGGGCGTCGTGGTGTTCCTGACCGACGGCCAGGCGAGCACGGGCGAGACGGATCCGGAAAAGATCGCCGCAAGCGCCGAGCAGGGGCGCGGGAAGTTCCGCGTGTTTTCGTTCGGCATCGGTGACGACGTGAATACGTTTCTCCTCGACCGGCTGACCGAGCGGGCCAGAGGCACGACCGAGTACATCCGGCCCGGCGAGAACATCGAACGGGCGGTGGGCGCGCTGGCCGCCAAAGTTGCGAGCCCCGTACTCACCGACGTGACGATTTCCGCGGGTTCGGGTATTGAGCTGTACGACATGCAGCCCGGCAGCCTGCCCGACCTGTTTGCGGGCGACGAAATGGTGGTGTTCGGCAGATATCGAGGAGCAGCGAGCGGGGAGCAGTCCGTGACGGTGCAAGGACGGCGCAATGGTCGTCAGGAGGAATTCCGGACGACCTTCGCCGATCGCTCCAACGACGACGCGCGCTACATCGAGCAGCTGTGGGCCGCGCGAAAGGCGGGCGCGCTGTCGCGCGAGATCCGCTTGCATGGCCAGACGCAAGAAGTCATGAACGCCCTGAAACAACTCGCGCTGCGGTACGGAATTCTGACCGAGTACACGTCGTATCTGGTTCAGGAGCCGAACGTCGCAATGCGGCAGCGGGCGGAAGATCGCGTCATGCAGGCGCCGGCCGCGGCCCCCGTCGATCAGGCGGGCGCGGGCTATGTCGGGCGCGCCGCCCAGGAGAAATCGATGGCGGACGCCATGCGCCTCGATGCGGTCGTGGTGACCGGGACCGTCAACGCGTCCGACTTGGATGAAGTGCGGCGCGGGCGCGCGGGCATCAACCCCACGCAGCGCATCGGCGGCCGGCTGTTCATCATGCGCGACAGTACATGGACCGACCTCGGCCACGGCGACTCGCTGCGGGTGGTCAGCATCGCTCCGTATAGCGAGGCATACTTCGCCTTGCTGAAGCTCCTCCCCGATCTCCGGGAAGCGGCCGCGCTCGAGCCGGCGGTGCTGGTGGCCGGGCGTCACGCGAGCATCAAGATTGGAGCGGGTGGGAAGACACGGTGGAACCCCGGTGAATTGGAGCGCCTGGTGAGAGAGTTTCGCGGATGAAAGACGTGCGGCGTGCGGAGTGTCACGTGCGGCGTGTCAGGGGTAGATCGCGCGCTGGAGCGTTACCCTTGATACGCCAAACGCCGCACGCCCCACGCCGCACGTGACGTATGCCCGACGACATCGCCGAGGTGTATCGCAATACCTATCCCGCGCTCGTGCGCTTCCTGTACCGCAAGGTCTGGGACGCCGAGCGCGCGGAGGATCTCGCGCAGGAAGCATTTGCGCGCGCACTGGTGCATCGCCCGGAGAATACGCGCGGATGGCTCTTCGTTGTGGCAGCCAACATGGCACGTGACGAGGCGCGGCGGGCCGCGCGGGAAAAACGGCACCTCATCCTGCTGAAGAGTGAGCCGGATGCGGTTCCCGGCACGCTGGAAGAGGACATCGATGCCGACACGCAGCGCACCCGCCTGCGCGCGGCGCTCGAGCAGCTGACGCCACGTGACCGTGAGGCGTTGCTCCTCTGGGATGCGGGGATGTCGTACGACGAAATCGCCGCGCAGACGGGCCTGGCGCGAGGGGCGATTGGAACGACGTTGGCGCG
>WNGB01002716.1_pt1 | contig 37970 bp, 34 predicted proteins | sample 5400681 | NCBI WGS metagenome assembly WNGB01 (sample SAMN13153367, study PRJNA577476) | soil metagenome | isolation source: 115 cm soil or saprolite under grassland replicate 2 | place: USA:California | collected 2016-06-15 | reverse complement strand
TCAGGTGGTCGCAGTGAACGGTGCTCGGCACGGCCACCTGCTTCTTGCCCGCCTGCAAGAACTGGAGCAGCGCCATCTGGCCGGTGGCGTCCTGGAGCGAGACGCGGTCCACGCGCAGACGGAGCTGGGCCTTGCCGCGATTCCACTCCTGCTTGTCGAAGTCGTCGGCGTGCGTGACGAGGATTTTCTCGGCGAGCGTCAGGGCCCGACCGAAGCGCTTCCGGGCCCGGTCAAGCTTAGCGGGCATGGTTTCGTAGAGCCGCTTGATCTGGTCAACCGCCATGGTGGGCCCCCCTGACGCCAAGTATCCGAAATCACGAGCTACACACAGGCATCGCCTCCCACTCAGCAGAGCAGGAGGCGACGGATGCTATCCAAATGAAACGTTAACATGTCGCTCCGGAGAGGTCAATGGTGCGTCAGCGGGGGCCGATGCCGAAGAGACGGAGGACGGCCCGGCGCCTGAGCGCCACGATGGAGTCCGTGGGAGAGATCTCCATGGGACAGACGGCGGTGCAGTTGGCCTGGCCGTGACAGCGCGTCAACACGTCTTCCGCGAGGACGGCCTGGCTGCGATCGGCATGCGCGCCGTCGCGGCTGTCCCGCTGGAGCGTGAAGACGCGGTTGAGTGCCGCGGGCCCGGGGAAGCGCGCGTCGTGGCTGACCATGGTGCAGGCCGACACGCACATGCCGCAGCCGATGCACTCGATCGTGGCGTCGATCGCGCGTCGCTCGCGCGAGCGCGAGCCGATCAGGGCGAAGCTGTCGCCCTCCGTCGCGCGGCGGCCGGGGACGAAGACCGCCTTCATCTCCAGCATCTTGCTCTTGATCGGCGCCATGTCGACGACGAGGTCGCGGATCAGGGGAAAGTGGTACAGCGGCCGGACGGTCACCGGCCCGCCCGCGAGCCCCGAGAGCAAGGTCCGGCAGGCCCAGCGCTCGCGGCCGTTGATCACCATGCCGCATGAGCCGCACATGCCCACGCGACAGGCGTAGCGGAAGGCGAGCGTCGGGTCGGTGCCACGCTGGAGCTCGACGAGGGCGTCGAGGATCGTCATGCCCTGGCGGGCCTTGACCCAGTACTTCTGGAGGCGCTCGCGCGCGCCAGGGCCCCAGCGGAAGACCTTCAGTACCATCGCCACCTCCAGAAGATCGCGAAGGCCGCCGCGCCAGCCAGGAGCGCCAGCAGGAAGAGCAGCCGGTGCCAGCGCGCCGGCAGGCCGAAGTCGAGGAGGATGGTGCGCGCGCCGAGCAGTCCGTGAAGCAGCACGAGGGCCAGGAGCGCCGCCTGGACGGGGCGCGCGAACGGGTTGCTGAGGTGCACTACGATCACCGCCAGAAGGCCGACCGCCGCGACGCGCTGGAGCAGCCAGGCCCACATGCCCGCCTTGGTGTCCCGCCACGCCTCGGCGGAGCCCATGCGGCGCGTCAGCAATTTCCGGTCACGCACGGGCTCGGCGCGCCGCGCGCTCAATCGCCGACCTCGACGCCTGCCGGCTTGCCCGCGCTGTCGGGAACCAGCCGGGAGAGCCGCACGGCCTCCCGCCAGACGCGCAAGCCCGCCGAGTCGCCGGAAGCGACATGGACGTTATACAGCTCGGCGCCGGTGTCCGGGCAATCGCGGCGGAAGTGCGACCCACGGCTCTCGTCGCGCTCGAGCGCGCTCCGCGCGATGAGCCAGGCGGCCGCGGACTGATTCTGGAGGTTGAGCCAGTCCTGCCACGCGAGGTTGTAGGTCGTCCCGCCCGGCACGGCCGCCCCCACCGCGCGCTGGCCGATCTCCTCGATCTCACGGAGCGCCGCCTTGAGGCCGGGGGCCTGGCGCACGAGGCCCACCTGCTCCCACATGACGTCGCGCAGACGCTGCTGGAGCGCGTAGAGGTTCTCGCCCTCGCCGCGCTCGAGGGGCTCCACGATGCGGGCCGCGACCGCCTCGACCGCGTGGGTGGACATCCGCGGCAGCGACCGTCCCACCACCCACTCCGCCATGACGTCGCCCGCGATTCCGCCGAACACCGTGGAATCGGCCACGCCATTGCCCCCGAGCCGGTTCGCGCCGTGGACGCCACCCGCGTCCTCGCCGGCAGCGAAGAGTCCCTCGATGGCGGTCAGGCACGAGGCGTCGATGACCACCCCGCCCATCATAAAGTGCGCCGTCGGGCCCACCTCGACGGGCTCGCGGGCCAGGTCCCGGCCGAAGTCCCGGCAGCGCCTGACCATGCCGCGGAAGTTGGTCTCAACGAACTGCGCGCCCAGGTGAGACACGTCGATCCAGACGCCGCCGTGCGGGCTGCCGAGGCCCTCCTGCACCTCGGTGAAGCAGGCGCGCGCGACGAGGTCGCGCGTGGAGCGCTCCATGCGCCCCGGGTCGTAGCGCGACATGAAGCGCTCGCCCTTGCCGTTGAGCAGCCTGCCCCCCGCCCCGCGGAGCCCCTCTTCGAGCAGCGCGCCGGTCATGAGCGAGTTCGGCACGACCAGGCCCGTGGGGTGGAACTGCACCATCTCCATGTCCTTGACGGTGGCGCCGGCGCGCAACGCCAGCGCGATGCCGTCGGCAGCCTTGTCCGCCGAGCAGGCGATGACGCGGTACATCGTCGGCCCGCCGCCCATCGCGAGGAGGGTCGCGCGGCTGCGCACCGCGGTGAAGCTGCCCCGCCGGACGTCGAGCAGGAGCGCCCCGCCAACCCGGCCGGCGCCGTCGCTCAGCAGGTCCACCGCGCGGTGCTCTTCCAACGCGCGAATGGACTCGCGCGTCCACACCTGCTCGGTCAGCCGGTTCATGATCTCGATGCCGGTCAGATCTCCCTTGTGGATGGTCCGGTCGTGCGTCTGGCCGGCGAAGGGCTTCTGGTGGATGCGGCCGTCGGGGTGGCGGTCGAAGAAACAGCCGTAGCGACTTTCCAGCTCGAGCACGCGCCCGGGCGCCTCGGTGACGAGAGCCCAGACGAGCTCCTGGTCGTTGATCCAGCCGCCGCCCGCCAGGGTGTCGAGGAGATGCGCCTCGAGGGAGTCGGGCGAGGCGAGCACGGCGTTGTAGCCGCCCTGAACCATGCGCGTGCAGCCGGCGCGGCCGAGCAGGCCCTTGACGACGACGGTCACCGACAGGTGCGGCGCGCGGGCGGCGGCGTGCAGGGCCGCGCAGAGCCCGGCGCCGCCGGCGCCCAGGATCAGGAGATCGGTTTCGAGGATGTCGATGTCGCGCTCCGCGGTGACTATAGCCCCGGGCCGGGTCCGGGCGCAATCCGCCGAGCAACTCAGCGGAATGCCGCGCTTCACGACCGAGTCAAAGCGTCACGGCTCGACCCAGCTGCGGTTCACGCCGAGCGGCACCTGGTTCTCTTCCTTGCACGCGACGGTGCAGGCGTGGGAGCCGATGCACTTGCGTTGGTCGATGACGAACCCGTAGCGCAATCGAGTCTCCTGTGATCCCTACCGCAGGACGTCAATCCAGAAGCGCAGTGCCGCGAGGGCGATGAGAGCGCCGAGGCCCCACCGCAGGACGCCCACGGGGGCGCGCCTGCTGAGGTGCGCGCCGAGGCTGGCGCCCGGCAGCGAGCCCGCGACGACGACTGCGGCCGCCATGAAGGGCACCTGGCCCGTCGCGAGCTTGCCCAGGAACCCCAAGAGAGCGCCGGCACCGGCCATCGCGAGCGAGGTGCCGATGCTGAGCCGCACCGGCACCCGCATGAAACCGATCAGGATCGGCAGCAGCAAGAAGGTCCCGCCGGCGCCCACCAGTCCGGACATCACGCCGACGGCGCCCGGGATCCCGACGGCCTCGGCCCGGTTGAACGGCATGGTCTCCGCGCCAACGGCCGGCCCCGCCTCGGCGGGCCTGATGAACATGAGCAGCAGCGCCGCCGTCGCCATCAGAGCGAAGACCAGGAGCAGCACGCGATGCCCGACGAAGCGCGATCCCACCGCTCCCGCCAGCGATCCCAGGGCCATGGCCGTGCCACCCCAAAGCGCCAGGCGGCGGTGCAGCATGGCGCCGCGGCCGTGGGTCCACGCGCCCATCACCGAGGCCGCCAGCACTTGGGCCATGGTCACGCCTGCCACCGACTTGATGTCGAGACTGCCCACGCCGAGCAGCGGCGGGACGTAGAGGAGGAGCGGGATCATCACGATGGCTCCGCCCACGCCGACCAGTCCAGCCGCGAACGCGCCGGCGAAGCCCAGCACGGCCAGCGTCAGGATGAAGGCCGCGGTCACGCGACCGTGCCCGGATCCGGCTGCGACATGGGCGGCATGATACCCCAACTGCCGGCCGCGTCGATGAGCGTGCCGTAGGCCCGAGGGTGAACCACGGGAAGCAGCCGGAGGAGTTAGGGCATGGGTCGCCGAAGGCTCGACGGCCCATTCTGCCACGGCCCGCCCGGGCAGGCCCCGGATTGCGCGCTGCATCATCCGCAGGCCAACGGCAAGCTGGAGCGCTTCCACGAGACGCTCCAGGCGGCTTAACCTGCTGGTCGACGCCAGCCCGGAGAGGCTCCGGGCCGCGATGGCGGACTTCTTCCGCTTCTACAATCACGCGCGGAACCACGAACGGATTGGCAACGTGGCCCCGACCGATGTCTACGCCCGCCGGCGAGAGGCAATCCTGCGGCGGCGCGCGCGACAGAAGAGCCGAACGCAGGCCCAGCACGTTCGCTACAATCGGGCCGGGGCGATGCAGGGCACCCGGGCACTCACCGGCGAACTGTCGGTTCCGCAGAGCCTCGCGGAGTCCCAAGAGTGCTGACGTCGGACACTCAGAACAGGCGCTGGGCTCGCGCAATCCAGGACCTGGCAGATCCTGGATCGAGAGGAGGACGACACGTGCCCGCGAAGGCGCTGGTGCATGAGTTCGGGATGGGCGTGGACGTTCACGGCCGCGACAGTACGAAAGCGGCCTGCCGCGCGGTCTCCGATCCCCTTCGTCATTCGAGCGTGCCGCTGCTGCGGCCTTACCTCGAAGGCGGCGGTCGCATCCTCGTCGACGTGACGGTCGGCGTGCCGCATCCCGAGTCCGTCGACGTGGAGCAGGTGCAGCGCGAGCTTCCCGTGGGCGAGGTCACGGTCTGAAAGACGCCTCCTTAGACTGCCTTCAACCTTCGGTCATTGCTTGCATCCCTCCGGCCCGCTTGGGTCTTACCGGTCCTTTAGGGGCCCTCCAGCCTTGTAGAAGTTCTCGTGGACCCCGACCCGACGTCGAGCATCTGAATCACGTTGAGTTTCGGGGAAAAGGAGTAGGCCAGGAGGTACCGTTCAACGACGCGGACGCCCTTCAGGGCACCTTGCTCCATTTCGCCCTTCAGCGGCTCGTCGAGAAGCGCCTTGACTTGGCACGCCGGGCAGCCGCGCTGTGGAGACGGCCGCAAGGCTGGATTACAGGAACACCGCGCCTGGATCGCTCCGGTTGTCAGGTCGTGGCGCGCGTGCCCCGGCCTGATGAGTCATTTGACTGATTGCGGACGGTCTGCCGGTGGGGGTGAAGTATCGATAGGGGCCGGTCCCCCGTGCCCCGCCGCCACTGGGCTACCACAAGCGAAAGGAGTCGCGATGGCCTCCAAGGTGTACTACATGAACGCGCGCAGCGCTTCGCTCGAGACGGGCCTCGTGCCCAAGCTCCTGGCCGTCTTCGACGCGGCCGGGTTCGACAGGCTGATCAAGCCCAAGGACGTGGTCGCGATCAAGACGCATTGCGGAGAGTGGAACAACACCGGCTACCTGCGTCCGGTCTACGCCAGGGCTCTCGCGGACCGGGTGAAGAGCCTCGGCGGACGGCCGTTCGTGTGCGACACCACGACGCTGCCCTACACCCCGTACGCCAGCCGGGTCACGGAGCTCGACTTCCTCACCACGGCCGAGCGCAACGGGTACAGCCCCGCCGTCCTCGGGTGCCCCTTCATCTGCGCGGACGGCTTCATGGGCACCGACGACCTTCGGGTTGACCTTCCCGAGGGCTACATCCTCAAGGAGGCGTACATCGCCACGGCCATCGCCGCCGCGGACGTCCTCATCACGCTGACGCATTTCAAGGGTCACATGATGGGCGTGATCGGCGGGGCCATCAAAAACCTCGGCATCGGCGCGCAGTCCAAACGCGGCAAGTTCAACGTTCACATGGGCGGCCATCCGCGGTATGGCTTCACGGGCGCGGCGAAGCTTCACCCGGAGAAGCTCTCCGGCACGAATGGTGAGGCCGCCGCGCGGTTCATCGAGGACATCTGTCCCTTCGGCCTGATCCACGGCGTGAACGGGACCGTCGAGTGGGATCAGGAGCACTGCCCGACCTGCCGCGCCTGCATGGGTCCCATGACGAGCTCGGGCGTCCTCGAGGTCGACGACACGAACCAGGAAGCGGCCAATGCCGCCATCGCGGACGCCTGCCTCGGCACCATCAAGGCCGTGGGACGGGGCAGGGTCGCCTTCATCAATCTCGCCGTGGACCTCACCCCCGGATGTGACTGCCAGAACTTCAGCGACATGCCGATCGTGCCGAACCTGGGCGTCTTTGCCAGCGAAGACCCGGTCGCGATCGACAAGGCGTGCATCGACATGGCGACCCGGGCCCACGGGATCTCGGCGTCCAGCGCGGCGGAGAAGGGGGCGCTCGACTCGGGCCAGCACAAGTTCGAGATCTGCTCATCGCGGGCGCCCGGGATCAGCGAGGAGATCCAGCTCGCGACCGGCGAGATCATCGGGCTGGGGAGCCGTCAGTACGACCTGGTCGAGGTCGCCCAGGGAAAACCCGAGGACTACGCCTTCGCGCCCGATCAGCGCCCCGTCGGCGTGCGGTTCCGCGACAAGTTCGTCAAGTTTCCGCCCTTCCCGCGTGAGCGACACGACGGCCGGGGATACCTGCGCGCTGAAGAGATCGACCTGAACCGGGTGAACCCCGCCCGCCCGCAGTGAGACCGCTCTAGAGACCAACAACCGTGAGGGGTGGACGGAAAGGATCCCGGGGCCTTCCGTACAGGGGAACCCAGTGGATGCCGGCAATCAGCCCGGCTCAGAGGAGGCAGCATGTCCAGGATCGCAACGGGTATGGTGAATCGGCGACGCTTCCTCGAGATGGTCGGGGTCGGGATCGGCTCGGTTGCGGTGGGCTACGGGACAGCCTCACGTGCGGCCGCCGCCAAGGTGGCGCGGTTGGCCTCGGTCGTTGCGGCAGGCGGGGCGGTAGACAGGGCTTGCAACGACTTCGCCAAGTATGTAGCCGAGAAGACGAAGGGCGAGCTGACGGTGCAGGTTTTCCCCGGCGGGCAGCTCGGCGGCGAGCGCGACATGGTGGAGTCGGTGCAACTGGGCTCCATCGAGATCGGGGTGTTCGGCTCTTACGTCATGTCCAACGTGACGCCCGAGTGGGGCTTGCCGATTGACACCCCGTATTCGATGCGGGACCAGGCGCACTTTCGCAAGGTCGTGGACGGGCCGCTGGCAAAGCCCATGTACGAGGCCATGCTGCAGCGCAAAGGCATCCGGCACATCGCCTGGGCCAACCGGGGACCGCGATACCTGACGAGCACCAAGCCGGTCAAGACGCCGGCGGACCTGAAAGGCGTCAAGATCCGGGTCCCCGAGGTCGAAACGTATCTGGCGGCGTGGAAGATGCTCGGGGCCACGGTCACTCCCATGGCCTTCCCCGAAGTGTTCATGGCGCTCAAGCAGGGGACCATCGACGCGCAGGAGAATCCGCTGGAGCTGATCTTCACCTCCTCCTTCTACGAGGTGCAGAAGTACGTCAATCTGACGGGGCATATCCGCTCGGCGTACGAGATCACCGTGAGCGAGAAGTGGTTCAAGGGCCTCCCGCCCGAGCAGCAGAAGATCGTCACCGAGGGTCTCGTCGAGATGGGCAAGATCGAGGACCGGTACCAGGCGGCCGACGAGGCCGAGTTGGAGCGGAAGCTCAAGGAGAAGGGCATGATCTTCAATGCCGTGGACCTCTCCAGCTTCCAGGCGGCCCTCAAGGACCTGCCGAACCAGTTCAAGGTCAAGTGGAAGCCCGGCTTCTACGAGGAGGTCAGGGCGGTCAAATAGCCATCGTGAAGGGCGGACTCGCCGTGTCGAGGGTCTTGAAGGCCCTCGATCGGGTTCTCTTCGGGGTCATTGGTCTCTTGCTGGCGGCGATGGTGGCCGACGTGGCCATCCAGGTGTTCTTCCGCTATGTGATCGAGGCCCCGCCGACGTGGACCGAGGAGCTGGCCCGCTTCCTTTTTGCCTGGCAGATATTCCTGGCTGCCGGGCTGGCGTTTGGACGCGGCACCCACATCGTGGTTGACGCGTTGCTGGTGGCGCTGCCGAAGAGCGGCCAGCGGCTGCTCTCCATCCTCAGCAATACTCTCGTCCTGGGTTTCCTGGGCGTTCTCGTCTGGCAGGGAGTCAACATGGTGCGGTTGACCTCCAACACCGTGTCCACGGCCATGAATCTCAATATGGGGGTGGTGTACGCCGCCCTGCCGGCGGGCGCCGCCATCTCCGCCGTGTACGTCGTGCTGCGCCTCGTGGAGTCGATCCGTGGGGCGGCACCCGCGCCCAGAACGTCCTTGACCCTGGTGGACTGACCGTGCTCACGATCATCCCGCTGGTGCTGATCGGCCTGTTCGCCACCGGCGTTCCCATCGCGATCGCCATGGGATTGACCGGCTTCTCCGTCATCATGCTGCGCGGCAATATTCCCCTCGAAGTCACGGCCCAGCGGTTCGTGACCGGCGTGGACTCCTTCCCGTTGCTCGCGGTGCCTTTCTTCATCCTGGCCGGGGCGCTGATGAACACCGGCGGCGTCACCGAGCGGCTGGTGCGATTGGCAAACGCCCTCGTCGGCCGTCTCACTGGCGGCCTGGGCCACGTCGTGGTGGTGACGAACATGATCATGGCGGGGATGTCCGGCTCCGCGGTGGCCGACGCCGCCGGCACTGGCGCGGTACTCATCCCGAGCATGATCCGTTCCGGGTATGGTGCCGCGTTTTCCGCCGCGGTGACGGCCTCCGCTTCGACCATCGGTCCCATCATTCCCCCCAGCATTCCGTTCGTGGTCTTCGGGATCCTGGCCAGCGTGTCCATCGGTCGGCTCTTCCTCGGGGGAGCAATTCCGGGCATCCTGATGGGGTTGTATCTCATGGTCGTCGTCTTCCTCGTCTCGAAGAAGCGGGGCTACGGCAGGGGCGAGAAGATATCGGGGACGGGACTCTGGGCTGCCTTCACGAGCGCGCTGCCGGCGCTGCTCTTGCCGGTGATCATCCTCGGGGGCATCGTCGGGGGCGCCGTGACGCCGACCGAGGCCGCGGTGCTGGCGGTGCTGTACGCGTTGTTCCTGGGGGTCTTCGTCTATCGCGAGCTGACATTGTCCTCGATGGCCCAGGTCTTCTGCGAGGCGGCGCTGACCACGGGCGTGATCATGTTCATCGTGGCCGGGGCATCGCTGCTCGCGTGGATGATGACCCGCGAGCAGGTCGGTCCGACGCTGGTGGGGGCGGTCACGTCGATCACCAGGAATCCGCACCTGGTGCTCCTGCTGCTCAACGTCATCCTCCTGATCCTGGGCTGCTTCCTGGAGACCCTGTCGCTCATGATCCTCCTGGTGCCCGTGCTGATGCCGTTGATCAACGCCCTAGGCATCGACCCGGTTCACTTCGGGGTGGTGTTCACACTGAACCTGATGATCGGGCTGATCACGCCGCCCGTCGGCATGTCCATGTTCATCGCCTGCAGCATCGCAAGGATCCGGCTGGCGGACTTCGCTCGCGAGATCCCGCTCTTCGTGGTCGCACTGGTGGTGGTCCTGCTGCTCATCACCTATTACCCTCTGCTGGTTCTATTCCTGCCGAACCTGTTGATGGGGAAGTAGTCGCCCCAGGGTCCGGGCATGCCTGGGCCGGAAGCCTCGAGGAGGACGCGCATGCGGATGCGGGGGAAGGTCGCGATCGTGACGGGAGCCGGATCGGGAATCGGACGGGCGACGGCGATCAGGCTCGCTGCCGAGGGCGCAGCGGTGGCGTGCGTGGATCTGTCCGGCGAGGGCGCGCGCGACACGGCGAAGACGATCGAGGCGGCCGGCGGGCGGACGCTCGCGCTCGCGGCCGACGTGACCGATGACGGGGCGTGCGCCAGCATGGTCGAGGACACTCTCGCCCGGTTTCAGCGGCTGACGACGCTGGTGAATTCGGCCGGCGTCCGGCCGGTCGCGGCCGACCCGGCTCCGGCCCCGGCGGAGTGGCGGCGGGTCGTCGAGGCCAACCTGACCGGCACCTACCTGCCCTCGCGGGCGGCGCTGCCGGCGCTCACGGCGAGCGGCGCGGGATCGATCACGAACCTCGCGTCCATCTTCGGACTCGTGGCCGGCTCGATGGCGCCCTCCTACGCCGCGTCGAAGGGCGGCGTCGCGAATCTCACGCGCCAGCTGGCGCTGGACTGGGCGCCGGCCGTGCGGGTCAACTGCGTCTGTCCCGGAGTGATCGAGACCCCCATGACGGCGGAGCTGCGCGGGGATCCCGCGTGGCGCGAGACCGTGCTCGGGAAGTACCCGCTGCGGCGCTTCGGCCGGCCCGAGGAGATCGCCGCGGCGATCCTGTACCTCGCGAGTGATGAGGCGGCGTACGTGACCGGCGTGGCGCTCCCCGTCGACGGCGGCTACACCGCGATCTGACCGCGGCCTAGAGACGGACGGTGGGCGGACTGCCTCCCGTCCCCTGTCTCCGGGTGATCGCTTGGTCGGCGGCCAAGCCAAAGCTCGCGCTCACCCCGTCGTCGGCCACGAACCGCCAGACGGTCACGGTGTCTCCAGTCGGGCGGCCAGGGTGAGCATTTCCTTGAGTGTCCGCTCGACTCGGCCCCACGGGAGCATGGTTTGCCCGACGATCCATTGAACGGCAGCGCCGAGCTCGATGCTGCCGTCCGCGTCATCTCCGCGCGTTTCGAGGTACTCCTGGAGCGCCGAGAGGGTGCGGTCAACGTCGCCCGCGGGGATCCGGAGTTCGCCAGCGAGGTAGCGGACCATTGCCTGATGATCCATGGGGGACCGGCACCTCACCGGTGTGAGCGCAGAAGGATCAAGACCGCCGGGAGGCCAGCATCACCGGCCCCCCCCGCTGAACGCGCGCCCTGGGCGCCAGCGACCCTTCACGCGCCAACGCCTCCGGCGGCGCCATCCCTCGGCGATAGTCGGCCCTCCAGGGAATGATCTGCCGCACCCCGCCGCGGGGGTTGGGATGATCGCCCGTGTAGCGCGGGATCAGGTGGATGTGCACGTGGAAGATGCTCTGCCCCGCCGCCGGACCGACATTGACGCCGATATTGTACGCGTCGGGCTTGAACTCGGCATCCAGCGCCCGCCGCTCCGCGACAAGCAACTCCATGGACGCGGCCATCTCCTCGGACGTCATGTCGAAGAAGTCCGCGCAGTGCCGCAGCGGGATGACGAGCGTGTGGCCGGCGCTGACCGGATAACTGTCCCGGGCTGTGTATGCCAGATGGTTCTGCCGGATCACGCCGCGGGGCGCACAGAAGAGGCACGGGTTGTTGGGATCCCTCATGCTCGCCCGGACGACATGGCCACCGTCCGGAGCGGAGGCTCCGACGCGCGCCTCGAACTCGAGGTCCGGAGCATCGCCAGGGTCCGGTAGACGATGTGGGCGAACTTCGAGTACGGGATATAGACCAGCAGGAAGAAGATGAAGAGCAGATGCACGAAGTACATCGGATAGGCGAGCGACGGGACCTCCGCGAGCCGGAGCCACTGGCAGGAGAACCCGGTCAGCGTGGTCAGAAGGAGGATAGAGAGGAACAGCCAGTCGGAGTACGTGCTCTTGCCGGCCGCGCCCTTGTCGGCGATGCGGCGCCAGAGGAATACCGCGAGGGCGATGATGACCGCGGCCCCGCTCAGGTTGCCAAGGATCTTCACCGGATGCCAGAAGGGCCACGGCGTCAGGTACCCGAAAGCATAGATCCCGACGCCGACGGAAGCCGTCGTGGCCACCAAGCCCATGAACCCCCAGAAGATCGCCAGATGCGCGCGGTGCACGTGCTCCTTGTGCGTCCGCCGCGTTCCCGGCGGCTCCTCGTTGCACTGACTGAATTTGGCGTGGCTGAGGATGTCGAGCAGCGCTCCCGCCAGCCTTCGGCGCGTGTCGTGACCGTTGCCGGACGCCGCGGACGACACTCGCATGGCCTTCCAGTACCGGACTCCGCCGGCCGCGGCTCCCAGCATGGAGAGCCCGATGGCCGCGACGAAGATCGCCTCGATATAGAGGACGGGCATGAACTTGGAGAACACGATGCGCCCCTCGGGGAGCGCCGTGAGGTGGCCCAGCCAGCCGAGGACGGCCAGGAAGATCGCAGCCGGGATGGCGAAGAGCAGCGGCAGATATCGGGGCTCGCTGAGCGCCCGTCCCATGAAGGCCGGCACGGCGTAGTGCGTGATGCTGTAGTCGCGCAGCGCTGCCATCACGTTGGCGGGCTTGGCGTCCCGCGGGCAGTAGGCATTGCACGTGCCGCACTGGTGGCACATCCAGATCGAGGCATTCCCGAGCGCCCGCTCTTTCATCCCCCACTGCACCCAGACCATCTCCTTGCGGGGAAAGGGATTGTCGGCCGTGGAGATCGGACACACGGCCGTACAGGTCCCGCACTGGTAGCAGACCGAGAGGTCATGGGCGTCGAGGCCGAGAATCTGCCTCTTCCAGTCGAAGTCGGGCTGCACGAGGACCGCCACCCTAGCACTCCTCTCGATTTGGCGAAGCGAGTCGGATCGGCACTAGAACCCTTTCATCGGATTTGGTCCAATCATCTTGATGACGCGGACGAACTCTTCGAGCATGGCGGGGATCCGGTCCGACTCCGAGATGGCCAGCTCCATCACCTGCACGCGCTCCGGCTCCAGCGCGAGCCGGCCCAGCGTCTCCTGGACGTTGTCCATCCGGGTGCCGAGCAGCTCGCTGCCGCGGATGAAGTGACACTGGTAGTCCTCCCCAGGCTTGCACCCGAGCAGCGCGACGCCGTCGAAGCCGCGCGAGACCGCATCGGCGATCAGGATGCTGTTGACCGAGCCAAGGCAGCGAACCGGGATGACGCGCACGGAGGCGGGATACTGGAGGCGGTTGATCCCCGCCATGTCCAGCGCCGGGTAGGCGTCGTTCTCACAGGCGAGTGCGAGGATCCGCGGCTTCTCCTCGTCGCCTTCCGGAATCTCGACGGCCTTGATCATGGACGACAACATGTCAACCGAGTAGTCGTTGAACGAGATGATCTGCACCGGGCATGCGCCCATGCAGATCCCGCACCGGCGACAGCGGTTCGGACTCAGCACCGGGTTCTTCTTCTCGTTGAGCTCGAGGGCGCCGAACGGGCACTCCTGGGTGCAGCGTCCGCAGGACGTGCACTTGTGCATGTAGAACTGCGGATACGACAGATCCCCGACCCGCGGGTGAACGGCCTGCCCGGCCGAGGACTTCTCGATCGACTGGATCGCCTTCAGCGCCGCCGCCCGTCCGTCCCGGGCGCTGGCGGTCAGATCCATCGCCGAGCGGACCGCACCGGCAGAGTAGATGCCGGTGCGCCGGGTCTCGTACGGGAAGCAGATGAAGTGTGAGTCGACGTAGCCGAACTTGGTGGTCGGGACACTCTTGCCCTGGAGATACGCGAGCCCCAGGGCTTCTTCCGGGCCAAGCGTCGACGGCTCCATCCCGGTCGAGAGGACGAGCAGGTCCACCTCGAGGCGGATGTCTCCCCCCATCAACGTGTCGCTGACATCGAAGACCATGCCCCCCCCACCGTCCTCGCCCACCGACTTGACCTGCCCGCGGGAGAACAAGATGCCCGGGTCGGCCTGGACGGTGCGGTAGAAGTACTCGTACTGGCCCGGGGTCTGCATGTCGCCATAGAAGACGAACGCGGTCGTGTCTGGCCGCTGCCTCACATAGGTCGCCTGCTTGAGCGCCACCAGGCTCGAGACGTTCCCCCCGTACGGCAGATGCGCGTCGTCCCCCTCCCCGTCACAGAGCACGAAGGCGATACGCCGGGCCGGTCGGCCATCGGATGGCCGACGAATCCCGCCAGCCGCAGCCATCGCCTCCAACTCCATGCTGGTCACCACGTTCCGGTACTTCCCGAGGCCGTACCGCTCGTACTTCTCGGTCGCCGCGGGGCGCCAGCCCGTCGCGAGCACGATCGCGCCAACTGTCACGTCGTTCGAGCCCTTGGCTGTGGCGATGCGCGCCGTGAAGCGGCCGGGCTGGCCCGAGATCTCCTGGACCTGGGCGCTTGTGAGCACCATCACCCCCGACAGCGTCTCGAGCTCATGGATCCTCGCCGCGATTTCCGTCTGCTCGAGCTCCTGGTACGGCGGGCGCTTGGGGAACTGCCGGTGGAGCTTTGCGGCGTAGCCGCCGAGCTGCGGCTCCTTTTCTACGAGGACGACGGAGAAGCCGCTCCGCGCCGCGCTGATGGCGGCGCTCACCCCCGCGGTGCCGCCGCCTACCACGAGCACCGTCCGCTCGTTGGCCTCGGTGTACGGCGTGGGCGGGACCGCCTTCTGGGCCCGGACCATGCCCATGCGGAGATAGTCCTCCGCCAGGCTCTGGGTTTCCTCGAGGTTCGGCGGATGGCTCCAGGCCACTTGCTCGCGGAGATTCACGCGCTCGACGAAGGCGGACGGAAAGCGGAAGACGTCGGTGTTCACGCGGGGCGAGCAGGCCGCGATCACCACCCCGTCCACACCCTCCTGCTCGATGTCGGCGCGAATGAGCCGGGCGTCCTCGAGGCAGAAGGCGGGCGAGGTCCTGACGGGGCCCCCGGTCGCCGCGGCCAGGGCGAGCAGCTTGCCGGTGTCCAGCGCGCCGCCGATCCCGCACCCGGAGCAGACATAGACGCCGGTCTTCTTCGCCACGCGCTATCTCCGCCCCGCGGTCTGTATCGTCTCGATCGCGAGGGCCGCCGCCGCCGTCGCGTCCTGGACCGACGTGGCCACATCGAAGGGCCCTTTCGCGCATCCCGCGGCGAAGATCCCGTCCGTCGTCCCCGCCTCGATCACAAAGCCGTCCGCGTCGAACGCAACCGGTCCGGCCATCTTTCCCTCGGCCAGGCTCGACATCATCCCGGTTGCCAGGACGACCAAATCGACAGCCAGCCGGATCTTCCCGGCTGCGAGGATGTCCTCGGCCTCGATCACCAGTTGCTTCGTCGCCGGATCCTCGCTGATCTTCGCCACTTTCCCCTTGCTGATCGTGATGTGGTCGTCGCTCAGCACCTTCTGGGAAAAGAATTCGTAAGTCCCGGGGGTGCGCAGGTCGATGTAGAAGATATGGGCCCGCGCCTCGGGATTCCGCTCACGGAGGTAGGTCGCCTCTTTCAGCGAGGCCAGGCAGCAGATCCCCGAGCAGTACCCCAGGTGGTTCGTGTCCCGCGAGCCGGCGCACTGGATGAAGACCGCGCTCTGGACCTCCTGACCGTTGGAGGGTCGCAGTATCCGACCCTTCGTAGGCCCATTGGGCGCCGCGAACCGCTCCATCATCACATTGGTAATGACGTCCGGGTAGCGCCCGAAGCCGAGGTTGTCGATGCGGCTCGCGTCGTAGGGCTTCCAGCCGGTGGCGACGATGACGGCGCCGGCCTTGAGCGTGAGGGTCCGCGGCTGCATTGTGAGATCGATGGCGTCGTACTCGCACACCTCTACACACTTGGCGCACTCAGTGAGCCCGCACGCGGCGGCATCGATGGCGTACTTCATGGGGAATGCCATCTCATGGGCGAGGTAGATGGCCTTGGTCTTGCCGAGCCCGAGGTTGAACGCGTTCGGGCGCTCGGCGGGGCACACCGCCACGCAAGCGTCGCAGGTCGTGCAGCGGTCGTTGACGTAGCGCGGATGGAGCCGCAGCGTGACGTCGAAGTTCCCGGGTCCGCCAGAGATCCGCTCGACCTCCGCCATGGTGTGGAAGCGGATCCGGGGGTTGTCCTTGATACGGCGGAAGTTGATCTCCAGTCCGCAGTAGGGTGGACAGAGCTTCGGGAAGTACCTGTAGAGCTGGGCGACCCGGCCGCCCAGATACGGGTTCTTCTCGACGATCGTGACGTCGTACCCCGCTTCGGCCGCCTCGAGGGCGGCGGTGACGCCGGCGATGCCCCCTCCGATTATGACGATCGAGCGGTGGACACCCAGCGCCGCCGCCGGCTGTGGCCCGGCCGCTGCTTCGCTGACGCCCGCCTGTCGGATCATCACCTCGGCTCGCCCCGGCGCGCGGTCACGGGATGAGCGGGATATACGGCTTCTTGCTCAAGGTCCACTCGTTCTTTTCGCCGTCGTAGCGGGAGGTCGTGAAGCATTTCCAGTTGGCCTCGTCCAGCTTCGGGAAGTCCCCGCGGTAGTAGTAGCCGGGCCAGCGCGTCTCCTCGCGGAAGAGGACGTGCCGCGCATGAGCCTCGGCGCAGTAGTACCGGTCCCACACCTCCCACGTGCGCAGCAGGTCGTGCAGGTCGGCCGCGCCGACCTTCGGCAGGTCCTCTCTGAACATCGCCAGCAACTCGAGCCCCCGCTTGAGGGTTGGCCCATTGGTGATGTACCCCGACCCCTGGCCGGCGCAATACTCGTCCATGATCTTCTGCAGCCGCAGCAGCGCCTGCTTGGGCGAGATCACCTGAGGATTCACCTGACCACGGGTCACGAGCGGCTTCCCCTTCTCGTGCACCTCGAGCGGCGCGAAGAGGTCCCGCTTGATGGCCTCTACGCGGTCCTGGTCCACGTTGGGCGCCCCGGCATTGTCCTGGACGTAGGCGACGGCCGCTTTCCCGGCAAATCGCCCCTCGGTGTAGGAACCCGACGAGAACTTGTGGGCCGAGCCTCCGACGCCATCCCCGGCGGCGAACAGGCCCCGCACTGTCGTCATCCGGTTGTAGCCCCAGAAGTACTCCTTAGGCGCGATATCCTCGGGCCCGCTCACCCAGGCGCCGGTACCGGAGGCGTGGGAGCCCATGAGGTAGGGCTCGGTGAGCACCACCTCGGATGGGGTCTTCGCAGGATCGGTGTTCTCCGAGGCCCAGAGCAGCGCCTGGGACATGGTCATGTCGAGAAAGTCCTCCCACGCGTCGGTCTCGATCTCGCGTATCTTCTTCGGGTCGTTCTGGACGTCGGCGAACATCTTCTGCAGGGCCTCGTCGGTGCGGAGGTAGTGGGGTCCGCTCCCGGCCAGGTGGTCCCGGATCATCTGATGGTTCCGCAGCGGGGTTGGGATGGGTTTACCGGCGCCATAGGGCAGCCACTCCTTGAGCAGGTCCGCCCACTTCTCCTCGACCAGCTCACCGTAGGCGTTCTTAAGCACCGCTTTGAAGAGCAGGAACCACATTCCCACCGGCCCGTAGCCGTCCTTGAAGCGCGCCACGACGAGCCGGTGCTCCATCTGGGTCATCTCTGCTCCGGCCATGATCGCCAGCTTGTACGCCGACCCCGTATTCCAGGGCGCGTACCAGATGCGGCCCAGACCTTCACCCACCGAGTGCGGGCGGAAGACCATGGTCGCACCCCCCGCCGCCGAGATTACGGCCTTGGCCTTGAAGACGTAGACCTTGTGGTCGCGCACGCTGAACCCAACGGCGCCGGCTACCTTGCCGGGATCGTTCGCGTCCAACAGGATGTGGGACATAAAGATTCGCTCGTAGATGTTCTTCTCGCCGATCGCCTTCTTGGCCGCCTCCGCCACGATGGGCTTGTAGGACTCGCCGTGGATCATCACCTGCCAGCGCCCCTCGCGCTTGTACCGCCCCTCGGGCGTCTTAAAGAAGGGCAACCCCCACTCTTCGAACATGTGGACTGTGGAGTCCACGTTCCGGGCGATGTCGTAGACCAAGTCCTCGCGGGAGAGGCCCATCAGGTCCTGGCGGACGTAGCGGACGAAGTCCTCGGGCTGGTTCTCCCCCCACTTCATCCCCATGTAGCAGTTGATGGCCGAGAGGCCCATTGCCACCGCGCCGCTCCGCTCGATGGCGGCCTTCTCCACCAGAACGACCCGGAGACCTTTGGCCTGGGCCCAGTACGCCGCCTCATAGGTGGCGCCGCACCCGGCCATCCCGCCGCCGCAGATCAGGACGTCACACTCGACCACTTCAGCTTGCGGTTCGACCATGCTGTGCCTCCGGGGTCAGCCTGTGACCCGACGAGTTCGGGGGTTAATTCCTGGCCACGGCAGGAAGCTTGTCCACGCCCAGATACTTCGCCTCGCCGCTGAGCCCGGGCGCCTTCGCGCCCTCGGGCGTGGGGGCCGGCAGGCCCTGGTACGGCTCGATCGAACCCCAGGGAGTTGTGCGGATCGCGAACTTGAAGCGCTTCATCTGGCCGTTCCGGAACTTGACAGTCCACATGATCGAGTCCGTGCCCCTGAGCGGCGTCAGACTGGCCCCGAGCGGCACGACATCGCCGTACCCGCGCATGTCGATGGCGGTCTGGGGGCACGTCTTCACGCAGGCGTAGCACTCCCAGCACAGGTCGGGCTCCTGGTTCCATGCCTTCCCCAGGGACTTGTCCAGGACCATCAGGTCATTGGGGCAGATGTACATGCAGGCGGGACGGTCCAGCGCTTTGCACCCGTCGCATTTGTCCGGGTTCACGTAGGTCGGCATCGCTACCGTTCCCCCTTCGCGTATTTGTGGAGCTTCACTTCCACCTTCTCATCGAGTGAGGCGTAATACTCCTTGAGTATGGCCAGCACCTCCGGGCGGCTGAAATGGTCGGGAATCTCTCCCCCTTCCGAGAGGATCTTCCTCAGCATGGTCCCGCTCACCGCCACTCGGTCTTCCTTCCCGTGGGGGCAGGTCCTGCCTGTGGCCATGCCATCGCATACGAAGCAGTAGAAGGTCATGTCGATCTTCAGCGGCCGGAGCTCGAGCGACCCCGCCGGGATCTCGTCGAAGACCTTCTGGGCGTCGAAGGGACCATAATACTCCCCCACCCCCGCGTGATCGCGGCCCACGATAAGGTGGCTGCAGCCGAAGTTCTGCCTGAACACGGCGTGGAGCAGCGCCTCGCGCGGGCCGCCGTAGCGCATCTCCAGCGGGACGCCCGCCTGGACGCACGTGTTCTTGACGAAGTAGTGCTGGACCAGAGTGTCGACGGCCTTGACCCTGACCTCGGCGGGAATATCTCCCGGCTTGAGCTTACTGAGGATCTGCTGGATGAGCACCCCGTCGCATACCTCGACGCCGATCTTGGCCAGGTACTCGTGGGAGCGGTGCATCGGGTTGCGGAGCTGGAGCGCGGCAACGGTGCTCCATCCCTTCTGCTCGAACAGCTTCCGGGTCTCGGCCGGGCGCATGTAGAGCCCTCGGTACTTGTCCGGGTACGGTCCCTCGCTCAGCACCTGCACCGGGCCCGCCAGGTTCAGGTCCCCCTGCGCCATGACGTTGGCCACGCCGGGGTGGGCGGGGTCGGTGGTGCGGAAGACCTGCTTGCACTCGTGGGCGCGGTTAACCGTGTACTTCTCGCGCACCGTGAGGACAGCCATGCACTCGCCGTTCTCGCCATCCGCCAGCGCCACCTCCTGCCCCTCTCGGATCCGCCCGGCCTCCTCGCGCGTGGTCGACAGGGTGATCGGGATCGGCCAGAACGTTCCGTCGGCGAGCCGATACCCGTCGCACACGCCCTGCCAGTCGGCCTTGTCCATGAAGCCCTCGAGGGGGGTGAAGGCGCCGATGCCCAGCATGATCAGGTCGGAGGTCTCCCTCGACGTGATCGAGAGGCGCGGCAGGCTCCGCACCTTCTGCCTGGCCGCCTCGAGCGCGTCGCCCTCCAGCAGCAGCGCCCTGAGCCGCTTCTGCTTCCCGTGCGGGCTCACCAAACTCATACACATTCCCCTTGGGCGATCCTTCGCCCCCTACCGCCCGGGCCCGGCCTCCAAGTGATGCCGGATGGCCATGAGCCAGGACTCCAGCTCCCGCGCGAGCCGCCTCGCCACCCGCTCCCGCTGGTGGGCGCGGAGCTCGGCCCCTAGCGGGCGCGCGCTCGGGAAGAGCATCAGCAGCTTCATCGCGTCTCGGAACGTCTGCCCCTCGGCCGGCGCCGGATCGATCGCGTCCAGCGCCTCGGGCGTCACCTCCACCGTTTCCTCCTGCGTGAGCCGGCACCCTTCGGGCAGGGGCTCCACCCTCACCCTGACCTCGAAGAACGAACCCGCCAGCCCGCGGGTTTCGAACAGCCGCGGCGGCTCGCACCGCACGCACTGGCTCCGGTACTCAAGGATCCGCCTCCCCTTCTGGAACCGGTGGTGGAAGACCGAGCCTTCGCGGACCGGCTCGCCGCCCTCGAGCTCCACACGGATTACGTGGATGTTCGGATTCAGCAACGCCTTCCGCCGCAGGTCGCTCATCACGGCGAACACCTCCGCGGCCGGCGCGCGAACCTCCAGCGATGCGGAGAATGTCAGGCGCTCGGTCACCTCTCGCCTCCTTCTCCCGCCGCGCAGGTCGCGCTTCGCCTCGGCCGCGTCGGCTGACCCGATACGACCAGTTCTCGATCAGCCCTCCTCGGGACGCGTCCCCTTCCGCCTACTTGATCACCGGCGGGGCGAACAGGATGCCGCCGAAGAGCAGGTACGCCAGGATCAGCGTCCAGACCACGTTGAAGGCCTGGGCCCCGAGGAAGGCTCCGGCCGGTCGACCGCCCTCCATGGAGACCAGCTCGGTGAAGCGGGTTTCCAGCCCGATGCACGTGAAGGCCAGCGCGAACCAGACCGTCCGGAGCCCGCCCAGCAACCCCTTGGTGGCGCCCACGGTCGCCCCATCCAGTAGGAACGAGAAGGCGACCGACGCGATCAGGAAGCCCAGCACGAACTTGGGAAAGCGCTCCCAGATCACGCCCGCGCTCGGCCGCTGGCCGGTCTCGGCCCCCTTCTTGAAGGTCCACCAGATAGACAGCAGGAATGCCGCCACGCCGATCAGGACGTTCTGGGAGAACTTCACGATGACTCCAGCCTTCATCGCGGGCTCGCTGATAAGGGCGCCCGCCGCCACGACCGAGCCGCTGGTGTCGAGGGTCCCTCCGAGCCACGCCCCGCCCACGATGTCAGGGATGCCGAAGGCCTTCACAGCCCACGGCATGAGCACCATCATCGGGACGGCAACCACCAGGACCAGCGAGGTCACGTAGGAGAGCTTCTTCTTGTCGCCCTGGATGGCCCCGCAGGCGGCAATGGCGGCCGACACGCCGCAGATGGACACGGCGGTGGAGAGCATGACGGCGAACTCATCGTCCACCCGGAGCTTCCGCGACAGCCAGAAGCAGGCGTACCAGATCACGCTGACCACGAGCAGCGCCTGCACGATGCCGAGCGCGCCGGCCTGGACGATCTCGAAGAAGAGGATCCCCGCGCCCAGGATCACCAGTCCGCTTTTGATGTAGTACTCGGTCCTCACGGCCTCCTTCAGCCAGCCGGGGACGCCCAGCACGTTGCTCACGAAGAGCCCGATGATCAGGGCAAAGATCACGTACTCGAGCCCCCAGTAGTTGACCGCGGAGTTGCCCGCGATCAACTGGGAAAGCCAGGCCAGCACGTACACGACGGGAAAGCCGATCGCATACTTGCCGACATTCCCGCCCATGAGCGCGATGCCGATGGCGGAGAGGATCAGGTAGGCGATGCCGATCACGACGGCGCGCCAGAGATTCTCCCCCGCGAAGACGCCGCCCAGGAGCGCGCCCGAGTCCCCGGCCAGGTTCTTGGAAATGTCCGCCCCCCGCTTCTTGAGGGCAGGGTCCTGGGTCTTCTTCGCCGAGTCGGCCACCTTCTTCGCCGCGCTTCCGATGGCGGCGCGGTCGCCCGTGGCCAGGGCCGCCTGAAGCGCCCCCGCCGCGGCCGCGAGGTCCGCCTCGCCTTTACCCTGGGCGTCGGCGACGAGCTTGTCGACGGCCGGCTTGCTCTCCGCCGCGGTGGCCGAGAATCCCGCGTCGGTGGCCCACCTGAACCTTGGCAGGTCCGGTCTGAGACCGGCGAGCACCAGGATGATGATGAGGAACCCCAGCCAGACGGCAAGCCAGTCCTCGCTTCTCAGCACAGACGATCGGGTCTTTGTCTCGGGCATCGTTCATCCCTCCCCAATCGGAACGGCCCAGGATCCTTCCGGAACACCCTTCAGCAAGCGCCCTAAGCCGGAGGCCTTGCCCCCGTGTCACCTCCCCTTGTTCGCTCTGATTATGCGGTGGAGACCCCGCGGCCCTTCCGCTGACCGCCGGCCACCGCGTCCCGCCCGGGCGCGTGGGCCAGCGCCTCCAGATGCGCCTTTCCGTAGGACTTGGCGAATTCCCGGAAGCGCTCCCCAACGGGAGAGAAGTACTTCTGCGCCCGGTAGACGAGGTTCATGGTCCGCGTGAGCCGCCAGCCTTCGATGGGGACGCGGCGAAGGACCCCCGCCCGGCATTCGTTCTCGACAGCGTAGCGCGAGACCATGCCGACCCCGAGCCCGGCCTCGACCGCGCGCTTGACCCCCTCCGTGCCGGGCAGCTGCATGGCGATGCGGAGCGGCACACCCGCCTCCCGGAACTTTCGCTCGAGCAGCTGGCGGGTCCTCGACCCCGCCTCGGGGACCAGGAAGGGGAGCCCGCCGAGATCCTTGAGGGCGACCTGCTCCTGCGGGAGGCTCGGATAGGACGGTGCCGCGATCAGCACCAACTCATCGGCGCAGACCGGCTCCACCACGAAGCGCCGGTCCTCGATGGGCCCACCCGCCAGCCCCATGTCGAGGACGTTCTGCAGGAGCTTGTCGAGGATCTGGTCCGTGGTCCCGATGTGAAACAGAATCTCGGTCTCGGGCCAGAGGCCCTTGTAGGCCTGCACGATGCGCGGCAGCACGTACATCCCGCCCGTAGTCCCGGCCCCCAGGATCAGCCGCCCCTTGGTCCCGTCGCGCAACTCCGTGATTGCCCGCTCCGCCTCGTCCTTGGCGTGAAGGATGGAGACGGCCGAGCGGTACAGAACCTCGCCCGCCTGGGTCAGCATGAGCTTGGAGCCACCCCGCTGGAACAGGGCCAGGCCCAACTCCTTCTCGAGGGCCTTGATCTGCAGGCTCACGGCCGGCTGACTCAGGAGGAGGTCTTCCGCGGCCGCCGTGATGCCTCGGCGCTGGACGACCGTGTAGAAAATCCGAAGGTGATGCAAGTTCATCGGCTGAGAATCACGGCCTTGTCGCCCTCATACTTCCCGGAAGATCGCAGCGGAGGCACCCGAAAGCAAATAAATTATGAAGGAGGGTATCATAAGCAAACGTAAATGGTAGCCCAGCCGCGCCTGCCCGCCAGCGTGACCGGACCTCGGCCCAGACGCGCAGTGTCAGGGACGAGCCCAGCGGTGACGGAGAATCGGCTTTATGCTCTACGTGGAGTCAGGGCAACGTGATGCCTGTTCGGGCACGATGCCCCGAGGGAACGGGGCATCGTGCAAGAGCGCCTGCCGACGGGGACTGCAACCTCGCGCCAACACAAGACTTTTACCGTGGCACGCGGCCCTGCTTCGCTCACGGATCGCTGATATCGGCCACAGGTTGTCGACCTCAGTCGCCTGCGTCAGATCCGCACGGTCAACCTGGACGAGGGTTATGTGATCGCCGAGCCCGGAGTGACGCAACAGGCCTTAAGCGATGCGCTCGCCTCCACGGCACACATTGCCAACTTCACGGCGTCGACCCCGGAGACGAGTGTGGTCGGCAATCTCCTCGACAAAGGGATCGGATTGCACCGCCATCGGGTGGAAGACCTGCTGGGAGTCGACGGACTTCGCCGTGCGACGGGCGCTGGCGTTACGAAGCACCGAGGAGTGCCGTCAGGTCGATCGCGTATCGCAAAAAGGGTTGATCTTCATCATCCCGATCGTCCCTCTGACCAGTGAAGCCGTCCTCAAAACGCTCGGCATACTCGACGACTTTTCAAAACGGTATCAGATGGCGATCAACGCCACCATCAACATCCTCTCTGAACATGCGGTGGAGATGGTCTCCTCGATCATCTTCGATCGGACGCGCGATGGCATCGAGAAGGCCCATGTGCTGAAAGAGGCCATCTTGGAAGAGCTGAAGCGGCACGGCATTTCCCTCATGAGACTCGACCTTGATTCGCAGAACGATACGAACCTCTTCACGCAAAAGAGTTACCGGGACCTCCTGGTGAAGCTCAAGCACACCTTCGATCCGAACAACATCATCGCGCCTGGACGGTATGTTCCACCGGCGTGATCGCGCGATCTCACCTCGCCTGACCGATCACGCCCTCGACCAGCCAGTTCATCTTCCGCAGCTCCGCGAGCGGGAAGACCTCGCCGGCCTTCACCCGTTCGACGCCTTTGTTGTCACGGATCGGGCCCTGGAACCCTCGCGCCTTGCCGCTGCTGAACTCGCGGGCATCCGCTTGGTGTCGGCCTCCCGGTCAGCCGCGGCTGCGAGCAGCTAGTCGATCAAGCCGCGCAGCGCCTTGCCCGACCCTGTCAGAGCGTGCGCGCTGCTTCGAGGAGCTCGTCGTCGGTCGGGAACCGGTCGAGGCCCTCGAGGCCGTCCCGCTCGCACTCGATGTTGGTCCAGCGCACGATACCCGCTCGGTCGATCAGGAACTGGCCGGTGAGCTGCGCCTGATGACGCTCCATCTCTTCCGCGAACGCCTTGCGGTCGACCCGATCCTCGCGGTCCAGAGCCTCCCAGCCGCCTCCTTCCGCTACGCTGGTTCCCGCCTGGCGCGCCAGGTCATCCACCTTGGCGTTCACGAGCGCGAAAAGCTCGGCGGTGAACACCGAGTTCGGCACGCCGAATGCTCGATGGGTCACGAGATCCGGATCGGCCGCGACGAGATAACGCGGTCGCCGGTAGCTGAAGTAACGGCGCGCCGGCTCAGCGGCCGTCGCGATGACCCCGACGGTCTCCACACCGATCCCGCGAAGCTTCTCCGCGGCCGATCCCAGCGACACGACCTGTCGCCGGCAAAACGGTCAGTACAGACCCCGGAAGAGCGCGAGGAGCACCGCGCTTTGCCCAAGGTACTTTGCGAGCGAGACCGTACCGTCTCGGGTCACGGCAGGAAGGGCCAGGTCGGGAGCGCGATCACCGGGCCGGATCGTCGTGGTCGCCATCGGGTCTCTCCTCTCGTCGCCATTATACGCACCAACATTGTTGGCCTGAGTCACGCGCGACGCTACCGCTCCGTCAGCGGATAGATGGGATGAAGCGGCTGACCCCCCGCTCGACGTGGTGGCATAGACTGCCCCACAGAGAGACCGCGCTCTAACGGCGCACTGAGGAGGGGCCAGCCATGGACCATATTGGCATCGATGTGCACAAGAAGGAAAGTCAGATCTGCATCCTGGCCGGGGGGGCGAGTTGATGGACGGGCGCTCGCTCGAAGCCGGCGCGGTCTGCGCCCTGCGAGAGTCTACCCTGAAACAGATTTCTCAAAGGCTCCGCCAGGGGACGGAGTGAGCCGTGCCAGAACTCGTGATCCTTATAGGCCTCCCGGGCGCCGGGAAAACCAGCTTTCATCGCGACCGGTTCGCCACGACGCACGTTCACATCAGCAAGGATCTGATGCGGAACCGGCGCGATCGCCAGAAGCGTCAGCTCGCCCTCATCGATGAAGCGCTGGCCGCGAGGCGCTCGGTCGTGGTCGACAACGTCAACGCGACCGCCGCCGATCGCGCCGCGCTCATCGAGGCGGGCCGACGGCGGGGCGCGACCGTCATCGGGTACGTCTTCACCGCCAGCGCCGGCGAGTGCTCCCGCCGAAATCGCAATCGCGCCGGCCGGGAGCGGGTGCCCGAGGTCGCCATCCGCGCGGCCGCAAAGCGCTTGGAGGGTCCGACGCGGGCGGAAGGCTTCGATCGCCTCCAGCAGGTCCGAACGGAGGCGGGGCGCTTCGAGATCGCGCCGTACGATGGCGAGCCCGAGGACCACGATGCCTGCACGGTCTTCCTTCTTTCCCCCGCCTCGACGGAAGGAGAGCGGGGAGCGCTTCTCCTGAACGACCGCTCGAGCTCCCCGCTGGCGGTGCAGCTGCGCGGCAAACCGGGTGTGCCTCTCGGCGAGGTCTTCAGCTTTCTCAGCTCTCTCTATTTCCGGGGCAAGCTCGCCTATGCGCAGGCTTTCGGGCGTCCCCCAGCCGGGCTGTGCAGGGCCTTCGTGATCACGCCGGGCGAAGGCCTTCGCGACCCTGCCGAGCCCGTGACGATCAACCGGCTGCGCCGGTACGGCGACATTCCGGTGAGGTCCAGCGAGCCGCGGTATCTGGAGCCCCTCCGACGGGACGCCGAGGTATTGCGGGTCCTTGCCGGGGGCTGCCGGATCGTCCTCCTCGGCAGTGTGGCCAGCCCGCGTTACGTCGAGCCGCTCCTCGCGGTGTTCGGAGACCGCCTGTTCTTCCCGCCGGCCTTCGTCGGCCGCGGCGACATGAGTCGTGGGGGCCTCCTGCTGCGCTGCGTGGCCGAGCACAGAGAGCTCGACTATGTCCCGGTCGCCGGCGCCGCGCTCCACGGCCCACGGCCACCCAGGCTCACGAGACCGGCTCGCAGGGGACCGCCCTAGACCATCGGTGCGTACCACAGCACGACATTGCCATTGCTGAAGCTCCGCGTCTGCTTTGAGGTGACCGCGCAGACCACGACCACAGATGCCGATGGTTGCTACTCCTTCGACACCGCGGTCTCCGGCAAGAAGGGGAAGGTGAGCATCAGCCTACCCGTGTTCCCGTAGAGCCGGGGCCGGCTCACGAGGCCGGCGGGGCCTTGCCGCTGAGCAGGACGAGGCCCCGCCGCGACGCCGGCGGGCCGCCCCGCTTCACCGAGCGTAGGAAGGACAAAGGCCCGTTCGCGGCATGGTGACTTTGACGGCGCCCTCGCACCGTCCTGCCTTGCACGCCCTCGAGGCTGCTGCCCCAAAGCTTGGGGTTCAGGTCCTTACGGTGCCGGAGCGAACACCCGAGGATCTCGATGGGGCGTTCGCGATGATGGCGCGAGAACGTGTGAACGGCTTTCTCGCCGTGGCATCGCCGCTCACCCGCTCTCAGCGCGCGCTTATCGCTGAGCTCTCGCTGAAGCACCGTTTGGCGGGGATCTTCGGGACCAAGGAAAATGTGGAGGCGGGCGGTCTCGTGAGTTACGGGGCGGATTTAAATGACCTGACCCGGCGTGCCGCGACCTATATCGACAAGATCCTCAAGAGTACAGGGGACATAAGAGCCATTGTCAGTCACGGCTGACCTCGCCGCGGACCGATCCCGGCCTTGGCACAGAATCGAACAAGAAGGTAGTAAGGCCTCGGTCCCCCCCTGTTGCTAGGTGGAGTCCAAACCTTAAGGTGGGAGGCGACTGGAGGCGTGAGTGATGTCACGGAGTAAGGGCAAGAATGCGCTTGACCGCCTGTTTGAGGCGGTCTACTATCTGTGGCCTTCACGCGATCGCCCGCCTGAGTCTCAGGGGAGGGGTCGATGCTCCTGGTTCTCGAGACAACCTTTCGACGCCTTCATTGACCATGCAAATGGCCGACGGGCGGTGTTCGTGTCTTTCCACGTTCATCCGGGAAGTCTGGGCCCTCGCATCGACCTTGTCCTAGGCGCGGGGACGGCGGCATGGCCATTGCGTCGCAGCGAATCCTGGCGGTCGACGACGACCCAACTGTTCAGGAGGTCCTCACATTCTTCCTGGGCAACGCATACGTGGTTAGGCCCGCGACGACGGGCGCCGATGCCCTGACGAAGCTGTGCCGTGAGCCGATCGACTTGGTTGTGCTGGATCATCGGCTCCCGGACCTTACCGGGCTTGAAGTTCTGACCAAACTGAGGTCCATTCGACCGAACCTCCCGGTGGTCATGCTGACAGGCTGCGGCTCCGAGTGGATCTGCGCCGCGGCCTTCAGACTGGGTGTCGCGGATTATCTCCAGAAACCCGTGAACGCCGTCGACCTCGTCCGGGTCGTACAGCGGATCCTCTCGCCAAGTCTAAAAAGCGGCGAATCCCCGTCCGGAAGTCCGGCACTGAGAGGTTTGCCAATTCCGATGTCTATTCCTATCCAGAGGGCTATGGGGCTGATCCAGCAACGCTACTGGGACCAGATCTCCCTGTCCGCGCTAGCCCGCCAGGTTGGGATGAGCAAATACCATCTTTCCCATCGTTTCCGGGAGGCGCTGGGAGTCACCTTCCGCCTAGTGTTCCCCTGAAAAATCACAGGGGGGAATCATGTTAAGGAAAAGAATCTCCACGTGGGCCGCTATCCTGCCTCCTATCCTTACCCTGGTCCTGCTCGTTGGCATGTCTGCCGAACATCTAGCTAACTCTTATAGTAATCAACCCCAGGGCTCTGTAGTATGCGTGCCCAAGTTCGTTAGCCATCTAGTAGACGCAGGGTTCAAGGACCAGGCAGGTATTGCTCTCATTGATTTGGATCGAGATGGTCTCTTGGATATCGTCGTAGCTGCCCACCACCATTCCGTCCTCTCGATACTGTACGGCATGGGGCAAGGTCAATTTGAGCCGCCTGTACTAGTCTGTCTATTACCAGATGATTGTCTGTCCAGCGAGCATCACCACAATTTTGCCGCGACCGACTTGAACGGGGACGGGTGGCCCGATTTGGCAATACCCAGTAGGCGTGGCTTCGTTATTCTGCTAAATCGAGGCGCAAGGGAATTTGAGCCTCCCTTCCGTATGCGCGGAAAGGGAGTCGATGCCAAAGCGGGCGACTTCAACGAGGACGGCCTCCCTGATCTGGCCATGGCTATCGAGACTAAGGCCGTCCGCGTTTTCCTCAACCTCGGTGGTGGTGTCTTTGCCGCTCCAGTGAGATTCCAAGCCGGTCTTTTGCCTAAGACGTTAGCGCTCGGTGATTTCAATGAAGACGGTCATCTGGATATCGTGACCGCCAACAAGAACTCTGATGATGTCACCGTTCTGCTTGGCAATGGCAACGGGAAATTTGCCCCGGGCACGCCGTTCCCCACCGGACGGACTAATCCGCGATCTGTCCGCACCGCCGATTTCGATGGTGACGGACACCTTGATCTAGTTGTCTCCCATCAATTTCAAGATGATGGCAGCCTGGAAAACTTCGTCTTCTTACGGGGAGATGGGAGAGGGAATTTTAGGGCACTTGGCGCGTTCCCAACAGGAAAGGTTACTCGTGGACTCACCGTTGGGGATTTCAACGCAGATGGGGTCTTGGATGTGGCGGTTGCTAATCTCAAGCCTAACAGCGTGTCACTCCTGCTGGGGAGCCGAGAGCTGCAGTTTACGTTTCTCACAACACCTGCCATTGAGGCACATAACCCTAGGGAACTTGATGTAGGAGATGTGGACGGAGATGGCCGGTTGGATATCGTGGCTTCGACCAATAAAGGAAGGACAACTGTCACGCTGCTCCTCAACCAAGGGTGCGGATTGGGTTCGGCCTCGTCTGTGATGGCGGGGTATTGAACCGATTTCGCGGGGGTGGCACCGGACTCTGAAGAACTGTTCAGGTTTAGTGTTTGTCCGACGCCCGGCCCCATCCGGCGTGACGCCGCTGGGGTCACCTCCTCTCCTTCGGTGAGGGTCTCGGGCGCCACCAGCGGCGGCAGCTCCTCGAGGCCGAGGGCCTCGCGGAGGGCTTGGGCTGGCGTGCGGCCCGCGAGCCGGCGGCCCTGGTGGCTCCGGTGCAGGTTGGGCGTTCATGTTGACTATTCTCTCTTGACCTTGTCCTTCGCGTCCTCCTCGGCGACGCTGTTGTCGTGGGTGCCGAGTAGTGCCGCAGGAAGAACTCCTGGCCCTTGGCGCTTGCCATGATCGCGTTGCCGCGCCAGATCAGCCAGATGCGCAGCCAGTTCTCGGGATCGTCCGGATCGCCGACCGCGAGCTCGAGGTCCTTCGACTTCAGGCGTCCGGCGACGTGGGTGGCGACCGCCTTCGCATCGGTTGCCCCGGCCGCCTCGGTCTCGCGAGCGACCTCGAGCGAGCTCTCCTTGAACTGCGGGAAGAACAGCATCCAGCCTATCCGGACGGCCTTCGATTCGAGATCCATCGCGTGCCCCGTGGCCCATTTGGCGCCCTCGGGAACGGCGTCGTTGTACCAGGTCGGGGACTGCTGCTGGCGTGGCGTGGCGGCTTCTGCCAGTCGAGCGCGAATGCGAGCGATACCCACAGAGCATCGCCGCCGGGCCGCAGATACCTATCAGGATGATCAAGCGGTTGGTCTACCAGTCGATGCACCTCGACCTGCGCACGCACCTCGACCTCGTCTGAGAGTAGGAAGGACAAAGGCCCGTTCGCGGCATGGCCGCGCTCAGGCGGCCGAGGCGCGCTAGCGCAGGCTCGAATAGTAGGCGGCGAGCTCCGGGAACTGGTTGTCCGGGATGATCCGCATGAGCGCCTTCTTGGCCGCGAGCAGCGGCTCGGCAGGGTCCCGCGTGTCCTGCTTGAAGAGGAGCATCTGCTGCACGAGGTAGCCGGGTGGCTGGCCGGTCAGGCTCGGGATCAGGCGCGCGGCGTCCCCCTTGCCGTCCGGCCCGTGGCAGATCACGCACTGGGCCGCTGTCGCCTTGCCCTTCGCGGCAGCCTCGGCCGGGACCCGGATGGGTGTGGGCTGGCGCTTCTGCGCGGCGAAGTACGCCGCGATCTGGTCCAGCCCGAGGAACTGGATTTCCTTCGCGTAGGGCTCCATCTCGGGCGATGGCCGCTTGCCGGTGGCGTAGTTCTCGATCTGCCGCTTGAAGTAGACCGGGTCGAGCCCCGCGATGATCGGCATCATGTCCGACCTGCTGTTGCCGTTGGCGCCGTGGCAGGCCGCGCACGTGATTACCTTGGCGAAAGCCGGGTCGTCCAGCGGGCCTGCCGCGCGGGCCGCGCCCGGCACGGCCGCGAGTACGAAGACGGCCGCCGCGAGGGCTACCGCCGAGCGTGCCGTTGTCATGGTCGCCGTCCTCCTGCTACGACAGCATGTCGGCCCAGATGCTCTGCCGCCAGCCCTCCGCGCGCTGGGCGACGGAGACGCTCTGGGCGGGCGTGAGCTTCTGCTCGATCTGGACCACCTTGTTGTTCTCGATCTTGTACGCGTTCACGACCGCGATCGCCTCGCGGTCGCTGACCCAGCTGTAGCAGGTGTTGCCGGGAGGCATGAGCGGCACCGCCTTACCGTTGAGCAGGCTCACGATGCTGAGCGCCGCCGCCTTGCCCATGTTGTTGGCGACGTTGCCGGACTTGGGCACGGGCAGGCCGGTGGTGGCGTCGCCGATCACGTGGATGTCCTTCTGCTTCACCGACTCGTAGGTGACGTGGCTCACCTCGCACCAGCGCTTGTCGGCGCCGACCAAATCCGCCTGGACGGCGATCGCGCCCGCGCGCTGGGGCGGGATCAGGTTCAGCACGTCGTACTTGACGCGGTCGAACTCGGTGCGGATTTCGCGTGCGGACGGGTCCACGGCGATCGCCTTCTGCGAGGCGCGGTAGTCGATGTTGGGATACGCCTGCCACGCCGCGCGGAAGAGCGCCGTCTTCGACACGATGTTCGGGTTCGCGTCGAGCACGATCACCTTGCTCTTCGGCTTGTTGTGCTTGAGGTACCACGCGACCTGGCAGATGCGCTCGTAGGGGCCCGGCGGGCAGCGGTAGGCGACGGGCGGCACGGTCAGCACGAAGACGCCGCCGTCCCGCATGGACTGGATCTGCCGTGCCAGCCCGACCGTCTGCGGCCCCGCCTTCCAGGCGTGGAGCACCGTGTCCCTGGCGGCCGCGAGCCCGTCGATCTGCTCCCACTGGAAGTCGATGCCGGGCGAGACGACCAGGCGGTCATAGGCAACGTAGCCCTGGGCGATGCGGACGCGCTTGGTGTCGGGCTCGATGGCCGTCGCGCCGTCGTGGATGATCTTGACGCCGCGGCCTCGAAGCCCATCGTACGTGAGCGTCAGGCTCTCGATGGTCCGCTGGCCGCTCAATACGAGATTGCTGAACGGGCAGGAGACGAACTCGCGATTCGGCTCGAGCATCACCACCTCGATCGAGGGATCGGCCATGCGGAGATATCTGGCCGCGGTCGCCCCGCCCCAGCCTCCGCCGATGACCACGACGCGGCGGCCGCTCTTTGGAGCGATGTCCCCCGTCATGGTGCCGGCGCAGCCGGTGAGCCCAAGCCCGGCGCCCAGTCCCAGCCCTATGCCTGCGCCTGAGGAGCGAAGGAAATCCCTGCGCGTCAACCCGCTCATTGGCCTCGGATCCTTCGTTGGATTAGCTACTTTCTCGACCGGAATTTCGAAGAACCTACCAGCATGGTCGCGTCATGTCAACAGCGCTTTTGGCTAAAGGGCCAGAGCCTCCGTGACCCGGCCGAAGACCTGCGCCTCGTCGCCTTCGAGGTGGACCGGAGCGGGCAGAGCCGGCGGGGCGTTCTTGATCCCCGCACCGGTGAGCACGATGACGATGCGCGAGCCCGCATCCACCTGGCCCGCCTCCTTCATCTGAACGAGCGCGGCGAGCGCCGCGGCGGCTTCGGGCGCCGCCCATATGCCCTCGACGCGCGCCAGGAGCGTCTGCGCGTCCACGATCTCCCGCTCGCTCACGGCACGCGCGTGCCCACCCGTGTCGCGCATGATCTTGAGCATCTGCCGCCCCGCGAAAGGCCCCGGCACGCGCAGGCCGGGCGCATTCGTGACGGGATTATCCCAGAGCGTCGTCGTCTCGGCCTTGTCCTGCCACGCCTTGACGAGAGGCGCGCAGCCCTCGGCCTGCACGGCCACGAAGCGAGGCTGGGCGGCCTTGATCCAGCCCATGGCCGCCAGCTCGTCGTAGGCCTTCCAGATCCCGACCAGCCCCGTGCCGCCGCCCGTCGGGTACATGAGGAGATCCGGCGTCTCCCAGCCGAGCTGCTCGGCCAGCTCGAGCCCCATGGTCTTCTTGCCCTCGAGGCGATACGGTTCCTTGAGCGTGGCGAGATCGAACCAGCCGACCTTGGACGCGATGCCCGCGATGAGCCCGCCGGCGGTCGCGATCGAGCCGTCCACCGTGAAGACGTAGGCGCCCGCGATAATCGCTTCCGCGATCGCGGCCTCTTCGGTGCCGCGCGGGACGACCACGACGACCGGAATCCCCCCGCGCGCGCCGTACACCGCCGCGGCGCCGCCCGCATTGCCCGCCGACGGGATCATCACGCCCTTGACGCCGAGGGTGCGCGCCTTGGTCAGCGCCATGCCGAGGCCGCGCGCCTTGAAGGATCCCGTGGGATTCTGCCCCTCATCCTTTCCCCAGACGTGGCGGAGGCCGAGGTGCGCGGCCATGCGCGGGAGCGGCACCAGCGGCGTGCCGCCCTCGCCCAGCGTGATCGGCTCCTCGTTCGGGGCGAGCGGGGTGAGCTCGCGGAAGCGGTACATCCCGGGCGCGCGCCGGCGCAGCTCGTCCTTGGTGACGGACGCGGTGACCTTGGGCAGATCGTAGCGCACCGCCAGCATCTGGCCGCAGGCTTCGCAGACGGTGAGGAGGCGGCCGGCCTCGTGACGGCGGCCACAGACGGTGCACTCGATGTGGGAGACGAAGCTCGGGAGCGGGCTAATGGGCCTTCTCTTTCTCGGCCTTGGCGGCGGCGACGACCTTGTCCGCCAGGTGGGCGGGGACTTCTTCGTAGTGCGAGAACTCCATGGCGTAGCCGCCGCGCCCGCCCGTCATGGAGCGCAGCGTGGACTCGTACGTCAGCATCTCGGCCATGGGCGCCTGCGCGCGCACCGACACGATTTCGCCGTCGGGCTCCATGCCGACGATGCGCCCCCGGCGGCCGTTGAGATCGCCGATGACGTCGCCCGCGTGCTCCGACGGCGCCGTCACCTCGACGTTCATGATGGGCTCGAGCAGGACCGGGTGCGCCTCCATGAAACCCTTCTGTAGCCCCAGCGAGGCGGCGATCTGGAAGGCCATGTCGGAGGAGTCCACGTCGTGGTACGAGCCGTCGTACAGCGACACTCTCAGATCCACGATGGGGAACCCCGCGTAGATGCCGCGCTTCATGCAGTCGCGGACGCCTTTTTCCACCGACGGGATGAAGTTGCGCGGCACGGAACCGCCGAAGATGTCGTCCACGAACTCGAAGCCGCCGCCGCGCTGGAGTGGCTCGATCTTGAGCCACACGTCGCCGTACTGCCCGCGGCCGCCCGTCTGCTTCTTGTACTTGCCCTGCACCTCGGCGCGCCCCTTGACGGTCTCCTTGTACGGGATGCGCGGCGGCAGCAGGCTCACGTCCACGTTGTACTTGCGCTTCATCCGCTCGACCACCGTCTCGACGTGGAGCTGCCCCATGCCGGAGACGAGCAGCTGCTTGGTTTCGGGGTCGAAGTGGTGATGCAGCGTCGGGTCCTCTTCCGTCATCCGGTGCAGCGCCGTCGAGATCTTGTCCTCGTCGCCGCGCGTCTTGGGCTGGATGGCGAAGGAGATGGACGGCTCCGGGAAGGCGATGCCCGGCAGCGCCACGGGATTCGCCTCGTCGCAGAGCGTGTCGCCCGTCAGCGTGTCCTTGAGCTTGGCGACCACGCCGATCTCGCCCGGCCCCAGCGACTCGACGGGCTTCTGCGTCTTGCCCATGAGCCAGCCGACGTGGCCCACGCGCTCCCTGGCCCCGCGCGTGGAGTTGAGCACCGTGCTGTCGGCCTTGAAGATGCCGGAGTACACGCGGAACAGCGAAAGCTTGCCCACGTGCGGATCGGCGATGGTCTTGAAGACGACGGCGGACAGCGGCGCCTTGGGATCGGGCGCCCGGGTGGCCGGCTGCTTGGCGCGCGGGTCGGTGCCCTCGACCGGGGCAACATCGGCGGGCGACGGGAACTCGTGGACGATCAGGTCCATGAGCGGCTGGACGCCGATGCCCTTGGTGGCGGCGGCAGCCATGACGGGCACGAGGCTGCCCTGCCCGATGGCCTTGCCGAGGGCCTTGACCATCTCCTCCTCGCCGATGCTGCCCTCTTCGAGGTACTTGGCCAGCAGATCGTCGTCCGTCTCGGCCACGGCCTCGACCAGCTTTTCGCGCCAGGTCTTGGCCTCGTCCGTCACCTCGGCCGGGATCTCGGCTTCCTTCACTTTGCCGTCGGCGGCCAGCAGCGCCTTCATCGCGACCAGGTCCACCACGCCCTTGAAGCCCGCCTCAGAGCCGATCGGGATCTGAAGCGGGCAGAGCCGTCCCTTCAAGCGCTTCTGGAGGGACTCGAGGGTGCGGAAGAAATCGGCCCGCTCGCGGTCGAGGCGGTTGATCACGATGGCGCGCGGCAGGGTGTACTCGTTGGCGTACTTCCAGACCTTCTCGGTCTGCACCTGCACGCCGGCGACCGCGTCCACCACGATGACGGCCGCCCCCGCCACGCGCAGGCCCCCGCGCGCGTCGGCGACGAAGTCGCCGTACCCCGGCGTGTCGATCAGGTTGAGGCGGTGCCCCTTCCAGTCGCAGTAGGCCACCGCGGTGCCCAGCGAGATCTTGCGCTTGATCTCGTCGGGATCGAAATCGGTGGTGGTGGTCCCGTCGTCCACCTTGCCCAGCCGGTTGACGGCCCCGGCCGCGAACAGGATGGATTCGACGAGGGAAGTTTTACCGACCCCGCCGTGGCCCGCCAGGCCCACGTTGCGGATCTTGGTGATGTCAGTCGCCATGCCTGCCTCCCCCCTTGCCGCGATGCGAAAGGGAAACCTCGACTGCCGGAGAAAAGGCCGATGTAGGGCGGGATGCTACCACAGCCTCGGAGGACTGGCCAGAGGCTGGCACGGACGGCTCCGCCGCGACGTCCACGACTATCTGAGCAGGTCTGGGTCTTCGATCACCTGCCACCGTGGAGTCGTGGCCATAGATACGCCAGAGGGCAGATCGGCCAGCCGCTTCATATCCGCGAGGGCCGGATCCTCGGGAGGAAAACCGGGCGCGTCTACCCGCGGCAGGACCACGGTCCCGTCCATAGTCCACCCCTTCACAAAATACGAGGGACTGCCGGTATGGAGCAGATAGTCGGGTGCCACGGGCAGCAGTGAAGCCGCCCAGAATGATTGGACATCAGCCGTGCCGGCGCCGATCTCAGCGGAAGTCCCATCGATCAGTGAAGAGAGATACACCCGCGTGTCGTATCCATCGAACTTCATCCAGAATAGATGCCTACCCCCGCGCTGTGGCAGGCCCCCCTGATCCACCGTCGTTTGGTCGGTCTCCCAGTTCACCAGAGTGGCAACGACACCACCGGTCCCGTCGACGACGCTCAGATACCCCCGATAGATGTCGTCGTCATCGTCCATATGAATATGCTGGGTTCCCTCGACGACGATGCGGCTATCGGCAGGATTCCCGGCACCGAGGCGCAGGATCAACGACGCAAACACTCCCGTGAAGCTATTCACCACTGGGCCGGGCGCACCCAGAGCGAACGGGCTCACATCGAAGAGGACTGTGCGCGCTGAGTGATTCACCAGCAAGATGTGGCACTCAGTTCGATCGGGCTGGTAGGGACTTGGAATGTCGACGCAATAGTAGCCGTGGAGGATCACGTCGAGATTGCTATCAAGAAGGGCGAGATCGGTCCGGAGATAGATCTCGGCGTAGGGCGGCAGTTGCGGGCGCGGGAAGAATGGGTCCACGAGCTCGGGGCCACGCACGAGGGTCGCCACGGGCGGGTCGCGGAAGACTTGATCGAGACCCGGCCGGTTCAGCACGAACGCGTAATAGGACGATACCCCCTCACCGGGAACACCGCCCTCTACCAAGAAGGTATCGTTGCGGGTGCCCCACTGGAGTCGAAAGATGAGGCTGCCGGACTGGAGCTGGGACTGTACGTTGAGCTTTGTCACAAACGTGCCGTTGCGAAAGTACACATCGCCGTCGGCCTGGTTGACGAAGAGCTGCTCGATGACCCCCACGTACTTGGCGGCCTTGCCGATAACGGCACCACCGAACCCGGGCGGGTTCTCCTTCTTCTCCTCGCCCAAGCTCCCCTGATACACCACCATGTAGCGCTCCGGCACCGGACGGTCAGTGGGAGGGCGGAAGCTCAGCGGCTGGCCCGGCAGATCAGCGCCGGGCTCGACCGAGCCAGAAATCGCCCACGATCCAAGCTCGTTGCGTCCTTCACTCGCGTCGTCGCCATAAACCTTCAGCGTGCCGTCCTTCAGCGGCTCCGTCGAAGCGTTCTTGCCCGTCAACAGGAGGACTTGCGGATCCATCGGGTCCGGCGCGACCTTCGCCTCCAGCTTGCCCCGGAAGAAGTAGTCCAGCAGCGCAGCCGAGTAGCCGACGGCGCGAGGCAGCAGGCGCTCGGCGTAGTCTCGATAGACTGCCTCATCGAGCGCCGGGCTCTTGCGGTAGCGGTTGGGGTCAAGCGCATAGCGCTGGAGGTAATCTTCAAGGACACCTACGGTGGCGAGTCGGTACCCTGAGTCTCCGTGACGGTCCTTTCTAAAGTACTGGCGCCTTACGCTGGTACCGTCGCTCAAGGTGATGTCGTAGTCTGCCGTCGTGACACTGGCGAGCCCGGATCGTCGCGGATACGGGAAGCTCCACAGGACGTCATTTTCCGTGAAGATTCGGTCCTCGCTAAGAAAGTTGGCATTCGTGTACTCGGCGAGGCCCATCAGCGGCTCGACTGTGACCTCGGGGTTTGTCCCGTTGTAGCGGTCAGTGTCGAACAACCGGGCGATGGGGATCGGCGCTAGCGGATTGGCCTCGAGAGTCTGCCAACCGGGATCCGGTCCGGGATAGGGTTGATTCAACCAATCAAGGAACGCTTGATTCTGAGCATCCTGCACTTCCCTCACCAGGGATTCATAGTTGTACCGGACATGAGGATCACTCCGCGTGTGTGCGGGGGAGGCCGTATCCTGGACAAGGTGAATCAGGTGGCCGAGACCCTGGAAGGTGTTCGTAAGGCCGAGGTCGCGATCGGCTTTCCTCGTGTTCGTAAGCGCATTCAGGAAGTACTGGCGGGTGTTCTGCCAAGACCAGCTGGGATAGCCTTGGGTCGAATTCTGCCCCCACAGGATGGCCGATTGGCCGAATGGGAAGCCTGCCTCGGACCAGGA